>Ga0307378_10005161_pt1 | contig 18299 bp, 17 predicted proteins | sample UN1MG_FD_202238 | JGI IMG/M metagenome (GOLD analysis project Ga0307378, IMG submission 202238) | Soil microbial communities from Risofladan, Vaasa, Finland - UN-1 | ecosystem: Environmental > Terrestrial > Soil > Coastal area > Acid sulfate soil | place: Finland: Risofladan, Vaasa | collected... | reverse complement strand
ATCTGACCCAGACTATTAACCCCGTGGACGAGGGAGACAGAATCAAAATAAGCGGTACGAACCCGGATGGTACAATAGTCACGGCTATTTTCCGCTACGGCACAGGGAACGAGCTCTTGTCGGATGGTTCCACAGTGGCCCGGGATGGTACCTCGCTGGCTAATCTGGTCAATGTGATCAACAATGCCTTCTCCGGGGTTACCGCCTCGATCGATGCCAGCGGGAATATCGTGCTGACTGATGAATCCGCGGGAGCCAGCCAGACCTCGATCAGTCTGGCATTTGATGAAGATGCCAATTCAGCTTCCGTGCTCGGCAATACGATCCAGGACAATTTTCTTCCTGAATCTTCTTCTTCTATTTTCGGAACCCCGGTCGTGGTTCAGCCTTATGATCCCGACACCGATACCGGGGGCTTCAAATTTACCTCGGATATACAGGGTGAACAGTTCTCCCGCCAGTTCGTTCTCGCGGTCGGCGGCATTGACAGCGGCCGGGACAATGTGATCACTGTCGCCGCTGATGCCAATGGTGACGGAGTTTATGAGAGCTTGAGCGAAATTGCAGATGCAATCAACCTGGGGATCAACAACGACCTCGAGATGGCCGGCTCGGTCCAGGCAGTGGTGACTAACGATAATGCGCTCAGATTGATCACCACCAACCCGGCAGATTTTATCAGGGTCAAAGTCGTGCCCAACGGCGATCAGACAACTCTTTTAGATCTCGGTTTCACCACAGGTCAGCAGGGCCTGGGCGTAGGGGAAGGCGGCCTGAACCTGTCCAGCCTCAAGTCCACCAGTCAGTTTCGCCTGCAGATCAATGATGATCCTGCACAGACTGTCAGCATTACTCCCCAGGTTTACGCAGATGTGGAAGATCTGGTTGCCGGTCTCAACGCCGGGATCAACTCCAACTCCAATCTCAGCGGTGAAGCGACGGCTTTCGTTGATTACAGCCAGGGAGCCGCGGCAATCTCCTTTGCCACCAACCGGCCGCAGGCCAAGTTGTCAATCCTGCGGGGCACCCAGCCGGTGCCTGTAGGCGGCAACGATATGTTCGACCTGATAGGATTTGATGACGCCAATGAGCTGGCGCTCGACGGAATTCCAGGCAATGAAACCGATTATAACAATATCAGTACGGACGGAAACGCCACCAGTTCAATCGCCCTGGCCGCCTTCGATCAGACCCAGACAGGACGTGACGCTGCCTCGCATATCGCCTCGATCACCGTTTTTGATTCTTTCGGTGAAACCCACAACGTGGTGATGACTTTTACCAAGTCTACACAAGAACTGCCTGCAGTCGAACAGAAGCTCATTTCCACGGCGTCGCCGCTGATGGCTACATTCATAGATCCAGAAACCGGAGAAGAAGTTCTTCAGCCAATAACTCCTTCCCTTGTGGAAACCAGGCTCACCGATCTCTGGAGCATTGATAACACTGATCCGGAAAATCCGGCTAAAGGTGATTCTCAGCCGAGGGCCGGAGACACGATTCGCATCACTGGCACTTCCACTAAAGGTGTTCCTCTGACCAGGATAATCACTATCGAGGGCGGGACCGCTCCCACCACTGTGCAGGACGTGCTCGATGAAATCAACCTGCTGTACGGATCGAGGTTGTCAGGCGGAGACGGCACCGGCGCTACTGCTACGGTCAACAATAGCGGGCAGATCGTCCTTTCAGATGACTCCGCTGGATCCTCGCTGGCCACAATATTGATGGTTTTTGAAGACAGTGCAAGTAATCTTCGTGATCCCCTTCCCACTTTCCCCTATAAAATGGCCGAGGACTTCCGGGTCCTGAAGCAGGGCTCCAATGAGATCGTTACCGATGTCGGAGGACAATGGGACTGGGGTATCAGGCTCACCCGCAACGAGACAGCACTTACCGGCAACCAGGGTACAGTGATTTTCAACCCGGACGGCAGCCTGCAGGGATTCACGATCAGGGACCGCAGCTCGACTTTCGGTTTTGATCCAAACAACGGCGCCGACCGGATGGAAGTAGCTCTGAATTTGGGTACTATCGGTGGATTCGACGGGATGACCCAGTTCCGCGGACCTTCCACTGCCATTATCTCGAGCCAGGATGGTTTCTCAGCCGGTAAGCTCAGTTCCATGGAGATCGACCAGACGGGAGTGATTACCGGCGTATTCTCAAATGGAGTAACCAAGTCCATCGGCAAGGTCGTGCTGGCCAGCTTCAACAACCCGAGAGGCTTGATAAAAGAGGGTAACAACAACTACCTCGAATCGGCCAACTCAGGCGTGGCTGTTATCGGTGAGGCTGGAACTAATATTCAGGGCAGCATATCCAGCGGATTTCTCGAAAGCTCGAATGTGGACCTGGCTGCTGAATTCGCCAATATTATCACCACTCAACGCGGATTCCAGGCCAACGCCCGAATCATCACCTCGACCGATACCCTGCTTGGTGAGGTGGTCAACCTCGCCCGGTAACTGAATTGAAACTCTTACCCTGAGAACGAGGGGACCCAAGGCACGGGCCCCCTCGTTCTCTTTGTACCATAAGGGAGGAAAAAGAATCCTTAATCGGAGTGTGCTATCAGAAACTGTATGCTCAAAAGCTTGCTTTTAAGCATGGATTTGAATATATTAATAGATGAAATAAGTGTATACATTCCAGTATGTTACATATTGGTAAAACCGCCGTCGATCCTGCAGGCCCTGTCTTTATCGCCCCAGTCGTGCGGGGCAGGCGGAATGGTATGCTTTTTGCCCATGTCAAGTGAGCAATGTTTTGGAGCGCGTAGAAAGAAAGATCTTTAACTGTTTTCTGAAAGGGTTTAATTTTCGGGCGGTGATAATCATTTTCTTATGATTTTTTGCTGGCTGTCGAATTATTAAGTAAACGGCTGTTTGTATTTTTTGCTGGAGGTGGGGGATTGATAGAGGTAACTAAACTTAACGGCGGAGAGATGGTTATCAATGCCGAGTTGATCGAAACCGTAGAGGCGACTCCTGATACAATTGTCTGTCTCACCACCGGAAAAAAGTATATGGTCAGGGAGACGGTCAAGGAAATTATTGCCAGAGTTATCGCATACCGCCGTCAAGCATCGCTGTTGGTGGAAAAGCTGGAGGTGTCTGCAAGGAAGAATCCCGAGACATAACACGCGGCCTCCTGGATGTGTTTTTCCAATGACCAAACTGAAAATTATAGATGTGAGGTAGCAGCATGGATCTGACTACAATTATCGGCCTAGTCTCTGGTTTTTCGATCATATTTCTGTCCATTCAGATGAGTGGCGGGGTAGCCATTTTTATCAATTGGCCGTCAGTCCTGATTACCATTGGGGGAACTGTTGCTGCTGTGATCATTAATTTCCCGTTAAACGATCTTGTCGGAATGATGTCGGTGGTCAAGAAGACAATTTTCTCGAAGACCTTGCCGATTACAGAAACCATCGCCACACTGGTTTCTTTTGCGGAAAGGGCAAGGCGCGAAGGAATTCTCGCCCTTGAACGTCACATGGAAGAGATTGACGACGAATTTCTTGCCAAAGGCATCCAGCTTGCGGTTGACGGCACAGAGCCGGAGCTGATGCGCAATATCCTGGCCACAGAGCTCGATTACCTGGAAAAAAGGCATTCCAGCGGCCAGTCGATCGTGGTTACCACCGGCGCGCTGGCTCCAGCCTTTGGCATGATCGGAACCTTGATCGGACTGGTGCTGATGCTTTCGACCATGCAGGACCCCTCGACCATTGGCCCGAAAATGGCCGTGGCCTTGATCACCACTTTTTACGGAGCATTAATCGCCAATTTGGTATGCATTCCGCTCGCCGGCAAACTCAAGCGCCGGTCCGAAGAAGAGGTATTGGTCAAGGAAATGATGATCGAGGGAATACTTTCGATACAGTCCGGAGACAATCCGCGCATAGTAGAGCAGAAGCTTACCTCCTTTATTTCTCCGAAAATGAGGAGAGCTATCGTAGAGAAATAAATTCTAGCCGCTGAGGGGATCGGATTATAAATGGCAAAGGATAAATGTAAATGCGGAGAAGCTGCACCGGCCTGGTTGACTACTTTCAGCGATCTGATGTCGCTGCTGTTATGCTTTTTCGTGCTTATCGTTTCGATGAGCAAAGTAAAGGAACGTGATTTCTTTCTAGCGGCCGGATCCTTGCGTGGAGCCTTTGGAGTGATGGCCGCCGACCCTGCGATCATGAAGCTGGAAAATACCCCGCTTCCCACATTGAAAAACGTGCAGCGGGCGATTATCGACAAAGCAGTATCGAATCTGCAAGACTTTATCAAGGCCAGAAAACTGGGTGATGATGCTAAGGTGGCCGTCTCGGACAAGGGAGTGGCTCTCACCCTGGGCGCTCCGCTGTTGTTTGACTCTGGAAGCGCAGAGCTCAAGGAGGGGTCGTTTCCACTTTTGTCCGCGGTTTTCGATATTGCGCGAGGATGGCCCAACATTATCAGAGTGGAAGGTCATACTGACAACACGGCAATTCGCTCGGGCATTTACGAATCGAACTGGGATCTTTCTTTTGCCAGGGCCTTGAGTGTAGTCAAATTTGCCGTACAGTTTTCAAAAATACATCCGAGCAGACTCGCCCCGGTGGCTTATGGCGAGAACAGACCGGTGGCCGACAATTTAACTGAAGAGGGCCGCGCCAAAAACAGAAGAATTGAGATCTTCCTGGAATACAAAAAAGAGAATGAGGATCCCTTTAAATAAACACCTGTAATTTTTCGGTTCTCATGATCGACTGCCCTGGCCGGGTGAGTGGATTATAGAACCATACGGAGTATTTACAATGGTAGACGAAGCTAATGGTGCAGTAGAGGAAGCTGCAGAAGCTCCTCGACCTAGTCCAAAAAGCAAGCTCTCTTTTAAAACCTTGATTCTGATTGGCTTACCCTTGGTGATGGTGCAGGCGGTACTGGCTTATTTTTTGGTTTCCAGTTATGTCAAGCCGCGTTTGCCGGAAGCCAAGCCCCGACCGGAAGAAAAAAAGGAGCAGGAAGGCAGAGAAAGCGCCACTGTGGAGGATTTAAGCAACTATGTCACCTTTCCGGTGGATGATATTATTGTTAATCCAGCGGAAACCGGAGGGCAGAGATACCTCAGCGTATCTGTAAACATCTATGTTACCAAGGAGCTGGAAAAGATTATTCCGTCCTTGGAACCGGAAATCCGCGGTGTGATCATTGCGCGGATCAGCCGGAAACGCCTGGACGAACTCGATGAATTCAAAGACCAGCAGATTCTGCGCGGGGAAATCAAGGATGATCTCAACGAGATAATAAAGGACTATTTCTCTGAAAAATTCAAGGATTTTAAAGTACCCAGAGTAGTTTTTACAAAATATACAATTCAGTGATTTAACGGATCAGCCATGAGCAAGATATTATCTCAAGACGAAATAGATGCCCTGCTTTCCGGAGAGGGTATCAGCGGTGGGGGGGGAGGCGGTGCAGCAGCTATGGAAATGGGGACTGAAGGGCAGAAAGAGAAGCTTGTCAGCCTCTATGATTTCAAACACCCTAACCGGGTTTCCAAAGACCAGCTGCGGACCATCCAGACAATCCACGAGGCTTTTGCCCGCGGTTTTGCCACCCATCTTTCCACCCGATTGAGAAGCCTTGTAGATATAGACCTCACCTCTGTGGACCAGCTGACATATTCCGAATTTATCATGTCCATGGCAGACCCGAGCGCGGTTTATATCTTCAACATCAAGGAACTCGAAGGCGATGCGATTTTAGAGATCAGCCCCCAGCTCGTGCTCTATATTATCGATCGCTCGTTTGGCGGCGAGGGAGGCGTGATCCAGGAGGCGCGGGAAATTACGATTATCGAGCAAAATGTCATGAAAAAAATCGTTGACAATGCGCTCGAGCAACTGGTACGCGCCTGGCAGAATATCACTCCTCTTACCCTTGAACTGCGGGATTTTGAAACCAATCCCCAGCTGATCCAGATCAGCCCACCGGGCGAGACTGCGATCATGATCTCTTTCGAGGTTAAAATCTCGGATTTCAGCAGTCTTCTCAACCTCTGCTTCCCCTACTTTGTGCTGGAAGACGTGATGCCCAAACTCTCGGCGCAGCACCAGATAGCCCACAACCAGAAAAAGAAAACACACCACGAAGAGAGCATTATCGAGTACAAGCTGCGCTCGGCCACGGTTCCGGTCAAAGTGAATCTGGGCAAAACTGAGCTGACCCTGCGCGATGTCCTGAGCCTCGAGGTGGGAGATATAGTGCGCCTGGACAACCGGCTGGACCAATTGTTGGGAGTGGCGGTTGGGGACGCCAGAAAATTCAAGGCCAAACCCGGTATTTATCGCAATCACAAGGCAGTGCAGATAGTCTCTGAATTCCAGGAAGGAGCTGTTTCAGATGAGTAATTTTACCATGACACCGGAAGAAGCAAAGGCTTTGCAGGAATTTGCAGGCATAGTAGCCGAGGAAAGCGGGGTGGTTATGTCCACTCTCCTGGATAAAAAGATCGACATCAAGGTAGAGAGTACAGCCGCTGCTGACCAGGGAAAACTGAGCGCTGATTTTCCGGAATCGATTGTTGTGGTTGAATGCTCATTTGCAACCGGGTTCGATGAGAAAAATTACTTTCTTTTCAACAAGTCGATGGTGTCCAAGCTTAGCGACTTGATGATGATGGGCGATGGGACTGCCGAGTTCAGCGAAGACCATATTGATGCCATCCAGGAAGGTGTTAACCAGATGATGGGAGCCGCGGCCACCGCCCTGTCCACCCGGCTCAACAAGACGGTCGACTTCCAGCCTTCGCATTCTCAAGTGGCCGCCCTCGACGAGGCCGGCCTGGATTTGGATAACCTGACAACAGCGAATTTCGAGCTTCAGATAGAAGGCGCCTCGGAAGGGAAAATCTCCATGTTGATCTCCTATCCGGTGATCAAAGAGGTAGCCGCTGCTTTCGGTACAGCGCCCGCTGCCGGGGAGGAAGTGGGCGGAGAAGCTGAATCCGATTTGGGTATGGAAATGGCCGGATTTGAAGCTCCGGAAGCTAAAGAACCGGAGAGCTTTGCCCCCTCAGCCGGAGACCAGTTTGATTCATTAGCCAGAGTCGGTTTGCTTGAAAAGACAAAATTGGGCAGTAAGGAGCATGAAAGGCTTGAGCTTTTGCTCGATTTAAAACTCGATATCTCCATTGAACTCGGACGCACCAGAATGCTCGTGCGCGATATTCTGGAACTTGGTCCGGGATCGGTGATCGAGCTTGATAAAATGGCCGGTGAGACAGTCGACCTTCTGATCAACGACAAGAAGCTAGCCGAGGGAGAAGTTGTTGTAGTCGATGAAAATTTCGGCATCCGGGTTACCCATCTGATCAGTATGGAAGAAAGAATCAAGATGCTGCAAACCTCGTAGTCTCGCCGGCAGATTCAAGCCGCTTTATACTGTGCGGCGACGCTCCTGTGCGGGTCACTCAAGCCGGGAGCCTGCTTCCACTGTGCTCCAGTCCCAAATTTACGAGGATAATAATATTGTCGTCTTCCCGGTCCGGATTATCAACCTGCCTGTTGCCTGTTGAACGCCAACCTTCAACCAGCGCTTTCCATGCAGTCGCCCGGGGTATGAAAATAAAATATTTTCTGCTTTTTTATTTCTGTCTGGCAGCAATGCTATGCGTTCCTGACCGCGCTTTTTCTTTTCCAGCCGAGGCTGATCGTTCCGCTGTCCAGGAAAAAGCTTCGACACAAAGCCCGGCGGACAGCCTTCATGTCCGGGAGGCTGACAGCCTGCGGGATTCAAAAGAAGGCGGTCTGGAGAGCATACCAGGCTCCAGATCCAGCGAGCCGTTCGACTTTTCCCGTCACCAGAAAAACTCGGGTATCAGCCTGATCTGGGTTATCTCGGCCATCTTAATTGTTTTCGCCCTGCTGATCCTTTTTCTCCATTTCCTGCGGAAATTTGTTTACCGTCCTCTGGGCGGTTTTGCCTCAAGGGGACAATTTGAGCTTTTGCGGCAGTTCCACCTTGGTCCGAAAAAATCGATCGCCCTGGTTAAAATATTCAACAGGCTCTTTATCCTGGGAGTGACCGAGACATCGATCACGACCCTGTCCGAGATTCATGATCCGCAGGAAGTTGCTGAAATCGAGTCCAAGTTTGCCGATCCCAAGAAAGCTCAGAACCCGAATTTCCGTGAGATTTACCAGGGCTTCCTTTCCCGCGTGAAAAAGTAGCTCGACTCCCGAGGATTAATCCTCGAAAAAATCTCCAGAACCGTTACACTTTACTATCCCTGGGCCCTGCAAAACAGAGAAGCCATTTGACGGCCCGCTTCCGCAAGGAACCGGAAAAACACTCCTTATTCCTGATTTGTGAAAAATTTCGGTTAATGTTGTGTAACGGAAATAAGGTTCCATATTTCGTAGGGAGGCACACGCGTGTGCGCCCACGGGCAGACACATGGGTCTGCCCATGCGATATGGACTGGACTTGTGTTTCAGATCCGATCCGCAATTTGTTTGCAAACGTTGCCAGAAACAAAATAATATTTTACATGAAAATCCAGGAGATTGTCATTCTTTGTTGTGTCCGTGCACGGACATGAGAGTTTGTTGGAAAATCGTGAAACCCTGTTTTAGATTAAATGAGTCGCTGAATCTTGAAACCAGGGCGGCTGCCTGACACTGCAATAGATTAAGGCTTTTGAGTGTACAAAGAACCTGTTATAATAAATTGGAGCAGATAATCCGTCATAATTTTGAGATAAAAAGGTAGCTGCCATTTATTTCAGATAGATATCAGCTTGTCAGAACAAAATATTTTATCATGGGCGGCTGGCAGATGCGCTCATGATCATAAGGAATATTTTTAAAGCCGCAGAATGCGGTTAATAAAGGAGAGGTCCCCAGATGATCGATACAAGCGCTACCGCTCTAGAGTTTTCAGCCGCCGGGCCGGAGATAGCTTTCCTGCCTGTAGGGGCCTGTGAGCAGCATTTCGGCGTTCTGCCCCTTAAAACCGATAACCTGCAGAGTGAAAGGCTGACTGCCGATATTGCAGCCCGGTTCAACAGCTATGTTCTGCCCCCTGTTCCCTTTGGCACATCGCTCGAAAATACCGGAGCAGGCGGAACGGTTACCCTGATGCCCTCGACCCTGGCCGCGGTGGTTCGTGATGTGGTGGACAGTTTATACCGTCAGAAATTCGAGATCGTGGTGGTAGTCAACTCTCATGGGGGGAACTTCATCCTGCGTCCCACGATCAGGGAGATAAATTACCGCACCCCGGGCCGCAAGACCATTTATGTTGATCCCTGGGAAATTGTTCCGGCCCGGAAAGTGGCAGAGATTTTCGAGGGGAAGAACGAGCTTCACTGCGGGGAAATGGAGATCTCGGTCATGCTTTATATGGAACCCCGGACTGTGCGGACCGAATATATTGAGGACGGCGACCCTGCGGCCGAAAGGGTGGAGCTTGACATGTTCTCTATCCCGGTGCTCTCAGAGGGAAAGCCGTGGGGTCTTGCCTCACGGGCCACGGTGGAAAAGGGCCGCCGGTTTTACGAGTTAATGATTCAGTACTCGGTCGAGTTTATCGAAAAGATTATCTCACGCCATAAAAAGCATCCCTCATATCACGGCTGAGGATCTTTCAGCGCTTTTTGAGAGCGACATAGCCGTATTCCTGCAGAGTCCGGAACAGGGTCATCAGCTTGTCGAGTTCCGGCGTTTTGCCTAATTCCTGGCCTACCAGCCACTGGATCTCAAAAATACTGCGCTTGCCATCGGCCCAGAAAACAGGCGCATTGTGATTGTAATCCCAGGGACTGAAAGTAATCGTTCGCTCTTTTTTCACCTCTTTCGGCACCCGGGCCAAAGAGAAAGACCCCCAGATCTTGCGCTTCGGGATAAGGCTGTCCGCTTCGCGCTCGATTTGGCTTTTGGGCTCACGCTTGAAACCCTCTCCTTGCGGTCGGTTGAAATCGGCCAGGGCCGAAAGGCGGGTTTTGAGGGAATTTATTTTCGCAGCCGCTTTTTCGTGCTCCCCTTTGCCGAAAGTCAGAACGCAGACAGAATCGAGGCTTTTTTCGGCAACAGCAAGATAATACTGTATCCACTCATCATAAGAAGAGCTGTCTCTGTTTTCGGAGGCGATCTTTACAAGCTCGCAGGCTTGTGCCCGGAACACGAGTTCAGCAATTTCCTCCGCTGCCTTAAGTCCTCCATTAGTCACTGTGTAAGCGCAGGCAGCCATAAGAGCGCTTATCTCCTCCATTACCACCGGGCTCAGGTTTTCAGGCCTGTCGCTGCTTGTGTGGTAGTAGCGGTCCCTGAGGAAGATAAGCGAAGGGCAGGGGATGCCGATCATCGGGTCGGCCAGGAAATTATCGTTGATCATGAAAGGCTTGGATTCCCAATGCCAGCGGGGATGATAAGTGTAGACCTCTTTGATAAGGTCAATTGTCAGTTCGTCGATAAACGAAGGGTTGCAGTGCGGCTCACAGTAAATCTGCAGCCAGCTGCGGCAATGGTCCTGGTCTGCGCCGACCATATCGGGGTTGATCGCACAGATGACCTGATCCACGATTTCAGGATGAGCACAGAGATGCGCCATGAAACCGATTATCTCCCATGAGCAGATTACTCTGACAGTGCGTTTGGGCGGATCGAGTATCCCCCGGGCGGCCAGCTCCAGAAGGGTGCGTGAAACTTCCAGGGCGCAGGCCACACCGGAGGCGTTGTCATGCGCCCCGACCTCATGCAAGTGCTGGATTAACCAGACTTCCTTGTCCGGCTCCTCGGTTCCGGGGATAATCCCTGTGGTAACAGGAATGGTATCCGCGTAGAGACGGGTATCTACACGGGTGAAAGCCTCGACCTCTCCATGCTTTTGAAGAGCCTCGCGCAGCCAGTCTCCATCGGCCGGGGTAATCGAGAGACCCAGAAGGTTCTCCTTGTTCTGGGGATAGAGAAAGGCGTTGTGCCAGCGCACCAGATGTATGTTCTCCTCGCGCTCGCGTACTTCCGGCCAGTATGGGAGCTCATCACTCACTACGCCAAGGGCGCCATGTTCAATGAGCTTTTGGCGCAGGGTTTCGTCAAGCGGCACTTTATCCTGAAAGACAAGCTTGCCTTTGATATCCCGGTCGCTGTCGGCTTTGACTATCCCGGTTTTTATTCCCTCAGGCGGGGTATTGCCGCAATAGAGGAACAGGTGGCAAGGGTCGGCTTGACGGTCGACTAGGCGCCGGGTATTCCCTTCCGGAGTGGTCACATCGAGGATGCCGGAAGTGGCGTCCCAGCCCTGCGGCCCTTCCCAGTCGGCTATCAGGTTGCTTCCGGTAGTGGGATATTTTAACACCTCGACCCGGCTTAAACCGATTTCTTCCATCAGCCTGGCTGTCTCTTGAGCCGCCCGGTGAAAAGCCGGGAAAGTGGAAAGTCTGTCATGCACCCAAAAACGGTAAATGTATTCTAAAGCTCTTCTGCCTGAAGTTCTTCCGCGTATCTTATTCAAAATCTGCTGATGAAACATGTAAGTCCCTTTCTCATCAGGTTTATTCTTCGGTGCTGATCACAAATTTTCAACAGAAATTCCCAAACGTTATAACCTAATTAAAATACTTGCTTCAGGCAATAACTTGTTCTACCAGCGCGCTTGAAAATAAAAATTAGAAAAATGGAGGGCGAGATTAAAAACGGTCGATCCAGATATCGGCCTCACGCAAACGCTTAGACAGCTCCCGGGCCAGATAGCGCAACAGCTTGACGCTTAAATGCGGGAAATCGTCCAGAAGGCGCAGCCCATTGAAAGCGAAAAGCTCCAGCTTGGTGGAAGCCAAAGCCGTGGCCGAACGAGGATGATTGTCCAGTACCGCCATCTCGCCAAAAACCTCGCCGGGCTTCAGCTTGGCCAGCACCTTGCCGCTGGCTTCCTTACGGATCAACACCTCGCCCGAGAGAATTGCGTAAAAATACAGGCCAATATCTCCTTCTTTAAAAATTACTTCATCTTTTTCACAACTGACCTGCTCAGCGCAGAACAGGAGCAGAGAAATTTCTTCAAAGGAAAAAGTGGAAAAAAAGTCGTATCCAGAAAGGTCCTCGATAATCTTCTTATGCTTATTCTGCTTATATTTATCAGGAACCGGAATTTTATTAGACATCGGATACCTCTCTTTTTTCGAGAAAGGATAACATTTGTAAATCACAAGTGTAACGATAGCTTTAATCAACGTTTTTGTCAACTTATTATTAACTTCATATAATTGATGATATTTGATGCTACTTGACAGTCGAGGGGCATCAACTTAATATATCTAAAATTTGACAAAAACCTCAGGGGCTGAGTTTGCTCATTTTTACCAGGAACTATTACTGTGTGTTTTCAGCTTAACCTGTTTAAGGTTTTCCCCCTGTTGCTTTGTTCCGTTCTTTTGGAAAATGCAGAACTTTCAGCATTTCGTTTTATCGATTGTTCCTCATGTCACGTGAAGATAAGCGCCGAGTGGCGCTCATCCATGCATGCACAGAGCACCACCTCCCCTGTTTTTCTTAAGGAAAGTGGCGGTTCCCTTAGTTCGGGGAAAAGTTCCTGTTCCTGCCATGCCCCTTCATACCTCCCCCCGCAAAACCTGGGAATGATTCCCGGGATGCGTGAGGATTCACTCGAGCTGGGTGTCGATTGTGTGGCCTGCCACATGGACAGCGATCTGGTCGCTTATTCAAGCGGCGAAGAGCTGATGGTTCCGCACTGGGTAAAAAAGAGCGATACATATGCTCGAGGTTCTTTCTGCGCAGGGTGCCACACCTGGGGGAAAACGGGTGGATTGGATTGCCAGGATTGCCATATGCCGGATATTGAGGGAGCCGCAGGCGATGGTCCGCATCTTGAGCGCAGGGAAGGAGCGACCCACGCCTCGCATCTCTGGTCCGGTTCCCGCAATCCCCAAACCCTGGCCCGAGGGGCCCTCCTTGAGGCGCATCGCCTGGGAGGAACCCTGAGTGTGAAAGTGACCAACCTGGTGGGCGTGCATTCCTTTCCAGCCAACGGCCACCACAAGATGAAGGTTGTGCTTATCCCTAGCCCTCTCGGGCAGCCTGCCTGGGAGGATTCTGTGAAGCTGGGGCCGGATTCCACAGCGGAATATTCGGTAAAATTACCCGGAAGTGAAACCGCAGACCGGGTCGAACTGAGGTTTTATCCGGCCCCTTCAGTCTGGCCTGACAGCTTTTACGTTCTGACCAAAAAAGTGGTCGATTGAAAAAACAGGCAAGCGCTGTGTGAGGGAAGTCGGGTTAATTTGGCGCCCTTGGAGAGAACCTGGAGGAGTTAATGCGGCGCAAGGTTTTTATTGGCACCTGCGGAGCTGCCTTAGCGGGCACTTTAAGCGGGAAGGCGAGAGCGGATGAAGATAAAAATTTCAGGGTTCTTTGTCAGCTTGCCTCAGTAGTGGTGCCTGATAAAGACCCGGAAGTCTGGGAGAAAAGCTCGGCCCGCGAGGAGCTCAAGCGCGCCTGGCAGGTTTCCAAGGCAGAGGAGCGGGAGGAGTTGTCTGTCTCCCTAACTCTTTTGGATAAGGAAGCCGGCAAGCTGGAGGGGGACCGGGATTTCGCCTCATTGAAACCTTCCGCAAGGGCGGCTCTCTTGCGTGGACTGATCGATAAATCACCCCAATTTGCCAAAGATTTCGCGAGCATGCGCTCGATGATTGTCAGGGCTTTTTACAGCAGTCCGGTCGGTTATCAGCGCACCGGATACATTCCATCCGACCAGTTCACGGGCTATCGCAGGTTTTTTATCCCGGACGAAGGGCGGGACTGACCATGGACCGTTTGGAGTATGAGGCGATTATTATAGGGCTCGGTCCTTCAGGAGCGGTGATTACGGAGTCTCTCTCCGGAGCAGGCTGGAAGGTGCTGGCCCTTGATGAGGGTCCGTGGTACAACCCTTTTCGCGACTTTCGCCTGGGAGAGGCGCCGAGGATACCCTTGGGTCTGGTCTACTCTGAGGATAGTGAGGTAAAGCCGGGCATGGTGAAGGCTGTGGGCGGCGGGATGGTTTTTTACGCCGGCGTGTTTTTCCGGTTGCACCCCAATGATTTCCGCACATGGACAAAGTTCGGCTGTGGGACAAACTGGCCGTTGACTTATGAGGAATTGGCCCCTTTTTACAGGGAGGTTGAAATATTCACCGGGGCCTCAGGCAGCAATACAAACATTTTCGAAGCGCCACGCGAACCTTACCCTAACCCGCCGCATCCCTTATCACCCGCTTCGCAGGCTTTCTCCAAGGGCGCCCGCGCCTTGGGCTGCCACCCGGTACCTACCCCAATGTCGGTCCTTTCCCGGCCCTATCGCGGCAGGCCTTCCTGCACTTATTGCTCGAAATGCGGTTGGGGCTGCATAGTCGGGGATAAAAGTTCACCGGAGATGACCTATATCCCGGCTGCAAAGAAAAACGGTGCTGATATAAGACCCAGGCATAAGGTGCTGACAATCGAGACAAACAATCAAGGCCGGGCAACCGGGGTTGTGTTCAAAGATCAGGAGGGAGCCAGGCATAAAGCCCAATCCGATCTGGTCGTTTTATGCGGCAGTGCGCTGCTTGACCCAGGGCTCCTGAAGCGCAGCCGTGGTCCGGCGCATCCGGATGGCCTTGGCGCCCGCAGCGGCATGCTGGGCAGGAACCTGATGACACACACCGGAGGTCGTTACATGGCCCGTTTTCCCCAGGTTGTCAATGGTTACATGGGCCTTAGCGGCGGGGCAAACGTGCAGGATTTTTACGATGGGGCCCCGGATGCTGAATTCAGCCGCGGCTACACCATTTATGTGTCTCTGGTGCCCGAGCCACCATCCACATTTGCCGACTGGTATCTGGAAAGCTGGGGCGAAGAGCTGGTGGAGACCATGAGTTCCTACAACCGGATGACCCGTCTGGCTGTTGTGGGCGAAGACCAGGCCCATCCGGAAAACTGTGTGACACCTGATCCTGACCTGACAGATGAAGACGGGTTTCCACTGGTGCGGATACGCTACCTGGGGACAGATAATGAAAAACGGCTTTTTGCCCACGCTCTCCAGAGATGCCGGGAGATTTGCCGGGCTGGGGGCGCGGATGATTGGGAGTTTTATCATCCAGCGTCAAGCAGTGTCCATCCTTTGGGCACTTGCCGGATGGGCGAAGACCCGGGAAAAAGCGTGGTAGACCGTTGGGGCGCCTGTCATGATGTCCCGGGCCTTTATATCATGGACAGCAGTGTCTTTCCCACCTCCGGCGCTGTCAATCCGGCGCTGACTATTATGGCTCTGGCTTCCCGTACGGCCAATCACCTTATAACTGGCCGCAGAGGCTGAACCCTTTGAATCCAAGGCTTCCGCAGGCCGCAAGGTGTTAATTCAGGCGAAAAGATCCTGATCTGAAAACAGCTCCAGGCAAAACAGTGACATTACTAAATATTTTGCTGTATAGAAACGGAAAAAAAGGTTAAAATAATTAATCAAACGAAATTATAAAAATCAGCAATCTTGTCCCAAGAGGATATTTAACTCCTATTGTTTAAAAAAAGATCAGCGGGCCGAACAACTGAGAATAGATCACCAAAGGAATTTACATGAAAATCCTCTCTCGAGAGGGATGGGGCGCGAAGCGGACGGAGTGAGTCTTCTTGATTTTCATGCTTCGTTGTGTCCGCATTCGGACATGAAAGTTTGTTAAAAGCTCTTTAGAATACAGGAGTCAGGAGCCAGAATTCAGAAAATATTCCATGACCGAACTCCGCTAGCTTTAAATTCCGGCTCACGGGTTCCAGCCAGGGAACAGCAAGAGTGCCTTTAATGAGGTAAATGACCAGAGTCTTATTTTATGAATACTTCGGTTTAAGAGTCTGTTGGATTAATGTATCTTGAACAAATTTATTTCAGCCTTCCAGGTGCGGTTTCTTTTTGAGGAGTTTTCATGTACCTGACAATCCTCTTCCTGGTCATTCTGATCCTGGCGCTTGTAGCGCTCGCCGTAGCCATGGCCTATTACCGCCGCCAGCGGATGCTGGATGAAAAAAAGGTCCATTACCTGGGCTTAAGAAAAGAGAACGGCAATCACTGGCGGCGCTTTGAATCATATCAAGCGGATATTGACCGGATCAGATCGGATTACAATGCCAGATTGCGGGAGATAGCAATCTTGCTCGGCGAAATAGAACAAAAGAGGAAGGAAGTCAGGGATGTCCTCGGAATCTTGAAAGAGGAAGTAAGACAAAAAGACGACAGCATGGACCGGGATCTAGGCAAAATTATCGACCGGCGGAAAGATATTTATCGAAAACTCTGGAGCGAGTTTAACGGGAAAAAAGCGTTATATTTATCAAAACTCCGGCAAGCGAAACAGAGCCAGGTGGCTATACAAAACACGAATGTGAAAAAGGATCAGGAATACCAGCGCTGGAACGAGACGAAAATCCTGATGGAGCGTGTCAAAAAAGAGTACGAATCTCTACTCAGGAATCCGCTTTTTTCTTTCATGAAGAAGCCTTAAAACAAAAATGCCGGTTACTGCTGCTCGAGCTTTTCCTCTTTTACTTTTCTTTCTCTCAAGAGCTGCATAAATTCTTTCACCGGCACATAGATCCAGACAATCAGGATAATGACTCCCAGGGTCCATATACTCCAGGTAACCCAGTCGAAAGGCATAACTTTACTCCTGGATGAAAAACGGTTAAAGACAGGTTCTTTTTGAGCGGCGTGAAAAATCCTGAAACTTATCCGGAACTCAGGCTTTCAAGCTAACACCACAAGCGGATTTAAGCAAGCGTTTCGTGCCTGTGGATCGCTGCAGGGTGGTGAGGTAATTCCCGCCGCCTGCTTTCCGACTGGAGACAATGCGGTTCAGGTGCTTGTCAGGATCTCATGACTGTATGTTGATGAGGAAAGAGGTTTTTTCAAGAGGAAATAGGAAGGGGAGAGCTGATGGCGCTTAAGGCAGTACTTTACGACCTGGACGGATTAATGGTAGATTCTGAACCGCTTCACGGAAAGGCCAGCGAGAAGGCGCTCAATGCCTACGGCCATACTTTGGAAGATATTCCCGCGGCCTTGCGCCAGTCTTTTTATGGCAGAAGGGTCGCAGAGATTGCCGCAGATGTTGTCAACTGCTTGAGCCTGCCGGTCAGCCCGGAACGTTGGGCCCGCGAGCGTCTGGAAATATTTATGGAACTCGTGGAACAGGGCATTAACCTTATGCCCGGGGCAGAGGAATCCCTATCTTTATTCGAAGGGAATGGTCTGAAAAAGGCTGTGGTTTCCTCCGGAGATAGAAAATATGTCCAAAAAATTCTTCGACTGACCGGTTTAACCAGCAGATTCGAGGCGGTTGTCACCGGGGACGACGTGACCCGCGGAAAGCCCGATCCGCAATGCTATTTGCTGGGCGCGCAGAAGCTAGATGTTCCTCCTCCCGGTTGCCTGGTGCTCGAGGACGCTTACCCCGGTATCAAGGCCGCACGCGCGGCAGGCATGAAAGTGATCGGAGTGGAAAACAACTTCAACAGTCGCTTTGACGGGGCAGATGTCGTGGTTTCCTCCCTCGCAGCGATCGATCAAAAAGTCCTGGGGACGCTTGAGAACCGGACTTCGACGAATTGAGCCGGAACCGGCCAGCCGTCGAAGCTCTTTTGCGCACCTGCTGAAAGAAACATTTCCAAATCTTGAAAGGGTGACCTCTTTTCACTTCAAGTATAAGGAGTCAGGCCATGCAGAAGTATATTTGCAATGTTTGTGAATGGGTTTATGATCCGGCAGAGGGCGATCCCACGCAGGATATAGAACCGGGAACCCCTTTTGAAGACCTGCCCGATGATTGGCTTTGCCCGGCCTGCGGAGTAGGCAAGGAAGATTTCAGCGTCTATAATGAATAAGCAGCGGATCGTGCCGGAGGGAGTGAAGGGTCGCTTTTTCAAAGGGAAGAGTTCGTGTCCGAAACACTTGAAAAGCGGATGATGGCCCGCGCTCTGGAGCTTGCCGCACTGGCAAGAGGCAAAACCTCTCCCAATCCGATGGTTGGAGCGGTGCTCTTTAAACAGGGCCGGGTGATCGGTGAGGGCTATCACCATCGCTGCGGCATGGCGCATGCCGAGAGAATGGCCTTGAGGCAGGCGGGCAGGGAGGCTCGCGGGGCCACCCTGGCTGTAAATCTGGAGCCTTGCGCCCATACGGGAAGGACATCGCCCTGTGTCGAGGCAATTATCAGCTCGGGCGTGGCACGCGTGGTGGTGGCCATGCGCGATCCTAACCCGCTTGTGCGCGGCAGGGGCATAGGGGC
>Ga0307378_10005160_pt1 | contig 18300 bp, 15 predicted proteins | sample UN1MG_FD_202238 | JGI IMG/M metagenome (GOLD analysis project Ga0307378, IMG submission 202238) | Soil microbial communities from Risofladan, Vaasa, Finland - UN-1 | ecosystem: Environmental > Terrestrial > Soil > Coastal area > Acid sulfate soil | place: Finland: Risofladan, Vaasa | collected... | reverse complement strand
GGATCAAAGAGTACCTGGAAGCGAAGGGCTACGAAGTAACCGAGGGAGCTGAGCTCGTCGGGAAGTCAAACGTTACCCATACCTTTGACATGTTGGCTCAAATAGACGATGGTTTCAACAGCTACACCATTGCTGTCTGCATCACCTGTGGTGGTGATAGTGAGAAAGAAGTGGAGACCATTTTCCAGTTTGCCAACAAAGCCTACGACTGCGGCATTCTTGATAGAGTTCTTGTTGCTGCTCCTGCCCTCAGTCAACAGGCGAAACAACTGGCTCGCAAGCAGCGAATAAAGGTCATTGATGGAGAGCTAGTGGAGCAACTATTGACCTCTCAACCTGCACAGGCAGCTAAGCCCAGGGAGCCGCTTAAGTTCGAGACAAAGGAAGAATTAGTCGAATCTCTAGCCAACCGGGGTTATATAGTAGAGGAGAAGCCCAAACGCAAAGGCAGGTCAGGTGTTGAATATACCTTTGACATCGTGGCTCGTACTGGCAGCGGCCAGGTTGGTCATTTTTTGGGCATAGATTTCCTCAGCGGGGAGAAAGAAGTTAACCTGGAACAGGTGGTCTTATTTGATACCAAAGCCTATGATACTGAAATTGATGGCAAAGTCATTGTCGTGTCGCCGGGCATCGGCTCTAGGGCAAGGCAATTTGCCCAGCACCAGGGAATAAGAGTCCTTGAGTTGGGTCAAAAACCAGTTTCCAAACCCATGACTGAAGAGGTCCCTGCCCGGCGTGGAGGAATGCCAGTTAAAACAGGTAAGCTGGCCAAGCTACTTAGACAGCAGCCCCAGCCTGAGGCATTACAATTGATACCCGAGGTTTTAGCGAGGAGATACAATGCCATACCCCTTACTATATCTGGTAGGACAATGGAAGTAGCTATAGCAGACCCCACTGACATCTTTGCCCTGGAAGCTCTTTCCGCCCACAGCCACATGAGGGTCAAGCCCATAGCTGCCAGCGCCAGGGAAATCAGGGATGCTATTGACTTCAATTATAAAGCCTATGGCGAAATTGAAAAGCAGGTTTCCAGTATCTCCATCCCGGAAGAGGAAACCGATGAGAAGATTGCCGTGACTGTTGCCACTGAGACCCCTCTAGTTCAGGCTCTCAACCTTATAATTGATGAAGCAGTCAAAGCCCGGGCATCCGATATTCATATTGAGCCAGAAGAAGGTAGGGTGAGAATACGCTACCGTATAGATGGCACTCTTCAAGATACGATGTCTCTACCTGCAAATGTACACCGGGCACTCATTTCACGAATTAAAATCCTGGCTGAACTGAATATCGCTGACCATTTTCGTCCTCAAGACGGTCAATTCACTACCGAGTCTAAAGGGCGAGAGATAGATATCAGAGTCGCCACAGCTCCCACTGTCTCAGGTGAGACGGCCACCCTACGGCTTCTGGATAAGTCACTGGCTACCCTGGAATTATCAGAGCTTGGTCTGCTACCTGATAGCCTGGAAAAGTTCGAAAATATGCTCAAGGTCCCCTATGGCATGATTCTGATTAGCGGCCCTACCGGAGCCGGCAAAACCACTACCCTGTATGCCTCAATCAATTCCCTTGATACTCTGGGGAGAAACATCATTACTATTGAAGACCCTGCTGAGTACCGGTTTAAGGATATCAATCAGATTCAAGTTAACCTCCAGGCTGGCATTACCTTTGCCAGCGGCTTGAGGTCTATACTTCGTCTTGACCCTGATATAATACTGATTGGTGAAATACGCGACGCCGAGACAGCCAACATAGCCGTCCAAGCAGCCTTAACCGGGCACCTGATGCTGTCTTCCATCCATGCCAATGAGGTTGGCAGTGTGCTCACCCGTCTCGTTGACCTGAAGGTAGAACCGTTCCTGGTAGCCTCAGCGATCATTGGTGTTGTCGCTCAGCGGATGGTGCGCCGCGTCTGCCCTGATTGTAGTCACCTTGTTGAGGCCCCCCTGGTCGAGCAGATAGCTTATGAACAGGAAATGGGGGAGAAGAAGACCGAGTTCCTCTACGGTACCGGCTGTAAGTCCTGCTCCTATACCGGTTACATAGGGCGGACGGGAATCTTCGAGATTCTAACAATGCGCGACAAGATAGGCGTGATGGTCTGTAATCAGGCCAGCAGTACTGCTATACGGGCTCAGGCACTTGAAGACGGTATGGTATCTATGATGAACGATGGTATGCGTAAGGTAAAGGAAGGTATTACCACCCCCTTCGAGGTGCTGCGTAATGCCTACAATACGATTTAGTTACCCGGAGGTGATAAATGGATTTTGCTTATACGGCATATACGGAAGATAAGAAATTAGTTAAGGGCAAAGTTTCGGCTACCAGTGAAGAGGCGGCAACCGAGTTGTTGAGCTATGGCGGCTACCGGGTGGTCAGACTTAAGTCAGTCACCACCCTTCTTAACAAGGAGAAATTGCTTGCCAGCTTGTCCACGATAAAGCCGCAGGAAATAGTGATGTTTTCCCGCCAGCTGGCATTACTCCTGGAATCCGGCACTGATATTGTTACCTCTTTAGACTTATTACAAAGCCAGATAGATAACCAAACCCTGGGTAGCATAGTTGGTGAAGTAGCCTCGGATATTCGCGGTGGTAGCCCACTATCAAAGGCACTAAGTAAACATCCCAGGGCTTTCTCTCATATGTACTACCAGGCTATAGCTGCCGGTGAACAAGGCGGTAACCTCGAGGTGGTGCTGAGGCAGATGGCTGATTATATGGAAAGGTCAGTCGTCACTCAGAAGCAGATAAAAGGTGCCTTGACCTATCCCATTATCGTAGTTGTTGTCGCTATTGCCGTGGTGCTGTTATTGGTCACTTTTGTTTTTCCCACCTTCGCCGGCCTGTACTCTCAATTTGGGTTTGACTTGCCTTTGCCCACCAGAATACTTATAGGCATTACTAACTGGTCTCGTGATTACGGGCTCTATGTTCTGCTCGGGCTCCTGATTGCTGTTGCCGCGATCTATATATATATCAGGACGCCGGACGGGAGATACCGCTGGGATAAAATGATGCTCGGTTTGCCCGTAGTCGGACGTATTGTTCACCTCGCTGAGCTTGCCCGTAGCTGCCGGACTATGTCCATGTTGATAAGTATTGGCTTGCCATTACCGGAAGTACTTGCCATGGCCATTAACGCCAGCAACAACAAGTTCGTGGTTGAGAATCTGACCGGAGTTCAGCAGGAGTTAATCAGAGGTGAAGGTTTATCCCGACCTATGGCTAAGAGAGAGCTTTTCCTGCCCTTGATGACGCAGATGGTTAGAGTCGGTGAGGAAACCGGTAATCTCGAAAACACGCTGACCACTGTAGCCGACAATTTTGAGGTCTTGTCTAACGACAAGACTAAGGCGGCTGTGGCGCTTATTCAGCCGATACTCACGATATTTATAGGCCTGGTAATTGGTTTTCTTGTATTAGCCATGTTTTCAGCGATGTATTCTATTTACGGTCAGCTAGGTTAACATGTGAAGACTATTAAGGAGAAAATGACAGATTACAAAGCTCAAATGGCAAAACATTTCACTTTTGCTCTGGCGTTGCGAGATACCGTTTACTTCTGTCATTGCTTCGTCCCGATTTATCGGGACGAAGCAATCCCGGTGGGGGGGCAATAAAGATTGCCACGCACCCTGCGGGTGCTCGCAATGACATAACGGAGAAATGTGGGAAAATGAAAAAACTAAGACTAAATAGCAAAGCAAGGAAAGCCTTCCGGGGCAGCTCCCGCGGCTTCTCCATGCTTGAGGTGGTGATAGCTATAGCCCTTCTGGGTATAATTGCTGTTTCCGTTTTGAGCGCCCTTCAGACCGCGGCCCTTGCTCTCATCAGCGCTGACAGGCGGGCCACTGCCGAAAGCCTGGCCCGCACCCAGATGGAGTATGTCAGGTATAGCCCTTACGAAGGTGATCCGGAAGATGGTCCTCCCCAATACTCCTTGGACCCGCAAATTATTCCCCTCGACTATCCCGGCTATAGTGTAGTGACCACAGCTATTCGCTTAAACAAAGACGAGTATACTGACGATGACGATGGAATCCAGGAGATAACGGTTACCGTTAGCCATGACGGTCGAGTAGTGGTGACTCTTGAGGACTTTAAGAGAGAGCCGGGGTAATAGGCATGGAGAGGCCAAAATAACAGATTAAGGATGAACATGAAGAGACTGCATAAGGACCAGAGGGGATTAACCATCATTGAGCTGTTAGTGGTCATCATACTGACTGGCCTCATCACCGCCGCCATCACTACCACCTTCTTCCAGGTTTTTGATATGAATACCCGCACGGCTAACCACATGTCTGCTCTCAGCCAGGTGCAGCAGGCTGGCAAGCTTGTCAGCGAAGATATCCTTGAAGCTCAACCGGATATGATAGACGATAGTCCCACAGGCGGAGAATTTTTCATTTTGGGCTGGAACAGCACGCCGATCCGTGAGGTAACCTATACATTGGAAGACGGTGAGCTGTGGCGGAGCGAAACCATTGGCGAGGGAGTTCCAGAGACGACTCGTGTCGCTGAATATATTAATCCTGACCCAACTAAGACTAATTGTAATTGGGATGATGATGATGTCGAAAAGGTGTTTATTTTCAAAGTGACTGCCACCGTGGGCGCGGGAACCTGGGGCGAGGAAAGCGAGACCCGCATATATAGAGTTCAGCCCAGGCCGGGCTCATAATAACCGTATTACATAACCACCCCCCTGCCCCACCTGTCATTGCGAGGCACGACAGTGCCGAAGCAATCTCGGTGGGTGCCAATGGGATTGCCACGCTTCGCTCGCAATGACACCCCCTTATGTCATTGCGAGGCACGAAAACCCCGAATTAATCTCCCTTTATCGTCTTTGCGAGGAGCGAGATTCTTCGCTTACGCTCGGAACAAGCTCCGCAATCTCGCCGTGACCTCCTACTTGTCATTGCGAGGCACGATAGTGCCGAAGCAATCCCGGTGGGGGTTACTGGGGATAGATATTGCCGCGCACCTTTCAGGTGCTCGCAATGATATGGGGGGAAATGATGTTGTCATCTGGATTTTGGGAGTTGGATTTTGGATTTTATAGCTGAACCCCCCAAAAGTACCAGCAAAAGTGAGGGATTTTCCCTTTCCGAGCGACTAATATTATGACAAAGGTAATAGGTCATTAATACCATGAGAAGCACGGAAAGGTCTGGCGGTCCTGAAGAGCCATTGGCAGTCTCGCCTCGTCTGTCTTTGCGAGGAGCGAGATTCCTCGCTTACGCTCGGAACAGGCTCCGCAATCCCTGCACAACTGTCTTTGCGAGGCACTTTCCTCCTTCGTCATTGCGAGGCACGATAGTGCCGAAGCAATCTCTGCGGTGGGTGGTGGGATTGACAGAACCAAGGTATTAATTGACGTGAGAGAAGATAATAGGTATAATAAACTAATGTACTATGATTGGGGGGCACCCGGGGGGTGAAATTATGAAAACTATTGTGAAGAGGTTAGTAAAAGATGAAAAAGGAGCGGCGCTGATACTGGCTCTCATTCTGCTCCTTATCGGCGGGCTTATCTCCGCTGCGCTGCTTGGTCATATGGGCAGCGGCATTCTCGCCGGTCAAGTCTACGAGAGGAGGACGGCTGAGCTTTATGCCGCCGATGCCGGGGTGGAGGACGCTATATGGAGGATACAAAGTAACAACCTTACGTTCGATGAGGATAACCATGCACACCTGGGGCCCCTGACTGTGAACGGCAGGACCGTGGAGGTCGAAATATACAGAGAGGACCTGGACCCAACGTGTGGTGAAGAGCTCAGGTATCAGATTCTATCGACCGCCGTCACTGATGATGGCGGTGGTACCGCGGCCATCGTCAGCAGTACCACAGTTGAATCCTACCTGTCTGCAACATATATGGACCTCTCTTCCTTTCTTGACAATGCCATTGTTAGTGACAACAGTATAACCATTTATAACGGCGTGAACGTCACAGGTAATGTAACATCCGGCGGAACGGTAGACGATAAAACTAATGGGGATGTCGATGGCACAATCACGCAAAACGCGGAACTAGATTGGCCCTCTTCAGCAGCCCTTTCGGCCTATTACTTGAATCAAGTAGAGGATGGAGTGCACTACTATGGGGACACTCTCATAGATCTCGAAGGCGAGGGCGATTGGATAGGGCCGCTATATATAGACGGCGAATTGACGATCAAGAACTCAAGTCTTACTCCCGCTGCTTTAACCCTTACCGGGACTGTTTACATTACCGGTGACACAAAAATCTGCTACAACACCCCTAATAATAATGAGATGGTGCTTGATTTGAATGGTCAGACGATTTTTGTTGCTAGTGATTCTATGGGCAATGGTAAAGAGGCGCTTCAGATAGGCGATAAGTGCACGATCGTCGGCTCCGGTTGCATCATTGCTGTGGGAGATGTTTACTTCAAGCCTAACGGCGATGTCGGCAGCAAAGACGACTTCGTGCTCGTTATGTCTGTTGAGGGGACAACGACACTCCAACCAAGCGGCACGTTCTACGGATGTATCGCCGGGAATCTTTGTGTTGACGCAAAGTCAGGTGAGGATGCCACTATCATTAATAGTGGTTTAGCCGAGGGCCAGGACCTGAACTTCCCCATGGGTATAGGCGATGACCCTAATGAATTGCCGCTGGTAACCGGAGTAAGCATTGAGTCATGGGAGATTGAGCAGCAGTAAGAGTCGTTAACGAGACTGAGATTAAGGAAGGAGGGCGGCATTTAAATGCCGCCCCTTTTTCATTGCGAGGGGTGAAAGCCCCGAAACAATCTCAGGTGGAGGCAGGGGATTGCCGCGCTTCCCCTTCGCTATGCTCAGGGCTTTGGCTCACCGCAATGACACCCTCATTCTGTTATTGCGATGAGCGGGATTCTTCGCTTACGCGCGGAACAGGCTCCGCAATCTCGCCGTGACTTCCCACTTGTCATTGCGAGGGGTGAAAGCCCCGAAGCAATCTCGGTGGGGCTGGTGAGAATGGGGATTGCCGCGCACCTTTCAGGTGCTCGCAATGACAAAAAGGAGGAGGCTCGCAATGACACCCCCATATGGCAGGGCTAATACTATCTTCCTATTACCAATGGGTGATTGACTCGAACGTGGATTCCTATATACTGGTATTTAGTATAACAGGGAGGTGAAGTGATGAAGATAACAGTGGAGAGATTAATAAAAAATGAAACAGGGGCAGCGCTGGTTATGGCGCTCATTTTGCTTCTCATTGGTGGGCTTATCTCTTCTTCCTTGCTAGCTTATATGGGAACCGGGCTTCTCGCCGGTGAAGTTTACGAGGCGAGGACGGCCGAGCTTTATGCCGTCGATGCCGGCGTGGAGGATGCCGTCTGGAAGATACAGAATGGAGATGGTTATTTGCCCTGCAGCCCGGGCAGCCCGCCCAGGAATTACACTATAACCGATATTAATGGCAAAGACGTGGATATCACCATAACATCTGTTGCTCTTTATCCGGGTACAACAAACCTAACGGGGACGTATAGGATCGAATCAACAACTACCGGCAATGGCAGCGGGACTCAAATAGAGGCTTATATCGACGGTGTCAATATTTATGGTGATTATGGTGACATACTCGGTCAAGTCCTTACCAGCCAGGAGGAAATTGTACTCAAACCCGGTACAGAGGTCTACCCCCCAGACGGAGAACAAGGCCCAGCAGAGAATTACGAGTATGACTGGCCGACAGCAGAGGAACTTATCGATTTCTATCTGGATGAGGTCGACGGCGAGGAGTCATACGATTCAGACATTTTGGAATTGAACAGTGACATGGAGTTAGGGCCGTTCTATAGAGACGGCGAATTGGAAATTAAGGCAGGTACGGCTGGGGTTACTTTAACCCTTACTGGAACTATTTATATTGCCGATGACACATTAATCGGCTCGACCGGCCAAGATTTTACCCTTGACTTAAACAATTGTACTATCTTCGTTGCCAGCGATTCTACTTTCCCCAAAAAAGCACTTTGGATAGGGGGGAAGTGTACAGTAGTCGGTTCCGGGGTTATCATAGCTATAGGGGATATATATTTCGAACCAAATACGGAGGCGGGTGTTACCGACCCCATATTCGTGATGTCAGTTTCGGGCACAACCACGGTACAGCCCGTAGGTGATTTCTATGGCTCTATAGCTGGCAGTGTCGAGATAGAGTTAATGCCCGGCACAAGCATAAATTACCCGGGCGGGGGGTGGTATGACGACCTTAACTTCCTCATCGGTGTTAAGAAGCTGGTTTACCACATTGATTCGTGGGAGGTTAGCCAGCAATAAGAGTTGTACTTCCGAATAATGACAAATGACAAAGCCCAAAGCCCAAAAGAATGAGAAAGAGGAGTAGTTTTGGCACTTAAGCATTTGGGTTTCGATTATCATTTGGATTTTGACATTTGGGCCTTTATCACTATTACCGATGGGCGATTGACACGCGGGAGGATTCCTATATACTTGTATCCGATAGAGATGCCCCGATTGCATCGGGGCAAGTATAGAAATTTACGGTGGTAGAAGATAAAAATAATGAAAAAGGCAAACATTTGTGGCAGACCACTGGACAGACTTATTAAACGATGGTATATTACCGGGGAATCGGAGTAGTTTATGAGGCTAAGTAAGAAGGTCTGGCTGATTGTGGTAATCGTCATTTTCGCTGTTGCCCTTGGCATCCTGTTCTCCATTTACTCCGGACAAAACGGGGAGCTGGCTCAGTTGAATGACAGGATGTCGAATGCTCAAACTCTCTTGCCCGGCCTCATTAATAACAGGGAAGCGAAGGAAGACGAACTAACTCAGGCGGAATTGTTGCTTGAGGCGGGTCAGGCACAGTTCCCTGAATCGGTGGAGAGCATTGAGTACGGCGACGACTTATTTGAGATTGCCGACGATTGTAATGTCGGCCTGACGAAGCTCACCGCAACAAAACCAACCAACAAGAAGGTGGGGACTGTTACCTATTCTGTTTCTTCGTTTGTCGTGGTTGTCGAGGGCAGCATCGATAACATACTGGAGTTCATTTACGCACTGAGGACTGGTGATGACTTCCAGCTACCGTGGAGTGCTGAAGTGACTGGCGTAAAAACAAATGTTTCCGGTGGATCAGCTACCGTAAACTTGATTATCTATGGTTATAAAAGGTAAATAAGAATGGCGAAAAGAGTTACTACGTTATTTATTAGAGATATCAGCATCAACCTGCTGGTAATGAAGGGCGAACAGGTAGAAAAGTGGGCTAGCTTGCCGCTGGAGCCAGGTCTGGTTAGCCAGGGGCTCATTGTTGACGAAGAGCAGGTAGCCGATAAGGTTAAGCAGATATTTAAGGAAACGGGAGCACAGACAAGCAAGGTTATCACCGCTTTGAGCGGCGACGATTCCCTTTATCGTATAATAACCCTGCCCGAGCTGCCTGATGCTGTACTTCCTGAGGCGATAAGGCGTGAGGCCAAGAGAACGATACCGACGCCTCTGGAAAATGTTTATTACTCATACCAGCGCCTTACCTCCTTGACGAGGGGCGAAAGTCGCATTTTCCTGGCCACCTTCCCTCGCAATCTGGCTGATGCTCTGGTTAGAACGCTGCGTCAGGCTGGTGTTAAGCCATATGTTATGGATTTAGCTCCTTTAGCCCTGTGCCGAATACCGAATGAGCCCCGAGCAATCATTGTCAATGCCCGGTTAGACCACCTGGATGTTGCAGTTATAGTAGATAAGCTCCCCCAGGTCATCCGCAGGCTATCCCTGCCCGGCGAGACTGAATCCCTGGAGGAAAGACTGCCCCTTATCGCTGAAGAGTTCAACAGGACCGTTGCCTTCTATAATTCAAGCCACGTGGAAAAGCCTATTGATGCAACTGTGCCAGTGTTCGTCTGCGGCGACCTGGCAGAAGCACCGGATACCTGGCAGTCGGTGGTTGGCGGAGCCGGCTATCAGGTTTCAGCATTGCCTTCGCCTGTGGAACCTCCCGAGGGCTTCAACCCCAACGAATTCATGGTCAATATCGGGTTGGCTCTCAAGGAACTGCTGGTGGAAAAAGAAGGGACAAACTTTTCGATAGTGAATTTCAATGCCTTACCCGAGGCCTATGTGCCCCCGCGTTTCTCCATAGTACGGGCCCTGCTTCCCGTCGTTACAATAATTGGTATTGGCCTGGTTATCCTCGCCGTGTTTCTTATCCTGACTAATCGCGCCAGTATTGAATCGTTACGTTCCGATGTGACGCTTGCTGAGGCCAGCGTTACCCAGCAACAGCAGGCAATAACAGATTTGACCAAGAAGATTGGGCCGACGACGGCCGCTGCCGAAGCGCTTAATGACAGACTTACCACTATGGAACGGGGGCGTGCCATATTTCACGAAGACCTGACCGAGATTGAAAAACTGGCGGGGGAGCAGGTAATCTTGAATAATATAAATCAATCGGGCAGTTCGGTAGCTGTGACCGGGACGGCTTCAAATGAAGATGCCATCTTCAGGTATGCCGAGGACTTAAGAGCGTTAACAGACGCAATAACAAAAGAGCTCAGATTCTCGCAGGTCTGGATTTCCTCTATCACCGGGAGTGAGGGGGCATTTAGTTTTCAGTTCTCCTTGACAAAATAGACCTTAAATCCCAAGCCCCAAATACCAAATCCCCAACAATATCAAAGCACAAAATATAAATGACCGAAACAGGAGATTGCCACGCACCTTTCAGGTGCTCGCAATGACACCTTCATTCTGTCGTTGCAAGGAGCAGGATTCTTCGCTTACGCTCGGAACAGGCTCCGCAATCTCGCCGTGACTTCCCTCTGTCGTTGCGAGGCACGATAGTGCCGAAGCAATCTCTGGGGGTTTGGTGAGAATGGGGATTGCCGTGCGAAGTCGAAATTCTTCCCCTGCGGCTCAGAATGACAAAAGTGAAGGGCTCGCAATGACCGCTGCCTCGCCCTGGGCGGAGACAGATAGAAATGGTATAATATCGAGGCAAATGGAGGTGGAAAATGGCAAAGACAGTCTCGATATCTGAAGATAGCATTATAGCGATGCTTAAAGGATTACCTGAAAATACTCTGATGGACATATTTTCAAAGATGTTAATCCAAAGTGACACCTCTCCTTTAACTAATGAAGAGGAGACATCGTATAGGGAAGCTTTAAAGGAGCATGAGAAAGGCGAGATTATCAATTGGGAAGATTTGAAATAAAGTTTTCTAGAGAAGCAGCCAAGCAGTATAAAAAGCTACCAAAGGAATACAAGAGCTTGAATGATAAAAAGAAGTAGTTTTGGCATTTAAGCATTCGGATTTCAATTGTCATTTGGATTTTGACATTTTGGGTTTCGGTAAATGGTTTGGGTAAAAAGAGGGTGGTAGGGCTGATACTATCTTCCTATTATTAACGGGCTATTGACAATGAGGTGAAGTAGGCTTACACTATTTATGAATATACTTGAATATACTATGAAGCAACGGAAAAGATATGGATGTTTTTGCACTGCTTCGGAAAGGTAACTCAAGGCGGGCTAGCGATTTACATATGGTTGTGGGCAGCCCGGCAATTTTCCGCATCGACGGCTCCCTCCAAGCAGTAGACGGTGACGGTTTACTAGCTGCTCAGGATATAAACGAAGCTTTTCTCCAGCTAACCACACCCGAGGAGAGAGAACAATTCCACCGCCAGATGGAGCTTGATTTTGGCTATACCTTACCCGATGTCGGTCGTCTGCGTTGCAATGCCGCTCAGCAGCGCGGGTCTATCAGTCTTGCCGTGCGCCTGCTGCCACCAAAAATCCCCACCATAGACGAGCTGGGGCTGCCCGCGATATGCAAGGAGCTTGCCATGAAACCAAGAGGGCTGGTAATAATTACCGGACCTACCGGCAGCGGCAAAAGTACCACTCTGGCAGCTATGATTCAGCACTTGAATTTTAACGAGTCTCGCCACATAGTTACCATTGAAGACCCCATAGAATATATTTACACCAGCATTAAATGCGCTGTGACCCAGCGCCAGTTGGGCTCTGATACCCTATCATTTGCCAATGCTCTAAAGCATATCTTACGGCAGGACCCGGATGTGATTTTGGTCGGGGAGATGAGAGATCCAGACACTGCCGATGCTGTTCTCACTATAGCTGAGACCGGGCACTTTATATTGACTACCGGACATGCCCCCAGCGCTACTCAGGCAATAGAGAGGGTAATTGATTTGTTTCCGCCTTACCAGCGACCCCTGGCTCAGGTGCGGCTGGCTTCCCTGCTTGTTGCCGGGTTATGCCAGGTACTTGTGCCCAGGGCTGACGGCTCAGGAAGGATAGCTGCTGTAGAAATCATGATCGGCAATCCTCCGGTGAAGGCCCTCATCCGCGAGGGCAAGATTTACCAATTACCCAATGTAATCCGTACCCACCGGGAAATAGGCATGATTTCGCTTGACGAAGCGCTGGTCAGCCTCTATCTTAAGGGAACCATCACTGGTGAAACCGTGCTTGACTACTGCAATGACCGCCAGGAAGTGGAAAAGCTCATCGGCAAGGTAAGAGTGTAGTCAAGCACATAACACGGCCTCGCTTCGATCCAGATTTTTGTAGTCGCCTGATTTGTCAGGCGCTTCTCTTTTTGTGGCGCGACCCTTCAGGCGTATGCGGCAATCCCGACGCTTGAGCACCCCACCGAGATTGCTTCGGCACTGCCGGGACGTGGCAATCCCGACGCTTGAGCACCCACCGAGATTGCTTCGTCGCCTACGGCTTATCGCAATGACATGAGGAGTATATGCCTCGCAACGACAAAGGAAAGAAGTCGCCTCGCAACGACAAAAAGAGGGAGGTGCCTCGCAACGACATGAGGGGTATGTACCTCTCAACGACAAAGGAAGAAGTCGCCTCGCAACGGCAGAGAGGGGGGTGTCATTACGAGCCCCGATGCAATCGGGACGTGGCGATCCCATAGTTCATCATACAGGTCATGCCATTCTCTGTTTATACCATTAATTAACTGGACCTTCTTTTGCCTGGAGCCAGCCTTTATTTGCTTCTCCCTTAAAATGGCATTTTCTATATCCTCAAAAACCTCGTAATATACGAGTTTAGTGATGTTGTATCTTCTGGTGAATCCGTCAGCCAGCTTTTCCTTGTGCTCGTAGACTCTTCTTATTAAATCATTGGTGACGCCTACGTAGATCACGGTGTTCCTGCTGTTGGTCATTACGTAAACATAGTATTGCTTACTCACCACCCCTATTGTACCAGAGATTGCTTCGGCACTGTCGTGCCTCGCAAAGACAGAAAAAGGGTGTGTCATTGCGAGCTAAGCGTGGCAATCCCATTGTCCCCCACCGAGATTGCTTCGCCCCGATTGAATCGGGGCTCGCAACGACAAAAAGAGGAAGGTGCGCGTAATGACAAAAGGGGGTGTCATTGGTATTTTGTGCCTTGATATTGTTTAGCTTTCAGCGGTCAGCTTTTGATTGCCGGATACTGGCTACTGACTACTGACTATTGCCTACTGCCTACTTATGTATAAAAACGTCTACCGGCGGAGCTGGCATTAACCAGCTCCGCCGGTAGATTATTCCAGATCACTTAATCACTTAAGCGTCTCTTACCCACACTCCGTGGCCCGTACCTACTGCGTCCTGCCAGTGGATACCATTGTACCCGGTGGATGTCGTGCCACTCGCATCTGGAATGGCGCCGGGGTCACCAACACCATCCAAGAACCCGTCACTGGAGAAGTGATAACTCGCCTTAAGTGTTCCAGCGTAGTAATCCAGGAAGGAGTAGTTACCAGCGGTTGAGGCGGTAGTCACTGGCCACACCTGCGCATCGGCATAGTAAGCCAGCGATGCAGTTTTCACATTCTCTGCTTCACTGTTGGCTGCAGCCACTGTTCCCATAGTCATAAAGGTACCTATGTTCGGGATAATCACGGCTGCGATAATGCCCAGAATGGCAACCACGATCAACAGCTCAATCAGTGTGAAGCCCTTCTCTCCACTGTGTAGGCACTTAAATATTGGGTATTTTGTCTTTGGCATTTTTTTCTCCTTTCTTTAGATTTTTTTGGAGCTTGGCTCCGGTAATCGGCTTTATATGTATATTATATTTAGTCCTGTCTCACCTCCTCTTTGATTCCTCTGGATTTAGCTCCAGTAATCAATTGTATATAGTATAGTATAGCGTAGTTCTCGTAGCTGTCAATCGCCCATTAGTAATAGGAATATAGTATCAGCCCCTCCATATGGTCGTGTCATTGCAAGCGAAGCGTGGCAATCACCTACCTTCACCATTAGATTGCTTCGGCACTGTCGTGTCTCGCAACGACAAGAGGGAAGCCCCGCCTAGATTGCTTCGTCCCGATTCCATCGGGACTCGCAACGACAAAAAGAGGAAGGTGTCTCGCAACGACAGGTGGTGGTAGAGATTGCGGAGCCTGTTCCGAAGCGTAAGCGAGGAATCCTGCTTCTCGCAATGACACCCCCCTTCTTGTCATTGCGAGCGAAGCGCGGCAATCCCATAGACTAAAACCCAAATGTCAAAATCTAAATGCTTAAATGTCAAAACTACTTCTTAGGCAAAAGTATAGAAGAAAATATCAAGCTAAGCTCTTGGGCTTCTTTCAATAACTTTTGGCACTCATCTCGCCTGCTGGGATTTGTCTTGGCAATCATTCTGAGCCAATGCTTTGTCTCCTTTGACTCTTTTTTGCAGATACAGATTTTGTGTCGGAAATCTTTCCTGGATTGTGCTCCGTCTGCTTCCATGTAGTTTGCCCCGATACTGGTCCCTGCTCTTACTATTTGACTGATAAGTGGGCTATTGATAGGGTCTTTGGGGAAGGTTTTTACAAGTTCGATAATTACTTCACCGAATTGTGCAGTTCGTTCTTCGAGGTCTTACTTCTTTTTGTCATTTGTCATTGGATGGAGTTTAGAGACCGGGTTCAGAGTTTCCCTTTTTGGGCTTAGGATTCAGGGCTTCCCTCTTCGGGTTGCTCTGGCTCCAGTTGCTCAACCTCAAAGACCCTTATTCCCTGGCGCTCAGCAAACTGCCTGGCTTCCCCGGTGAGTCCGGGAACAGCAATAAGAACCTTGTCCATAATACCGGCATCATAAGCCTTGTCATCGAAGTCAAATACCCTATCCAGCACCATCGGCTTCTCAGCCACCCCGATGCCAATAGCAATGCGATGAATAATGATGCCCTCATCCCTGGTAGCCAGTATGTCTATATTATGGACAGCGCCAGACCGGCCTTTGACTTTAGCATTTTTCTTTACTCTGTAGCCCTGTTTCTCCAGGTATTGCATAAGCTGTGATTTGGACTTGAATTCAAAGGGCTCCTTCACTATCTCCCGGTCTGGCTGAGGACCGCCGGTCAGCAACATCTCCAGGTCCTTGAGTTCAAGCACTTTTATCCTCTGGTAGACGGCAAATTTCTCCGCACCTTCACCTAATGTGGGGATTATAATCAGCACTTTATTGTGAATGCCACTATCGTAGGTTTTGACATCAAAATCCAGTATCCTATCCAGTCCTACCTTCTCCCTGGCAATCTCAACCCCAATAGCGATACTATGGGTAACGATGCCATCATCTCTGGTAGCTAATATATCTATGCAATGTTCTGCCCCCGACCTTCCCTTCACCCTGGCATTTTCGGTTACTTCGTAGCCGTGCTGTCGCAAGAATTCAAGGAACTGCCCTTTAGACTGAAGTTCAAAATCCAGCCAGTTTCTCTTCGTTTCATCAAGGTTATACGAGTAGATGCTGACCTCGTCAACTTTGTCCTCATCGGCAAGCGAGGAACATTTCAGACAGCGCCACTTCATCAGCGGCACGCTAAATACCTCGCCGCAATCACGGCACTTACGCAGCACCCCCCGGCTCTGATAGTCAGCACCCAAAGTTCGCAGCTCCAGTTTACACCTCGGGCATACATATCTACCCGCGGATGTAAATTCATCTTCAACGCCAACATACCCACAGGCCGAGTGCTCCAGGATTCTTCCCCGGGTAATATTTCTCGAGCTGCACTTAGGGCAGTTGGTGCTTGGTCTTAAATTCATTGACTGGCAGCGGGGACAACGTAGAAGCCTGTCATAGAAGCTCTTTTTCAATACACCTCTATCAGCCAGGGATTCCAGAATTGCTACTGCTTTCTTGCCTTTGACATTCAGCGTTTGCTCAACGACTGGATAGACGAAGCCCGATTCGGTGGTGAAGTCAAATTGGGGTTTAATATCAACAAATTTCGCCGCCAGTATTGTCGCCACCAATTTCATCGCCAGAGCATCTTCTTGTATGCTAATGATTGCTCGCTCGGTTTCTGCTGCTTCTGCCTCTTTATCGGCTTTTGCCATATCTTGCCTCCGTTCAAGTACTTGGAAGAGTATAATTAGCAATACTACAGAAGTCAATGACAGAAAAGTACTAGCTTTGTGAGCCGTGCACTTTTCTCGTGACTGCGACTCCCTACCTCCTTGTCATTCTAAGCAAAGCGACGAATCCCCGGGATTGCTTCACCCCGATTCCATCGGGGCTAGCAAATACAGGGGGAAGAAAGCTCCTCGCAATGCCTTAGAAAAGCCGGCCACAATTTGTGGTTTGTCCAATGCAACAAAGAGTGTAGCTGCTGACGACACCAATCGCTTGCCCGGAGACCGTTAAGTCGTTCGGCGCCGCAGGCATATGTGTGTTCGTCATTTCTTTTCCTGCGGCATTGCGTTCCCCGAGAGCCCTATGCGAGCTTTCCTTGGTTTGCCGTTGGCTGCATCCCCGTCATTTGTGACCTCTTCAACATAAGCCACTGCCGGGATTGTTCGCAGCATATCAATAAAGTCCATTTCTTCACGAAGGAAGACCAAGATTGAGGGCGTGTCAATCTGAGGTACAATCATCTCAGTATTTGCAACCTGGTGTAATTGATCGAGGTGGGTCATGACTTCCATGACCTTGGTTATCTCAACCGGAGGCAATATTTCTACTTCCCATTGCGGCTCGCCCAACTCTGCCCCGTCTTCACCCTCAAGTATTGAAGCGAGGTCGAAACTTTTTTCGTTTTGGTCCACATCCCTGATTGGCTCTGGAGAATCATCAGATACCTTGTCCTCCTTCATGGCTGCAGCATCTCTATCTACGGCAATTGCCGTGGTTTCAGCGCTTTTCTCCTCGGCAATTTCCATCGTTTCAGCAATCTTCTCCTCGGCAATTTCCGTGGTTTCAGGCATCTTCTCCTCGGTGATTTCCGCGGTTTCAGCCATCTTCTCCTCGGTGATTTCCGCGGTTTCAGCCATCTTCTCTTCCACGGCCTGAGATAACCTATTGTCAAAATCTGCCTGTATTGCTGTCGCCTGCTGTTTAAGGCTTTCCAGTTTTTCCAGCAAATAGCCGAATTGTTGATTTACAAAGTTGCGCAGTTCATCCCGAATTTTATCTCTCTCGCTCTCCAGCAGCAGCGTTGATTGCTTTTCGGCCTGGGATCGGATGGCATCGGCCTTTTCATTAGCCATCTTCAGGATTTCAGCTTGTTTCCTTTCCGCCATCTGTTGAGCTTGTTCTCTGGCCTTATCTATAACGGCAGCACTCTCAGCTTTAGCCTGTTCTGAGGCTTCTGCCTTGATCTGCTTGGCTAACCTATCAGCTTCAACGATGGTTGTCTCTGCAAGTTTTGAAAGAGACGCGATATGATGTTGAGACTGACCCAGTTCATCTCGCTCCTTGATAAGCTCGTCAACAAAATATGCTATCTCAGCCTCATCCAAGCCATTCTTGACTCGCTTGAACTCACGTCCCCCCAGCGTGACGACGCCATCCTTACCGCTATTATTCATAATAATGCCCCCCTTTTCACATTAGAACTCAATAATGGCAAGAGTAGTAATGAAACACATCAGTCGCATTTCAATCCCATTATGGACTGTCATGTTTCTATCTCTCTATTTCACCCTGAAAGATACTCCAGATTCTCTCTGAATTTCCTTTGCTTGACTCCCAGGCTTGCTCAACGGTCTCCTTGCGTCTTCGGAATGCTTCACTCACGCTATCCTGATAGACCTGCTTAGCTCTAACTTTCGCTTCCATATAGGCTTCCTCGGCTTCCCGTTCAGCCTTTTCCAGGGCTTGCTTAGCTTCTTCTATGGACTCCCTACAGATGTTACCGGCTTGTTCTTCAACTTCTTTATAGCCTTTCTCTCCCTGGAGTTTGCGTTCCTGATACGCCGTCGCTACCTTTCTCTGAGCCTGTAGATAGGACGTATAAGCGGCTTGAGCCTGGTTC
>Ga0307378_10005158_pt1 | contig 18302 bp, 17 predicted proteins | sample UN1MG_FD_202238 | JGI IMG/M metagenome (GOLD analysis project Ga0307378, IMG submission 202238) | Soil microbial communities from Risofladan, Vaasa, Finland - UN-1 | ecosystem: Environmental > Terrestrial > Soil > Coastal area > Acid sulfate soil | place: Finland: Risofladan, Vaasa | collected... | reverse complement strand
TCACCGGCGGCCGACGGGAATGGGCTTGTCAGGCGAGGCTGCGATGCTATAATCGCCGTCCTTGCAGTACGCACAGACGCACAGTCACTAGCGATCGGAGAACTCCGTGGCGAAGTCGAAATCACCGGCGAAGCGGATGCGTCAGAACGTCAATCGCCGCGCCCGCAACCGCTGGCGCAAGGACCGTATCAAGCAGGCGGTGAAGTCCTTCGAGGCAGCCGTCCACGAGGGCGACAAGGAGGCGGCCGGCGAGAAGCTCCGGGCCGTCTATCGCGCCCTGGACAAGGTGGCCGCCAAGGGCACGATCCACAAGAACGCCGCCGCTCGCAGGAAGGCCCGCCTGGCCGGCCGAATCAACAAGATGCCCTGACGGGCCGGCCTGCGACACGCTAAGCCCGAAACCCGAAATCCGAAACAAGCACAAAGTACCAATAAGCCAATGTCCGAAACGGCTTGATCCTGGACGTGACGTTTTGGGCATTCGGGCTTTCGGTCATTGGGATTTGTTTCGGGTTTCGTGCTTCGGATTTCCGGCCACCTTTGCAGGCAAGCGACTGTCCGTTCAACTCCTGCTGTAACCGAGTCAGCCCAATGCCGCCCGAACCGCCGACATTCGTCAGCCGAGCGGGCGAGAAACTCAACGCCGCCCTGGACGCCTTCGGCCTCGATGTCCGCGGCGCCGTCTGCGCCGACTTCGGCTGCAACGTCGGCGGCTTCACCGACTGCCTGCTTCGGCGCGGGGCCGAGCGGGTTCTCGCCGTCGATACCGGCTACGGCCAGCTCGCCTGGCGGCTGCGAAACGATCCCCGCGTCGGCGTCATGGAGCGGACCAACGCCCTCTACTGCCCTGTCCCCCAGCCGGTTGACCTGGCGGCGATCGACGCCGGCTGGACGACGCAGGAGCTGATCGTGCCGGCCGCCCTCCGTTGGCTCAGGCCCGCGGGCGCCGCCGGGCGCAGCGGGCGGATCGTCTCGCTGCTCAAGCCGCACTACGAGCTGGCCAGGCGCCTGGGCCGGCCGCCCCATCGCATCATCAGCGGGCCAGAAGCCAGGCAGGTCGTCTCGGAGGTCTGCGCCGGCCTCGAGGCCGCCGGGGCCGCCGTCCTGGCGGTTGCGCCCTCGGTCCTGCTGGGCAAGGGCGGCAACGAGGAGTTCTGCCTGCTCATCACGCCGCGATAGCGTCGATCCGCCGGCGCGGCCGAATCGCCGCTTGACAAACCGCCCACGGCGGTCACAATCGCCTTGTGGACGGCACGTTCGGGCACCCGCCGGCACGTGAAGAGTCGGCAAAGAAACGATTGTTGACCCAGTGCAGGGTTCGCGCTAGAATCAGTGTCCGCGGCAGCGGCGGTCAATGTCATGACCAGACGACGGCCTGCCCGCCGGCGGGCGGCGAGTTCCTGCACGTACGAACGGGATCCGATCCATGAGTGAGATACGAGTCGCCATTGTCGGGCTGGGCAATTGCGCTTCATCGCTCATCCAGGGCATCCACTACTACCACGAGGCCTTCGCCGACCAGACCAACGGCACCGTCGGGCTCAGCCACCCGGTTCTGGGCGACTACGTCCCCGGGGACATCCGCATCGTGGCGGCCATCGACATCGATCGGCGGAAGGTCGGCCTGCCGATCCACGAGGCCGTCTTTGCCCCGCCCAACAACACCAAGGTCTTCTACGACCGCTTCCGCTACGACGGCGTCCGGGTGGCGATGGGCAACGTGCTGGACGGCGTGCCGGAGCACATGAAGGCCTATCCCGAGCATCAGCGTTTCGTGGCGGCCGACCGGCCGGCCCCCACCTCCGCCGACATCGAGCGATTGCTGAGCGACACCGGCGCCGAAATCCTCATGAACTACCTGCCCGTCGGCTCGCAGAAGGCCGCCGAGTTCTACGCCGAGTGCTGCCTCAATACGGGCGTCAGCCTGATCAACTGCATTCCGGTGTTCATCGTGTCCGACGCCGCCTGGGCGCAGCGATTCCGCCGCGCGGGCATCCCCTGCGTCGGCGACGACGTCAAGGCACAGGTCGGCGCCACCATCGTCCATCGCGTGCTCAGCCGCCTGATGTGCCAGCGCGGGGCCAAGATCGACGCCACATACCAGATCAACACCGGCGGCAATACCGATTTCCTCAACATGCTCAACCAGGCGCGCCTCGGCTCAAAGCGAATCTCCAAGACCGAGGCCGTCCAGTCGCAGCTCGACGAGCCGCTGCCCGCCGAGCAGCTCTACATCGGCCCGGCCGACTTCGTCCCCTGGCAGAAGGACAACAAGGTCTGCTTCCTCCGCATCGAGGGGCGCGGGTTCGGCGGCGTGCCGTTGAACCTGGAGCTGCGGCTGAGCGTCGAGGACTCGCCAAACTCGGCCGGCGAGACCATCGACGCCATCCGCTGCTGCAGGCTCGCCCGCGACCGCGGGCTGGCCGGCCCGCTGGAGGCCGTCTGCGCCTACACGATGAAGCATCCGCCGGTGCAGTACAACGACGACCTGGCTAGGCAGATGCTCGAGGATTTCATCGCGGGCAACGGCGAGGGCAGCTACGTTCCCGGGGACCGCACGGCCGCCCACCGGGGCATCTCCGCCGAGTAGCCCCTATTCGTCTCCGCTCAGCAGCCCCAGCTCTTGCAGCGCCAGTAGGGCCGCCTCCTGCTCGGCCTCCTTCTTGTTCTTGCCCCAGGCGCTGGCGAAGTTTCGGCCGCCGATGCTCACCGCCACCTCGAAGCACTTGCTGTGGTCGGGGCCCTTCTCATCCAGGAGCTGGTAAGCCGGCACCGCCCCCCACTGCCGCTGGGCGTGCTGCTGAAGCACTGACTTGTAGTTGCGCTGGTGCTCGTTGGCCAGCGCCTCATCAATGTACGGCTGAACGTGCTCCAGGATGAACCGCCGGGCCTGGTCCAGCCCGCCGTCGGTGTAGATCGCACCCACGACCGACTCGAAAACCGCCGCCGAGACCGACTGCGGCAGACCCCTGCCGCGGTTGATCCCCTTGCTCATCACCGTCAGGGCGGGAAGACCCAGCTCGTCGGCGATCTCCGCGCAGGTCTGTCGCGACACCGCCGTCGATTTGATCTTGGTCATCTCCCCCTCCATCAGGTCCTGGCACTGCTGGTACAACTGCTCGCACACGACCACCCCCAGCACCGCGTCGCCCAGGAACTCCAACCGCTCGTTGCTCTGGGTGCGCGTGGGGGCAACCGAGGAGTGGGTCAGCGCCAGGGCCAGAAGATCACGATCGCCGAACCGATACCCGATCAGATCCTGGCATTTGTCGATCGCGGCAGGATCCACAAAAGCCTCACTAATCTGGCCGGACCGACAACGAGGGCTGCCCTCTGCGCCCCCGCCATGAGGGCAATCCTCGTGGCAGGCCCGGACAGTGCTTACAGGAAGCTCGTTCTCTGTCCTCAAGAATAACGGAGAACGCCGAATCTGTCAATCGCCGCGCGCACGCCATCTCGGTCCCAGGCCTCGACGGGACATGCCGCCGGGTGCGGCCACGGGACGGTAGGTCTACGGGCCGACAACCCGGCCGCGCCACCGCGCGAAGGGCGGGCCCTAGCAGCCCGTTGAAGAACTCCATTCCCGTAGCACGGGCACCTTGCCCGTGAGTACCATGGGCGTCTCGCCCGTACGAGCTCATCAAACCGCTGCATGTCAACAAGATCACTGGCCGCATGGAGAAACCCGAGTCCACAGATTGCGCAGATTTCACAGATGAGCCAGTTCGTTCCGGATGTTACGGCCGTAGGGCACGCAGGGTCGCCCGAAGGGCGTTCTGCGTGCGGGACGGGCGTCACCACAGATGTCTGGCGGAGAACGCATGCCCCGAGCCGGACTTAGGGTATCGCTCGAAGGCATCGGCTTTGGCATCGTCGAGGAAGCATTTTCCATAGTCCCACCGGGACGACGGAGGATGGACGGAACGTTCCTGGCAGCGAAATCGTCTCTGTTCAGAAGTGCTTCTTGGCAAAGGCCCGGCCGCTGTGCGTCTTGAGATACTTTTCGAAGGCTACGGCCTTGGTCTTCGAACGGAAGGCGACTGCGGTCTCGATCTGCCAGGGCACGTGCTTCGCGGTGTGCAGGACCTGGCGGGCATTGTGTCGCCTCAGGCGCTCGTGAAGGTCCTTGGCCAGTCCAACGTAGTAACGGTCCGAGTCCGCTTGACTGCGCAGCATGTACACGTACCAGAAAACGCCTTCCATGGCGGCCCCGTTGAATCGACTGGCTTGCCAAGGCGAAGTTCGCCGCGCCGTTCCGCGCACACCAAAGCCCGGCTTCGCGGCTGAAGCCGCTTCGCCGTGGCAGCCTTCGTCCGCCTCAAGCGGCGAACGAAGACTGGGCGATACAGGGCTCGAACCTGTGACCTTGCGGGTGTGATCCGCACGCTCTAGCCAACTGAGCTAATCGCCCGTTGCGGCCGACGGCCGCGATTCGTGAATCCGTAAATTCGTTGATTCGTGAACTCGGGGGCGCCGCATAGGGCCACCACCTCACGAGTCCACGCATTCACGAGTCCACGGCGTCCATTATACCCCGTCGGCCAGGCGCTGCAACTCCTCCAGGGCGCGGGCGAAGTCGTCCGGCCAGGGTGCCGACAGTGCCATCCGCTTGCCCGTGCGCGGGTGGTCGAACTCGATCGTGTGCGCGTGGAGCGCCTGCCTCGTGATGAGCGGCCCTTCGGCCACCTCCGGGCGGCCTTCGAGCTGGCTGCGATAGACCGGCCCGCCGCCGTACATCCTGTCACCGACGATCGGGTGGCCGATGTAGCTCATGTGCACGCGGAGCTGGTGCGTGCGGCCGGTCTTGGGATACATCTCGACGAGCGAAAACGACGCGCGGCTGCGCCCCACCTCAGCCAGCCGCCGCAGCACCTTGTATCGCGTGACGGCCTCCTTCGTGGTCACACCGTAGGGCAGGCCGGTCTTGCGATGCACGGCGTACTTCTCGCGGATCTTCGGGTGCTTGCCGATGGGCACGTCGATGACGTCCTCGTCAGCCTTCAGGAGCCCGTGCACGATGGCCGTGTATGTCTTGTGAATCTTCCGCAGCTCGAACTGCCGCCCCAGCCGCCACAGCGCCAGCTCCGTCTTGGCGATCAGCATGATGCCCGTGGTGTCGCGGTCCAGCCGGTGGACGATGCCCGGGCGGAAGACCTCGCCGCTGGTGGGCAGGTCCTTTATGTCGCGCCAGTTGGCCTTGAAGTAGTAGGCCAGGGCGTTGACGAGCGTGCCGGTCCAGTTGCCTCGGGCGGGGTGGACGATCAGGCCGGCCTGCTTGTTGACGGCCAGCACGTCCTCGTCCTCGTACACCACGGACAGCGGGATCGGCTCGGGGGGAATCTCCTTCGGCTGCGGGCGGGGCAGCATCAGGTCGATGCAGTCGTCGGCGCGGATGATGTAGCTGGGCTTGACGACGCGGCCGCCGACGGTGACGTTGCCCTCGCGGATGTAGCCCTGGAGCGCGGTGCGCGAGACGGCCTTGCCGAGCCGCCCGGCGAGATACTTGTCAAGTCGGCGGCTGGGCGGGGCCTTGCGAACCTCGATCCGCAGTCGCTCCAGGCCGTCGGCCTCTGCCTCGACGGGGATCTCGACGGTCTCCAGGCCGTCGGCGCCCTCGCCGGCCGAGTCGGGGGGCCTGGGATCGTGGGGGTCTTGCGAGGCGGTCATGGCGGCCTCAGGGCTCTCGCCGGCCGGCGCTGGCCCCGGCGGCGGCCTGCCGGACCACCTCGACCGCGGCGGGCGGCATCAGCTTCACCTCGTCCAGCCGGTACAGATCGACCCATTCCAAGGCGTAGTCGTTCTCGGGGCTGCGCCGCGCCAACTCCGGCCCGCCGAGCCGGGCCCGGCCCCGGTGCGAGCCGGCCAAGTAGTAGTGCTCCGTGCGTCCCTCGTTGACGAACTCCGCGAGCTTGCCCGCGAGTGTCACAGTCAGGCCGGTCTCCTCGCGGGTCTCCCGCAGGACGGTCTGCTCGGGGGTCTCGCCGGGCTCTATCTTGCCGCCGGGCAGGGCGTGGTATCGCCGGCCGGCCTTGTGCCGGCGCATCAGCAGGACCCGGCCGCGGCTGAGGATCACGATGGCGGCTCGGTCTTCCATGCTGTCCCCGGCGCGGGGGCCTCTTGGGCTTCCGGCCGACCGGAAAGCAACGCGGCGGCCCGGTCGGCCGCCGCGAACCGTTCGCTCAGGTGGGGCCGACTCAGGCGGCGGCGATCATCTCGCGAACGACGTCCACCGCGCTGGCGGCGTCGGGAGCGTAGCCGTCGGCGCCGATCTCGTCGGCGTAGTTCTGGGTGACCGGCGCGCCGCCGATGATCGTCTTGACCTTGACGCCGGCGCCCTTTATCGCCTTGACCACCTCGGACATCTGCGGCATGGTCGTGGTCAGCAGCGCGCTCATAGCGCAGACCTGCGCGCCGGAGGACTTGCAGGTCTCGACGAACTTGTCCGCCGGCACGTCGGTGCCGGCATCCACGACCTTCAGCCCGCCGCCGGTCAGCATCATGCCCACGAGATTCTTGCCGATGTCGTGCAGGTCGCCCTTGACCGTGCCCAGCACGACCGTGCCGGCCGGCTCCACGCCCGCCTTGGTAAGGGCCGGCTGGAGGATCTCCATGCCGGCCTTCATCGCGCGGGCCGCGATCAGCACCTCCGGCACGTAGACCTCGTTGGCCTTGAAACGCTTGCCCACGATGTCCATGCCGGCGACCAGACCCTCATCAAGGATCTGTTTGGCGGGCACGCCCTCGGCCACCGCCTGCTTGGTGATCTCAACTACCTTGTTCCGGTCGCCCTTGATCAGGGCGTCCGCCATGCCTTGCAAGTCTGCCATGCCAAAACCCTTCTTTACGCTGAGGCCGCCGCGCCGAAAGGCCCATGCAACGGGCGTACAGACCCGATTTCTGCCGCCTGGGGCTCCAGACCCACCGACTGAACGGCCGTCAAACAAACCGGGAGAATATACCGACTCATGCGGGAACCGCCAAGGGAAATCACGAACTGCCTGCCGGCTGGGTGGCGCTTGGGGCCGACGCCGGTGCCGAAGCGGGGCCGGAGGCCGGCCGGGTGGCCGGTCCGCTCGCCGGGCCGCTGGTCGGCCGGGTCAGGGCCTCTGCCGTCGTCGGCATATACACCCGGCCGCGGAACTGGTCCATCCGCGCAAGGGCCTGCTCAGCGGCCCCCACGATGGGGTAGCCGGCCAGGCCGGCCATCTGTCTGATCATCTGGTACTCCGAGCGGGCGGCCTCCAGCTCGCCCCAGTTCTCGGCCTGCTTGCCCAGCCCGAACCGGGCCATGGCCACCGCCAGCTCCTGCCGGGGGAACTTCTCCAGCACGCGGCGGTAGTAGGCCTCCGCCTGCCGGCGAAGCTCCTGTCGCTCGGCGCCGCTTAGCGTAGGCCAGCGCAGGATCAACTGCATAGCGTACTCGCCGGCGACGCGCACGGTGGACAACGCCGCCCACGTCGGGTGCGACTCCTTGGCCGCCAGCTCCTCAAAGCCCGCCAGGCGCTCCGGGCCGCTGGACATCATCGAAAGGCGCGTGAACTGGGTCTGGACGGCCTGGGCCTCCGCGCGGACCTTGCGGACGTACCACACGACGACAAGTACGATGGCGGCGGCCACCAGCGACCCCCACGCCAGGTAGTTGCCCTTCTTGCGGAGGAAGTCCCAAACCTGGGACAGTTCCACCTGCAATACGTTCTGCTGTAGTTCGTGACGACGACGCGACTTCATTCGTTGAACCGATCCGTTATTCTCGCGGCCCGCCCGACCCGGGTGCGCGCCCGCTGGGATATACTTCCACCTGGACCTTGGTTCCGCCGAACAGCCCGTGGTCCGATAAGGTGATCCGGCACGTTTCTCCGTCCTTGTCGAACTCCTGCTTGACGATGCCCTGCACCTGCGTCTCGGTCTTGCGCGACCAGCCGCTCAGGGGCATCTGGTTGCGGAAGAACCGCGCGACTGCGAACTTCTCCGACGGGCCGGTATAGACGTGATCGACAAACCGGATGCCGGGGACGTCGAAGCTCCGCGACTTGTTGTCCTTGTACTTGAACTTCACGGGCATCGGCACATCCGACAGCGGCGGCCGCACCTGGGCCTGAAGCTCCTCGACGGGGCCGGCCGGCCCGGTGGTCGCCGTCTTGGTCTCGTTGCATCCGGCTATCAGTCCGAACACCACCGCCAACAGCACGCCCAAGCTGAATGTCCTGTTCATGATGACCTCCCTGCCGTCTGAGCACAGTTCCTGCCGCGCACCACGGCGTCACCAAGCCGGGGGCCTATACGACACCCGGCCAGCACCGGGTACGCTTTTCCTCGACAACTGCTGAGTTGTCAAGGTTTTTCCGCATCGGCGCCCGCGGCGCGGCCAAGCCCGCGGGGCAAAAGTGGTTGTCAAACCCCGGGTCGGCGCGTAGGTTGTTGAGGCCCCGCAGGGCCGGAGATAAGTGTGATCGTTGTCCTGAACCTCTTCGACATCATCCCCGGAAGGGAGAGGCAATACGCCGAGTACCTCCGCCGCGTTCAGCCGATCCTGGACCGCTACGGCGCGAAGGTGCTGCTGTACGGCCTGACGCGGATGATCTACATGGGCCCCTGCTCGCAGCAGTACTGCGGCCTGATCGCCTACGAGAACCTCGACGACCTGCGTAGGCTGTCCCACGACCCGGATTTCCAGGCGATCCGCCCGCTGCGAGATGAATCCACCGAGCACTACATCCTGACGGCCATCGAGGGCTTCCCGACCATGAACGACGCGGCGGAATACCTCGAGAACGGAGGAGCGTGAGACGGACATCCGGCCGGCCCACGATGCGAAATGGAAAATGACGAATTCCGGAATTCCGAATGACGAATCAATGACGGATTACCAATGACGAATGGGGCCGGCGTCGCAGGTCACTCGGGCTTCGTCATTGATTCGGCATTCGAGCTTCGTCATTCGTCATTTGCGAATACACTTGATGGGTTCAGGCAGGTCGATCCCCCAGGAGCACACAGGATGAAACGTAGCGACGCCGTCACCAGGGGTCCCGAGCGCGGGCCGCACAGGAGTCTTCTCAAGGCCACCGGCCTGACCGACGCCGACCTGAAGCGCCCGCTGATCGCCGTGGTCAACAGCTACACCGACGTGGTGCCCGGGCACGTGCACCTCGACGCGGTCGGCGAGTTCGTCAAGAAGCAGGTGCGGGCCGCCGGCGGCACGCCGATCCTGTTCAATACCATCGCCATCTGCGACGGCATCGCCATGGGCCACACCGGCATGAAGTACTCCCTCGCCAGCCGCGAGCTCATCGCCGACTGCGTCGAGTCGATGGTCCGCGCCCACTGCTTCGACGCGATGATCTGCATCACCAACTGCGACAAGATCGTGCCGGGCATGCTGATGGCGGCCATCCGGCTGAACATCCCGACGATCTTCGTCTCCGGCGGGCCGATGGAGGCCGGCGTGGTCGCCGGGCGCGACGTGGACCTGATCGACCAGTTTTACGCCGTCGCCCAGCAGCGGGTCGGCAAGATGTCCGCCGCACAGGTCCGCCGCTACGAGAACAGCACCTGCCCGACGTGCGGCTCGTGCAGCGGCATGTTCACCGCCAACAGCATGAACTGCCTGTGCGAGGCGATCGGGATCGCCCTTCCGGGCAACGGCACGTGCCTGTCCACCAGCCCGCAGCGCCTTGTCCTGTGCGAGACCGCGGCCAAGCGGATCGTGAAGATGGCCGGCGAGTGGGGCCGCGGCGGCTGCAAGAGCACCTACAAGCTGCTGCCGCGGAACATCATGAGCAGGAAGGCCTTCGAGAACGCCTTCACGCTCGACATGGCCATGGGCGGCTCGTCCAACACGGTGCTGCACCTGCTGGCGATGGCGAGCGAGGCGGGGCTGAAGTTCAACCTGAAGGACATTGACCGCATCTCCAAACGCACGCCGAACATCTGCCGCATCGCGCCTTCCGAGACGCCCGAGGGGCGTATCTACCACATGCAGGACTGCCACCGCGGCGGCGGCATCCCTACGATCCTCGGCCAGCTCCGGCGCGACCGCCCGTCGCTCGTCCACGCCGGCTGCATGACCGTCACGGGCGAGAGCCTGGGGCGGAACCTGGAGAAGTGGTCGCTCCGCAGCAAGAGGCTCTGCGCCGCCGGGCGAAAGATGTACCGCGAGGGCTGGAAGGCCACCGGGCGCAGCGTCGAGCAGGTCCGCGCGATGTACCGCGGCGCCAGGCCCAGGCGGCTGCCCACGCTCAACGCCGGGCCATTCGACGCCAAGGATGTCATTCGCCCAGTAGGGCGGGCCTTCACGCGCGAGGGCGGGCTGGTCGTGCTGTACGGGAACATCGCCCGCAAGGGCGCGATCGTCAAGCAATCCGGCCTGCCACCGACGATGCACAAGTTCACCGGCCGGGCCGTCATCTGCGAGAGCCAGGAAGACGCCTGCCGCATCATTCTGGCCGGCAAGGTGAAGGCCGGCGACGTGGTGGTCATCCGCAACGAAGGCCCCCGCGGCGGCCCGGGCATGCAGGAGATGCTCGCGCCGACCAGCTATATCCGCGGCATGGGGCTGTATGAGAAGTGCTACGTGATCACCGACGGGCGCTTCAGCGGCGGCACTTCCGGTCCGGCGATCGGGCACGTGGCCCCGGAGGCGGCCGCCGGCGGCGAGATCGGCCTGCTCCAGACCGGGGACGTGATCGAGATCGACATCCCCGCGCGGAAGCTGACGGCCAAGGTCTCAGCCGCCGAGTTCGCCCGGCGCCGCAGGCGCTACAGGCCCCGCCCGCCGCAGATCACACACGGCGCGCTCGGCCGCTACGCCGCGCATGCCACCTCCGCCGACACCGGCGCCGTCCTCACCTGGCCGGGAAAGCCCAAATAGCCGCAGAGACGCGGCTTGTCCGGCATAGCCCAGCGGGCGAAGCCGGAAGAACCCAGAGAGACACAGTGAGAAGGGAATACGACTTCTCCAAGGGGGTTCGGGGCAAGTACGCCAAGCCAGGCGGTCTGGGCCCGGGCGGTTGCCCTGTGACGCACGGCAGGGTAGACTCGCAACGGGTTCAGTCGCAGGCCCAGAGGAACGTGACAATGTCCGAGGCGAACGGCCCCAGACCCCCATTTCTAAAGCGGCTTCGGCTCAAGGACTACAAGAGCATCGCCAAGTGCGACATTGCCCTCAGTCCGTTCACGGCCCTCGTGGGGCCCAACGGCGCTGGAAAGAGCAACCTCATTGACTCGCTGCGATTCGTTACCGATTCCTTGCGGAATTCACTCGAGTTCGCACTCCGCGAAAGGGGAGGGATCGGCGAAGTCCGCAGAAGGTCCAAGGGGCACCCTCGGTACTTCGTATTCAGCCTGGAGATGAACTTGCCATCAGGAAACCGTGGTTTCCTTGCTTTCCAGGTCGGAGTCCCTCGACCAGGTGCGTTCAACGTCATGCGGGAGTTCTGCCAGATCACTGAGCGCGAGGCTCCCTTCTCCAAGCACTTCTATGACGTGCGGGGCGGCAAGCTGCAGGCTGCCTCAAGAGACCTCACATCCGCCATCGAGCCCGATCGCTTATACCTGCAGGCAGTCTCCGGGGTACCGGAGTTCCGACCCATTTACGATGCACTGACACATATGGGCTTCTACAACCTCAATCCTGAGCGTATTCGCGATCTCCAGGAACCCGATCCCGCTGAAGTGCTTTCAAGGGATGGTCGCAACTTGGCCAGCATTCTGAAGCGATTGGAGGGACAGGCCCCCGAAGCCAAGAAACGCATAGAGGAGTACCTGGAGGTCGTCGTCCCGGGAGTCCGGGGTGTCGGCCTCAAGGCCCTTGGGCCCAAGGAGACCGTCGAATTCAGACAGGTTGTTCCCGGGGACGATTACCCATGGCATTTCCTGGCAGCTAACATGTCGGACGGTACGCTAAGGGCACTGGGCGTTCTGGTCGCGCTCTTCCAGGGAGCATTCGAGCGCGGTGGCAGAGTCCCTCTGGTAGGTGTGGAAGAACCCGAGGTCGCTTTGCACCCTGCAGCCACGAACGCGTTAGCCGGAGCGATCCTGGAAGCCACGATGCGCACGCAGGTCCTGGTGACATCTCACAGCCCTGACCTGCTGGACAATCCCAGAGTAACGTCCGACAACATCCTGGCGGTAGTCTCGGAGAACGGGGAGACTGTTATCGGGCAGATAGACGAAGCGGCCAGAGAGTCCCTCAAGAAGCAGCTCTACACCCCCGGGGAGCTGCTGCGAATACAGCAGATCGAGCCCGATCGGCGTCTATTCCTTCAGAGTGTAAGGCAGCGCACGCTGTTCCCCAGGGAGATTCCAGTGTGACCCCTGTGATCGCGTGTGTCGTCGAGGGGCACGGGGACGTCCCGTCAATGCGCGTTCTGCTGCGCAGGCTGGCCCACATGCACGGGTTGGTCGATCTCCAGGTTCCCATGCCTGTGCGTACTCCTAGAAGCAAGCTGATCCGTGACGACACCGTGGATCAAGGCGAGCTGTCCAGGGCTATCGATCTGGCGGCGCGGAAGCTGCCCTCCACACGAGAGGGGATGGTGCTCGTGGTGATCGACGCCGATGAATCCTGCCCCGCCGAAGTCGCCCCGCGGATCATTGGGGTCGCAAGGAAAGTGCGGTCGGACGTGAGAGTGGGCGTCGTGCTGCCCAAGTGCGAGTTCGAGGCTTGGTTCATTGCTGCTATCGAATCGCTTCGCGGCACTCGCGGGATTCGGGCGGATGCCAGACCTCCGGATGACCCTGAGGCCGTTCGGGACGCAAAGGGCTACCTGCGTACCCAGATGGAGCCGGGCACAGCCTATTCGGAAGCGGTGGACCAACCCGCCTTGGCAGACCGTTTCGACCTCGAACAGGCGATGCAGTGCCGTTCGTTTCGGAAGCTCCGAACCGAGCTTGAGGGCTTCGCAAGGCATGTAGCCAGCCCTGTCCCAAGTGGAGCGTAGCCGACCAGCGCGAGGGGCCACGACCGATGAATCGACAGGCGCCATGCCCCGCACTGGCAATCCTCGCAGCTCTTCTAGGCGCGACTGGATTGCCAGGCTGGTCCTTGGCCGGGGATTGGCCTCATTGGCGGGGGCCGGGGCGGGACGGCGTGTCGGCGGAGGCGAACTGGAATCCGCGCTGGCCGGCCGCGGGGCCGAAGAGGCTGTGGGAGGCGCAGGTGGGCACGGGCTTCGCGGCCGTCTCGGTGGCGGAAGGCCGGGCCTACACCATGGGCAACCTGAATAACCGCCAGGACGCCGTCTGGTGCTTCGACGCCGCCACGGGCAAGGTCATCTGGAAGCACACGGACGCCTGCAAGGGCGGCGGAGCGGGCTACCCCGGCCCGCGGACCCAGCCCACCGTGGACGGCAACCGCGTCTATACGCTGTCGGTCTATGGCCACCTCAAGTGCCTTAGCGCCGCCGACGGCAACGTCGTCTGGCAGGTCGACGCGAAGCGCCAGCTCCGCGCCAAGGCCCCCAACCACGGGTACTCCTGCCATCCGGTCGTGATCGGCGAGAAGCTCGTTGTCGAGGTCGGGGCGGCCGCCGGCTCCGTCGTCGCCTTCGACAAGACCGACGGCAGGGTCCTCTGGCAGTCCGGTAAGGACCCCGTCGGCTACTCCACGCCGCTGCCGTTCACCTTCCGCGGCCGCCAGTGCATCGCCATGCTGACCGGCAAGAACCTACTCAGCATGGATGCGGCCAACGGCCGGGAGCTGTGGCGATACCCCTGGGACGTCAGGTACGACTGCGCGATCACCTCGCCGATCGTCTCCGGCGAGAAGGTCTTCATCTCCAGCGGCTACAAGATGGGCGCGGCCCTGCTGCAGCTCGGCGGCGGCCGGCCGAAGGTGCTCTGGAGGCACCAGGAGATGTCCAACCACTTCAACTCCTGCGTCCTGTGGAAAGGGCATCTGTACGGCTTCGACGGAGCGGACGAGTCGAGGCGCAACAACAAGAACTCGCTCCTCCGCTGCCTGGACTTCAAGACCGGCGCGGTCAGGTGGTCGCACAAGGGCCTGGGCAAGGGCTCGCTGATGGTGGCCGCCGGCAGGCTGGTCGTGCTGAGCGAGTACGGCGAGCTGCTGACGGCCGACGCCACGCCGGCCGGCTTCAAGCCCATCTCCCGCGCCAAGGTCCTCACCGGGCGATGCTGGACGATGCCCGTGCTGGCCAACGGCCGCATCTACTGCCGCAATCACGCCGGACATCTGATCTGCCTCGACGTATCGAGGTAGGCGCAAGGTAGCGGCGCCGGCGGCGCGCAGCGGCCGGGGATCGTGCTGGCGAGGCGGTCGGGCCCCTGAATCTCCAGGAGAAATATCCGTAATAGCAGGCCCTCTGCGGCGTTAGACTTATATTGGAATCGCTACGCCTCAAGTCCGCCGGAGATGCGAGCATGAACCCCAGAGCAGGCAGGATGCTGTGCGCCGCGGTTGTGACGCTGGCCACCGCAGCGCTGTCATTCTCGGACACACCCGCCCAGGACGCCGCGGCGGCGTTTGACTCGCTCTACGGCCCAGCCGTAAAGCGCGTTACCGCCACCGCGGACCCGCGCGACGACGTGGAGCTGGCCGAGCAACTGCTCGCCGCAGCCCAGAAGGCCGCCGGCCAGCCGGCCCTTTTGAGGGTCCTGTGCGAGAAGGCCCACGATCTGGCCGCCAGGCCCCCCGCCGGCTACAAGACGGCCGTGGAGGCCATGGAGCTGCTCTCGCAGAAGGTCCCGGACGCAAAGCCTGCCTGTCAGGAGAAGCTGCTGGCCCTTCACCAGGCCCGCTATGCCCGAGGCAGGCCCGACGAGCGCCAGGCCGCCGGCGAGGCGATTATCGACCTGTGCCTGGAGCTATCCGATGAGCAGGCCGACGCCGGCGAGTGGGCGGCGGCCGCCAAGCACGCGCGCAAGGCGATGGCCGTCGCACAGGCGATCCGCTCCCCGGTGAAGGACGAGATCCTCGCCCTCCTGAACGAGTTGGTCCGCCGCGAGAAACTGGAGCGGCAGGCGGCGAGCCTGAAGGCGCGGCTGAAGGCGAACGAGGCGGACCGTGCCGCCCGCGACCAGCTCATACGGCTGCTGGTGGTGGAGCTGGACGACCCGAACGAGGCGGCCAAGTTCGTCAACGCCGACGTGGCCGACGAGAAGCTGCGAACCTATGTGCCACTGGCGGCCAAGCCGGTCGAGTCTCTACCCGAGAGCGTCCTGCTGGAGCTCGGCCGGTGGTACGGCGCCTTGGCGGCCAAGGCGCTGACGGCCTCGCGCGAGGACTTGTACGAGCGGGCCAAGACATACCTGACCGCATACCTGGACAAGCACACGACGGACGACCTGGCTCGGACCGAGGCGAAGCTGGAGCTGGACCGCATCGAAACGGCACTGATGAAGCTGAGCACGAGTTCCGACGCCGTCGGCTGGGTTGACGTCCTGCGGCTGATCGACACGAACAGGCACGTGTCCGGCGGAACCTGGCAGCGGAAGGGCGAGCGCCTGACCGTAACCGCCCCGGAGATGGCCCGCGCGACGATCCCGGTGCGGCCGGACGGGAGCTACCATCTCCAGGTCAAGTTCACCCGCACCGAAGGCAGCGGCGCGGTGCTCGTTGCCCTGCCGGTGGGCTCCACCTGGTGCGCGCTGGTGCTGTCTGCCAATAAGGGTGAAGCCAGCGGGCTGCACATGGTGGCCGACGGGCCCAGCACCGACAACGCATCCACGGTCCGGCCGGGCAAGCTGTCCAACGACAAGGAGTACGTCCTGGATGCCAGGGTCGTCCATCGAAACAAGCAGTACACCATCACCGCGATGCTCAACGGCCAGAAGCACCTCAAGTGGGAGGGGCCGGCTTCGGACTTGTCGATGGGCATGTGGGGGATGCTGTTCGGCCGTCGGGCGCTGGCGCTGGGCGCGATGGGCTGCACGAACACATTCTCCAGCGCGCGACTGCGGCTTCTGTCGGGTGACGCGACGGTCCTGACGGAGGCCACCGAAAGTGGTGGCGGCCGCTTCACCCGTGGGAGGCTCCGCCCGGGCGGGCGGCGCCGCCGCCGCTAGACCACACCCAAGGCCCGAGCGACCGTGTACAATACGGGGGGAGTGAACTGCAATGCGGGTGGTCCGAATCTGCCTGGTCGTCCTGCTGGCCCTGGCGTGCGTGGCGTGCATCTCGCGCAAGGCTATCGACGGGCTTCTGGCGCGGGAGGAAATCCGCGAAGCGCTGGCCAAGCCCGCGGAGGCTCCGCCGGCGTCCCTGGTAGTTTGCGGTCGTGTCCCGGTGGTCCACCTGTACGGTACGCCGCGCGAAATGGGCACTCAGTACGGCCAGCTCCTCGGGCGGGCGCTGCGCGCGCTGCATCGGGCCATGGATGCATTCGTGTCGCAGGAGGCGAAGGAGAGGATGCTCCAGCTCGCACGCCGGCGGGAACGGGCTCTGCCACAGGAGGTCCGCGAGGAGCTGAAGGCCGTCGCCAAGGCGTCCGGCATGCCCTACGACGAGCTGGTGGCGCTCAACGTGACCTCGCGACTGGCGTGCAGCGCCCTGGCGGTATGGGGCCGGGCCCGCGGCCGCGGCGGCGACCCGAACACAGCCGGGCTGATCATGGGCCGCAACGCCGACTACTTCTCCATGGGCTTCTCCGACCGCGGGATGCTCCTCGTCGTTCGGCATCCGCGCGAGGGCGTGCCCGTGGCGTCCGTGAACTTCCTGGGCATGGTCGGGGCCTTCACGGGGATCAACGCCCACGGCGTGTGCTTCGGCAACATGCTGGTGTTCAACGCCGCCGGGTCCCAGCAGAACAACGACGGGCTGACGATCCAACTGGCCATGCGCCTGGCGGCCCAGCGGTCGCGCACCGCCAAGGACATGGCCAAGCTGCTCACCGCGCAGAAGCACGCGATCCCGATGAACGTCATGATCGCCGACCCGAACGAGGCGCAGGTCCTGGAGTTGGGCCTCCGCAAGGTGCAGGTCCGCCGCAGCCGCGACGGCATCCTGGCCGCCAGCAACTACTTCCTGACGCCGCGACTAAGGACCAAACAGAGCAGGTGCAGGCGATACGACTCACTGCTGGCCGCCGCCAGAAAGCACCGCGGGCAGATGACCGTCGAGAAGATGACCGAGGCGCTATACGAGGCGCGGGTTCAAGGCCTTAACCTCCAGGCCGTCGTCTTCGAACCGACTGCCATGCGGATGCACGTCTCGATCAACCACATGCCCGCCGCCAAGGGCCCCTACGTCCAGTTCGACCTGAAGAAGCTCTTCGCCCAACCGCCGTCGGCCGACAAGGATTGATCGGGCGCCCCGCACCGCTATGATGGGCCTCCGGCCGCCGGTACCCGGACTCTGCACCGGCGCGAGACAGGAGCCGACGTCGGACCGTACCGGAACGGCCCGCGTGAGGAATTGGACATGGTCTTCCCGGACAAGGATTGGACCGAGGCGTCGCCTAAGTCTCAGGGCCTAGACGCCGCCAGGCTCGCGGAGGCGATGGCCGTCATCGGCGAGATCGCCGGGCCTCAAGGCAACAGCCAGTCGCTGGCCGTCCGCAACGGCTACCTGATCTGGAAGGGCCCGAACATCGACGAGCTGCACCCGGTGTGGTCGTGCTCGAAGTCGTATTGCAGCGCGGCGCTGGGCTTGTTGATCGACGACGGCAAAATCACGCTCGACACGCCTCTGTCGGACATCCTGCCCGACATGAAGCGGCACTACGACGGGGTCACTGTCCGTACGTTCGCGAGCTTCCAGGCCGGCTACGAGCGCGGTCCCCACAACCCGTTGGACGCCGCCCCGCCGGCGTTCAAGCCCGGCGAGTACTTCCGCTACGACTGGTCGCCGGACAAGCTTGCCCACGCGCTGACGGTGGTCGCGGGCGAGCCGTTGCGCGAGCTGTTCAGGCGGCGCATCGCCGATCCGATCGGCATGGACCCGCGCCAGTGGACCTGGGGCGACTGGGGCACGTGGGACGGCCTGCCGGTCAACGGCGGCAGCGGGAGCGTCCCCGGCGGCGTATCCATCACCGCCCGGCAGATGGCTCGCTTCGGACACCTGCTGCTGAACCAGGGGCGCTGGGACGGCAAGCAGCTTCTCAGCGCCGAGTACGTCGCCGAGGCCACGCGCCCGCAGACCCCCGCCAGCCTGCCGCCCTTCGACCCCGAGGGCTGGTACGTCAAGCTGCCGGGCGCGTACGGGCTGCTGTTCTGGGTGAACGGCGTTTGCCCAACCGGCCAGCGGCGCTGGCCCAACGCCCCGGCCGGCGTGTTCGTCGTCCAGGGCAACTTCAACAACTTCTGCTTCGTGATCCCCGAGTGGAACATGATCCTGCTTCGCG
>Ga0307378_10005157_pt1 | contig 18303 bp, 22 predicted proteins | sample UN1MG_FD_202238 | JGI IMG/M metagenome (GOLD analysis project Ga0307378, IMG submission 202238) | Soil microbial communities from Risofladan, Vaasa, Finland - UN-1 | ecosystem: Environmental > Terrestrial > Soil > Coastal area > Acid sulfate soil | place: Finland: Risofladan, Vaasa | collected... | reverse complement strand
GGATTTGCTGCCCTTCTTTGCCCACGAGCCATCCGTGCTTCGGCGCGTCTCCGCTTCCTCTCCTCGCGGCTTATCTGCCTTCGCATGCCCTGCCTAGGATCAGCGGTAATAAACGTCGCATCCTGGAAACTCCCTGCTTTGCTTCACTCCCAGACCCCGCGCATCAAGCTGTCGTTGGAGTTCCGCCCATATTGCCTGGTCTTTACCGGTCTTCGCCAACCGCTCTGCTCTCTGAATTTTCAGACGGTCGTAAAATCGGGGATATCCGCTGGAAATCCGAGAAACTTGATGAACGAGAGCCGATCCGCAGCCTGCCGCTCGAGTTCCGGATCGGAGAGCCCGTACCACTGCTGGAGCACGAGCAGCTTGATCATCACCACCTCATCAATATTTGGCCTACCGCCTTGTTCGCTCTTGTTATCGTACATATCACCCACAATCGGGCGAAACGCTCCCCAATCTACCATCGATTCAATCTCTGCCAGCCGATTACCAAGCCGTTCCACCCGCTTGTACGCCTCTTTTAAGCAGAAATCCATTAATGTTTTCATGATATAGGATTATATATATAATAATATAAAAAATTTGTATATTAACCCTGCGGTTTTTCAAAATCCTCTATAGAAGAATGCGCCTATCAAAATCATCTCCATCGCTTAAGAAGCAAAGATGCTGACACGGTAGATCACCTATTTTTTGTGTTATGGATGGAGCACGCAATAAAACAAAGAAAACTGTACAGATTCGAGGGTAACGTTACTACAATCCCAAATCTTTCATCATCACGCGTAAAAAATTTCAAAATCCCTTTCCCCCCGCTCCCCGAGCAGCGCTCTATTGCTTTTGTTCTCTCGACATTACAGCAAGCGAAGGAAAAGACCGATTCCGTAATTACAGCAACCAGAGCACTCAAAAAATCGCTGATGAAGCATCTGTTCACCTACGGGCCTGTTCCTTTACAAGAGGCGGAGAAGGTGCCCTTAAAAGAGACTGAAATAGGGATGGTGCCGGAGGAGTGGGAGGTGGTGAAGTTGGGGGTTGTTGCTGAACAAAGAAAGGAAAGCATAAATCCTGAGGACGGGGATTGGAAGTATGTTGGGCTCGAGCATATAGACCCTGGCGAATCTCATTTGAAAAGATGGGGATTTAGTGGTGAAGTTCGAAGTTCAAATTTTATCCAGGTGACATCTTGTATGGGAAACTAAGGCCCTATCTGGACAAAGGTGTTTTAGCAGATTTCGAAGGTATCTGTTCGACAGACATAATCGTAATAAAACCCGAGGAGAATCTAAACGATAGTTTATTATCATATCTTGTCCACAAGACCGATTTTAAAGAGTATGCAACCACTACAATGACCGGAGTAAATCATCCAAGAACCTCTTGGCGTGCCTTAAGCCAGTTTTCTATTCCTCTCCCGCCTCTTTCAACTCAGCAAAAAATCGCCTCAATTCTTTCGGCTATTGATGAAAAGCTAGAAAAAGAGGAGAACAAAAAGAAAGCGCTTGAAGCGCTGTTCAAAACCCTTCTCCGGGATTTGATGACCGCAAAGCTCAGGGTCAACCATCTGGAGGTCGAGGCATGAGTGCCCTCGGTGGCGAACGCGGTTCGGTTCAGAATCCTGTCATCAAATACGCTACGGAAATCGGCTGGGAATACCTCAGCCCTGAGGAAGCACTGGGCCTGCGCGGTGGAAACACAGGCTTTGTTTTTAAGGAACTCTTCGTCAATCAAATACTGAATTTAAATCCTGAGTTCATGAATGAAGAGCTGGCCAAGAAACTGATAAAACTGCTTGAACGCGTTCCGCCAAGGATAGAGGGGGATCTTATGGTGTGGGAGCATCTCAAAGGACTGAGAACGGTATTTGTCCCTGCTGAAAAACGTGAACGCAACGTGCGGCTCATTGATACTGAAAACATTGACAAGAACGTCTTTCAGGTTACCGACGAGTTCAGTTTCACCAACGGAACTAAAACTATCAGACCCGATGTCGTGTTCCTCATCAATGGCGTTCCCGTGCTTTTAATAGAAACGAAAGCCGCGCACAAGATTGACGGAATCGCTGAGGCGCTGGACCAGATACGGCGATACCACCAAGGCCCTGAACTGTTAGCAATCGTACAGCTTTACGCGTTGACACACATCATCCGGTACTATTACAGTGCCACTTGGAACACCACTCTAAAAGGGCTCTTCAACTGGAAAGAAGAAGCTGCGGGAGATTTTGAAACACTCGTCAAGACCTTTTTAGATAAACAACGCGTGGTTAAAGCGCTTACCGATTTCATTCTCTTCACCCGACAGGACGACGAGCTCAAGAAGGTGGTACTGCGACCACACCAGATGCGGGCGGTACATAAACTGATAGAGCGCGCACAAGACGCAGCCAAGAAGCGTGGGCTCGTATGGCACACCCAGGGCTCTGGCAAGACCTACACCATGATCGTTACCGCACAGAAGATTATCGAAAATCCGATCTTTGCGAATCCCACAGTCATTATGCTCGTTGACCGGAACGAGCTGGAGACGCAGCTCTACGGGAATCTCGACGCCGTCGGTATCGAGCACGTTGAAGTTGCCAAAAGTAAAAACCACCTCAATGAACTCTTGGCAAGCGACCGAAGAGGGCTCATCGTTACCATGATCCACAAATTCGACGAGATGCCTGCGAACATGAACACACGCACAAACATCTTTGTGCTCGTTGACGAAGCGCATCGAACGACTGGGGGGACTTGGGCAACTATCTCATGGGTGCATTGCCTAATGCTACTTCTATCGGATTCACCGGCACACCAATCGACAAAACCTCGCATGGACAGGGCACGTTCATCACCTTCGGCATCGATGATCAACCGCACGGGTATCTCGATAAATACAGCATCGCGGAATCCATCGAAGACGGCACCACGGTTCCGCTCCATTACACGCTCGCAGCCAACGAGCTGCTCGTTGACAAAGAAACGCTTGATAAGGAATTTTTAGGCCTCAAAGAAGTGGAGGGAGTCAGCGATATCGAAGAGCTCAATAAAGTCCTGGAACGAGCGGTCACACTGAAAAACGAGTTGAAAAGCCCTGACCGGATGGCTAAAATCGCCACGTTTGTCGCTGACCATTACCGGGAAACGATCGAGCCAATGGGCTACAAAGCCTTCCTCGTCGCGGTTGATCGAGAAGCGTGCGCGCTTTACAAAGCGGAACTGGACAAACATCTGCCCGAGGACTATTCGAAGGTGGTCTACAGCCCGGGCCAAAACGACCAGTCACACCTGGCGAAGTATCATCTCTCACAGACGGAAGAGAAACGAATACGAAAAGCATTCCGAAAGCCTGACGAGCTTCCTAAGATATTGATAGTCACCGAAAAATTGCTTACCGGGTTCGACGCGCCCATTCTCTACTGCATGTATCTGGATAAACCCATGCGAGACCATGTCCTTTTACAAGCGATTGCACGCGTCAACCGACCGTACGAAGACGAAGAGGGAAGAAAGAAACCATCCGGATTTGTCCTGGACTTTGTCGGTATCTTTGACAACCTTGAGAAAGCTCTCGCGTTTGACTCAGCCGACATCGAGGGCGTCGTCCACGATATAGCGGTATTAAAAGGGCGATTCGTCGAGTTAATCGAAAAGGCACGACAAGACTATCTCAGTCTTATTGGAGGCAAAACGAGCGATAAAGCTGTCGAAGCGCTACTGCAGCATTTCATGGACGAGGAAACACGGCAAGGATATTATCAATTCTTCCGGGAACTCTCGGATATCTATGAAATTCTCTCACCCGACGCGTTCTTGAGACCGTTCATCGAGGATATGAAAAAGCTGACCAGCATGTACAGGATATTGCGGGAAGCTTACGAACTGGGTATTAAAATTGACAAAGCGTTTTCGAGAAAGACCGCGAAGCTCGTTCAGGAACACACCAAAACAGATGCAATAAAAGCCACGCTGGATGTCTACGAGATCAACGGCGACACTCTCAGAAAAATTGAGGCAAGTAAGGCCTCCGATACCGAAAAAGTCTTTAACCTGTTAAAGAGCCTTGCAAAGGCCATTCGCGAGAATGTCGATCGAATGCCGTACCTCATTCCCATCGGTGAACGGGCAGAAGAAGTCTCTCAGCTCTTCAAAGAACGGCAGAGAAACTCGAAGGAAACCCTTGAAGACTTGAGACGAGTCATCGAGGATATGAATGCCGCACGGAGGGAACAGGCTGAACGAGATATGTCCGCTGAAGTCTTCACCATCTTCTGGATGCTTAAAAAAGAGGGTATCGATAATCCTGAGGATAAAGCAAATCAGATGAGAGCCGTTTTAGAGCACTATCCGCACTGGCGTAAAAGCGCAAGCCACGAACGCGAAGTGAAAAACGCACTCTATGCTGTTCTTTACCAGTCGGGAATGAAGGATACTAAAACGGTTACAAAGTTAGGTCAAACTATTATGAGAGCATTAAAAGGTGGCGCTGCATGATCTCCAGCGAAAAATTCAAACAGGACGTGAGGACTTGGGCGAAAGAAATCGGCGTCGAGCCGAAAGAGATCCACATCCGCAAAATGACGCGAAAATGGGCGAGTTGTTCCAGCAGAGGAAGATTAACCTTTGATCCGTCTCTTTTTAAAGAACCTGAAAGGGTACGCTCTGAGGCGATCGTCCATGAATTGCTACATCTAAAATATCCTAATCATGGGAAAATGTTCAATGCGTTGTTAAAGACGTATCTAAAAAGTAATTCCAAAGCAAGTGTGAAATGAGAAATCACCTCATGGCTCTGCATCACGAATGCGGCAGTCCCTTTCGTTACGTTATCTCCACGATAAGCTCCTTCCTTGCTATCCCCCGTTCAGTAATTTCATACAGACCTTTATCCGTTATCTTCAGCGCAGGGATCACGGGTAAGGCAAGGAAACTGAGTGCCATAAATGGCGACGTTAATTCCCCACCTAACTTACGGTACGCCTCTTCGAGCTTCTCCATATCCTTTACCACTTGAGCAGGCTCGTCGAGCGACATGAGCCCGGCATACTCGAGCACGAGTCTTATGATTCCCTCTTTGGAGACAACAACCTCACCGCCACCCATCTCCCTGAGTGCATTGACCGCCGCTGCCATCTTTCCATCGTTGGTTCCGACAACGATAATATTGTGGCTGTCATGCGCAACGGTAGAGCCGATAGCGCCTTCCTTCAGGCCAAACCCGTTGACAAAACCAACACTGTAGCCGCCCATGCCGGTATGTCGGTCGGTCACGGCGATCTTTAATATATCGTTCGTGATGTCAACTTCAAGTGATTCTTCAGTTATGTCCATTTCACTGATAACAGAGTCCGTGATCAAGCGGCCCTCCAGGACCTTTATGACGTTCACGTTCGCTCGTTTTCCCTCGCACGGTAGTACAAATCGTTCTGCTGAGAATTGAGGGCAATGCACGCTGTTAAGCCCGAACGAGTAATCGTATTTTACTTCTGGGACGGTGGCTATGCCCTCACGCGCGACAATCTTGCCGCCTGCAATTACCAGTCTTGGAACGAAGCGTGTGAGATCGTCAAACACGACAAGATCTGCTCGTTTGCCCACCTCGATAACCCCTCGGTCGTCCAGCCTAAAATGCCTGCACGGATTGATCGTAGCCATCTGGAGCGCCGTGATCGGATCGAGTCCCAGGCTTACCGCCATTCTCACCGTATAATCGAGATGCCCGTGCGTTACCAGATCGCTGATATGTCGATCATCGGTACAGAACGCTAAATTATCGGTAGGGATATTTTTATCTAAAATATAGCCAACCAGATTCTCCAGGTCTTTTGCCTGACTGCCAAACCGGATATACACCGTCATACCCAGCTTCAGTTTCTCTGCAAGCTCCCAACCCTCGGTCACTTCATGGTCTGAATTGATCCCGGCTCCATAATATTTCTTTAATGCTTCACCGCTCAGCAACGGGCAATGGCCCTCTATTATCTTACCCAATCGTTTAGCTGCTGCGATTTTACCCATCACCACCGGGTCGTCGTTGATAACGCCCGGGAAGTTCATCAGCTCGCCAAGTGCTATCACACCAACCTCACGAAGCAGCTCTTCGACCTCCTTTACACCTAAAGTCGCACCTGAGGTTTCAAATGGTGAGGCAGGCACGCAGCTCGGGACGGTCGTATAGACGCTGATCGGCTGCAATCGTGCTTCCCGCAACGTTTCTCTCACGCCTCTTATGCCAAGAACATTGGCAATCTCGTGGGGGTCGTTCACGACCGTTGTCGTGCCATGAGCCATGATCAGCCTTGCAAACGCACTCAACGGTAGCTTGCTGCTCTCGTAATGCACGTGCGGCTCCACGAGCCCTGGAGCAACGAACTTGCCCGCGACGTCAACAGTCTGAGTGCCCGTCAGACCTGCTTGGATTTTTACTATTCTGTCAGCAGTTATGCCAATATCAGAATCGAAGATGATTCCGTATTCCACATCCACGATTCTGCAGTTCTTCAGCACCAAATTTGTTTTTTCGTTGCCTGATGCAAGGTCAATTGAATTTTTTTGAGTCATTTTGCTTGTTATCGGCAAGCGTTGTTTGTTTAGCTTCAATTTTCTTAATCGATTCAAGAACAATCTCATTTACTCCTTCCCCTTCCCATTCTAATACCTCTCTTAAGGGCTTAACTGCCCTAGGATCCCCTATCACTCCGAGAGCATGTGCAACAACCCCACGAACTTCCGGAATTACATCCGTTAAAGCATCGATAAGGGGTTCAACAGCTTTAATATCGCCTATTTCTCCAAGAGCTCCTACAGCGTACTCACGAACATATTTGTCTTCATCCTGTAGCGCCTCTACGAGAGGTTCAACAGCTTGAGCATCACCTAGTTTCCCAAGAGCCTCTGCAGCCATCATACGAATCTCTTCATTCTCATCACTTAGTGCTTCTATCAGTGGGTCAATCGCTCTAACATCAGTTATCTTACCAAGAGCTCGTGTAGCGAGCAAGCGCACCGTTTGATCTTCATCCTTTGATTTTAGCGCTGTTATGAGAGGTTCAACTGCTTTAACATCGCCTATTCTTCCAAGAGCTATCGCTGCTTTCCTTCGTTCAGTTGCTGTCCCGTTTTTAAATTTCGACATAGTCATCTCCAAATAGCGTTGCTGGTCATCATCTGGCATGGTCTTTATTGCATTCGTAGCATGCCCTATTTTTACAGAATCGCCACTCAGTAAGTCATCCAATATTGATTGATCCGATACTAAAACTTTATCAGGCTGTTTTCCAGAGAGGTAGATATACGGTTCAAGGTCTATTTCACAAAGGAATGGTTCAATTTTTAGTAAGCTTTTTAGATCCTCGTCTTGATAATATTTCTGTAACATTTCAGAATCTTCTAATGGCGGATCCAATGCCTCATCATAGTTTCCTGTAACAAGTCGTTCTAAAGTACAAATGACTTTCTCTTCTTTGTACTTGACCAAATCATTAAAGAATTCAGGAAACATATATCCGAGTGCGGAAACTTTAATAGATATTTCAGGCTCAATTCTCCCTCCTGTTTTTTCCGCAATTCCCTGTTGTATCCGACTTATATTTAAGAACATTTTCACTTTGCGAGGATTGCAATAAGTGACTTTTGCCACAAGCTCTGCGAGTTCTCTTTCTTTTTCATTCATACTCAAGCTCTCGATAAATTTCCTCATCTCCATTTCTCTAATGGGCGGTAGCGTGAACGGTACCTGAATGATCTTCTCAATGTATTCCCGTCCGCTGTTTTTAAGTCTTCCATTTGTTTTGTATCTCCCCTCGAAACCTTGTTCAATCACATCTCTCGCCACGCCGATGACAAATACACACCGTGGGACATCTAAGAAGAGTTTGATTACCTCAAGGATCTCTATCGTCTTCTCCGGCAAGCATCTGTCTAAATCATCAATAAATACCACCAACCGTTTATTTTGCAAACACTCGGCTATCGCCGTTTCAAAATCATCTCTCAGTGTGCTTTTGATCTCAATACTGCTTTTGAAAACTTCTTGTGCCTCTTCAAGAGTTATTCCTGTAGTTCTCCTCAATCCGGCATCAACGAGTAATTTGACAACGTTCGCAAGTACGTTTCCAACTTTTTCTTTGTTCCCTTCTTCCTTTTGTAACTTTGTAAGCACTCGATGTAGCAACGCTAATCCGATAGATTCTTCTCCTCCGTGTGCCCACGCATTAAACCAAATCGTCTTAACATCATTATCATCTTCAAATCGTTTTTCAAGCATACGCATCAAGCTCGTTTTTCCGCTTCCCCAGCTTCCATGTATACCAATCGTCAAGGAACTCGTGGCGTCAAAATTATAGATCGCATCTAAAAGAATATCAACATATGCGCCAAAACCTAATCCATCTTCTGTTGTTGGCGAATCACCGAGTATTTTTAGTTGAGGCATTTGTTTCACCATCCCCTTAACAAAATGATAGATTGGATATGCCTTATTATTTGCGAATACTGGAACAACTCGTTATCTCGCCATCCCATTCTCAAAACAACCCGGTTATACCCTTAATAACGAAGAGCGCGCCTAACACGATGACAAAGAGTGCTAAGAGCAGTAATATCGCTTCGTAGCGCTTGCCCACGAAGAACTTTGAGCTCTTTGAGAAGGAGTAAGAGACAAAGGAATACCAGGTCAGATCAGAGAGGAAATGCCCGACACTCACTAACGCTATTCCGGTTAGTGCGAGCCATTCGAATCCCTGTAACAAAAGCGGGTAGCCTATGGTCACCCACCAGGGGATAAAGGCGGGATTAAACGCAGTGAAGAGCACGCCGCCTGCAATGGAACTGTTATACGCATACTTCACGCCGCGCAATCGTATCCCCTTATCGATACCGCCCTGTTCCAGCTCGGATCTCGCCCGCCCCGACTCTTTAATCACCAATACCGACATCAAAATGAGCGCAATCCCGCCTAGTACGTATATCCACGATTTGTACTCGAGGAAATAGCTCGTCAACCCGAGCCCTAAAACCAGTGCGACGATGAGCAGAAGTTCCACGATGATGTGCCCCAGCACGGTAAGCGGGCCTGAAGACGCACCTTTCTTCAACGTATCGGACACGACGTAAGCCAGCATGGGTCCGGGTATCAACGCTCCGCTCAGACCAGTAAAAAAGCCTATTCCTATCAGCGAAGCTCCAATAATAAACGGTGAAGAGATAAGATCCATTGACGCCCAAGCTCCTCGAACCTGCGAAAACTATTACTTATTTATTGTGCTCTGTATATTAAGTATCGTGGAGAAAAGGAGGCGGGGCTCGTAGCTCAGTGGAAGAGTGCCTCCTTCGCGAGGAGGAAGCCACGGGTTCAAATCCCGTCGAGTCCATCGGTACGAGTAGAAAAAGAAGGTGATATGAATGCAAATGATGCCACAAATGGGTTATGATAGGGCAATAACAGTCTTCAGTCCAGATGGACGGCTATTTCAGGTGGAATACGCACGAGAGGCGGTGAAACGAGGCACGACCGCCATAGGAATAAAAGCACGCGATGGCGTTGCGCTCTTAGTGGACAAGAGGTTGACTTCCCGATTATTGGAAGGGGGCTCGGTGGAAAAGATTTTTCAATTGGACGACCATATTGGCGCTGCAACTTCTGGATTGGTCGCAGACGCGCGAATGCTGGTTGATCGAGGCCGGCTCGAAGCACAGATAAACAAAATAGTTTATGACGAACCGATCGATGTGGAGACCTTAGCGAAGAAGATATGTGATTTTAAGCAAGCGTATACGCAAATTGGTGGGCTTCGACCGTTTGGTACCGCGTTACTAATCGGCGGCGTGTATAATGGCAATAGTTTTCTCTTTGAGACCGATCCAAGCGGTGCATTACTTGAATATAAAGCTACTGCAATCGGTTCCGGACGAAGCGTGGTCATCGAGTTCCTCGAGCAGGACTATAAAGAAGATCTCTCCATCGAGGATGCCATCGTGCTTGGTCTGGAAGCCTTGTACAAGGTAACAGAAGGGAAGCTTGACATCACAACCGTGGATGCGGGTCTTGCGGAATCGGCGAAGCAGGAGTTCCGGATATTAAAAGCCGATGAGCTGGAGCCATACATAGCGAACGTGAAGGAGAAGGCTGAGAGCAAGAGTGAAAGCAAAAGCGAGAGTGAGAGTGAAAGTGAAAGTGAGAGTAAGAGCGAAGGCAAGAGCAAGAGTGAAGGATAGCTAGATGCAATGGTCAGTTTGGACAAGGCAGTAGTAGCACGGTATAAGCACGGTAAGAAGATTTTTGAAGTTCTTGTTGATCCTGAAGGGGCAGATTTAATCAGAGGCGGCGCTAACGTGGAAATAGAAGAATTCTTAGCAGCAGATGAGATATTTGCCGATGCGTCCAAGGGCAAAAAGGCGACGGAAGAGGATTTGATGGGCGCTTTCTCTACCACGGACGTTGTGGAAATAGCGGGGGAGATCATAAAGGAAGGCGAGTTACAGCTCACCACAGAGCAGAGGCGCAAGAAAGTCGAGGAGAAGAGGAAGGCAGTAATCGAGCGGATCGCACAGATCTGTATAAACCCGCAGACAAAGACGCCCCATCCGCCTACACGAATCGAGATCGCACTGACCGAGGCGAAGGTGCACATTGACCCGTTCAAGAGCGTCGACGAATTGGTGATCGAGGCAATAAAGGCGCTGCGGCCAATAATACCGATAAAGATCGAGGAGACCGAGATAGCGATAAGAATACCGGCAACATATACCGGGCAGGTCTACGAGCTCAAGCGGAATTTCAACGTGACGCGGGAAGAGTGGCAGAAAGACGGCTCGTTTATAGCGATGGTGAAAGTGCCGGCGGGGATGAGAGACGATCTCTTCTCCCTTTTGAACCGGATAACCAAGGGCGAGGCAGAAACGAAGATAGTGAAGTGATTTATGATGTACAAAGTAGTAGTTCCAGGGGATTTTATCTCCGATGAAGTGGATCGCGCAGGCGAGGGTACGTACGTTGACAACGGCAAGATATACGCGCTGAATTACGGCATAGTGAGCGACAAGGGCGCGATAAAAGTGGTCGCGCTTTCCGGGAAGTACGTGCCCACGATGGGCGATGTCGTGATCGGTAGAATAGTTGAACTCTCGTATCCGTTTTGGATAGTTGATATTGCATCTCCGTATGAGGCGCGCTTACACCTCTCCGATTTCTCACGAGGTGCGGAAAGGCGGATAGATTTTAGCAGCATGAGTAACTACCTGGATTTGGGCGATTGGATCATCGCGAAGGTGCAGAAGGTGGACGCACTGATGCGAGTGGATTTGGGCTTGGAAGACGAGATTAAGATCGATGATCGGGGTCGATTGATAGAGATTTCGCATACGAAGGTGCCTCGTGTCATCGGACGGAGTGGTTCGATGATAAAGATGCTGAAGGAGAAATGCAAATGTTTTATTTTTATTGCGAAGAATGGCCGCATATGGATAAAAGGCCAGGACGAGAATATGAATCTCGCCACGCAGGTGGTGCTGATGATTGCGAACGAGGCGCATACTTCAGGATTGACGGATAGAGTGGCGCATTTTTTGGATTCTTATGAGGAGAAAGAAAAATAAAGAAGGGGATAAAGAATAAGGATGAAAGAAGAAGGAATAGAACTTATAAAAGATGGAAAGAGATTGGATGGACGCGGTTTTGAAGAACTCAGACCGATAAAGATAGAGGTTGGTGTGTTAAAAAGAGCAGATGGATCATGTTACTTTGAGATGGGGAATAATAAAGCGCTTGCTGCTGTTTATGGGCCGAGGGAGATGCATCCGCGGCACTTACAAGATGCGAAGACGGCTGTGGTGAACTACCGGTATAATATGGCACCGTTCTCCGTGGATGAGAGAAAGCGGCCAGGCCCCGACAGAAGGAGCGTGGAGATCTCAAAGGTGAGTAGAGCCGCCTTAGACCCTGTCATTCTCAAGGAATATTATCCGAAGACCGCGATCGATGTCTACGTGGAGTTACTCCAGTCGGATGCGGGAACGAGAACGGCAGGCATCAATGCTGCTTCTGTCGCGCTCGCAGACGCGGGAATACCGATGAAAGACCTGGTTTCGTCAATCGCAGCCGGTAAGATCGGGGGTGAAATGGTATTGGATATGAACGCCCCGGAGGACAACTATGGTGAAGCGGATATGCCGGTGGCAATGATCGCGAGAACGGATACCATCACCATGCTGCAGATGGACGGCCGTTTTACGAAAGAGGATTTTAAACGGGGTCTGGTGCTCGCGAAGAAGGCCTGCCACGAGATATACGAGTTGCAAAGGGCAGCGCTCTTGGATAAATACAGTGAACGTGCAGGAGAAGGAGGTGAGGAATAGCTATGGGCCTTGACATTGTAGAAGATATCCGTAAGGATTATGTGTACGATCTAGTAGGGAGCGGTAAGCGTATAGACGGCCGTGGATTCCTTGATTACCGTGAGATAAGTGTGGAGCGGGATCTGATAAGTAAGGCGGAAGGTTCTGCTCTTGTGAAGCTCGGCGACACTTCGGTCCTAGTGGGCGTCAAGCTCGAGCCGGGTACGCCTTTTTCTGATGCCCCCAATAAGGGGATCATAATGACCAATGCGGAGCTCCGACCGGGAGCATCGCCGGATTTCGAGACAGGCCCGCCGAATGAGAACAGTGTTGAGCTGGCGAGAGTGGTGGATCGAGGTATCAGAGGCTCAGGAACCATTGATTTAGAGAAGCTGTGCATAGAAGAAGGCGAGAAGGTCTGGATGACGTTCATTGATATCCACGCATTGGACAACGACGGGAATCTGGTGGACGCAGCGGCATTAGGTGCTATCGTTGCTCTTTTGCATGCCCGCATACCAAACGAGCACTACGGGATAACCGGGGCGGACGATACACTTGCGATCAGAGATACACCAGTGGCGGTAACAGTAGTAAAAATCCGGGATGCTATCCTGGTAGATCCGAACTTGTCTGAGGAAACTGCAGCTACCAGCAAGTTAACGGTGATTTCAAATGCAGATGGCACGTTATCAGGCGTGCAGAAGAGCGGACGCGAGGGTCTAAAGGAAGACGAGATAACCGAGATGGTTGATATATGCATAGAGAAGGCAGGTGAAATAAGGTCAAAGCATTTAGGATAAACCGGAGAGCATCACCCACCACAGATATGGTGGGGGTGGATACTCTAAAACTCCTCTCGTCATGGGGTCCCAATCCTGATAAGCGCGCTTATTTTCTCTTTCCCTTCTTGCGTGCTTTAGTTACGTCACAGAGGGAACGGTAGGTGGTGCAAAAGTTTATTTTGTCTGAAGTTATAGTATATGGTGGTGAGAGCGGTTACGATGTTGGAGACAGATAATCTACTGGTAAGGGAATATTTCAAGAAGATGATCGGGGATGAGGGCGTGCGAATAATGGAGAACATTCCCGGTGGAGAGATAACCGATGAGGAGATTGCGAAGCGAAGCGATACCAAACTCACTGCGGTAAGAAAGGTTCTGTACGTGTTATATGAGGGCAGGATCGCAGAATACCGGACCGAACGAGATGACAATACCGGCTGGATCACCTATTGGTGGAGCTTCAATCACGACAATATCAGGCGAATGATGGAAGACGAGGCGGATGTCACGCTCAAGGGGTTGCGAGAGCAGCTTGAATACGAACAGAACGGGGAGTTTTACCGATGCCATTGTCAATCTGTTTTATTTGAAGTGGCTGCGGAGCGAGAATTCTGGTGCGAGGAATGCGAATCAACCTTTGAATATTTCGATAACGGTAGTTTAGTAACCGAGATAGAGAAGCAGATAAAAGAGCTAGAGAAGTGGAAGCAGAACTTAAAGAGGAAATAAAACGCGATTGTATCGGGTTACTGCGAGCGGCTAGCTGTGACGAGGGCGTTATCAAACATTGCACTGCGGTTGCCGAACTTGCATTGGAGATCGCTCAGCATCAGCATAACGATATGGTAGATGAAGCGCTGGTTTTAAGGGGCGCGTTGCTCCACGATCTTGGCAGAGCGCGATCGCACGGTATCGACCACGGGTTTGTGGGTGGCGAGCTGGCACGTGAGCTGGGGCTGGACGAGCGCCTGGTGCGGATAATACAGAGGCATGTCGGCGCGGGAATAACAGCTGAAGAAGCGAAGGAATTGGGATTGCCTCCTGTAAATTTCATGCCGGAGACGATGGAAGAGAAGATCGTAGCGCATGCTGACAATCTCATCGAAGATCAAAAGAGGACGAGTATAGAGGCGGAACTATCAAACGTAAAAGCGAAATTAGGCGAATCACACCCGTCGACAAAACGACTGATCGCGCTCCATAAGGAAGTAATAGGGCGGAACGTAACGTAAAGCAGAGTCGAATAGAGCAGAGCAAAGCAGTTAAAAGCTCAACCGTTATTTAGTTGGGTTGGGTGGTATGCAAGACCTTCTTCGTTATCGCTTCAATGCAAGTTCCCGCAGCTTATCTTTCACATCCAACTTCGTAATCATGACATTCGAGGGATGTATGGGTCGTGGCACTTCGGACAAATCTGACCGTGCGACAACGATGCCTTCCATCGTTATCTTCTCCTTCTGCGGGTTGACGGTCCTTACTTTACCTTCCTTTCCTTTATCATCGCCCCGTATCACCCGTACCGTATCTCCTTTTCTCACGGGGAAGTTCCTTCTCCCGTATTTACCCTGAAGCTCCTCGGAAAGCGGTGCGGTCATGAATTTGTGTCGTACATGCAGTGGTGCGTTATACCTCGCCTTTCGCTGCTTCCTCGGCTGCTTAGACTTATCGGTTGCTTTCATCATTTTTATCGCGCCCTTTATCCCTCTTCTTGTGACGGTTTCTTACGCGGTCACTATACCCTCTTTCGCTTTTATTCTTATAAATTTTTAAACGTTATACTTGCTTGGGGATCCGAGATCGATCCTCCGATTATTAACCTTCTCAAGTATAAAATAAAAGGCTTGGAGCGTTGATGGATGGGTATGCGTGATTACGATGTTGTCGTGGTAGGTGGCGGTCCCGCAGGCTGCATGGCTGCGAAATATGCGGCAAAGGCAGGTGCGTCTACGCTGATCGTTGAGGATGATGCGGAGATCGGCGAGCCAGTCCAATGTGCGGGACTTATAAGCACACGAGCGATAGAGGAGAGCGAGCTAGGGAATCGCAACTCATTTATCCAGTGCGAAATACGAGGTGCGGTTGTTTATTCGCCTTCCTATGACTTAACGCTTGAATCGCCGACGCAGAGAGCTTTTGCCATACGGCGGGATGTCTTCGACCGGGAATTAGCGAAAGCGGCGCAGAAGGCAGGTGCAGACCTCATTCTCAAGAGTAGAGTCAAACGGGTGCGGCAGCGAGAGGGTGAGAGGAAGCAGGAGATAACTGCCGCTACGCCGAATGGCACGGAGGAAATAAGAGCAAAAGTGGTCATCGGGGCGGATGGTGTGAAGAGTACCGTAGCGCGATTAGCAGGGCTCACGGTCGCACAGAGCAACCTGGCCTGCGTGCAACTAGAGGGCGACTACGTAACGGAAGAAGGGTTCGCGGAGATCTTCGTGGGTAAAACCGTTGCACCAGGCTTCTTTGCCTGGGCTATTCCGCTTGGCACAGGTGCGGAGAATCGTGCTCGAATCGGGCTCTGCATAGACAAACGGGTCTCACCGCATTCCAGCCCGTTGCTATTTCTAAAACGGAATTTAGAGCAGCATCCGGTGATAGCGCGGAAGTACAAGGGCACGGTCTTTAGTCGTACCGCAGGCAGGATTCCCATACCGGTAAATGCGAGTGGCCTGAGCGGGCAAAGACCGAGGACGGTGAAAGTGGATACGGATGCAGATACCGGGATACTGCTGGTCGGCGACGCGGCAGCGCAAATTAAGCCGATCACCGGCGGCGGTGTGTATTACGGTATGAAATGCGGGAAGATAGCAGGTGAGACAGCGGCACGAGCGTGCTTGACGGGCGATATAACGATGCTGAACGATTATGAACGGAGATGGCGAAAGGAACTCGGGCGGGAAATAGCGGTAGGGTTGAAGGTGCATCGGTTACGGTGTGTAATGAGCGACAAGGACTTCGATACGATTGTTCATACGCTGGTAAGAAGCGAGATGTCACGTCGGATAAAGAGCGAGGGTGATATGGATTATCCCGCGATGCTCGTTCACGAGCTTATGGCGAATCCCCGCCTCATTCGGGTGATGGGACGGAACATCTTAAAATATTTATATACGATGTAGACATAAGATAAGTAGGCAAAGGCACGTAGAGGGCTTTTGGAAGGAGAAAATGGCGAGGATATACGCGAGGAAGAGAGGCAGATCAGGTTCAAAGCGACCATTTAGCTTGAGGCTCAAGCAGGCTTCACCTGAGTGGGTAGAGATGACCACAGAAGAAGTGAAGAACAAAGTGGTAGATTTGCATAATCAAGGGCTGTCAACGAGTCAAATAGGAGTTCTCTTACGGGACAGTTACAGCGTGCCAAGCGTTGCGCTGGTCACCGGGAGGAAGATAATGCGGATTTTAAAGGAGCGTGAGAGCGCGGATAAGCTACCTGAAGACCTCCAGAATTTGATGCGAAAGGCATTGAGACTGCGCAAGCATCTTGGCGTGAATAAGACGGATATTCACAATAAGAGGGGGTTACAATTAACGGAATCCAAGATACGACGGCTTGCGAAGTATTACAAACGGGAGCAGGTCTTACCAGGGGATTGGAAGTACAAGCCGGAAACCGCCGAGGTGATTTTGCGAGGGTAGGTAGCACAAGGAAAGGAGCAAAGATACACTAAAATGAGAGGTTTTCGAGAGTTATTGGTTGGTTTTGCGTTGGTGGCTATCAGTTTTGTAGGCATTTGGTATCTTGTCGATGAGGTCTTAGCGGTCCTCTTGGGAGTCATGCCCCTCGTATTGTTGTTCTTCGGTGCGTTGTTCGTGATGATGGGCGTAAGTAGTATGAGAATGAAGAGTGCAGAGCCAGAGGGCTGGAGCGCGGAAAGCGGAGATGAGGGGCGAGAGTGAGTAACAGTGGGCGCGATTAAACCGACATATATAAAAAGTTTGGGGAAGAAACTGCTGGCGGAAGTGCCGGAGTTCACCGATGATTTTGAGGTTAATAAGAAGCTCGTGACAGAGTACACGAATGTAAAAAGTAAGGGAGTAAGGAATAGGATAGCGGGATACATAACCCATAAGAAGGTAAAAGAAAGTAAGGAGGAGTGAGCTGAGCGGGATGTTGAAAATAGAAGGTGTTTATACAGCACTGATAACTCCTTTTACGAACGACAATGAGGTAGATGAGGCAGGTCTGAGACGACTTGTGGATTTTGCGATTGAGGGCGGTGTCTCGGGTATCGTCCCCTGTGGCACGACCGGCGAATCGGCGACGCTTTCGCATGACGAGCATAAGAGAGTGATCGATGTGGTGATAGACGCATCAACGGTGCCGGTGATCGCAGGCACGGGCTCGAACAACACGGAGGAAGCGGTCGAGTTCACGAAGCACGCAGAGGATGCCGGTGCTGCCGGGTGCCTCTTGATAACGCCGTATTACAATAAACCGAATGTAAAAGGCTTGAAGGAACATTTCGCGAAGATTGGCGGTGCTGTTGATATTCCCCTGATTCTGTACAACATACCGTCGCGGACGGGCCAGAACATAAGTGCCGAGACGCAGGTAGAGCTTGCGGCTGAGGTGCCTAACCTGAAAGCCGTGAAGGAGGCTTCAGGCGATTTGAAGCAGGTAGGCACGATTATCCAGAAAGCGTCGGATCAGGGTTTGGACTTCGCGGTAATGGCCGGCGATGATTTCCTCACGCTGCCGATCATGAGCCTGGGCGGTAAGGGTGTGATCTCGGTCGCGTCAAACATCGTGCCGAAGCCGATGTGCGCGATGGTGGCTGCGATGTCGAAGAACGAGGTAGAAAAGGCGCAGGCGATTAATATCAAGCTGTATCCGTTGTTCGACTCGATGTTCTTGGAGACCAATCCGATACCGGTGAAGAAAGCCGCGGAGTTGATGGGGCTGCCAGCAGGTAATGTCAGATTGCCGCTCGGCGCGCTCAGCGACGCGAACGTCGAGAAGTTGCGCACCGTACTGAAGGGGTTGGGGATGGTGTAAGTGGAACTTCTAAAGAGGTAACGGTTCTCAAAAAAAAATATTCATATAGACTAAGATTTCTCGTTTTATTAATGGGAGAGGCCGTCTACCAATCCATTATCAGCAGTGACACTTAAAGTTAACTATTGGATGGAAACCTAAAAAGTTCTTGACCTTCGATACCAAATTGGTAACCGATCCTAAGATCTTACCGATAACTGCC
>Ga0307378_10005154_pt1 | contig 18311 bp, 13 predicted proteins | sample UN1MG_FD_202238 | JGI IMG/M metagenome (GOLD analysis project Ga0307378, IMG submission 202238) | Soil microbial communities from Risofladan, Vaasa, Finland - UN-1 | ecosystem: Environmental > Terrestrial > Soil > Coastal area > Acid sulfate soil | place: Finland: Risofladan, Vaasa | collected... | reverse complement strand
GCCCCGTCAACAATCCGACCATGCTCACAGCGGTGCTGGAAGCGTCAAGAATACCTCCCAGCCCACGGCGCGGGCGGTATATGCAAAGTCCTTCGCTACCAATCGCTTCACAGGCTCTCAGTAGTCAACATCCGTACACTACCCGCTACTCACCTCTTCCCCCCGCAACGCAGTGCGGGGGCGTTTCATTTTTCCCAAGCCACGCTCACTCTCCACTCACGACTGCGAAGCCGCAAGCGGCACTACCCACTGCCCACTGCCCACTGCCCACTCATCTGGCCCGCATCGCCTTCAACGCGAGCAACAGGAAATGGCGCCGCCGGTCGGACAGGCCGCGGGCGAAGGTCAGCGATTTGCCGTCGGAGAAGCTCAGTTCGATTTGGTAATACCTCTTGCGCGACGGGTCGGGCGCTTCCCGAATTCCGACCACGTCCGACCAGCGGAACCGGCGGCCCCAGCCCAGCGGCCCGATGCCGACCGAATGCCGGCCGTTTTCTCCTCGGACCGCGATCGTCGTCCGGCCGACCAGCAGCATCAGCCCGGCGAACACGAAGACCAGCGTGATCAGGCCCAGCAGCATGGCGAAGAGGATTTCCCAGCCGGGCGAGGCGTCCGGATCCAGGTAGGATCGGCCGGAGAAGACGCTCAGCATGATCCTCCCCCAGGACGAGAAGAACAACAGGCCGATCATCGGCAGCAGGCACAACGCCCAGGCGACGTCGCGAATCGTGGCACCGACGGTGAATCCGTCCGCGGTGATTTTCCAGGACGTTTCAGCCAGCCGCCGGGAGGAGACGCCCGCCTGGCCCGGACCGGTGGCCACTTCGAGCACCGCCAGGTAGTTCGGATCCCGCTGCCGGCGCTGCTCAAGGCTCTGCTGGCTTGCCGTGGCGGCCCAGCCGAACCACGAGAGGACCACGATCGGGCAGGACGCCAGCAATCCGATCTCTTGCCACCGCACCAACGTGTACACGGTGCGGCTGACTTCCGTGCGCGAGCCGCCGCCGGTCGAGACGTAGTATCGCCCGTCGACGACTCCATCGGCCCATCCTCCCACGCTCAACGGCACGCCGAAGAACGTCACCATGGCAAGCCACGCCACCGTGAAGACCACGCGGCAGATCGAGTTGGTCCGATCGCGATTCATTTCGGCTGGAAACAACGGCTCAGGAGGGGTCCCGACGCTCTAATCCGAGTCTAGTCCTCGCCGGCCGTTTTGCCAACCCGCGGGAAAACGGCCGCAAAGTGCGTTTCCGCCCGGCGAAGCGGCCCGTTGCCCATTTTTCTCGGGCGATTGTTCCCCCGGGGCCGCCAGGAGCTATAATGGTGCTTCGATGTGCCAAAGGCCCCTCAGCCAAGGAGAACCCATGAAACGAGCCGAGCCGAACCGCGAAATACGTCGGGTGTTGATCGTCGCCGCACTGGCGGCGGCCTGTTCACTTACGGGCGTTGCGTCGGCCCGTTGTGCGGAGAAGACGGCCACCGACCCTCGCCCCAACGTCGTGCTGATCATGTCCGACGACATGGGCTACAGCGACGTCGGCTGTTACGGCAGTGAGATTCACACGCCCCACATCGACCGCCTGGCCGAGCAGGGGCTCCGCTTCACGCAGTTCTACAACTGTGCCAAGTGCACGACCACCCGGGCGTCGGTCGTCACCGGCTTGCACCCGCGCCAAGGCAAGGGCGGGCTGTTGCGGCAGGACATGGTCACGATCGGCGAGGTGCTCCGCGCGGCCGGATACCAGACCTCGCTGAGCGGCAAGTGGCACCTGGGCAACGGCGAGACGACCCATCCGTTCCATCGCGGGTTCGACGAGTACTACGGCCTGTTGGACGGATGCTGCAACTTCTTCGATCCGGTGCAGCCCGATCCGCCGTACAAGGGCGGCCGGGTTCGCACCTTCGGCCACAACGACGAACTGATCAAGGAGTTTCCCGACGACTACTACACGACCGACGCCTTCTCCGACCACGCCGCGGCGACGATCCGCCGCTTCGCCCAATCGGACAAACCGTTCTTCGTACACGTCTGCTACACGGCCCCGCACTACCCGTTGCACGCGAAGCCCGAAGACATCGCCAAGTATCGGGGCAAGTACATGGCCGGCTGGGACGCGTTGCGGCAAGAGCGTCACCGGCGGCAGATCGAGATGGGCCTGATCGATCCGAAGTGGGAGCTGCCCGGCCGCGATTCGGGAACCGGGTCCTGGGAAGAGGAACAGAACAAGGAGTACGAAGACCTCCGCATGGCAACCTACGCGGCGATGATCGACGCGATGGACCAGGGCATCGGCCGGATCCTCGACGCGCTGGACGAGGTCGGCGCCGCGGAGAACACGCTGGTGATGTTCCTCTCCGACAACGGCGGCTGTGCCGAGAACCCCGGCGGAACGGTCGTCACGCGCCTGCCGGGGCCGAAAGAATACTACGTGGCGGTGGGTCGGCCCTGGGCGTACGCCCAGAACACGCCCTTCCGGCGCTACAAGGCCTGGGTCCACGAGGGCGGCATCGCCACGCCGCTGGTCGTCCGATGGCCGAAAGTCGTGAAGCCCGATACGATCACCCACCAGGTCGGCCATATCATCGACTTCATGCCCACGTGCGTCGAGGTGGCCCAAACCGAATACCCGACCGAGTACAACGGCCGGGAGATCATTCCCGTGGATGGCAAGAGCCTGCTGCCGATCTTCGAGGGCAAGACGCGCCAGGGCCACGAGACGATCTGCTGGGAATGGGCCGGCAACCGGGCCGTCCGCCAGGGCCAGTGGAAGCTGGTTTGGGACAAGGAGCTTCGCGCCTGGGCACTGTACGACCTGGAGGCCGATCGCACCGAGACCAAAGACCTGTCCGCCGAGCAGACCGATCGCGTTGAAGCCATGATCGAGATCTGGAACGCCTGGGCCGAGCGGACGGGATTGAAGAGTTCGTAGGGTTCGTAATGTTGTGTCAAGGAAAACGTTGGGGATTGTGGGGATTGGGGATTGGGGATTGGGGACGGGTGCGAAGCCGCGAGCGGCAATTCCTCGAATCTCCCGAGCATCCAACCCCGAGCCCCGAACCACCAATCCCCAATCCCCAATCTCCAATCTCCAATCCACAGTCCCGAATCCCCTCTACGTTTCTTCAGCGATTATCGTGATAGATCGAGGGTTTTGCCACAGTTCCAAAACAACCACACCTAACAGGAGGTCCGCCATGAGCGAAACCACGAAGCACGTCTCCTCGCGTCGCGAATTCTTGAAGCATACCGGCCGGATTGCTGCGGCAACGACCGTGGCCGGCCTGGCCGTCCCTCGGGTCCATGCCGCCGAGGACAACACGATCCAGGTGGCCCTGATCGGTTGCGGCGGCCGGGGCACCGGCGCGGCGGCCAACGCCCTGTCGGTCAAGCAGGGTCCGACGAAGCTGGTCGCGATGGCCGACGTCTTCGAGGGCCGCCTGCAGAGCAGTTTCGGCAACCTCAAGAAGCAGTTCGCCGACCGGGTCGACGTGCCCCAGGAGCGCCAGTTCGTCGGGTTCGACGGCTACCGCAACGCCATGGATTGTCTGAAGCCGGGAGACGTGGCGATCTTCGCCACGCCGCTGGCGTTCCGGTGGGTGGATTTTGCCTACGCCATCGAGAAGGGGCTCAACGTGTTCATGGAAAAGCCGCTGACGGCCGACGGTCCGACCTCCCGCCGGATGCTCGAACTCGGCGAGAAGTCGGTGGCCAAGAACCTCAAGGTGGGAGTCGGATTGATGTCCCGTCACAGCCGGGCGCTCGAGCAGCTTTATCAACGCATCCAGGACGGCGAGATCGGCGATATCGTCACCATGCGCGCCTACCGGATGACCGGGCCGGTGGGGTCGGCCTTCTCGGACAAATGGCCCGGCAGTCCCAGCGAACTGCTCTGGCAGATCCAACGTTTCCACAGTTTCATCTGGGCCGGCGGCGGCTGTTACAACGACTTCTACATCCACGTCATCGATCATTGCTGCTGGATGAAGAACGCCTGGCCGATCAAGGCGCAGGGGCTCGGCGGCCGCCATTATCGCCACAACTGCGTCGATCAGAATTTCGATGCGTATTCGGTCGAATACATCTTCGACGACGGTGCCAGGCTGATCATGGACGGCCGCTGCATGTCGGGCTGCGCCCCGATCTACTCCAGCTACGCGCACGGCACCAAGGGCTCGGCGGTCGTCTCGAAGTCCGGCGACTGCGGGACGCCGTCGAGCACGTACAAGGGTCAGAAGCCGGACCGCGCCGACATGATCTGGCAATCCGAGGTCGCCGCCGACCAGACCAATCCGTACCAGAACGAATGGAACGACCTGGTCGACGCCATCCGCAACGACAAGCCCTTCAACGAGACGAAGCGCGGCGTCGAAGCCAGTCTCGTCAGTTCGTTGGGCCGGAAGGCCGCCCATACCGGCCGGGAAATCACCTTCGAGGAAATGCTCAACTGCGAGGAGGAATACGCGCCGGGCGTAGACAAGCTGACGATGGATTCGCCCGCCCCGTTGCAGGCCGGCCCCGACGGCACGTACCCCATCCCAACACCCGGTATCATCACGGAGAAGGAATATTGAGGTTATGGATGGTAGCGCGGCACAGCCGCAGCCAATTGGTACCGCGGGGCTCGGGACTGGGGGCTGGGGGCTCGGGAAGAGAATCATCCGAGAACACAAGCCTCGGCGCGGGAAGTCAACCGACCAGCCTCGGTTCCCGAATCCCCAGTCCCGAATCCCCAGCCCCGAATCCCCAGTCCCGAGCCCCCAACCCCCAGTTCCCAATCCCCAATCCCCAGTCCCCAATCCCCAGTCCCCAGTCAAGGAATCTCACCATGAAACGAACCATCGTTGCCGTCATCTGCGTGCTTTTGAGCGTTTCCGTCGCCGGGCCGACCTCGGCCGAAGACGGCGCAAAGACCAAGCCCATGAAGGTTTTCGTTTTCGGCGGGCAGAGCAACATGGCCGGAGCGGGCAACCCGGCCGATCTGCCGGAGACCATGAGAACGCCGTCGAACAACGTGCTTTGTCCTGACGATCCGCTGCAGCCGACCGGCTGGGTCCCTTACGAGCCGGGCCAAAAGATGGGGCCGGAAATCGCCTTCTGCCACGAGATGTCCAAGGCGCTGGGCGAGCCGGTCGGGTTCGTCAAGTTCGCCATCGGCGGAACCAACCTGGGCGAACAATGGAACCCCGACGGCGGCCCGCTCTATGCGACCTTTCGGGATCGCGTCCAGGCGGCCCGGAAGCTCGGCAACGTCGAAGTCGTGGCATTCCTCTGGATGCAAGGGGAAAAGGACTCCCGGACCGACTGGATGGCGGAGAAATATGCCGAGAACCTGAAGAAGCTGGTCACGCGCGCCCGGGCGGATTTCCAATCGCCCGAGATGATCTTCGTCTGCGGCCGGGTGAATCCGCATTTCACCGCAGACACGGCCGCCGGGCAGGCTCCCGAGACATATCCGTTCGTGTTCCAGGTCCGCAAAGCGCAGGAGGGTCTCGACCTGCCGCGGACCGCCTGGGTCGATTGCGACGACCTGACCAGGCACGGCGACAACCTCCACTACAACAGCCCCGGCCAGATCGAGCTGGGCAAGCGACTGGCGGGCGAAGTGCTGGAGATTCTCAACAAGCCGAAGTAATCGTGGTGGGCGGTGCCCACCCTACGGCTCATCGCTTGACGGCCAGCGCCAGCGGCGGATTCATTTGCCGGAATACCATACGCCGCGAAGCCAGTGGTGGCGGCGGAGCTTCAGCAGCAGTTCGTCGGGCAGGTCGGGCTTCTCCGAGGCACGGAGGTTCCATTCGACTTGTTGCGGGTTGCGCATGCCGGGGATCACGGTGCTGACCGCCGTTTGGGCCAGCGCGAACTTCAAGGCCACGTCCGCCAGGCCGTAGCCTCGGTCGAGCCCCGCCTCGGCGATATCCGCCCGGACCTGCTCCACCCGGTCGACGGCGCGATCCAGCCGGTCGCCCTCGAAGTACTTGCTGCGAAAATCGTTCTCGGGAAACCGGTGTCCTCGCCGGTATTTTCCGGTGAGGATTCCTTCATCGAAGACCACGCGCACGATCACGCCGGTGCCCGTCTCCTTGGCAACCGGCAAGATCTCCGCGGCCGGTTCCTGTTCGAAAAGGTTGTAGATGACCTGGACGACGTCCAGATAACCCCGTCGCATCAGATCGACGACGCAGTTCTGGTCCTGCTCGGGCGTGGAAATGCCGATCCGCCGGATCTTGCCCTCCTCCCGGAGTTTCCGAAGGACTTCCAGCGGCCGGGGATCCCGGTTCCACGCACGGGTCCAGGTGTGCAATTGGAGAAGGTCGAGGCAGTCCGTCCCGAGGTTCTTCAAACGCTCTTCGACGTTGGCACGCAGATAGTCTTCGGGATAGCGATCCGCGGCGAGGCAATACGGGCTGGGCGGCCAGGGGCCTTCGCGAGGCGGCGTCTTGGTGGCCACGTAAATTCGCTCCGATCGCTCCTTGACGACCTGTCCGATGACGCGCTCGCTGCGCCCGCTGCCATAGCCTTCCGCGGTATCGATGAAATTCAAGCCCAGATCGATGGCCCGGTGCAGAGCCGCCGCCGAGTCCGCGTCCTCTTGAGTTCCCCACCCTCCGCCCAATGCCCATCCGCCGAACCCGATTTCCGAAACCTCCAGCGAACTCCTCCCCAAAGTGCGGTATTTCATCTCTCTGGTCATCTCCGATCAAGGTGGTTATGATACGGTGCAGCCAAGTAGGTTATGCTTCAGCATAACGAAAATCAAGAATGACGCGAATTCTCGGGGCTGGGGACTCGGGATTCGAGGTGGGGCGGTTGACTTCTTGGAACAAGGTTTGGATTCTCGGATACTCTTCCCGAGCCCCAAGCCCCCAGTCCCGAACCCCGCTGTTTCCATTGGCTGCGGCCACGTGAGCACCTACCTTGCCTGCAAACACACGACGCTCGAGGCATCTCATGATGAAACGAACCCTTATCACTGGTGGTTGCCTGGTTCTGAGCCTTCTCGCTACCGGGCCGACCCCGGCTCAGGACGGCCCGAATAGCCGGCCGCGAAAGACGTACGAGCCCGACTGGCAATCGCTCGACACGGTGCCGATGCCCGGGTGGTTCAACGAGGCGAAGTTCGGGATCTTCGTGGTTTGGGGGCCTTACTCCGTCCCGGCGTGGACCGATCGGGGCTACGCGGAATGGTACGGCGGCAAACTGGATCGGGGCGAGAAGCCGACCGCCGAGTTTCATGAAAGGAACTACGGCAAGGACTTCCGGTACGAGCAGTTCGCCGAGATGTTCGAGGCCGAGTTGTGGGACCCGGACGCCTGGGCCGAGTTGTTCGCCCGGTCGGGTGCGAAGTACGTCGTGACGACCGCCGTCTACCACGACGGGTTCTGCCTCTGGCCGTCGCCGTACGCCGAAACGGTCAACACCGACAAGTGGAACGCGGCGGTCACCGGCCCGCGGCGCGACCTGTTGGGCGAACTCAGCGCCGCGTGCGAGAAGCAGGGCCTCAAGCCGGGCATCTACTATTCGCTGATGGAATGGTGGCACCCGCTCTACGCCGCGAAAGACCCCGACGTGCAGAAGCGATACGCCCAAGAACACCTCCACCCGCAGTTCAAGGACGTCGTGGGCAAGTACAAGCCGTGGTTCATTTTCCTCGACGGCGAATGGAACCACGACACCTCCTTCTGGCAATCCGAGGAGTTGGCCGCGTGGCTTTTCAACGAGTCGCCCGTGCGGGATTACGTGGTGACCAACGACCGCTGGGGCAAGACCCGGGGCCAGCACGGGATGGTCTTTTCGAGCGAATACGGCGGCGGACGCGGCTGGACGGACCATCCCTGGCAGGAAGACCGGGGAATCGGCCACAGCTACGGCTACAACCGCCACGAGGGCCTCGGCGATTACGACACGCCCGAGGCGTTGATCCACATGCTGGTGAAAGCGGCCTCCAACGGCGGCAACCTGCTGTTGGACGTAGGCCCGACCGCCGACGGGCGCATTCCGGTGATCATGCAGGAGCGGCTCTTGCAGATCGGCCGTTGGCTGGCGGTCAACGGCGAGGCGATCTACGGCACGCGGCGTTGGAAGGTCGCCAGCACCGACGGAGAGCACGTTCGCTACACCGTCAAGGGAACCGACCTGTACGCCATCTGCACGTCGTGGCCGGGACCGACGCTTTCGCTGTCGGCGCCGAAGCCCGCCGAAGGCACGCAGATCACCATGCTGGGATACGACGGCGAAGTCGCCTGGCGAGCGCAGGACGAGCAGTTGGTGATCGACGTGCCGCAATTGACGATCGACCGGCTGCCGTGTCTCCACGCGTGGACCTTCAAGATCCCCGGCGCGGCCCGGTAGGTCATGCTGTGCATGACGCACGCAAGCAGCCCGGTAGGTCATGCTGTGCATGACGCACGCAAGCAGGATGCAAAGTAGCCATCTCGCTCCGCGAGATGAGGCCACGTCTCGCGGAGCGAGACGGCCACTCTGACTTACTCGCCGTCGTGCAACACACCTGCTACGAAAACACTCACGCGAACGGACCGCTTTTGTCCGTCTTGTCCTTGCCATCTTCATCCCGATCGCGTTCTCTCACGAGAAAAACGGACGCGATCAGGCATCCGACCAGGTAGCCGAATATTCCGCCAAAAACTGCCGTTCCAGTAAGGATCGAGAACACATCAACCGGGAAGAGGAGTCTCTCGCTCGCCGGTTGGATAAGCTCCCATCCGATCAGAATCGCAGGCAAGAGAATCGTCCCGCTCAGCCAGGACGCCAATCTCGGAAGTTTACCGCCGAAGAGGATCATCTGGGAAAGGCCGATTCCCGTACAGAAGATCGCGACGATGCCGAACACCTCCGGCGGCTCACCCAGCACGCTCAGCAGCGAGAACAGCGCTGCGTACATCGCCGTGATGATCAGCGCCGTACCCGCGCCGAAACGTCGAGGAACACCGACGGGCTGGGACGTTCGTCGCGTGTTCAGCGGGCGCGAACTGTCGTCGAGAGGCTCCATCGCCCTGCTCCGCCGGTTGGACAGATCAGACCGTGCATGACGATGGAATTCGACCGTCATGCACAGCATGACCTACTTGGAAACGCCGGCCGCCGCGGTTACGCCGTCTGTCGGTTCTTTACGACGAAGGCCCCGATCCCCGCGACCACCAGCGCAACCCCGCCGAAGATCATTCCCAGCGACAGCAGCAGCGACGCCGGCTTGCGACCTTCTTCCAGGATGAGCACATTGTCGAGTTTGACCAGGGGAAAACTCTCCTTGATCAGTTTCTTCTCTTCGCTGTCGAGTGAATCGATCCGGTTGATGACCAGTCCCTGGACCGACGCGCAGGTGTTCATCTCGTCGGGAATGGCTCGGATCGTCTTGAAACGCTTGGTCTTCACCAGCACGGCGAAGTCGGTGATGTCCGGAACGTCCTCGCCCTCCGTCTCGACCAACTTCTGGATGAACGGATGCTCCATGGAAAGGATCGGGTAGTAAGAGTGCGTCACCGTGGTATCCGGGCCCGGCTCCCCCGACGCGTACTTGCTCTGCTGGTACTCGTACACCGAGGCCGGATACAGCGAGACGTGCTCCCCGATCTTCACGTGGTTGTTTTCGGGCGTTTCGCCAGCTTCCAGTTTGGCCAGATCCACCTCGACCGGATCAGACGACGCGCCGCTGCTGACCAGGTACTCCCGGCCCCCGAAAAACACCAGCGCTCCGCCGCCGACAATCAATACCATCAAGAATCGACCCATCGTCGCCCCCCTTCTTTTAGAGGAAGTGGTAGTAGAGGAAACAAAAGACCGTCCCCGCGTTCCGACGGTTTCTGCAGTATACTGGGGGCCCCGGTCCTTGTACAGGCCTCACCGTAGGTCATGCTGTGCATGACAATGAAATTCGACCGTCACGTACAGCATGACCTACCTGGTTGCACAGACCTCAGCGGACAATATCCCGGAGAATCTCGATCGCCCGATCCACGTCCTCGGCGTTGACGTCCAGATGGGTGACCGCCCGGATCGTCGTCGGGGCCGTGGCCAGCACCAGCAGGCCCCGGGCGGCGAGCTTCTTGGCGAGTTCGGCCGCGGTTCCCCAGGCCGGATCGACGCGGAAGAACAGCAGATTCGTTTCCGGCATGTCGCCTTGCAGTTCGAGATGGTCGATCTGCTGGACGCCGGTGGCCAGACGTTTCGCGTTGGCGTGGTCTTCGGCCAGCCGCTCGACGTGGTTTTCCACGGCGTACAGCGCGCCCGCGGCGATCACGCCCGCCTGACGCATCCCGCCGCCGAGCACCTTGCGATGGCGGACCGCCTCTTGGATCAATTCCCGCGAGCCGGCCAACGCCGAGCCGACCGGGGCGCCGAGCCCCTTGCTGAAGCAGACGCTCACCGTATCGAAATGCTGCGTCCACCGCGGCGCCTCGATGCCGGTGGCCACCACAGCGTTCCACAGCCGGGCGCCGTCGAGATGGGTCCGCAAGCCGTTCTCGCGGGCCCAGCAACAGATGGCCTCGACCGTTTCATAGGGCTGGATCTTGCCCCCACCGCGGTTGTGGGTGTTTTCCATGCAGATCAGGCGGGTGCGGACATGATGGGCGTCGTTGGGATGGACCATTCCTTTGAGCTGCTCGGGCCGCATCACGCCGTGCTCGCCGGAGACTGTCCTGGCGGCGATCCCACTGAGCTGCGCGTAGCCGGCCTGCTCGTAGACGTAGATATGGCAGTTCTCTTCGCAGATCATCTCGTCGCCCGGCCGGCAGTGGACCCGCACGCCGACCGAATTGGACATCGTGCCGGAGGGAACGTACAAGGCGACCTCCTTGCCCAGCATTTCGGCCACCCTCTCTTGCAGCCGGTTGACGGTCGGATCGTCGCCAAAGACGTCGTCGCCCACCGCGGCCTCGGCAATCGCCGCCCGCATGGCCGCCGTGGGCCGGGTGATCGTGTCGCTGCGGAAATCGAGTATTTTCTCGGGCATGGCGTAGTCCTTCCGGGGTCTTGCTGCGGTCAGCAGTTCATTATCGACGGGAGTGGGTGGGGTGGCAAGGTGTGGCCGCAACGCTTGCAGAACTCGACGGAATCGTCGAAAATGAGGAAGCAGTTGGACCAAGAGCGCCAGCCTTTGACCTATATTGCGCCTTTGGAGTAGACACGTGATTCTGCATGTTGTCGAAGCGAAGTACGAGCGGGATTACATCATCCACCTGAAGTTCAACGACGGCGCAGCGGGATTCGTCGATCTTGCCAACGAACTTCACGGGGAGATGTTCGCGCCGCTGAGGGAAGTGCAGGAGTTCACGGCGTTCAAGGTCGATCCGGAACTCAACACGATCGTGTGGGACAACGGAGCCGACCTGGCCCCGGAGTTCCTGCGCGACCATTTGCTCGTGCCGGCCCAGCCACCGGATCAGCCTGACCAACAATAGCCGCGGGTTTTTCATGCGTCTCTCGTCGGCGGGTTTTGCAGCGATTTCCCGCTTGTTTGCATTGCCGTGCGGTTTTCGGTATTCTGGCGGGCGCTGGATTTCAAGGTGCAGTACGCGTCCGGGCGGAAACCCCGTCTCGAACCGAAAAGGAGCTATCGATATGCCTCGACCCAACGGCAAGCGAACCGGCGATGGCGAGGAAAAGACACCCACAATGGCAGCCGATCCGACAAGCCCCTGCTGCGGACTGGGGCAGTGCGGGCCGGCCGGTGCGAGCCGGCGGGAGTTCATCAAGCTGGCCGGGGCGTCCGCGGCTTCGTTGGCCGCCGCCGCTCCCGGCTGGAGAAGTGCCCTGGCCCAGCCGACCGACGCCGACGGCCAGTCCGACCACTTCGTGCCGGCCGACAAGAAGCTCGATCCGAAATGGCTCGACATGCTCTCGGCCCAAGGCGAAAGCACCGTCTACAGCGGCGACGATCTCGACACCATCGCCATGCCCGTCGGCGGCGTCTGCACCGGACAGGTCTATCTGGCCGGCGACGGACGGCTGACCCATTGGGACGTCTTCAACCAGCGGATCTTCACCGGCTACGGGCGCGACAACTACCGGCTGGGCCGCGGGAGCGAGTCGCCGCTCGAACAGGGCTTCGCCATCCAGGTCGAATCCGGCGGGAAGAGGATCGTCCGCTCGTTGGACCGCGCGGGTTTTCCCGGCGTGCAATTCTGCGGCGAGTACCCGATCGGCCGGGTGGAATACGAAGACAAGGACGTGCCGGTCTCGGTGAAGCTGGAGGCCTTTTCGCCGTTCATCCCGCTGGATGCCGACGACTCGGGCCTGCCGGCCGTGATGATGCACTTCACCGTGAAGAACCTCTCGCAGCAGGCGGCCGACGTGACATTGGCCGGCTGGCTGGAGAACGGCGTGTGTCTCGAAAGCGCCGCGGAACTCCCCGGCGTGCGGACCAACCGCATGGAGTCGCGTGACGGCGCGGTCATGATCCTCAGCGGCGCCAAGCAGCCCGAGGAGGCCCCGCCGGCCGAGCGGCCGCCGATCGTACTGGCCGATTTCGAGGGCAAGGACTACGGCCAGTGGAAAGTCGAGGGCGAGGCGTTCGGGAAGGGGCCGGCCCAAGGGACCCTCGAACGGCAGCAGCCGGTCAGCGGCTTTCAGGGCAAGGGGCTGGTCAACACGTACCTCGGCGCAGGCGACCAACTGACCGGCAAGCTGACCTCGCCGAAGTTCAAGATCGAGCGCCGCTTCCTCAGCTTCCTGATCGGCGGCGGCGACTACGCGGACCAGACCTGCATCAACCTGCTGGTCGACGGCAAAGTGGTCCATACGGCGGTCGGCAAGCGGGACGAAAAGCTCCTGCCCTGCAATTGGAACGTAGCGGCCCTGGAAGGCAAGGAGGCCCAGCTCGAAATCGTCGATCAGGCCACCGGCCCCTGGGGACACGTCAATATCGACCAGATCGAACTGCGCGACACGCCCATGTCGGGCCGCGATGGGGCGCTCGACGGGCAGCCCGACTTCGGCACCATGGCCTTGGCGGTGCTCGAAGGCCCGGGCGACGACACGTTCGTTTGTGCGTCGTGCCCGGATAATCCCGTGCCGGACCTGTTCCCCGCCGATCCCCGTCCGGAAGCCGACGCCATGGCCGAGAAGCCGTTCGGCGAGCGGCTCTGCGGGGCACTGGGAAGGAAGCTGAGCCTCGAGCCCGGCGGAGAGGCCGCGGTCACCTTCGCCGTCACCTGGCACTTTCCCAACCGGCCGGAACGGGGCAACTATTACTGCAACCGCTTCGACAGCGCCGCCGACGTGGCCGGGTACCTCGCCGCGAACCTCGACCGCCTGGCCGGAGAGACCCGGCTGTGGCACGCGACCTGGTACGACGCGACCCTGCCGCACTGGCTGTTGGACCGGCTCTTCTCGACGGTCTCGACGCTGGCCACCTCGACCTGCCAACGCTGGGAGAACGGCCGGTTCTGGGCGTGGGAAGGCGTGGGCTGCTGCCAGGGCACCTGCACCCACGTGTGGAACTACGAGCACGCCATGGCCCGGCTGTTCCCCGAACTGGAACGCTCCTGCCGCGAGGTGCAGGACTATGGCACCGGCTTCGTCGAAGAGACCGGCATGGTCCGCTTCCGCGGCGAAAACTGGAACAATTGGGCGGGCGACGGCCAGGCCGGCACCGTGTTGAAGGCCTATCGCGAGCATCAGATGTCGGCCGACGCCGGATTCCTCGAGCGCAACTGGACGAAGATCCGCAAGTCGCTCGAATTCCTCATCAACGAGGATAAGGACGCCGAAAAGCCGGCCGACGGAATCCTCGAAGGCAGCCAGCACAACACCTACGACATCAACTTCTTCGGCGCCAACACAATGGTCGGCTCGCTCTACCTGGCGGCGCTTCGGGCCGGAGACGAAATGGCCCGGGAGATGGACGACCTGCGGTTCGCCCAGACCTGCCGCCGGCTGTTCGAGAGCGGCAGCAAGGCCAGCGTCGAAAGGCTCTTCAACGGCGAGTACTTCATCCAAGACGTCGATCTCGCTCAGCACGACAAGCACCAGTACGGGCAAGGCTGTCTGGCGGATCAGCTCTTCGGCCAAGGCTGGGCCCATCAGGTCGGCCTGGGCTACGTGTATCCCGAGGAAACGGTCCTCGCCACGCTGGCGGCGATCTGGAAATACAACTGGGCGCCGGACGTCGGCCCGCAAAACGCCGTCCACGGGCCGGAGCGCTGGTTCGCCCGGCCGGGCGAGGCGGGCCTGTTCACCTGCACCTGGCCGCAGACGCCGCACCTCAGCGAAGGCGTGCGGTACAAGAACGAGGTCTGGACGGGCATCGAGTATCAGGTCGCCGGAAACATGGCCTGGGACGGCATGGTCACCGAGGCGTTGGCCATCTGCCGCGGCATCCACGAGCGATACCACCCCTCGAAGCACAACCCGTTCAACGAAATCGAGTGCGGCGACCACTACGCCCGGGGGATGGCCAGCCACGGCGTGTTCCTCGGGCTGTGCGGACTGGAGTACCACGGCCCGAAGGCCCATTTGGGTTTCGCCCCGCGGATCACGCCGGAAGATTTCCGCGCCGCCTTCACGGCTGCCGAAGGTTGGGGAACGCTTTGTCAAACGCGCCGCGATGGGGAACAGGTCAACCGGATCGAGGTGAAATGGGGCGAAGTGCGGATCAAGACGTTCGCTTTCGAGTTGCCGGAAGAAGCCCAGCTCAAGAGCGCCGAGGTCCGCTTCATGGGCAACCCCATCCGCAGCACGGCCAAGCAAGATGGCCGCCGCGTGATCGTAACGCTGACCATTCCCTCCGTGGTGGAGCACGATCAGAAAATCGAAGTGAAGATGGCGTATTGAATCGTGGAGGTGGCACATTTCTGGTTCCCAAGCTCCGGCTTGGGAACCCAATTCCGCGAAGCTCCGCTTCGCAAGCCGGGAAGCAACCTTCGGCCAGCCCCGAAGGGGCGACATATGGAAGCCCAGGGCAACGCCCTGGGAAAGAGAAAGAGAGCCAATCCACGAACAAGCCAGCCCTGAAAGGGCGACATAGCTTCCCCACGCATTCACAGATCGGAAAGGAAAATCTCCATGAGACACACAATTCCTCTATTCGTGCTGATTGCGGCCGCCGCCGTGATTGCATGTTCCACACCCCCGGCAACCTCCCAAGAGACGCTCACCTATCCGGACCTCGTTGGCCGGATGATCGATCCGGAACACCTGGCCGTCCTGCCGCAGCCGGGCGAAACGTGCTCGCAATGGTCGAGCTTCGATCGGGCCAGCCGCTACGACGAGGAGACCGGAAGATACGTCAACTGGGGCGCCAACAGCGACGGCCCCATGTTCATCCGCCAGGAAGGCGAGCGGATCGTCATGGCCGAAATGGAAGGGCCGGGCTGCATCTGGCGGATCTGGTCCGCCCGAACCGATAAGGGACACGTGAAGATCTACCTCGACGGGGCCGAACAACCGGCGATCGATTTGCCGTTCGACGATTACTTCAACGGCAAGACGGCACCGCTGAACTACCCGATGCTCTCCTACGCGCTCGAAGAGCAGGGCTCCCGGGGCAAGAACCTCTACTTCCCCATCCCGTACCAGAAGTCCTGCAAGATCGTCGCCGAGTCGGGCTGGGGGCGGTACTACCAGTTCACTTACACGACCTTCCCTGAGGGAACGAAGCTACCGACGTTCAGCGTGGATCTCGCGCCGGAAGACACCGCGGCGCTTGCGAAACTCAACGCCTTCCTGGAAAAGGGCCTCGGCACCGATCCCGCCGGCCGCCGCCAACGGCAGGAAACGATCACCGAGAACGTCCGCATCGGGGCGGGAGAAACCCTGTTCCTCGACATCCCCGGCCCCCGAGCGATCACCGCCATCCGGGGCAACATGGCGTTTGGAGACCGCGAAGACGAAATGGCCGCCTTGCGAAGGCTCGTCTTGAAGATCACCTTCGACGGGGCAAAGCAGCCGGCCGTCTGGTGTCCGCTGGGCGACTTCTTCGGCACGGCGCCGGGCAGGAACCTCTACAAATCGCTGATGACCGGCATGACCGAAGAAGGGGCCTACGCCTATTGGTACATGCCGTTTGCCCAGCGCGCCAAGGTGGAGCTGATCAACGACGACGAGGTCGCCCGGGAGCTTCAGTTCGAGATCGTCCACGCCCCCTTGTCCCGGCCGCCGGACGAACTGGGCCGCTTCCACGCCAAGTGGCACCGCGACGTCTTCCCGGTCAGCGAAGACCGCGCTCCCGACTGGGTGATGCTGAAGACCGAAGGCCGCGGCCGATTCTGCGGCGTGATGCTGCACGTCTGGAACCCCCGCGGCGGCTGGTGGGGCGAAGGCGATGAGAAGTTCTTCGTCGACGGCGAAAAGTTCCCCTCGACCATCGGCACCGGCTCCGAGGATTACTTCGGCTACGCCTGGTGTTGCCCCGCGCTGTTCCAGCGGCCGTTCCACTGCCAGTCGATGACGCAGAACAACAGCGGGCATCAATCCGTGCTCCGCTGGCACGTGGCCGACAACGTGCCGTTCCAGACGTCGTTCGAAGGCTGCATCGAGAAGTACTATCCCAACGACCGCGGGACGCTCTACGCGTGTTTGCCGTGTTTCTACCTCGCGCCCGGACAGAGCGATCCGATCGGGCCGACGCCGGCCGAGGAGCGTCATGGGTACTACGTGTCTCCGCCGCCGGGCGGAGGCGGCTTCAAGGTGCTCGGCCGGCCCAACGGGAACGTGCAGAGCCAGCCGATGGGCAACTTCGCCGGCGGAAAGTGGCACGACGACAACCAGCTTTGGTGGACCGGCGCCAAGCCCGGCGATAAGCTGGACGTCAGCCTGAAGATCGACACGGGCTCCACCTACCAGGTGAGCGTCACGCTGACCAAGGCGCGCGACTACGGGATCGTGCAGTTCCATGTGGACGGAGAAAAGGCCGGCGAGCCGATCGACCTCTACAACCCCGACGTGATTCCCACCGATCCCATTTCGCTGGGCGTCCACCGGCTCGAAGAGGGCGAACACAAACTGACCGTGGAAATCGTCGGCGCCAACGAGAAGGCGGACAAGTCCTACATGTTCGGGCTGGATCGGATTATTCTGAAAGCCGTCGAGTAATGCAGCCCGGACATGCCGCTCCCTTTCCCGCCGCGAGGAACAGCGCGTCACCCATGCCGACCGCCGGCCCGTCAGGATTGGGCGGAACTTCGTTGGCATCTTCCCCGCCCTGCGCCGCCGCGGCACTGGCCGCGCCCGCGGGCACTTGTGCCGCCGGCTTTTCCTCCGTCACATTCGTCGCGGTGGAAATTCCCGCTTTGACAACTGGGGCACTCGTCGGGTCTGGATTCCCCATAGGGAACTCCCCACACGTGTTGGCAGTCGCAACACTTGAACTTTCGCATTTCGGCCATTTGGATCGGCCCTCCTTCGATTCGTAAAGTTTGACTTTTCACCAGCGCCTGTGCCACTTTCTTTCGGGCCGACGCGATGATCCGCCCGAAAGTCGGCCGCGAGACGTTCATCCGCCGGGCCGCTTCCTCGTGATAAAGCCCTTTGAAATCGGCCAAACGGATCGCCTCCAACTCGTCATCCGCCAGGACGACTTCCGCAAGCGACGACGCGGGAACACCCGCCGGCTTGAACAACCGACAGGGCGGTTCTCCACCGACCCGTCGGCAACGTTTTGGTCTGACCATGGCACGGCTCCTTTAGCTTACATCGGAATTATAAGCATATGCTCATAATAAATCAAGGGCGAATTTCGGAAAATCGCAGACCAGTGAGTCACCGCCATGTTGTGGGGGTGGCACGCTGCCGGGAGAAGAAACCGGAGCGCCGGCTGTCGAGTGGATACGATGAGAACGGCGATGCCAACGCCGATCAAACCCCGCCGACCGCAGTCGGCGGGCGTTGCTGGAGCGCGACGTGAGAGGGTGGCGCCAGACGACGATGGGGATTCGAGGGCGTAGGCTGGGTCGAGCGGACCACGGAAGACGGCGCGGCTTGAAGGATCCAGCTTTCCAGCGGGGAAAACGCGTGCAGACGGTTTGCGGAGCGAGGCCCACCTTTCTCTCAGCAGAAGGTGGGCCTCGCTGGATGATTCGCCGCGCTGAACACATCCGGGAGCAAACCGCAATACCGCGCCGCCAACAATGCTTGGCAACGTTCCGCTCGACCCAGCCTACGTCTTCACCTTTTCGAACCGCAACAGGTGCTGCCCCTTCATGAGGTCCGGCGCGTCGATCAGCTTGAAGCCGGCTTGGGTGGCCTCTTCGATGACCGTCTTCTTATCCGCCCGGACGTGGTCGGCGACCCATTTGGGATTGGCGCCTTCTTCCTTCTTGAAGTCGATCACGATCAGCCGGCCGCCGGGGCG
>Ga0307378_10005153_pt1 | contig 18317 bp, 16 predicted proteins | sample UN1MG_FD_202238 | JGI IMG/M metagenome (GOLD analysis project Ga0307378, IMG submission 202238) | Soil microbial communities from Risofladan, Vaasa, Finland - UN-1 | ecosystem: Environmental > Terrestrial > Soil > Coastal area > Acid sulfate soil | place: Finland: Risofladan, Vaasa | collected... | reverse complement strand
AGAGGCGAGCGCCCTCGGGAGTGAGGCTGACGTTGATCACCCGCGCCCCACGCTCCATGAGATGATGCAGGACTGCTCTTGCCTGAGGGAGCATCTCTCCCGCCACACCGGGGTCGTAGTCCTGTGACACCAGCACCACCGCACCTGGTGGCAACTGCTCGATAGCTTGGTACATCGCTGTGGCGGAGCCACCAACAGTCATGTTTCTCTCGGACCATGTGCTGCCCAGCAATATGGGCACCACGACGGCAGCCGCGAGAATGAGGTACGTCATCCATCGCACCATGGACACAGCAAGCTTCTCTGTGCGTCGTCGCTCAGTGAGCGTCACGCCACGCCGTGCCGGTTCTCTCACCACGGCGCTGAAGAGCTCAGCACGCTCATACGCTGCACTGGCGGGCGAAACCGCTTCCAAGGGGACGGCGCGCCGGGGGATAGCCAGTATAGGCTCAATACCCAGAGTCCCGCTGATGCCCTTGAGCAGACCGGTCACCTCACCGGAAGCTTCTGCTTCCGCCGGTTCTTCAACCCCCGCTTCTTCCTCCGGCCGAAGAGCCTCCAGCCACGTGGGGATCTCCGCTGGAGCCACCCCCTCTTCGTCTGCAGCGCGCGCTGCCTCACTCAACATCTCGTCGAAGTCGGGCGGCACCTCGAGCCATTCCGGGAGCTCCCCCCGCTCGATATCCTCCCCCTCCTCGGGTTCAGCGCCCCCCTCGACAGCGAGTTCCTCGAGCTTCTTGAGCCAGGGAGGCGGCGTCTCCTCACCTGGTCCCTCAGCAACGCCGACGCCCTCGGCGATCTCGTCTTCGGCAAGGTCACCCACTGCCTCGACGCCTTCGCCCTCCGCCTCTGTGGCAGCCTCTTCCCCAGGCTTCAACGGTTCGAGAGGCACCTCGCTTGGTGAGACACCAGGTGGTATCAGACGCGCACCGCACAGCCTACACACAGTGATCCCAGGCGGATTGGACGTGTCGCACATGGGGCACGTCATCCCCTTGGGCGTCCCCAGAGGCTGCCCACACTCACCGCAGAATCTGCTGTCCGGCTTGTTGGCTGCCCCGCACTCAGGACATTCCATCACTGCGTGCCGCCCCCCTCACCGCCATAAGGACGATCGAAGCCCATCAGCACCCGGACTCCCGTAGCGATGGTTCCCAGAGCAACGCCGATGATGATTCCGCGCACTCCGGCGGTACTGGGCACGTTCAGAATCCAGTCCTTCAGCGCCGGCACGACGTCGCCCAGAACCCGTCCCACAGGAACCTGACCAATGAGCACCACAACCGCCGTCAACACGAAGGCCACCGCCTCTAGGCTGCGCAGCCTGAGGCCGCGATATGCAGCCGTGGCGACGAAGAATGCGAGGAGGGAGAAAGTGGCCGCTTGCAGGGGGAACTGGATGTAGTCGAATATCCAAACAACCGCGGAATTGTCAGGCCCCGGTATGCCGGCAACCATCACCATGAGGGCCATGGCTAGCAACGCGATGCTGTAGAACCAACCCCCCTCCCGTTTGATGATCCGCCTCAGATGGACCACCAGGACGTTCAGCAAGCCCAGAAGCAGAGCGAAGGCCACCACAATGACCGCGGACTCGAGGAAGAACCCGCCCAGGGCGTTGATATGCCTCTCGTCAAAGAAGAAATCGATCAGCATGAGCGCCCCTATGGCCATGGCCATAGCCATCGGGAGCGATCGTCTAACCCCCACCGCAACAGCGCGGCCCAGTCTCCTCATTTGGGCACCTTCCCCCTGGTCCCTTGATGTATTTGGGCAATCCGACGGGAAGTCAGGCCAGGCTTCGGACCAAAATGCCAATCAAGATGGTCAAGATGATCGCCGTTCTCAGCCAGTCCTGGGCGGCCAGACTGGCCACGTGGGCAGTCTTGCCAAGCAAGTACGCGCCCGCCGCGAAGATCTCCTCACCTATCAAGGCATGATCCGTGGATGCATAGACAAACGGCAGAATCTGGGGAGAAGTAGTCCCCCCTACCTGGTTCACCGCGTTTCGAGCGCCCACCTCGCTCATCAGCAGGAACTCATCGCTGAAGTTGCCGATCATCACGTTGCAGGACACCTTGTCGTGGCCCAGGATGTCCATCACTCCGGCGGCGTAAGCCACCTTGTCCGAAGAGACAAAACGAACGCACTCCGGATCGTACGCCTCGGGATACCCCTGGGCTGCACAGGCCTCCCTCATCACATCCTGGGCAACCGGCAGAAGCGACGGGTCGGAGACCGTGGCCACCGTCTTGAGGCCGGTGGCCGCAGAGTGACCCGCAATGTGCTCCAGGACGGTGAGGCCAGCCAGCGATTCCGCCGTGACACCGGTACCTATCCCGCCTGTTCCCATAGATACGTGTACCGTTCGTCCGCTCTCCGTCGCTTCGCCCAGGTACGCCTCCAAATCCTCGTAGGCGGGGATGGGACGGAGTGGCGGATTCCCCCTCTCCCGTATCCTCCGGTTGAGAAGGAGAAGAAGAGGAAAGAAAGGCAGAAGCAGTGCAAACATCAGCGCATGCTGCTGACCGATGCCCAGATTGCCGAGAATCTCTGCCAGAAAACCCAATGTCCCCCCACTCTGGAAGCGACCTAGTCCGGAGGAATGCCTTGCTGCCGCAACTCCTCCAGGCGACAGATGACGCGCTGCACACTATCCGAGTCCTCGAGCAGTGTGGCGTATTCTTCAATGGAGACGTCACCCAGGAACAGCATCAGGAGCGGTTGGAGAGCGAGAAGGGTTTGGCTCGCGATGAAATTGAGGGGTCTGTGAGTCTCGAGGAACGCAATGGCCGGAGTGGTCAGCCTCCAGCTGTCCAGTCGCCGCGCAAGGTCTTCTACTAGCTGGTCCCGGCGATCAACGCCCAGTCTCACCCCCGTGCCCCTTTCCCTGCTACGTGATAGATCCACAACACTTCTCCCTGGTCGATACGGGGGGCAAAACCTCCCTATCACGCACCTCCGAGACTATGCATCACATGATGAAAGCTGCTGCAAGACATCTGGAGACGGGCTCTCGTGTATAAGTATATCACCCATTCATAGGCAACACAAGGACCTGTGTAGCCGCGAATGCAACGCTGTCTGACGGTATCTTCCACAGCAACACGGCCGTGTTGCCGGAGTCGCGGTGCCTAGGCGTGGCAGCACCACGGGCTCTCCTTTAGCCAAACACTCATCAATGTGGTACAATCTCGGAGCATCGAGATGATGAGGCGCCGACCACCTCACTACACTGATGGACGACCACAGCCACGGATTCTTGTATCTTGAGGAGGCGCATCCGTGTCCCAACTGACTGAACTCCATGAAGAGATTGCGAAGTGCCAAAGCTGCATCCTGTCCGAGGCCCGGAAGAACCCGGTGCCCGGCGAAGGTCCTGAGAAGGCCCAGCTGGTGTTCATCGGAGAGGGCCCCGGCTTTCACGAGGATCAGCAAGGCCGTCCCTTCGTGGGAGCGGCAGGACACTTCCTCGAAGAACTCCTGGAAGATATCGGCCTGACCAGAGAGGATGTCTACATCTGCAACGTGATCAAGTGCCGGCCCCCAGGCAACCGGGATCCACTTCCCGAGGAGATCGAGGCCTGCAAACCCTTCCTGGACAAGCAGATCGAGATCATCTCCCCTCAGATGATCGTCACCTTGGGCCGCTTCTCCATGGAGCGCTTCTTTCAAGGTGCCAAGATCTCACAGATACACGGCCAGCCTCGCAGGATAGGGGGCATCATCTACTACCCTATGTACCACCCTGCTGCGGCGTTGCACCAGCCGAAGTGGCGCCAGGTAGTCAAGGACGATATGTCCAAGATCCCCCAGCTCCTGGCTCAAGCGGACAGCATCGCGGAAGTGGAGCTACCAGAAGACGCGGAGCAATTGAGTCTGTTCTAGACAAGTGGGTAACGGACGGACGGCGCGCAAAGCAGCAGGCGTAGCAAGACTCAAAATAGCGGCCTTCACTCTACTGGGCGGGGCTGCCCTCACCGGGTTCAGCCTCGCGTCCTTCACGCGGGACCCCATCACTGAAGGTCTCATCACCGTGCTGCGCCGGTTCTTCGGGTGGGGGGTCTACCTCATTCCCCTCACCGTCGGCGTTTTGGGCTTCTGGATGCTTCTGCAGAGCCTGAAGAAGAAGCCCGGTCTCCAATGGCGAAGGCCCCTCGCTACGACTCTTCTGTTCGTCGTCTGCCTGGCCGGCGCTCACCTACTCTCCTTTCCAGAAGATCCAAGACAACTCGCAGCGGAAGGGGGAGGAGGCGGCTACGCGGGATGGATGCTCAGTCGGGCTCTGATAGCCGGTGCCGGTACCATTGGAGCCTACATGGCCGTCGCGGCGGGCGCCGCCGTGGGCCTCATCCTCCTCTCTGGCATCTCCTTGTCTCGAGCGGGCGCACAGCTCAGACGAGCAGCCACCGCAGCGATGGGCTTCTGGAGAGCGAACGCCCCCAGGGTCCGAGCCCGCCGACCGGAGATCACCAGCCTGGGCGTGCTCTCCGACCTGAGAGACAAGGTGGCTGAACTCCTCAAGCCCTCTTCGGACCAGGGTCGAGGCGTCCAGGAAAGCCGTCGATTGGACTATCTGGCAGTACCGAGCCGCAGAGAGTGGAACCTACCCACTGTGGAGGACGTCCTGGAACGAAACGTGCCGAAAGAGGCCAGCGATGCAGAGATCCGGCGCAAGGTACGCATCATTGAGGAAACCCTGTTCAGCTTCGGGGTCCCCGGGAAAGTAGTGGAAGTCAACCAGGGTCCCACCGTCACTCAGTTCGGACTGAAACCGGGATACGTAGAGCGGAAGGGGCGAGATGGCCGCCTCTCCAAGTCAAAGGTCAAGGTCAGCAAGATCGGTGCGCTGGCCAACGACCTCTCGCTGGCCCTGGCTGCTGCCCCCATACGCATCGAGGCCCCCGTACCAGGCCGCTCCATGATCGGCATTGAGGTTCCCAACGACGAGGCCTCCCTGGTTCCCCTGCGACGCATCATGGAGTCCGACGCGTTTGACCGGACGAGCTCCAGACTCCAGGTTGCCCTGGGACAGGACGTGTCGGGCCACCCTGTGGTGGCCGATCTGACCAGGATGCCCCACCTACTCATCGCTGGTGCCACAGGATCCGGCAAGAGCGTATGTATCAACTCCATCGTCACCTGCCTGCTCTTGCGCAATACACCCGAGGATCTAAGGCTGCTAATGATAGACCCCAAGATGGTGGAGTTGGTCAACTTCAACGGCATCCCCCATCTTCTGTCGCCGGTGGTGGTGGAGGTCGAACGAGTGGTCGGCACCTTGCGCTGGGCCCTCCGGGAGATGGACCGCCGCTACCGGCTCTTCTCTGCTGCTGCGGCGCGCAATCTCGACCACTTCAACGAGGATCTGTCCACCCAAGGGGGAAAGCCCCTGCCCTACATAGTGGTCGTCCTGGATGAACTGGCCGACCTGATGATGGCCGCCCCCGACGAGGTGGAGCGTTCCCTCTGCCGTCTGGCACAGATGTCCAGGGCCACAGGGATACACCTCATCGTCGCCACGCAGCGCCCCTCGGTGGACGTGGTCACTGGGCTGATCAAGGCCAACTTCCCTGCCCGCATTTCCTTCGCTGTGACCTCCCGAGCGGATTCACGCGTCATACTAGACGCGGGGGGAGCAGAGAAGCTCCTGGGCAGAGGCGATATGCTCTACGTGGCCGCAGACGCCTCCGGTCCGGTCCGGCTCCAGGGCTGCTTCGTTTCTGATCGGGAGACCGATCGCCTGGTTCGCTCTTGGAGAGGGCTGGATTTGCCCCGACCAGCACAGCCCGAGGAGCTGATCCAGCAAGAACTTTGGCCGCAGACTATTACGATCGTCGAGGAGGAGGTCGAAGAAGTCGATCAACTCCTCGATGAAGCCATCAACCTGGTGAAGCAAGAGAAACGCGCCTCGACGACACTTCTTCAACGCCGCCTGCGGATCGGATATGTGAGGGCGGCCCGCCTGATGGACGTGCTGGAGGAGAGGGGCATCGTCGGACCGGCGGAGAGTGCCGGTCGTGCCCGCGAGGTGTTATTATATGAAGAGGAGGTTTCATGGCCAACGAAGTAAACAGTGCCCAGCCCGCCAAGGTGAAGATCTGGCTCGCGGAGGTGCGAGCGCCCTTCTTCACGGCGACGATCGTGCCCATCCTGCTGGGTGCCATGATCGCCTGGGCTCGAACAGGCGCCTTACATGTCGGTAACTTCGCGCTCGCCCTCTTGGGAGGGCTGCTACTGCACGCGGGAACCAACGTGGCCAACGACTATTTCGACCATCGAAGCGGCACAGATGACATCAACGTCGAGTTCGTGCGTCCCTTCACCGGTGGCAGCAGAATGATCCAGGACGGACTCCTCACGCCCAGGGAGGTGCTCGGCGGCGCTTTGGCTGCCTTCGCCCTGGCCTGCGTCGTGGGTCTGTATCTGGCCTACGTGAGAGGTCCGCTGATCATCGTGCTGGGCCTCGTTGGTATCTTCTCCGGCTTCTTCTATACCGCCCCGCCCTTCAATCTGGTCAGCAGAGGGATTGGAGAGTTCTTCATCGGGCTGAACTTCGGACTGTTGATGACCTTGGGCTCCTACTTCGTGCAGACAGGGCAGCTGGCCTGGGAACCCGTGGTGGCCTCGATCCCCGTGGGCTTGCTCATCGCCGGCGTGCTCTACATCAACGAGTTCCAGGACGCCCCGGCGGACGGCGCTGTGGGCAAGGATCACCTGGTGGTGAGGCTGGGCAGGAGGAAGGCCGCGCGGGGGTACTTGGGCCTCATGGTCGCCACCTACGCGATAATCGTCCTGGCTGCACTCCTGAGAATCACATCGCCGTTCACCCTGATCGCCCTGGCTACGCTTCCTGTAGCCATCAGGGCTATCGTCGTGGCGCGGGCCAACTATGACGAATACCTGAAGCTGGTGCCGGCCAACGCCGCCACAGTCTTCGTGCATCTACTGACCGGCCTGCTGCTTTCGGCAGCCTACCTGCTGGACAAGGCGGTTCGACCCTTCGTCTAGGAAGACTTAGCGCCCGAGGGAGGCATGGATACATGAACGAGAAGGCCGTCCAAGACTACTACCCAGACGACCTCAGCCACTGTTATGGTTGCGGGCGCCTGAATGAGCATGGACACCAGATAAGGAGCTATTGGGATGGCGAGGACACGGTCTGCACCTTCCATCCCCAGCCCTACCACACTGCCATCCCTGGCTTCGTCTACGGAGGACTGATCGCCTCGCTCATCGACTGCCATGGCACCGGCACGGCGGCTGCGGCCAGGTATCGCGCTGAAGGGCGGGCCATGGACACGGAACCGCCACTGAGGTTCGTGACAGCTTCGCTGCATGTGGACTTTCTGCGCCCAACCCCCATGGGTGTGCCGCTGGAGATCCGTGGAAGGGTGACAGAGATCAAGGGGCGCAAAGTGGTGGTCGGTGCCACGTTGTCGGCCGGCGGAGAGGTGTGCGCCCGTGGCGAAGTGGTCGCCGTTCAGATGCCAGAGAACATGATGCCCGACAAGGCCGCGCGATAGAGTGCCCGGGCCTAACCCCATAGGGCCAGCACTGGGTCCCTCCTCGCTCCTCCCACCCCAGGAGTGAGAAGCTTCGGACTCGTACTGTGCGCGTTGGCACGTGAGTTAGGGCTGGAGCCCCTGCAACGACCCATTTCGCTGAGCCAACTACATACAAACATCGCGGCCCATCCGGCGATGATAGGATCTCGCGGCGCTCACCGCACGCCATAGATGCCACCCCATTGACACGATGCCCTCGTCAAGTTATAATTCCGACCGCATAGATCGATTGGGGCAAGCGATGCAAGTAGACAGAGAAAGATGCACTGGCTGCGGATACTGCCTTCTTACCTGCCCCGTGGGGGCCATACAATCCGACGGGTGGGCCACCATTGATCAGGAGAAGTGCACACTCTGCGGCCTCTGTCCCGGCGTATGCCCCAACGACGCTATCCCCTCTGACAGACCCCATGAGCTGCCCGAGCGCGACTACCAGCCCGAGTACGACGCAGTCATCATCGGCTCCGGCATCGGCGGGCTGATGACTGCCGCAGCCCTGGCCAGGCTGGGCTGGCGCGTGGGTGTCTTCGAGAAGCTCTCCTTCGTGGGCGGCCGCTACACCGAGATCGACTATCACGGCTATGCCGTCACTACCGGCGCTTGGACGTCCCTCGGACTCAGGTCCAACATCGGCGAGTTCCTCCAAGAAATGGAGGCCGAGGCAGACTACGTCAGCCTCCGAGACAAGGGCTGCTCGCAGCAATTCAGAGTACGATTCAAAGACGGCAGGGAGTTCCCTTCGCTCCAGGCCATGCTCAGCCGTCAGGACTGGCGCGCCTACGTACGGGCCCTCGTCAGAGGCAGGAAGCTGGACCTTCAGGACGCTACCACTCGTGAATACGTAGAGGAGCACGTAGGCAACCAGGATCTTATAGACGCCGTCAACGCCATAGCGGTCACCGCCTCCGGAGTGGACATAGATCGCTTCCCCGCCAGCGAATTCATCATCGTCACCAGAGACACAGCTCGCGCCGGCTTGGATTTCGCCTGCACCGTCGGCGGCGTCCGGTCGGTCATCGCTGCGCTCGAACACGTCGTCACCTCTCATGGCGGTGAGGTGTTTACTGGTACGGAGGTCAGCCAGGTACTGCTCAGGGAAGGCAGGGCATGGGGTATCGCGCTGAAGAATGGTGATTCTATCCAGGCAGGAACGGTGATCCACAACGGGGGAATCGGCAGGTTCGTCAAGCTGGTGGGCTCCGAGAATCTCCCCTCCGACTACGTTGCCCGAGTCCAGCAACTGCAGCCGGTGGACTGCGCCGCCCTCATTCTGGGCACCACGGAGCCGTTGCTCACCGAGGCGCCCATGCTCATGACGCCAGGCACCGATCGCGTGGCAGGCATCTTTGCCCCCACCTTCCTCGACCCCAGCATCGCCCCGCCGGACAGACACATGGTCGACGTCTTCTTTCCCATCCTCTCTGACGACAGGACTCACGAGTTAGAACTGGCCATGGGCGATCTCAGGGCACTATTCCCCTCTCTGGAGGACACGCTGGAGATCAAGGTGCCCATGTTCTTCACGGGGACGTGGACGGGAACCGAGAGCGGGCAGACCTTGGGGCAGGTGGGCGACCAGCGCCTGGACCCCCAGAGCCCCATCCCTAACCTCTATCTAGCGGGCATGGACGTGGTGGGCAGCGGGGCTGCCGGGGATCTGATCCCCGTCGGCGTGCGGCGGCTGCTCGAGTATCTGAGTTGAAAGGAATCTCAGGGAGGGTTGGATGAGCGAACGGACTACGATGTCGCAAGACAGGCCTCGAGGGCTCTACTTCGAGGAGTTTGAGCAGGGAGTCGAGCTGGTGACTCCAGGCCGCACCATGACAGAGACAGATATCCAGCTTTTCGCAGGTTTGACAGGCGATTACACCCAGATTCACACAAACGTCGAGTTCTGCAAGGATACGTTGTTCGGCCAGCGCGTCGCCCATGGCCTCCTGGGCCTGTCGATAGCCTCTGGACTCGGCGCCCGCCTCGGTTTCATCGAGGGCACCGCCGTGGCACTCCGGGAAATCACCTGGAAGTTCACCGGCGCCATCTTCATCGGCGATACTATCCACCTCACCATCCAAGTCGCCCAGAAGAAGGCCATGCCCCGCCTCGGCATGGGGCTCATCACCTTCGACGTGTCCCTCGTCAACCAGAAGGACGAGGTGGTCCAGAAAGGACAGTGGAAAGCCCTGATCCAGAGCCAGGACGCGAAGACCAGTCCTTTGTTGCGTCAAGAGTAGACACGGGCGGGGCCTGGAGACCACCTAGATCGAGATGTTTGGCAGAGTTATCGCCAGGGTAAGAGAAGGCTACGAAGAACACCACGACTTCTTCCTCCTCGCCCTTCTCTTCTCCTCCTTCCGCTTCCTGACCCTGCTGCTCTTTGAGCCTGGCGGGTATATCCTGGACTGGTCAGGCTACTACGTACCCGGCGCCAACTTCGTCCAGCTGTCTGATTGGGGCTATTACCCCATCCTGCACTACTGGATGGAGTACCCTCCCCTGTTCCCCTGGCTCTCCGTAATCATGTACCGCCTCAGTATGTTCCTTCCTCTGTGGAGGGATGCGCAGCTCTGGTACAATTTGCTCCTGGGCTCTGCCCTCCTCCTGTTTGAGATAGGCAATTTCACCCTCATCTATGCCATAGCTCTTAGACTGAGGGGGCGAGAGGGGGCCGTGAGATGCACCTGGCTCTACGCCGGCCTCTTCTTCCCGCTGATGACTCTGCTCTTCTGGTTCGAGAACTTCGCCCTGTTCTTCCTGCTCCTGGGCGTGTACATGATTCTCGCCAGGAGGCCTGCCTGGGGCGGTATCGCCGCGGGGCTGGGCTTCATGGTCAAGCTGGTGCCCGCCTTCATCGGTCCGGTGGCCCTGAGGGTCTTCCCCAGGGTGCCGCAGAAGCTCATCTACGTCGCCGTGGCCGCGTGCGTGGTTCTGCTAGTCGCTCTTCCCTTCATCCCGAGTCATACCACGTTCTTCCTCACCCCCTTCCTGTACCAGGGAAGCACCGGCCCCTGGGAAACCGTATGGGCACTCCTCGACGGCTACTACTCCGGTGGCGAGACCACCCCCCTCGAGATACGCTTCGATCCCACCAATATCGCCGTCTCCTTCCACGAGTCGACTTTCCCGTACGGCATAGTGGTCGCGGCCTTCGTGGTGATCTATCTTTTCCTCTATACTCGACGCATCGACTGGCAGGACAACGCGAAAGCGGTGGCCTTCTGCGGCTTGTCCATCTCCCTGTTTCTCGTCTTCTCCAAGGGCTACAGTCCCCAGTGGATCATCAACCTGCTACCCTTCATCGTCCTGCTGATGCCAGACCTGCGGGGCGTGGTCTATGCCTTGCTCATCATGGGCGCCAACGTGCTCGAGTTCCCCGTATCCACGGTACTGCTGGCCGATCACCCCTGGCTCTTCATGATCGCTGTTCTACTCCGTACGGTGCTTCTCGTTCTGGTCAGCGTGGAGTTCGGGCTCATCCTCTTCCCTTCAGATAGGGTCAAGAGAGCCTTGGGGCTGGCTCTCACATCTCTCGCCCTCCTGACCCTGGTGGGAGGCCTCCCTGTCGGTGCGCTCGCCGTGAGAGACTACTCGTCCGAGCGACTTGGGGAGAGCGCCTACCGCGAGACCATAGGCTATCTGAGAACGCAATCAGCGGGAGTGGTGGTCTTCACCGATCAGAGCTTGTACCAGCAACTGTACGGTTTCCTCGTGGGCAGACATGGGCTGTATCTCCTGGAGGCCAACGACCAACTGCCAAGTGTGCTCAGCGGGGTTGCTGAGCGCCATCAGACACTACACGTCGTCTACACCGGTTCGGAGGATGACCAGCGGGCCAACCCCGCGGTGGAGGACTGGCTCAACCACAACTCCTTCTCCATTGGCGGGGAGTGGCTGGACGAGGCCCGGGTGAGGGCCTATTCTACGCCTGCGACAGCGCTGGAGGAGTACCCGCTGGAGGCAACCTTCGCTGACACTATCGAGTTGAACGCCTGCGCCTTCGAACCCAGCCCCCTGGCACCCGGAGACGTGCTCCACGTGAGCCTGTCGTGGCATCAGCTCCGTCAGACGGAGAGCGACTACACCGTCTTCGTACATCTCGTGGATGAGAATGAGAGGGTCTGGACGCAACACGACGGACAGCCCGCGGGCGGCTCACGCCCCACGTCGTCCTGGCAATCCGGGGAGGAGGTCACGGATAACCATGGTCTGGCCCTCCCGCCCGATATCCCTCCAGGGGAATACAGCCTGGCCCTGGGACTTTATGACTCGACAACCGGCGACCGCCTCTCCGTCGCCACAGACCAGGAAGCTGCACTCAATGACAGAGTGCTGGCGGGTCCGGTTGTGATAAACGAAACCTCCCGGAGGTTGGAACCTCCGGGAGGTTGAGTCTGGCATCTTCACTCGGGCTTTGTCGCCGCCTTATTCCACCAGTTCCCGCACCTGTTGCGGACTCAGACCTTCGATCCCCATGTCTCTGACTGTCACCCCTTTTTCAAAGTAGTTCACGCCCTCAATGACCGATGCTAACTGAATGAGGGCATCACAGGTGGGCGTAGGTACTCCCCACATATGCCCCATGGATGACCAGGGGACCATGCCGAAGGGAACGTCTTCAGTCACATACCTGGTCTTCATAGAGGAGGGTGTACCTGGCAGCGCTGGATTGGCATGAATGGGGCTATTCCGCAGCACCTGGGATAGAGTATCTGCGTGGATCCCCAGATGTTTGTACATGGAAGTGAAAGAGTCCTTGATAGAAACGCTGCTCACCCCACAAAGTTCCGCCAGGGACATTCTCTCCCCATCCGTGGCTTCCATCACTTGAGCCACAGATTGGGTCGCCCCGTCGCCGTAGAGATTCCATCCCTTTCCCATCGTGGACTCAATCCTGCCTGTGTTCAGGAGAGTCATGGGCGGATGCACGATGGGGTTCATGTTGTTGAAACTCGTATACAACACGTTCTCTGCCGCGTTCCACTGCGGAAAGATGACGGATATCTTCTCCAGAAACTCAGCAGTCCGGCTTGCGGGAAGAGCAGCGGCCCCCAGCTCGCTCTTGATGCCAAAGACCTCAACGCTGCCCGGCTCCGGGGACCTGGTCGCATAGATCAGAGACTGGGTCTCCACAGGCACAACGTTGGCCTTGACACCCAGCTCCCGCATCCAGTGGTGGAAGCGGAGCGCTCCGAAGTTGGAGATGAAGACGACGAACTGGTCGTCCTCCAGGTAGGAAGCCAGAGCCCGGCTGTACGGTTCGTGCGCATTGGCAGGCGCTCCCAGAATGATGATATCGACGCCTTTGATGGCCTTTTCCACGTCGGTGGTTACCAAGTTGAGCTTGGCAAACCCCTCACTGGCCTTGCCTGAAATCTCAATGCCCCCCTTCTCCTCAATGGCATCCAAGTTGGCTTTGAATGCGGGCACGTCCGCCATATTGACCGAAAACCCTTTGAGGGCAATATCGGCGGCAAAGGCGTGGCCGGAATTGCCCGTCCCCAAGACCGCGAACCTCGGCGTGTCTCCTGACATAACCCCACTCCTTCTGTGACACAGACTCTATACGACGGTGAACAAGCCTTTCAGCGCCTTCCCACGAGCATCCCAGTTGAGACCCGGCAGAGACTACTTGGGACCGCAGACCTTCCTTGCTCCTCAGACAGAGGTCCTTCTGGTGGGCCTCTCCAGATCGCGTCATCACGCCATGTCGAAGACCGCACTGCCTCCAATACCCAGGCCAAAACGGACAACCAGCGAAGCCAACAGCAAGACCAGTAGTGCCACCAGAATGGCCTTGTCTAGCCAGCCGAGCCGCAGTCTCTCGTAGAAGTCATTCCAACGGCTGGCTCCAAAACCCTTCGCCTCCGTGGCCAGTCCCAGCGCCCTGACCCGCCGCAGGGAAGTGATGAACAGAGGCAGGATGAGGAGCTTGGTGCGTTCGATGCGCGAATTGCTCACGCCACGAATGGTTTGAGCGTCCAGGATATTGAACAGTTGCTCCATGACGATGGGGATGAAGCGCAACCCCGCCAAGACCATAAAGACAATAGCCGTCGGCATCTTCAGCCTCTTCATCCCTTTGGCCAGATAAGTCGGATCGGTGGTCGAGATGACGAGCAGACCAATGGTGAAGGACGTCACCAACCGCATGGCCATGTAGAACCCTTGGGCGAAGGTGTGACTGGTAACAACTACCGGTCCCAGTTGACGATACCACGTGAAGGCATTACCCGGGTTGGGGTCGGTCAGTTCACCCGGTCCTCTCACCGCATTGAAGAAGAAGACGATCAGCAGGAAGAAGCCTGCTCCGGCGAAAGGGCCAGCCATGGGTCGATAATCGATGTTTGCCGTGAGCCAGAGTGGCAGGGTCAGAAGGATAAAGAACAGGCTGAATCGCCAGTCAGTGAAAAGCAGAGGCACGGTCGTGAAGAAGACAAGCAGCATGATTTTTGTACGCGGATCGAGGCGGTGGACCCACGAGTCGCGCTCAACGTTGGTCATGAAGTTGATCACATTTATCTTGGCCATGCTGCCTCCATCCGTGGACTGCCTGCAAACGAGCGACAGCGGTATGTCGGACTCTCCGCTTTTCTTGTCTCGCCGACATGTGCGGTGCACGTTGTCGTCAGACAGGCCGTCGGTGCGCCGCGGGAGAGTGCTCTAGCCTACTTTCCCAGAAGCGACGTGCGACCCGACCGCACGCTCGGCCCCCCGGGCCGCACGTCGCTGCCTGCTGGGGTCGGGTGTGCCCCTGGGCTGTCCTCGATCGGGTCCCCATCCGTAGAGATCAAGCTAAGCCAGTCCCAGTCGAGGAAGATGCCCAGCCCCGGGGCTAGCCAATCAGCCCCTTGATTCTGTCTCCTAAGAAGAAACCAGCCAAACCTCCGATCGCCCCACCGATCACACCCAGCGAAAAAACCGCCGCAACGAGGGAATTCGCCATGGGCACCTTGTACAGGAACTTCATCATGATGATCCACAGATTGATATTGTGCATCACCGCCACCAGCAGGCCGGCGATGAACATGTGGCGCAGGGAGCCGAATGGGTCCCCACCCGCTCGCAGGATGAAGTAGCAGTAGATGTCAGCGAAGATGCCTGTGGTAACCCCTACAAGGGCAACCGTGAGTGTCTCACCTTGGACCAACACGTTGATCAGCAGAGCCGCTATGTTCACCAGTGTGGCCGCGCCCGCCTTCCTCACGATGACCAGCGCGGCGATCGTGCACAGTACGCCGAAGAATGTGTTCAGCACCTGGTTGAAGGGAAAGAGGAAGCCGAACACATTCCAGACGTACCACATGGCCCGCCACAGCGCCCCAAACACAGCAATGGTCACCAGGTCGACGGCAGTGAAGCGCTGAAAGACTTTTGAAGTAACTCGAGCAGTCATTGAAGTCCCTCCTCTTATACTCCTCTCTACTCTGCGGGGAGACCGCCTCCCCAACGGCCGCTTTGCACCGCGATCTCAGATCACAACAAACCTGCTCTGGTTCCACCTCCTTCCAAGCACTGCACTAGCTCATCGACGATGAGCAACCGGGGACAGCCCTTGTCCTCCAGTCGACGACAGAAATCCACGATGGTGGGAGGCCGGAGATTGAGGCTGGCCATGGCCTCGAACTGGTCGTAGAACACATCCCTGGGATGTCCATCGAAGATGATCTGCCCGTCGGCCATCACGATGACCCTGGTCGCGTAAGCAGCCACGATGTCCATGTCGTGGGTGATCATGATCGTGGTGTTGCCTTGCTTGTTCAGCATGGATAGCATCCCCAACAGGCCAGATAGACTCCGACGATCCTGGCCAGTAGTTGGCTCATCGAGGAGTATCAGCTTGGGATCGTGGATCAGCGCCGTCGCCACGGCCAGGTTCTGCCTCTGGCCACGACTGAGAGAGAACGGATGTCTCGTGCGCGCGGCCTCCAGTCCCACCACGCCCAGGGCATCGGTGACCCGCCTTTCCACCTCCTGCGCGGAGAGACCTCGTACCCTTAGGCTGAAGCGAAGTTCGTCCTCAACGGTGTTGGCAAAAAGCTGATGGTCTGGGTTCTGGAAAACATAGCCAACGTCCGAAACCAGGTCGGCGACCTTCGTCTCCCTGGTATCGTGGCCGTTCACGATGATCTGCCCACCATCCGGGCGGAGAAGCCCTACCAGGTTGTTGACCAGCGTGCTCTTGCCCGAACCGTTGGCGCCGATGATGGCCACAAACTCCCCCTGCCGGATATCGAAGCTGACCTTGCGCAGGATCGGCGCACCCGGATCGTATGAGAACTCCAGATCACGCACGCTGACCACTGGCTCGCCCCTTGGGAGCCCCAGACGCTGAGGCTCGATCAGCAGGCTGGGGTGGGTCTCCACAAACTCTTTGAACACAGCGAAGGCTTCTTCCTTGAGCACAGGGAGCACCGGCACCTGTAAGCCGCTCCGAGAAAGGGCGTGCACCATCTCCACGTGCTGAGGCAGGTTCACCCCCAGCCTCACCATATCGTCGTAGGATCGCGAGAAGACCTCGCTGGGCGATCCGTCATGGACTACACGCCCATCCTCCATGACGATGACGCGGTTGGCCAGCTCGATGAGATCGGTGAGGTCGTGCTCGATGACCAGCAGCGTCTTTCCCATCTCGCGCTGGAGGCGCCCCAGAGTGCTCACAATCTCCGCCTTGCCCACCGGATCGAGGTCGGTCGTGGGGTCATCCAGGATCAGGACCTCCTGGAGCATGACCAGATTGCTGGCGATGGAGACCCTCTGCTTCTGACCACCAGAAATGGCGAAGGTCAGCCTGTTCTTCAGGTGAGAGATCTCCATGACCTCCATGAACTCGTCGACCCGCTGTACGATCTCATCGTGTGGCAGGCCCTGCTGCTCCACGCCAAAGGCCACCTCGTCCACCACCCTCAGGGACAGAATCTGGTCATCGGGGTTCTGGAAGACCATGCCGATGATCGGAGAAAAATCGTGGACCTCGTGGGTGCTGGTATCCTTCCCAGCCACCTCCACCACACCGGTCATCTCGCCCTGGCTGAGATGGGGGATCAGGCCATTGAGGCACAGGATCAGGGTACTCTTTCCACAGCCGGAGGGGCCGAGCAAGAGAGCGAAGTCACCTTTCCGCAGTTCCAGGTTCACGCCCTTGAGGACATTGTCGGCTGAGCCCAAGGGCTTGAAGCACAGATCCTTGGTGCGAATGATCGGATCACCGGAGTTCATGCCCGGCCATCCTTTCTCCGTTTTGACACTAGCAAACCCACGTGATCAGGCTGCACCATCAGCCAACAAAGCGCTGGGCGTAGACCGCCACCAGCAGCACAACCAGGATCACAATACCTACCACGATGACCATTTGGTCGCGTTTCACGATTGTTCCTCCCTTCTAGGGCAACTGAACTACACTACTCACAACATCGGGCAACTGCGCGCTAATCCCTTGGTGTTCCCGTCACCTCCTTTCGGAGCCAGTCAGACTCCAAGTCCCTGCGACAAGCGCCTCGCCCCACGGTGCGCGAGACCCAGTGCTTCCCCCCTCCCAGCACAATCCTTTCTAGAAGATGCCGCGCCGTTCATGTGTTCCCAGACTGTCTAGTAGAATTGTCTGACACGAATCGTGGACCGTGTCTCAGGTGAGCCTGCATCCGGGACACCGCGGATTCGACGTCTCCTTCTCGTATGGCCTTGAGGATCAACTCATGATCACGATATCCAAGGCCCGTCACTAGCTCCCCCTGTCGGGCGTGGAATCCCCACATGATGGCTCTGTAGACATGATCATCGAGGTTAGCGAGCACATCTGATATGTGCTGGTTCCCGAACTTGCGATCAAAGGCGTGGTGGAACAACCTGTTGGTAGCAAGAAAGGCAGGGTAGTCTTCCTCCTCCAGGGCCTGGTCCGCAGCCCGAAGAGCAGACTCCATGTCGTCAAGCTCCTCCTCGGTGAACTGCTCGGCCGTTTCGCGGATCAGATGACCCTCTAGAATCTCCCTGAGTTGGTAGATCTCTTCCTGGTCAGGCACCGAGATCTTCGTGACTTTGTAGCCCTTGGACGGGTCAGCACCGACTAGACCCTCCTGTTCCAGCCGGGCGATGGCTCTACGTATCGGCGTCCTGCTGACACCCAACTCCTCTGCCAACCGGGTCTCGACCAGAGGCTGTCCGGGAGCCAGGACACAGTCCAGAATGGCCTGCTTGATCTGGAGATATGCCGTGTCGTCCACAGACGGTGGCTTTTCTATCTTTGCGAGTAAGGCCCTCTCAGGCATCAGCACACCCCCCTCCGCTACCGCAAATACAGACCGACCCTGCGTCGTCCCACGTGTGGAGAACCCCTCCTCATAGGATTCAACATCTGGTCCATCTGCATGTATGCTGTAGTCGGAATACGGTATCCAGTATACCTCATTTTAGATTCCATGTCAAGTAGTCTGACCTTAGTCCTACCGCACCGTGCATTGGAGACTGGGTTGGGACCATGCAGCAGTTCCCTCAGTGGATTCCGCGCTGGACGAGCCGCGGGCTAGTTCTGATGCGCTCCACCACCCGACGGGTTGCCACGGATCGAAACTCGCTAGACGCCAGCCAAGGCCTACGGGCACAGGAGGGCCCAGGTAGCGGCAGGATGGCCCCACTATCCGTCATTGACTCCCACGTGACCCCGTGATATACTTTCCCCAGAAGACCGGATACTTGTTTCCGTGGGGTAGTCCATGAACTGGTTCGACGTGGTGCTTGGCCTGCTATTCGTGGTCGGCT
>Ga0307378_10005152_pt1 | contig 18318 bp, 19 predicted proteins | sample UN1MG_FD_202238 | JGI IMG/M metagenome (GOLD analysis project Ga0307378, IMG submission 202238) | Soil microbial communities from Risofladan, Vaasa, Finland - UN-1 | ecosystem: Environmental > Terrestrial > Soil > Coastal area > Acid sulfate soil | place: Finland: Risofladan, Vaasa | collected... | reverse complement strand
TTTACAATCGTCATCTGGTAAACAAAGAAAAAAAACCGTTTATAATTCATGAAGGTGCAAAATGTGCTGATATTGGCACGGAAAATTTAACAGGCTTTCATCATGTTTCATGGTCAGGCGGTTCCGGGAAATCCGGTATGCCTGATTGGTCATTTCTTAAAAATGAAGAAGTCTTTATTTTATATGATGACGACCAAAAAAAATTCCCAGACAATCATTCTGACGAAAATTTAGCCGGAAAAATAAAACCGTTAATTTTACAACCTGGATACATAGCAGCGCAAAAAATAAAAAAACAATTGGCAAACGCTAAAATAATAAATCCGGTTCTTGCTGCCAGAAAAATAAAATCAGACGGTTCAGATATTGAACAAATTTTAAAAGTGATGGAACCTAACGAATTTGTTAATTATATAAAAGATAATAAAAATATTGAGTCAGACAGGAGAGCGCTTGAAGAGCCCGCCGAAATTCCCCAGGCTGCCGAATTGCCCGTTCAGTCAGCCGAAAAAAAAATATCTTCAAGCGCTCCTCTATCTGACTCAATACCTAGCGTTTACATGGATTCCCCTTTTGAACTTTTAGGAATTGGCGATGATGGGAGGGCGGCGTTTGTTACGGAAGAAAAACGTCTTGTCAAATATACGTTGGACGGCATAAATAAAAATAAATTAACTGTCCTGGCCGGTTTAACTTTCTGGCGAGTTAATTACAGTCAAATGGATAACAAAATTTTTTGGGATGACGCCATAAATGATATTGTCAGAATTTCGCAAAGACGAGATTTTGACGAAACAATGGTTAGAGGGAGGGGAGCCTGGAGAGACGGCGATAAAATTAGTTATCACGACGGGGTAAAAACTATTGGAGAATGGGACAATAAAAAAATATATTTAAGACTTCCACGAAAAGACATCGGATTAAGCGATGATCCCGCCGGGCATGACATAAGAATTAAAATAAAAAACTTAGCTTTCAAAATGTCTTTTGAGACTCCCGCCGACGCTGTGCGCTGCCTGTCCTGGTCAATTCTTGCACCGTTTGCCGGTGCGCTTGAATATAGACCGGCGATTTTAATGACTGGCCAATCTGGTTCAGGTAAAACGACCGTTGCAAATGTTTGCATGCGAAAATTATCTTGCTGTGAGTGGTTAAACGGTTCTGAGAGTACTGTACCCGGAATTCGTGGCAAAATGAAACATGATACTGGCGGTGTTTTATGCGATGAGTCGGAAGGGGAGGCCGGAGGCGGCAAACCTGGAAACAGAGAAAATTTATTTTCTCTAATGAGAGTTAGCGTTACTCAGGACGCGCCAGACACCATCAAGGGCACGAAAGACGGCGGTTGGACTGGTTATAAAATGCAAAACATGTTTGGATTTATTGCAATTGATCCAACAATCGAAAAAATCGCCGACGATAACCGAATTTTTAGAATCAACATGGTTACACCAAAAAATAATGATAACTGGCAAGCGCTTGAAATAGAACTTGCAAATTTGCTTGACGAAAAAAATTGTAGAGCAATTCGTTCTTACACCTGGATAAATTTAAAATTGATTATGGAGTTATCAAGAAAAATTGTTGATAGGGTAAGGGTTAAAACTAAACGAGATTATAGGTCAAGCCTTGCCGACTCCATGCTTGTTAGTGCGTTTATGGTAGTTTGGGCCGGTCAGGAAAATCCAAGCGATGAACAAATAGACAAAATGATCGAAAAATATTATTCATACCAAATAATAGAAGAACATAGAAGCGAAGCTGATGAGTTGCTTGATAGATTACTAGAAGAACAAATTGAAACGTTAGACGGATATACGCGTGAAAAAATAACAATAATGGAATGTTTAACGAGAATAGCAACGATGGCAAAACCTCACGGGATAGGAGAAACCAATGTTACGGAAATTGATGCAACAAAATACAGGCAATATTTAGGCCGTCATGGTTTGCTACTTTTAGATAATTTTGACCTGGCTATTGCAAATAAAAATCATTTAATTATGAAAATTATAGGACGGGGCCCCGGTTACAATAAAATTTTGGCCAGGCATTCGGGCGCCGTCGATCTTGAAGGGAAAAACACGAAATACTTTCCTTATGATGGTAAATCCCGCCGGTGCATTGTTTTGAATGGAATTGTAAATAAAAAAGTTGAAAAAGAGAATCAAGAAGAGATTGAAATTAGAACCGATGACAATACTTTAGAAATGTTATTTGATTAAGAGAATATGAAATGTTAAGAAGATTAGGAAAAAAAACAAAACTGGCGCCGAAAATAATTAGTTATTTTCCAGAGCATTCTTGTTATATAGAATTATTTTTCGGCGCGGGCGGTTTATTTTTTAACAAGCCACGCGTTGCTTATAATTTTATGAACGATATTGATAACGATGTTTATAATTTATTTATGGTTTTAAAAAATAGTCCAGACGAGTTGTATGATAATATGGAAATAACGCCTTATCACGAGTCTGTTTTTAAGAACTGGAAAACAGAAAAAGAAATTGAACCGGTCTGGCAAGCCGTCCGATTTTTGTATTTAAGTAATTTTGGTTATATGGGTTCAGGTGATACTTTAAAATTTGGAATAGATAATAGTAAAAAAGAAACACTAAATAAAATAAAAATATATTTTGAAAAAATACAAAATGTTCAATTTCTTAATTCTGACTTTCGGCAAGCATTAAATAAAATAGCATATAGAAAGAAAATAATAAATAAAAGCGTGTCATTTATTTACGCCGACCCGCCATATTTGAACACCGAAAATAATTACAATCAAGGCTTTATAGAAATCGATTCTATTGATTTGTTTAATGTTTTAACAGAGTCTGGTATAAAATTTGCAATGTCAGAGTTTAATAATCCGTTTATAGTTTCCCAGGCTAAAGAAAGAAATTTAAATATAATAGAAATCGGAGAGCGCCGAACTTTAAAAAGCCGTCAGATTGAAATTTTAATCACTAACTATGATATTAACCAAAGGGAGTTATTTTGAGAGGTTTAAGAGACTATCAAGACGATCTTTTTATAAGAGCTAGACGAGCGTTAATAAAAGATCATTCAATTTGTATTCAGCTAGCAACGGGCGGCGGCAAAACTCCAATCATGGCTGCAATGTGCGAAGCTATCCTGACTAAAAATAAAACTGCCTGGGTAGTGGTTCCCCGAAATGAATTATTATTTCAAATGAGTAAGCACCTGTTAAAATGGGGAGTCTCACACGGGCTAATTTCCGCTAACTCAAACGAGTCAAAAGCGTACAAAATACATGTCGTATCAAAAGACACTTTAATTCGCCGTTATGAAAAAATAAAAGTTTGGCCTGATTTTATATTTTTTGATGAGGCTCATATTGCTCTTGATCGTCAAATTGAAATTATTTCGCATCTCCCGGAAACATCAAAACAAATCGGCTTTACTGCCACGCCGGAACGCCTTGACGGAAGAGGTTTAAGCGAAGTATATCAAAGTTTAATTGAAGGGCCTTCAATACCCTGGTTAACAGAAAAAGGATATTTGACCCAACTCGACTACTTCGCACCCCCGATTGAAGGGTTAGACGAATTAAAGCGAAGTGGTACCGAACTAGACGCCGAATCGTTAGACGATCTATTAAAAAGGAAAAAAATATATGGTGAGGTAGTCGGCCATTATGAGACCCACGGAAAGGGAATGGCTGCCTTGATTTTTTGCAGAAATGTAAAAGCCGCTTATGAGACCGCCGAAAATTTTAGAAATAGAGGGTTTAATTTTCATTGCCTCGAAGGAAAATTATCTAATAAAAGAAGAGCAGATTTAATTAACGCCCTGACAAATGGGGAAATTGATGGACTGACAAACTGCGAGATAGCTACTTACGGCCTTGATATTCCCCGGATTGAATACGGTGCCAGTATAAGACCAACTTTATCAAAGTCTTTATATTTGCAGATGATCGGACGTCTTTTAAGACCTTTTACAGACATTAAAACCGGATACGTTAAAACAAAAGCCCTCTTTTTTGACCATGTAAATTTAATTTTAGAACATCAAGAAGAAGATTACCCCGGTGTCCCGCTCCATTATGTCCCGCAAATTAAATGGAATTTTGAAGGGTTAAAAAAGAAAAAACGAAAAAAACTTGAAACTAATATAAAACTTTGTCCTTATTTAGATTTTTTTTATTGCGAAAAGCCGCATTGTTCAACTTGTATTCATAATAAAGACCAGAAACCGGATGCCCGTCAACCAATGGTTGTTGTCCCGACTGAACTCGAAAAAGCCCCTAAACCGGTGTCAATGGCAAAAATGCCATCCCTTGAGCGCAAAAAATATCAAGATAATATCAACAGTATAGTTATGCAATATAAAACCGATCCCTCCAATGATTTAATTGTTGCACTTCTAAAAATAGCGAAAGAATGCGGTTATGCTGTCACCTGGGTATATCATCAATTAACGTCAGACGAACGTTACACGGTAAACATTCCCTTGTTACATGAAATTGCAAAAATTAAAGGCTACAAGTCTAAATGGGTTCATTTTGTAATAGATAAAATTAAGAAACAAAAAGAACAAAATAAATTATATGAGGAGGTAATGACATGAAAAAAGAAAAAAGGTTAAAAAAATGTTAATAAGAAAATCAAAAATTAAAGACCTACTTCAAAAAGTTATTGAAAAAGCTGAAAAAAATAAAGATGAATACTGGAAAAATGAAATTAAAAATCGTATAGAAAAAAACGAGTCAAATATTTTACTAGATTTAAAATGTAAAGAAGCTAAAATAAATTATGAGGAGTTAATAAAAGAAAGCCTGTAAAAAATACAGGCTTAAAAATTGAAGTAAATTATAAAGTAAAATTTGAAGAAAAATTTTTTAAGAATAAATAAAACCGGGTAAACAGTTTTTTTTATTTAACTGATAAAATCAGTCATAAGACATTTATATATTTTAATTTTATTCTGTCAAGACTTTAAATATCCCGCCCATTTTTAAAATCAATTCTTGCCATAATTTTTGATGCTTTTTGAGAATCGGTGAGCCAGTCGCCTTGACTTCTTCACCGGTGAAAACTGCAATTTTTTTTCCCACCATATCGGAGGTTATTTCTATTTGTGTAAAACCTGACAGGTCAGGCCAGCCGACCGGAGCGCCATGAAAAGGCCGAGCTTGTTTTAAAATCATATCACCTTTGTTTACGATTATGTTCATTTTTTTAGATGCTCTATATATTTGTTTAGGTGAAGCGGTCCACGCCATACCTGCATTTAATCGAATTAGTCGCTCATTCGGTTTGAGGTTTAATAATCGCTCGTTTATAACGTTTTTTTCTTTAATTCCCATAAATTTTATAATAAAAAGTGAATTTTTTTTGTCAAGTAATATTTTTTTGTTGACAAGTGTATATAAAATATATATATTGTATATATCAACAGGGGACATTAAGCCCAATAAAACAGGAGCAATCAAATGAATACACAAATTAACTATACAAATGAAGCGATAGCAAAACGTATTGATAATTTAATTTTAGAGGGATCAGAAAAGCAAGTGAATTGGGCTAAAAAAATCATAGGCGGATATATTTATACACTAGCAATGTATTTAGAGAAATTAGATCGTGTAATGGAGTCAAACAAAGAAACTGAGGAACATAAAGAGCTATTAAAAAAAAGCATAGAAAAAGCTTTCACGCCAACAAACGCTTCTTTTGTTATTGATAAAAGAGACGGGTTTGAGCGTATAACTAATGCAATGGGTTTAAAAATGACTAAATATTTAAAGACTAAAACTGTTTTGATAAAAAATTAAAAATAACCTCTCCTGAAAGGGGAAAGGAAAACAAATGTTAACTAACAAAAATAAATTGCGTGAATATCAACAAGCTATGGTTGATAAACTCAGAGAAGATTTTAAAAACAAAAAACGTATGACGTTTTTTATGGAAAATAATTTCATCTCAGAAAAAAACTCTATAGAAAAATTAAAAGAGTTTTCTTTAAAATATAGAGCAAGAATAATAATTCGAAATTATGCTGTTATTATTGACGGAATAATTGAATATTTAAATTGAAATAATAAAATGGCTAAAATAAAAAAAATATCAGATAATCAATATACCTATAACTGTCTATGCGGAGAGTCAATTTTATTGGAGACGGAAGAACCCCTTGAGCGCTTGGTCAAATGTTTTGACTGCCTGGTTGGGGTTATTGAAGATGATAAAGGTTTTTTGATTTATAAAGAATTATTCGGCTCCGATCAAAAAACCCCAGGCGCTTAATTTTATCAAACGCCCAGGGAAAAATAAATTAGGAGTTAGATGAAGCCATTGTTATAAATCGCCTCCGTAAAGCAAATTGTCAACTTGTAATGTCGTGGCATCTATCCCTAGCCCAACCATTAAATTGATTGGCGTGAAAATCTCTAAAACCAATTGAAACACTGTGAGCGGCGCTGTGATTAAATCGCCGTTGGAAGCTGCATAATATCTCTGTGAGGCTGATAAACCGGCAAGTCCTGTTGTCACAAATTTGTTATTTGCAAACGTTGTAATATTGCAATCCTCACCAGCCGTCTTTGTTTCTGCTGCAATCCCGATTGCTTTACTAAAATTATTTGTCTGTAATATTTTTGACGTGCCGTAATTTGAATTGCCTTCATCCCGATAGGCGACAAGTACTTTATCGGCTGTAAGCGCTACTGCTGATATATATATAGTCAACGCCGATTCAAAAACAACGGCTGAACCCGCCGTGATTACGGTACCAGAAATTGACAAAATTATCGCCGTGCCATAATTTGAATTGCCCCCGTCCGTATAAGCGACTAGAACTTTATCGGCTGTCAGTGCTGCTGCTGATATATAGGAAGTTGAAGCCGCTTCAAAAACTACAGCGGTTCCCGCCGTGATTACGGTACCAGAAATTGACAAAATTATCGCCGTTCCATAATTTGAATTGCCTTCATCCCGATAGGCGACAAGTACTTTGTCGGCCGTAAGCGCTACTGCTGATATATATATAATCAACGCCGATTCGAAAACAACGGCGGTTCCCGGCGTTATGACGGTACCGCTAATTGACAAAACTATCGCCGTGCCAAAACCGGAATTTCCATTGTCCCTATAAGCAACTAGAACTTTGTCGGCTGTAAGCTCTACCGCTGATATTCTGGAAGTTGAAGCCGCTTCAAAAACTACAGCGGTTCCCGCCGTGATTACGGTACCAGAAATTGACAAAACAATCGCCGTTCCATAATTTGAATTACCCCCGTCCGTATAAGCGACTAGAACTTTATCGGCTGTCAGTGCTACCGATGAACAATCGAAAGTTTCCGCCGATTCAAAAACGGCCGGCTCATTATTTAAATTCTTGACATCGCCTTTAAAATTCTGAATATACCCGTTGATAAATTCAACAACTTTTCCCGCCGTTACCGTTTCACCCGCTGCCACCTCATAAGTCTTAAATCCATCAATAACGTCTTTTATAAAATTATCATTTTCGTAATTTTGATTAAATTCTGCATCAAAATAAGTCCCCCGGGCAGGTGTTCCATTTCCCGGTGAACTCCCAGGTTTCCACGTTCTAGTTTTTGCAATATTAAAAGCCATTGTTATAAATCGCCTCCGTAAAGCAAATTATCAACTAGTAATGTTGTGGCATCGACACCTAGTCCAACCATTAAATTGATTGGCGTGAAAATCTCTAAAACCAATTGAAACACTGTGAGCGGCGCTGTGATTAAATCGCCGTTGGAAGCTGCATAATATCGTTGTGCCGCTGATAAACCGGCAAGTCCTGTTGTCACAAATTTGTTATTTGCAAACGTTGTAATATTGCAATCCTCACCAGCCGTCTTTGTTTCTGCTGCAATCCCGATTGCTTTGCTAAAATTATTTGTCTCTAATATTTTTGACGTTCCATAGTTTGAATTCTCTAAATCTGTATATGCGACTAAAACTTTATCGGCTGTCAGAGCAACGGCTGATATATAGGCAGTTGAAGCCGATTCAAAAACAACTGCGGTTCCCGCTGTGATAGTAGTACCTGAAATTGACAAAATTATTGACGTTCCGAAACTTGAATTACCAACGTCTGTATATGCGACTAAAACTTTGTCTTCTGTAAGCGCTACGGCTGAAATATATGAAGATGACGCCGATTCAAAAACAACTGCGGTTCCCGCTGTGATAGTAGTACCTGAAATTGACAAAATTATTGACGTTCCGAAACTTGAATTACCAACGTCTGTATATGCGACTAAAACTTTGTCTTCTGTAAGCGCTACGGCTGAACAATATAATGTTGAAGCCGATTCAAAAACAACTGCGGTTCCCGCTGTGATAGTAGTACCTGAAATTGACAAAATTATTGACGTTCCGAAACTTGAATTACCAACGTCTGTGTATGCGACTAAAACTTTGTCTTCTGTAAGCGCTACGGCTGAAATATATGAAGATGACGCCGATTCAAAAACAACTGCGGTTCCCGCTGTGATAGTAGTACCTGAAATTGACAAAATTATTGACGTGCCATAATTCGAATTACCCCCATCCTGATAAGCGACTAAAACTTTGTCTTCTGTAAGCGCTACGGCTGAACAATATAATGTTGCAGCCGATTCAAAAACAACTGCGGTTCCCGCTGTGATAGTAGTACCCGAAATTGATAAAATTATTGACGTTCCATAGTTTGAATTTCCTTGATCCCGATATGCGACTAAAACTTTTCCCTCTGTTAGTGCTACCGCTGAAATGTAGATAGTTGCAGCCGATTCAAAAACAACTGCGGTTCCCGCTGTGATAGTAGTACCCGAAATTGATAAAATTATTGACGTTCCATAGTTTGAATTTCCGTCATCTCTATATGCGACTAAAACTTTATCTGAGGTTAGCGCTACCGCTGATATGTAGGTAGTTGTCGCGGATTCAAAAACAACGGGATCATTATTTAAATCTTTGACATCGCCTTTAAAATCCTGAATATATCCGTTGATAAATTCAACAACTTTTCCCGCCGTCACGTCCTCACCTGCCGCAACTTCGTAAGTGTTAAAAGCGTCGATTATATCCTTGATATAATTATCATTTTCGTATAATTGGTCAAATTCTGCGTCAAATAAACTACCTAACGACGGTGTTCCCGTCGCCGGAGTTGTTCCGTCCTTCCACGTTCTAGTTTTTGCAAAATTAAAAGCCATTGTTAAACCTCCCCACCGTAGCCGTCAAGATACCATGTACCGTCAAGGTATGTTGGCAAACCGTCTAAATATTTTGTATAAACATCAACATATGCACACCACACAAATAATGGTTTATGTTTTAAAATTATATCCTTTAAAATTCGTCTTTTGTCTGGATCAATATTAGCTGGATCAATATTAGTCAAATATCCGCTTATGTCCCTGGTTGCATCCCCACCAACAAAAAATATTTGTGGCCAGTACCCAGCATCAATTGGTAGTGTAAACTCTTCAATCAATTCTGGGTTGTTTATGATCAATTGTCCCTGGGGAGCTGAAAAAAAGTTTAAAAATAATGCCGGATCAACTGCCGGACTGTTTACATGGACTTGCACGTCTAAACCTGCAAACTGTAATTTTGTTTCAAGAGCATCCGCCGCCCCTGTTGTAGATTGTAAAAACATCGAAGCCGCAAGCGTTAACCGGCGTTCTGCTTCGGTTGCGCCGACCGGGGGAGTTACACCATAATCATTTTCAAGTTCTTCTAGCAATGTTGTCAAGGCCGGATTCCTAAAATGCCTTGATTTATTTAACTCTATTTTTACAACGTTTGAATTCTCTCCAATCCCTTCAAGCAATAAATCATAGTCGTCTAACTCTTCCGGAGTCCAAAAGTCGCCTTCGGGTAGTAAAGCGTTAACAATCGATTTAGACATATTCTATAGCCCCCAATTTAACAAGCTCATTTATATCTAACGTGTAACTAATTTCCGGGACTCCTGCGGCTAAACCAAATGCAATTGATGTTGATGACGCTCCGTAACTCCTTAAAACGTCCTGTATTGGTTCCGAAACACTGGTTGACGTTATGGTGTCAACTCTATCTCTGATTAAATCAATTCCCGCCACATATGGTGCTATTAAATATAAATAAAATTCAATTGCGGTTTCAATATCATTTTTACAATTAGTTATATTTTCGGCTGAAACATTTAAATTATTTATAGTTATATAAATTTCAGTTCTGATAATTGACTCTATGAATAAAGTGTTATCTGTCAAACCTAAAGTTGGTCTTGATAAACCGGTGTCTAGATCAATATTTATTGCATCCCGTACGTCATCTATCATACTGCCTGGCGCTATTCCATCCGGATTTACGTCTGTATTTGCTTCAACATAAATTTGTCGATCCCCCGGGAAAGAATCGCCTTCCGCAACTGGCCGCCCAGAATAAGGAAAAACCCGTTTAACTCCCGTCACGACTTCGGCCCATATTTTATGATCGGAAGCGTTACCGCCTCCCGTTACCGCTCGCTGTGCGAATAAAACGCGCGGCCTGTAATCTGCGTCAGATTCTTTGTTTATTCCTTCTTGAGTTGTAGCCGTAACCTCGCAAGTAGTTTCTGCTCCTGCAACCTGAGAAGAGATAGACAAGATATTTTCGTTATCAAGATTTCCCTCTGTACCGGTCTCAGTACATCGTAAAGAAATTGTAGCAACGCCAGCCGCCGCCGTTGCGTCTGCCTCGGTTGTGTATCTTATCCCGTTAGAATCGCCGACAAAATTAGTGCCCTGTAAAATAACGGTTCCGGTTATCGCGATAATTTCAGCCGTCAAAATTGCAGCTTGAGCCTGTTTTCTCGGTGTACTGTTATCATTTCCGATTCGGTCCAGACCGTCCGCCGTTGCTGTGAGCGCTAAATTTTGGATTGCTGCGTTTGCCTGAAATTTATATAAACCTATGTCTAAACCCGCCTCAGTTGCAGCTAAAACTTTATTAAACGCTTTATCATTCGTAGGTGACGTTTGATTAATCTTACCTTCAATCCTTGATAAATGGGCCTCATATAATTCTTGAAGTGTTGGTACTCTATTAGCCATTTAAAAACCTCTTATGTGCCGGGCTGTTTGCCTGAGATAACCAATTCAAACCGTTTTTTGTAAAAAGCAATTCGTTGACATCATTTCCCGGCGGTGCAATATAAATTTTAGTTTGTATTTGATTTCCTAGCGGATTATTAACTACAACATCAATTTTTTTTGCAAGTTTTGTTTTTGTCATCCATTCGAGCGCTTTTTCCCCGGCATCGGTATAATCGTTTATAGTTTGCAGGTCAATAATCGTTCTGATTTCCTGATAATCTGACCCTATTTTTTGGCTTTCATTTTTGAACAAAACATTTCCCCACCAACCTTTTTTTGTAAACAAAGAAATTTGAACGGCATTTTCTAGACCTTGATCCATAACCGGTTGGCCATCAATAAATTGCATAGAAGCCCCACCGTTTTTTAATCTGACTGCAGGATCACCTTGAAATCTGTTGTAAATCATGGAAGTTTAACCTCTTCAACTTTTGAATCGTCAATATTTTTCTCAATAGAATTCAGTAGCCAACTAGCCAGACCAACTGCGGTCAAAGAAGCTCCCCCGTCCTGTGGGACTGGAATCCAATTCGAAAGCGCATCTTGTAAAGCTGTTATTATATCTTGTATTTCTTCAACAACTTCTTTTAATTTTGAAAATCTGACAGCGAAATCCTCACCTTGATTTATTACAATTTCGCTATTTTTATTTAATTTTATCCTGGCTAATTTTGCCGTTGCTGGGCTGTCTGTGCTATATATTTCTTTTTCTCCGGGCTCGCATTCTGGCAATAGATCGTCAGTAACTGCCACAACAATTTTATATGATTTGTCTGCTTCTAAAACCATAACCCGACATCCATCTGCCGGATTTGTGTCCTCACCAGCCTGTGCAACCATTTCCACGGGCCGAACGTCATCGGCTGTAAACTGTACTTGCAAGATTAACCTTTCTTTTTCGCCGTCGCCATTTTTTGCAATTTCACGGCCTGTTATAATCCCTAGTCCCATGGTTGATTGACCTCTCCTGTCGTATATGATTTTGGCGGTTTTAACATAAGATCGGCGACAAGCCCCCCGCTATCATAACCAAATTTTACTTGACTGATTAAAAATGTAAAGCCTTTTTTTGCTCCAATCATTTCTGATTTAACGGTAACTGTTGTGTTTACACTCCATAAATCATCGTTTGGAGCATAACCAGAATTGACCGGAAAATTAAAAGTCAGAGCATCGGCAGCACTTTTATTTTTTCGCCATTCGGCTGCGTTTTTTGCCTCACCTGGTAGACTATCGGAAGCAGTAAAAGTAAGAAATCTATTCCTTGAAATTCCTGGATCAACTGCACGTTGTTTTAATTTTGTTTTACTTGATTTAGAAGAGGAAGCTATTGCCTCGTAACGTTTAAACCGATCACGCCCCTTGAAACTTGCTGTATACGTATCAGCAAGCGGATTTTCTTCCTGGATAGTTCCAACTGGTTTCCCGTTGACATTAGGTTTTATTATCAAAAGAGCGCCTTTTTTATTGCAAGATAAAAGCAAACCTCTTTGACTGGCTAATTTTGCGAGCTCCGAAAAACAATTGTCTGTTTGTTCAACCTCTACCCTCGAAAATTTGCCGCCGACATCGACACCTAAATCAAGTTCAACGTCAATTTCAAATTCTTTCATCTGAGATTTGCACCTGTCAAGCAATGTTACATTTCTTTCTGAGAATGGAGACCGGACAGAGCTGTCGATAATATCAGCCGTTTTACTGTATATCTCAAGTTTTTTGGTAGTGCCTGAATTATTTCTGGTGTTTGTAATATCATATAGAATACCCTCCATTTGTAGAGCGCCGCCGATATAAACCCCACACTCGCTGTATGAAAACGGTTTTGTTATCTCATCAAATTTTGGATCAAGTCCCGGGAACCAGGGAGCCACACAACTAAAAGCATGAGCGCAAGTGTCAATCGATAAAAATAATTCACCTTTTGAAAAAATAATTTCCTGTCCCTCTATTATCAAAGTCATTTCATTTTTTGATTTACCTGGTAATCTATCCAACATAAATAATAACCTCACGACCGGCGGGAATCAATAAGATGTCATTGCCATTTAAATTATTACTTTGTAAAAATAAAGCATAATTTGAATCAAAATTCAAGTCGCCATATTCTGTGACAGTAATTTCAATTGGAGACCTTGCTTTTTTCAGAGTAAATCTTTTTTCAGACTTTAAATTATAAAATTGAGATAATAAATAATTTATACTGTCTGAATATATGCCAGCTAAACTAGTGTAAATTGTTGATTGAGAATAATATTGTTTGTCAACGGTTAATGTCGAAAAATTATCTTGAACTAAATCCATCGCATCAACTGAACTATTAAAAATAGTTGTCATCTTTTCAATTGCAGAAATTATTTCGTCCCTGCTCTGATAATCAGAGTCTGAAACAATAGAACCTATGGCCAGAAGTCCCATAGTCAAACCAAACTCTTGTACTAAAACCGTGTTATAATCTTCTTCTGTCGTGTTTAACGGTGAAAGTGTTAATGTTTTTGTTGTTAAATTATCATACGATGAAAAACGTGTGTTAAAGTCTGTTGACGCTGAAACGGGAATAACTGCAAGTGCCGCCATGGCTGCGCCGACCGGTGCAATGTCAGGACTGTCAATTGAGTAATTATTTACAGCATTTAACAAGGCAGATTTCGCCGACAAATATGAGTCTTGAATCAAAGCGTCTGTTATTGCTAACTGTTTAATTGTTGCATCCATAAACCCAGTAATTTTATTAAATGTTTTTATAGTTGCTTGAATAGCTGCATAAGTATCAGTTCTTAATTGCGTTAATAATACCTGGCAATCATCAACTAAATTTAGACCTCTTGATATTATAGAGCTCGCAAGTTCTTCAAAAGAAATTAAATTTGTTTTGTTCGCCGGTTCGATCCAACTCGTGTCAAATTCTGTATAATTTCCATTTTCGGTTGGATTTATTATTTCCCTGGCTGAAATAAGTTGTAACGACAAAACTCCTTTTGTTGGATGAACAACTTCCCATTGACCGACTGAGTTAGACAATTCAAGAAAAAATGAATCAGCCTCTTTGTGATGAAACGGGCCTTGAAAATAAACCGTTAACGGATACATGGTTGATTTACTATTTAAATCTTCTACTATATCACCATAAAAATTAGGGATTGAAGAAATGCCTAATTTTTTCTCAAAAGATCTTTCGTTTTGTCGCCATAGCGCTTCAAAGATTACACCCTCTGGACTGGTAAATTTAATTATCGGTTTTAATTCGTTTAACCATGTCACGGATTAGCCCCCACCATATTCATTTTAATTAAACTTTGCGATCCGGTTGTTTTTGATTTTGCCGTTGTCCCGGCGGGAGCGTTATTAAAATTTATTTCTCCGTTTAACCTGACCTGCTGCGCTCTTAATAAATTTTCATTTGGCGCTTGATATTTATTTTCGTTTTTTATATTATTTACATTAGATGTTTTTTTAATATCTTGCATCGGCTGCGGCATCATAAAATTTTTAGGATTGAATATATTTGATTTTTCTTGTTTTTCTGCTGTTTCTAATATTTTCCCCTGATTTTGTGGAATAATAAATTTGTCAGGACTGAAAATGTTTGATCTAACATTTTTAACCTCTTCCGGCGGTGCGAAAAGTTCTTCTCTAAATCCTTTAATTTTTGCCATTCCCGCCGCTGCATATTTTCCTACCCCTGGAAGAGCTGATAGTAAATCGAGTAACTGTTCAATCGGAGCCAAAAGACCAGATAAAATTGCCTTGCCGATTGCCATTAGACCGGATAAAATACCCCCGTCGTTAAAAGCGTCTTTTATGGCTTGCCAATTGTCATAAACTGATTTAACCATATTTATTATCATACCTATTGGACCGAACAAAAGAGACAAAGCCGAACCCCAAGTGTCCCACCCATCAACAACTAACCAAATCGCCGCTATAAGTAGACCTATTCCAATAATCAATAACCCGACTGGGTTCATTAACATTACTGCGTTCAAAATTCCCTGTGCCTTTGCTGTAGCCATTAAAACTTGCACAAATTCCATTGCAGCATATGCCTTTTGTGCTACTATAGAACCCCATACTGCCGCTTTATAAACTAAAAACCATGTAACTAAAAACGGCATTAAAGACAATATTTGAGAAATCGCCGCACCTGCAAACTCAAAAACCGGGCCAAGCCCCCGAGCAACATCAATTAACGTTCCAATCGCATCAGCTCCCTGACCTTTAAATCCATCTATAAATTTAAAACCAATTTCTATAATAGTTGACAGTAGTGTTTTCAATTGGTTCAATAATGATGTTCTCATTATTGCCGCCATATTTTGAGACGTTCCCGCCGCACCATCTAAAGATTTTTTTAACTCTTCCGTTACTCCTACACCTTCGTTCATTACTGACGCCCAACCACTTACCGCATTTTTTCCCATTATCATTGTCAATGCTGCGTTTCTTTCAATTGTTGTTAGTTTTTTTCCGCCGGTTTCCATCATTTTCATAATGACGACCATATCCTTTAATTTACCAGTCGAAGGATCAGCCAAATCCGAAACGGTTAAACCAAAAGCATCAAGCCCCCCCATAATCTCACTAGTTGGTTTTTGTAGTCTTAAAATTGCACTTCTCAAAGCAGTTCCCGCCATACTCCCTTTGATCCCGTTCGCCGCCATTCTCCCAGCTATTGCCGAAAAAGTTTCCATCGATTGACCCGCCGCTGTAAATGGAGCTGCTCCAAATTTTATTGACTCAAATAAATCTTCCATATTTGTGTTTGTTGACGTTATAGTTTTCGCCATAACGTCTTGAACTCTAATAAAATTTTTAGAGAGGTCTGTTGTGTTTGAAGTCATTAAACCAAAAGCGCCTATTGCATCGCTGGCAATATCTGACGCTCTTGATAAGTCCATCTCTCCGACCGTTGCAAGATCAACAACGCCAGGGAGTAAAGCCATTGACTGTTGAGCGTTAAACCCCGCCATCGCCAAAAAATTTAATCCTTTGGCTGCGTCCGAACTTGAAAATTGTGTATCTGCGCCTACTTTCCTGGCCGTTACGCCTAGTTGTTCAAGCGTTTTTTGACCTTCTTTAGTATTTCTGTTAAGGTCTGGAAATTTTGCAGACGCCGAAATAATGGCCTGGTCAAAGTCAATAAATTCTTTCCCAATCATTAAAGCGCCCGCGCCCAAACCGAGAGAGACGAACTGTTTCGCCCTCGTAGCAAAACGAGAGGCCGCCGCCGATGCTCTGCCAAACGCACTCGTAGCTTTGCCGCCAAATTTATCAGCAGAATTCCCCATCTTGTTAAAAACAGGACTTATTCTATCCCACGCGGTGAAAGCTGTCTTGACTGCAAAGTCTGGCATTATTTTGTCGCCTCTTCAAAAGATTTTTTTTCTGCCTTTGACATTTGTTCATGCCAAAAATTCCACTCTCTAAGTTCGGAGTATCTTAAATTTTTTATAACATCAATAGGCTGGTTCCGGGAAAATAAATTTCCACACCATTGCCAAACCTGTTCTAAACTGACAAAAAAACCAGACCAAGCACCTCCGTTAGAGATAAGTCAGTTCCTTTTAAATTTTGTATTGCATCTTCTCCCCACTCAGACAAAGCGCCCATCAAAGCGTAAGATTTCCCGTAATGATCGTTAGGTTCTTTTCCTGCCATTTGAGTTTTTGCACGTCCGTCAATTTCTCTATATTTAATTTCACCTTTGCCATTTTTTAAATGTTGAATTGTCTGGATACCATCTTCAAATTTAAATTCAAGTTCACCGTATCTTATAGATTCAATTAACCTACCAATTCCGCCCTTGATAGCATTTTTTAATATTTTATCTTCTATTTTATCAACTTTAATTCTGTAATATTTTAACATTTTTTCAAGCTGCTCTTTTGCTGCTTTTTCTCCCAGAATATAACCGTCATCGTCATCTTTTTGTAAAACTAAATTTTTCACATCGTTTACAATTTCCATAATTTTCATTTTCTCCTCTTTTTATGTTTTATATATTGGTCGAGCCACTGTTTTTTTATACGTTCCATTAAACGTAATTTTTGCAATTTTTTTCTCTTCCATTTCTAAAGCTGTAAAATAATCAACTTCTTTTATTTCTCTTCTTTTTATCCAGTTTTTGCGAGGGCCTTTTTTATTTGTGCTTAAACCTAAAACATGAATCTTATCAGTAGGTTTTAATGATTTACTATAATCAAAAAGTTTCCCGCCCTTGTCTTTTTTCGAACCATGCCCTTTTCCCTCTTGAGCTTTACAGATCAATAAATTTTCTATCCAATTTACTGGTAAAATTTTTGTTAGCTGCTTACTATAATGATGATCGCCACCACGATTCCCCCACCACTGAGCTTTTAATTTATGGTCAGTGTGCAAGAAAAAGCATTCTGTTTGATAGCTTTTTTGAGTTCCCCAGTTTTTCGGCCAGATTGTTTTATCCCAGCGTGAAACTTTTGCAACATTTACACATTCTTTTTTTGAATTTTCAACTAATTTTTCAATAACATCATTAGAATTATATTCGTCATCATCATCAATAAAATGATACCAACCAGGGCCTGTCGGAATGGTTCTTAACAATCTATTATTATATAAATTATAAGTTCCGTCACCAAATTCGGGGCCATAAACATGACCTTTTATAATAATATCCCCGTTTATATATTGATCTCGTGGATCGTCGCTGTGAATAATGGTAACAATATTTTTATAAGTTTGATTTTTAATTGTTTCCATCATTCTTTTGAAAAACAACGGCCGTCCAGATGTTCGGATCAATATATAAACCGGATCAATCATTATGGTGTGACCGTCCACGGATCAACTGACGTTGAAGGTATCAAAGTAACTTTGCTTCTTCCAGTCTCTGACTCAAAATTTTCAAAATTTATTTGACCCGTCGATCTATAAGTCGTATTGTCTGCAAATACTACCGCTAATGTCGTATTCGCCAACGATTCCGCAACGGTTTTCAAACTTGCGGCCTCTTTGAAACTTGTTATTATGTCAGCGCCTTCTATAGTCGGAACTCTTTTAGTCTTTTTAAAAACTGTATCACCTGACGTTGGCATCCCTTCCGTTACATAAGATGACAAATTGACTGTCAAATTGACATCTGCCGGGACTGCGTAAGTAATCCCGCCGATAATTATTTTTTTAACTGTACCTACAATCATATTAAGCGCCTCCACTCAACACGGTTATTGACATGTCAAAAG
>Ga0307378_10005151_pt1 | contig 18320 bp, 13 predicted proteins | sample UN1MG_FD_202238 | JGI IMG/M metagenome (GOLD analysis project Ga0307378, IMG submission 202238) | Soil microbial communities from Risofladan, Vaasa, Finland - UN-1 | ecosystem: Environmental > Terrestrial > Soil > Coastal area > Acid sulfate soil | place: Finland: Risofladan, Vaasa | collected... | reverse complement strand
CTCGAACGTCTTTGTTGCCGAACCGAGGCTATGGCATCCCCGCAGTAGCATCTTCCTGGGAAGCGACGTGTTCTTCGGAGTTGGCTCTTATGTGAGCCTAGGCAGCAGCCATCTCCACATCGGGGACGGCGTGCTCTTCGGCTCCGACGTCATGATAATCGGCGGTGACCACAACTACCTGGCTCTAGGCCAGCGAATGTGGGAGTCGACTAGTGGAGGCACCGAAGCCGATATCCGAGTTGACGACGACGTCTGGTGCGGCGCCCGAGCGATACTGCTGAAGGGGGTGCGCATCCGCGAAGGCACCGTCGTCGGCGCGGGATCTGTTGTCACGCGAGAGCTTCCCCCCTACATTGTCGCCGCTGGCAACCCCTGTCGTCCGCGGAAGCTGAGGTTCTCAGACGAGGAGCTGGCAGAGCATCTTCGGGCACGAGGCCGAACCCAGAAGGAGGCCGCGGCCATCGTTCAGGAGCGCCGTGCCGCCGCCGGAGGCCTCCCCGTGGCCCACGCCCAATAACGATCACCCCTCCGATAACAGATGCCTCTCAGCGGAGAACCCGAAGACGGTCCCGAACGAAACTGATGGCAAAAGGCTATGGGGTGGTTACGATCCGCGGATCGAGCCACATCGCCCAGTCTGCAGCAGCCGTCTTCCCAGCGTCCGTGATGAGCTCAATGGTAACGGTCTGCCCGGCGTGAGAACTGAGGTCTACCAGGCGCCGTTCAGCGGAGAATTGGGTGATGAGCTCTCCAAAGGCTTCCTCCTGCGCCACGTTCACCAGGAACTCGACGCCATCGCTTGGGCCGGGCGACTTGGAGAGGAACGCTCCGAACGCCAGTTGGGTCGGCCGATCCGGCAGCGAGACCTTGAACCGGAGAATGGTCTGACCCGCCTCGCCTTTGCTGGTGTAGGCCGGGTGAGCGAAGATCACTGGGCTTTTCACTAACTCGGAAAGCCCGTCGGGATAGGCCTTTGGCATGGGCGGTTGTCCCTCTTCGGGGCAGGGCTCGGCCGCACCGTCGCCAAACCGGTAGAGCTTCTCGACTTCGGCCCAGTGGTCCACGACGCTGTAGATGACTTCCGCAGACGGGGAGAAGGCTGCTTGGACCTCCGGTGTCGGCGGCGTGACAGACGATTTAGATGCCCCCGTTTGCGAGCTACCCCCACCACATCCCGCCAATAGCAGGGCGCTAAGCACGAGGGCGGTGTGACCACCGGCAAACCGGTTGTGAGTGACCATGCTAGGTTCTCCTTGCCCTTTGGCAACTGCTTGAGATCGACACCGATACCGAGCGAAGCGTAACTCGCGCGTTGAATCTTCTGCGGCGACCCTGGAATCCCCTCTCCAGGCTGGAGCATCAGAGTGCCGCTCCGGTGGCGGCCGGGCGGGGTTGACACCCGCTCCGACAGGTCCGTATAATCCTTGGGATGAATTGACAGCCGACCTGTGCCGCGGAGGCCTGCCGCGAATGCTCCAGCGAAGCTACGGATGGAGATCACAGTTGCTACGTTTACGGCCCCGGGGCCTGCTCGTGTGGGGGTTCTCCTGGGCACTGGTCCTCGGTGTGCTGTCTGTGATTTCCGCGGACGAAACACCCACCTACTTGCTTGGGCCTGGGGACGTCCTATGCATCGAGATCGTCGATGCTGGTCTCCGGTATAGCGTGCCCGTGCTCGCAGACGGGAGTATTAGCATCCCCTACGCGGGGCGGGTGGTCTGCCAAGGGAAGACGCTGGACGACGTCGCCAGCGACATCAGTGGGAAACTCGCGCAAGAGCTAAAGGCTCATCGCGTCGCTGCCAGGGTCGTGACACCGCGTGAGCGCCTTGTGTACGTGCTCGGAACCGGTGTTTCTCGGACCGTCACCTCCGTGAGGGCTGGTGCTCAAGGCAGTGTGGCTCTACAGAGCACAGGGCAGGTGCTGCTTCGGCCTGGGATGAAGATATCGCATCTGCTCGCGGCGGCTGGCGGCCTGACGGGCGGACCGCAGTCGATGGTCGCGTGGCTCAGGCGTCCGACCGGCGAGTCTCTGGCCATTGACCTCGCCGCAGTGCTCCTAAAGGGTGATCCTCAAGCCGACCTCGCTCTCAGAGAAGGGGACGTCCTTGTCGTGGAGAGAGTGGACGCGGGCGGCGTCTACGTAACGGGTGCCGTCGTGCTGCCAGGAGCGTACCAGATTGCACCAGGAGCCGGTGCCGCGCAGGCGATTCTCGCCGCCGGTGGACCTGCGCCCGGGGCCGATCTCCAGCGCGTCGATGTGTGGCGCTCTGACCGGACGCGAATCAGCCTCGACCTGTCTGCGGCCCTGCTCAACCGCGATTTCTCCAAGGATGTCCCTATCCGTCCCGGCGACGTTGTGGCCATTCCTGGCGCTCCTCAGTCCGCCCCGACCGTCGTGGTCACTGGTGCTGTATCTCGACCCGGATACTACGGGCTTAAAGGCGGCCGGATCAGAACCGTGGATGACGTGCTCCGGCTAGCCGGTGGGGCTCGGAGTACGGCAGCCAGCGTTCTGGTCATACGGGAGATCGAAGGAAATCCGGTAACGATCGCCCTCGATATAGAGCGTGCCGGCGAACAGCCGATTCGAGCGCGAGACGTTGTTGTCGTCGTGTCCGAGCCGCTGGGGAGCGTTTCAGAATGACGGCAGCCCCGGACGCCGGGCACGGCAACTCGACTGGCGATGAGATAGACGTCCTCGCCTTGTTGTTGCGGTGTTGGCGTCGCAGGCGGCTTGCAGCCGTGGTGATTATCCTCTTCGTAGGCGCGGCCGCTGTTCTGGGACTGCGTCGGCCTCCGGTCTTCGTAGCGACTGCGGCATTGATCGCGGCCTCGGGTCCGGCTGGCTATACGGCAACCTCCCCCGAGTCCGTTCCCGGGGTAGTGAGCGACTTGTGGAGTGGTGCCCGTGCGCGCTCCAATCTGACCCACGCTGAAGCGATGCGGAGTTCGCGGATGCTCCGAAACGCGTTCGACCAGCTCCCCCCGGATCTTCGCGATGCCTTCCCCGACTGTGGCGATGATCCCGCATGCCTTCCCGTCCAGGTCACCGCACCCCTCAACACAGATGTCATTTCGGTGAAGGTCACGTCGAGGTCCCGCGAAGCCTCGCTCGCGCTCGCGGACGCGCTGACTCGCGTCTACACTACGTACACTCAGGAAATGGGTGTGAGCATGGCACAAGAGGGCGCCAACGCTCTGGCGCCGGAGGCAGAAACAACGCTGTCAGCTATGAAAGCGGCAGAGAACCAACTGCTTTCTCGCCAACGCGAGTCCACCATATACGACCCGGCAAGCATGTTGGTTGCGGCGACGAAGCGGGGAGACGAACTCCGCGCGCAACTGAGCGCCGTTCAGATACGGCTTGTCGCGGTCTCGCGAGAACTGGAAGTGGCGCGGCATCTGCGCGACTCGGCACCGGCGCGGATTCCCACGTCTGAAACGCGCGAGCAGGGGAGCATGACTGAAGAACTGGAGAAGAGTCTGGCTGCAGTCATGTTCGATCTAGCGCGGGATGGGGCTGTATACCGTGATGACTCCCCGAGGCTGAAGGTGCTGAAGGACGGTGCGGAGGCGTTGAGTGGGGACCTGGCGGAGCGGCCGGAGACCGTCCCGTCCGCCAAGCAGACTGATGTCAACCCGACGTGGCTCTCCTTGGACCAGAAGGCAGCCGAACTGGAGCGTGAGCGGGAAGGCCTACGCGCCGAAGCGAGCGCCACCCGGGCGGAGTTGGCGTCCCATAGCGTCTGGCTCGATAGAGTGGCAGAGGAGGAATCGGTTCAGAGCCGTCTCCAGAGTATAGTCAGTGCCCAGCGGGACGCGTACGCGATGATGACGCGGCAACTTGGGCTCCTCCGCGCTGGCGGGGCGGCCCGTTTGCCCACCGTATCTCCTTTGGGGCCGGCTACGGCACCGAAGACTGGGTCTCGCCAGCTTCTGCCGATTCTGGCGACAGGGCTTCTGGTCGGCATCCTTACCTCGTTGGTGTTAATCACGGTTCTGGAGATAAGGGCCTCTTTTCGTGCCGAGGGTCTGCCCCCAACAGCTCCCAGTGCGCTCTAGCCTCCCCCTCGGCAGCGGAAGCTTGAATCGTAGGCGGCACTCTCGGCGGCCGGGCGGTGACCGAGGCAGTTTCTTGAGTCCAGAGGAGTCGAGCCGGTGTCCAGCTCCGCAGCCAGCGCCCAGCCAGTAGGCGTGTCCATTCAAGCTGCTCGCAACGTGCAGCCTGCATGGATTGGGCACCTGCTGCCTCTGCTCATGCTCCTGGGGAGTGTGACGCTACCGGTTCTCGGCAAGAGCTTTTTCCTTCCGCTATACCTTCCGTTCATCTACTTTGGGCTGCTCACTCGCCGAATCGCCATCTCCTCGTGGAGAGTGCCGCGCCAGGATTTCTATGTAGGACTGTACTGCCTCACGGCACTGTGCTCGATCGGCTACGTCACTGACCTGCCCAAGTACGCTTACGGCGCATTTTCCCTGTTCCTGATCGGGATCCCCGCCTACGCGCTTGGGCGTCGGCTTGCCCGCTCGACCCACTGGCGTCCGGACGCTCTCATCTATGCCTTCGTCGGCGCTGCTGCTCTGATGAGCCTCCTCTACCTCTACAAGCTCGCAGTTGACCCGGTGGGGTTCCGGGTCGCCTTCGTATATAAGCTCACAAGCGTTGCTGGGATGAGATCGAACACGCTCGTCAGCTTCCACATCTTCGGCCTGGTCGCGACACTCGAACTCCTCCGGAACGCTCGCCGCGGTCGCGTTCAGCTACTGCTGCTGGCCCTGCTGCTGATCGACATCGCGGGCGGGATCGCATTCAACTCCCGCATCTACATGATCCTGATGTGCGTTCTGTTCGCCATCTATCTCGCTGGTGGCTCGCGCAGATCCACCTGGTATCTCAGGCTCCTTGTCGTCGCCATTGCAGTCGCTCTCATAGTGAGGCCGCCTGAGGGCCTCGTCAGAACAGTCATCCATCGGTGGACGTCTCACGCAGCCGCGCGACAGGCCGGTCAGGTGGACCCGCGCCTGCAGATCTGGCAGCGAAGCCTCGAGGTCTGGCTCGAGCGGCCGCTCTTCGGTCATGGCTTGACGAACAGCTTCCTCGGGGCGAGCTTCCTATGGCGACTTGTCCATGATCGCGCAACACTGGCGGAGATCGCCAATATGCCAGAGGGCGTGCTCAACTATCGATCTGACGGTTACTTCATGGCCCATAACACGATCCTCCAACTCCTGATCGAGGTGGGACTTGTGGGAGCGACTTTGTTCCTCATTCTATTTGCACGGGTCGTCCGTCATCTCAACCGACTCAGACGGAGCGACAGCCCAGAAACCAGGATGCTCGCGCGAGTCTTCCTCCTGGCGCTAGGCCTTGCCTTCGCTGACGGCATGATCGAGAACAACTTCTTGACTCGAGACTTCGGCGCGTTGTACTGGTTCGTGATCGGGGTCAGCTACTCACTATATCAAGTGAACGTCGCTAACGCGGCAAGCGCAAACCACTCAGTGCCCCCTGTCGCATCGCCAGGACCAGCGCCGGCGTGAGCTGTCCGCGGCTAACTCGTCAACATTGCTGAATACGGAATCAATCCTATGGCTGGCCTTGCAGAGCTTGTTTCACTGGTTCGACACCAGGGCACGAAGTGGGTGCTGTGGCGTGCCTGGTACGAGGCATTGTCGCGAACAGGCGCCTACCGGCTGCACTTTCGGCCTTACGAGGACCTGGCCTCGGGTCCGCCGGAGGTCTACTCTGACTTCACCCCCCGCCTCGTGGAGTCGCTGGACCTTAACCGGATCGGTGAGTTCTACCGTCAGCGCCCGGATCTGCGCGACGCTCTGCTTGCACGGGCAGACCGGACGGTGGCTGGGCGGCTCGAGGTGTATGGTCACCCCTTTGATCTCAGCAAACACAGTTTCACTACTGATCCTCAGACGGGAAACGAGTGGCCGACCGGTCAGCACGGATCGGTTTACCGTTTCTACCGGCAAGGACTGGGCGATGTCAAGTTCGCCTGGGAGCTGAGCAACTTCCACTGGGCACCCACCCTTGCCCAGGCCGCGGTGATCACCGACGACGCCCGCTACTACCATGCGTTCACGCGCTGGATTGATAAGTGGATTGATGAGAACCCATGCCAGGCTACGGTGAACTGGAGCAGCAACCTCGAAATCGGTGTTCGGCTATTCTACTGGTGCCTGACGTGGGAGCTGTTCCAGCATGCTCCGTCTATCCGCAGGTGGTGTGAACGAGACCCGGAGAACAACGGATTCTTCGTCCGCCTGTCTCGCTCGATCCACGCACAGGTGCGTTTCATGCTCCGCCATCTCGGGTTGAGCGCCAGGTGCTATGGCATGAACCACGTGCTCGGTGACCTTGTCTTCCTAATCTACCCCCTGGAGTGCTACCCAAAGCTCCCCGAGCGCCGCGAGCTAGCGCGACTGTGCCGACACTTCGAGAGAGCGGTAGAGAAGCAGTTCTACGCGGACGGGACGTACGAGATGGCATCTCTGAATTACCAAAGGTATGTTACGGAATACCTGCTCGTATACCTACGGGCCTGCCGCGATCTCACGTCCGAAAGGCGTGGCCAGCTAACTGAGATTGCGCGTCGCAGTCTGTCCTACCTCAGTGAGTTCTGTGATGATGCCGGGAGCTCACTGCGGTTCGGTGACAACGATGGGGCCCTGTTGGTCCGAGCGGGCGGCGTGCCGCGGGATAACTTCGATGCGTTCTTCCTGTGGGCTGGATCCGTGTTGCAGGAGGCAGCACCCAAGGACCCCGCGCCGGGCGCGCGGGAGGCACTCCTGTGGCTGGGAGCGGAGGAGCCACCGAAGCCCGCGCCGAAGCCTCTGCCCCGACAGGCGGAGTTCCCGGTTGGGGGGTACTGGCGCTACGCCGACGACCACGTTCAGCTGTGGGTGCGGACGGGGCGCCGGCCGCCGCACGCGGCCGGTCAGGCCGATCTCCTCTCATTCGCGGTCTCCCTCGATGGGTGTCCCGTCGTCGTTCAACCGGGCACGGGTCTCTACAACGGTCCGCTGGAGATGCGCCGATACTTCCGGAGCGCCATCACGCATTCCGTCCTTCGCGTCGACGGCCACGAGCCGATGCATCCCTGGGGCCGGTTTCGCTACTTGAGGCCGGCGAGCGGATGGGGGCGCGTGGCCGGGAGTGGGTCCGGCTGGACCCTGTTCGTCGGCCGGCACACTGGCTTCGACCGGCTTGGCCTCACACACCGCCGGGCATTCCTCGTTGTCGAGAACGTTGGGGTATTCGTGCTGGACTTCCTGTCGGGCGTGGGCTCACACACCATAGAGCGAGGCCTACATCTCAGTAACCTCGACGCCGCTGCTTTCGCAGTCGGAGCAGACACATTCGAGCCGGCCGTGGGCCAGGAGTGGAGCTACGGCCGCTCTCCGACCTATGGGCAGACGATTGAGAGTCACCTCCTGATGGAGAGGGCGCACCGGGAGCTCCCCTGGGTCGGTGCCCTGGGACTCTGTACCGAAGGCGCCACTGGCGTGGCCGTCGAGAGCAACGGGAGTTCGGTACGACTGGACCTCAAGTGCGGACAGTTCAACGCTTTCTTCCGCTCTCAGACTCCGCTGCTCAGCCTGCCGGACGGAAGTGAGATGGAAGTGAGTGAGGGGCCGTGAGACGAAGCGCCGGTACCCAACATTGCCTATGAATATCCTCGTCATACACCAGCAGTTCCTGCGGCCCAACGAAGGCGGAGGATCTCGGTTCAATGAGTTCTCGCGGCTCTGGAGCGAGGCGGGGCATAGCGTCACAGTTGTTGCGGGTCAGACCTCCTACGCTACCGGCAAGCGCTCTCCCGAGTACCGCCGGCACTGGGTACACCGCGAGCACGTTGGCGATGTGACTATACTGCGCGCCTACACCCCTGAAGCAGAGATGACCAGTTTCGTGAGCCGGCTGTGGAACTTCTTCTGCTTCATGTTCAGCGCCCTGTGGGCGGTGTTCCTACTGGCCCCGAAGCCCGACGTTATCATAGCGACTTCCCCCCAGCTCATCGTGGCGGTTCCAGGAGTCCTCGGGGCTGCCTTACGGCGGTGTCCGCTTGTCTTTGAAGTCCGCGACCTGTGGCCGGAGACGGGCATCACGATGGGGGCCATCCGTAAGGGCTCTCTGTTTGAGCGTGCTCTATCCTGGCTAGAGGCGTGGGCCTACCGCAAGGCCGCAGCCATCAATGTGCTCACACCTGCCTTCAAGGACAGCATCGTGTTGCGCGGTCTCGCTGCTCCGGAGAAGATATGGTTCATTCCCAACGGGGCAGATGCCTGGCAACGGCCTGACGATGCGGTAATGGCCGAGGTGCGAGAGAGGTCTGGTTGGCAAGCGCAGTTCGTTGCGCTGTACGCGGGCGCCCATGGTACTGCAAACGATCTCATCCAACTCGTCCGAGCGGCCGAACAGCTACGGATGGTGCCCGATGTCCACCTAGCGACCGTTGGCTCTGGTGCCCAACTGGCGCAGTTACGCGCTGAGGTTATAAGGCGGGGACTGACGAATATCAGCTTCCTCGGGTCCGTGCCGAAGGCCGAGATGCCTGGGATATTGGCGGCGGCTGACGTCGGCGTCGCCGTGCTGAAGAAGTGCGATACCTTCAAGACTGTGTATCCCAACAAGGTGTTCGACTACATGTCGATGCGTCTCCCTGTGCTCATCGCGATCGACGGCATTGCGCGGGAACTCGTAGAGCATGCGGGGGCCGGGATCTTCGTTGAGCCCGACGACGCAAAGGCGCTTGCTCGGGGTGTGGTATGGCTCAGGAACAACACGGAGGCGGCCGCGGAGATGGGTTGTAAGGGCGAACGGCACGTCAGGGAGCACTTCGACCGGGCCGCTCTGGCGCGGGAGTACATCCAGGCCATGTCATCGCTTCTGCCAGCCCCGAAGGGGGGACCCGGACGGTGAGATCCCTGGGCAAGCTCTCTCAGTCGGCCTTCGTTTTCTCGGCGGCGGAAGTCGTGAACCGGCTCATCAACCTCATCGCCATGATGATCGCCTCTCGGCACTACGGTGTAGCCGAGTTCGGCAGGCTAGGGGTGGCACTGGCGCTGACAGCGATATTGACGATCATGACACGGTTCATCGCTCCCGCGAGCCTGACCCGCGAGCTATGTCTCCGCCCTGACGAAAGAGTTCCGGTCTTGGCCAACTACCTGTGGCAGCGGCTCGCAGTCATGCTGGTCTCGACTGGTCTGCTGGCGGTCGCCATCGCCGTCTCTCAGCCAGAGCGGCTGGGGCTCTATGTGTGCTGCTACCTCTACCTCTACGGCATCGAGACTGTGATCACTTCTCGAGGTGGCATCATCGCTCAAGAACGCTTCCGCGAGGCATCCATTTCCTCGGTAGCGCACAGCTTGCTCATCTTCGCCGCCGCCTATGTGCCGGTGAGAGTAGGATGGCCCCTGGAGATGATGGTAGCGGCGCTTGCGACGGTGCAGGTACTCGCACTGGGGATTGTCCTCGGGCTCTCGTCACTCCACGGATACCCGCTGAAAGGCATGCTTCGTCAGCCGGTTAACTGGGGTGACATGTGGTTGGATCTCAAACGCAACAGGGCGCTGTGGCTGGCAGGGCTGTTCATCGCCGGGTACGCGCGGCTGAACGTCGTCTTCTGCCAGTTTCTCCAGGGCGACTACGAGGCCGGGCTGTTTACGGCAGGGCAGCGCCTCTTTCTCGGCCTTGGGCTGGTCGCCAGCGTCTACCAGCAGACCACTTATCCGCGAATGGTGCGGGACGTCGCCGACCGGAAGCAGACCGGGGACTACATGGAGTTGTCTGGTCGCCTCCTGGTGGTTACGGGGCAGTTCCTGGCCCTTCTCACGACGCTTGGGGGAGTAGGGCTCATGGCGGCGATCTGGGGGCGGGAGTTTGGGGCGAGCAGCCAGGCGGCAAGGATTCTCGTGTGGGCGCTGACTTTCAACTTCGTGAGTCTCGCCTCCTACAACATCCTTGTGGCCGAGCATCGGTTCAGGACGCTCATGTGGGTGACGCTTGCCGGTCTCGTGGTCAACATTGGTGCGAACGCCGGCCTCGTGTCCGCTTTCGGTGCCGTCGGCGCGGCCTCTGCCACCGTTCTGACGGAGGCCTTCGTGCTGGCCGGAATGCTACTCGCTCTGGCGCGGTACGGACGCACGTTGACGCTTGCCTCCGTTGTCGTCCGCTCGTCCGTCGTTTCCGCTGCCGCAGTGGCGCTCGGATCCGGGCTTACACGTCTGGGCGCGCCACCGACCGTAGTATTGCTCCTGGGGACTGCAGCCTTTCTAGCTGGCGTGCGGGCCACACGCATCATCCGCAGGCGCGACCTGGTCGACGTGTATAGGCGACTCATGCCTGAACCCAAGGCCGCCCCCAGCGCGTCACCTGTGGATCTTCCGAGAGGAAGTCACTGATGACTCCTGACGTCTCAGCGGTGATCGTCACCTGGAACTCGCGGGACATCGTCCTTCGATGCTTGGAGTCTCTCGCCGAGAGCACAGACGCGGCGCTGGAGGTGATTGTTGTTGACAACGCCTCCACCGACGGCACGGCTGAGGCGATTTCGAATCGACCGGCGGACGTCCGACCTGTCAGGCTCGTCAGAAACCCAACGAATGCCGGCTTCCCAAAGGCTGTCAATCAGGGCTTGCAGATGGCGTCAGGGCCATACGTGTTGCTTCTGAACCCCGACGTGCTAGTAGGTCCCGGTTCTGTTGACGCCATGCTGCGCATATTGAAGGCGGATCCTGAGGTGGGCGCCACCGGCCCCCGAGTGCGGACACCGGAGGGAAGAGTCCAACTCCAGTGTGCACGACGCCTGCCCTCGCTGCTTGACTACGTAGCGGGCCGGTTCGGCCTCTCTGGCTTGCTCCCTCACCTGAGGCTCCCGAACCGTCTCATGACTGATTGGGACCATGCCGATAGCAGAGAAGTCGAGTGCCTTTCCGGCGCCTGCATCCTCCTGCGTACGGCCGACCTCCGGAAGTTGGGTGGGCTCGTCGAGGAGATGTACCTGGAAGACGTCGAGTTGTGCTGGGGGGTCCGCGAAAAGCTCCGGAAGCGGGTCCAATACGTGGCCGAAGCCGAGGCCGTCCATCACCACTCTGTCTCGTTTCATGCAATCACGGATCGGTCCCAATACCTCTGGATCGCAGAAATGGTGGAGTCGTCCAGCTTGAAGCACTTCGCCCTCCATTCGGGGTCGGTCGTCGTCGCGATCGCTCGCGCCACAAACGTCATATCGGGTCTTGCCAAGTTGCTCGCGCTTTCCCTCGTAACGCCGTTTCTGCTTCATCGAGGGCTACGCGACCGGATATCTAAGGCAATCTACCGATCATACGTTAGGCTCATGGTCGGTTTACGCGGACCGCGGTTCGGTACGACCCTCGGTCGAGGCCTCGCGCGACGTGCCTGACGCGCCCTGCCCCCGTTTGCAGCAGTGGGAGGATGTTAGCACATGGACTTCCGAAGCCTGAGCCAGACGGTCGCTGGCCCGTGTGCATTCTCCGTCGCCTATTAGCTCACAGGAAGGCGCTCTGCTCCTGTCGCAATTGCCTCCGAGTATCGGCGTTGTCCGGCAATGCCTTTGTCCGCTTCGACAGGCGCCGGTGCAGGATGAGTCCCGGCGCCTGTCGAAGCGGACAAAGGAACGTATGCGGCCCTCGGACGAGCCGCGCTCGTCTCACGTATAGGGCACGGTACCAGTCGGTCGCGATCAGTCTACTCGCCGTTATTGACAGGGCCGATGCAGCGCACGGACACCGTCTCCAGGGATCGAAAGAGCTTGTTCTCCGCAGCGGCGAAACGCGGGATCGACTTCATCACCGCGGCCGTACTCCTATCGGCGCTGCTGCCGTTTCTCACGCTCGTTGCGGTGCTGATCAAGCTGGACTCCTGCGGCCCCGTCTTCTTCCGGCAGGAGCGCATCGGGGCGAACGGGCGCCCTTTCACGGTCTGGAAGTTCCGCACCATGGTGCAAGGTGCAATCAGCAAGGGTGCCGGCATCTTCGTGACCCAGGATGACCCCCGTATCACGCGCCTTGGGAAGTGGCTGCGGGCATTGAGTATCGATGAGCTGCCCCAGCTGATCAACGTGCTCTGCGGCGAGATGAGCCTGGTCGGCCCGCGGCCTACGCTGCGCTACCAGGTCGAGCAGTATGACGCCTTCCAGTGGCAGAGACTGAAAGCGCTCCCAGGCATCACGGGGCTGGCCCAAGTGAGCGGCCGCAATACTCTGTCGTGGCCTGAGCGCATCAAGCTCGATGTCTGGTATGTATGCAACCGGCGCCTTGCGCTCGACTTCCGGATTCTGATGCGGACCGTGTCGGTGCTGGCCAGCGGAGCTGGGACGTACAACGAGGATCGGTCGAAGTTCGAGGTTGGCAAGAGGCCGGGCGCGGACGCGGGGCGAATCGAGCCACATCGGCTCTCTAGTTGAGGAAAGAGGCTCATGTACATCTCAGGTGTGGGTCGCACGAAGTTCGGGCCTCTCGCGGAGAGCCTTCCGCAGTTGCTGTACGAGGCCGTCAGCAAAGCGCTGGAGGATGCCGGAATCGGGATCGAGGATCTCGACGCAGCGTACGTGGCCAATTTCTGCGCGGGCCCGTTCGTCGGACAGCTTCACTTGAATTCGCTGGTGGCTAGCCTGCTGCCGGGCACGCACATCCCCATCGTGAGAATAGAGACCGCGTGCGCCAGCGGTGCGTCGGCGCTCTTCCAGGCCGGGCTGGCTCTGGGCCGCTTCGAAACGGTACTTGTCGCTGGCGTGGAGAAGATGTCCAACCTCCAGGGTCCTGCCGTCTCAACAAACATCGGCATGGCTGGGGACGCCGAACTTGACGCGCCGGCCGGGTTGACCTTCCCGGCGAGCTATGCGCTCATCACGTCGTCCCATATGGCGGAGCACGGGAGCACGCTCGACGACCTGTCGCTGGTGTCACTCAAGAACCACGGGAATGCACGCCTGAACCCGCTCGCCCACTTCTACCACAAGCGAGTCACGCTTGACGACATAAACGGGTCGGCAACGGTTTGCTCTCCCTTGCGCCTGTTCGACTGCAGCCCGATCAGTGACGGAGCCGCCGCGCTCATAGTATCCCGAGAGCGGCGTTCCGATCGCGACGTACAGGTTATCGCGAGCGCGCTTGCCACCGATACGCTTAGCCTTGCGGAGCGTGACAGCGTCACGTCGTTCACTGCCGCCCGGATGGCTGCTACACAAGCCTACGGGCAGGCCGGAGTCGGGCCCAAGGAGATTGATGTTGTGGAGGTCCATGACTGCTTCACGATCATGGAACTGATCGCCCTTGAGGACCTGGGTTTCTGCAGAACCGGTGAGGGTAAGGACCTAGTACGTGAAGGCCGGACGAGCCGGTCGGGCGACATCCCAACCAATGTTGACGGCGGATTGAAGGCCGATGGTCATCCCATCGGGGCATCCGGCATTGCACAGATCTTCGAGTTGGTGACGCAGCTTCGGGGTGAGGCAGGACCGCGGCAGGTACCTGGCGCGGTCACCGGTCTTGCCCACAATATCGGCGGTGTCGGCGGCACCTGCGGAGTTCACATATTGAGAAAGGACAACTGAGCATGGTCCACCGCTGCCCGTCCTGTGAACTGGAGTGGCATCGCTCGCTCGGTGTGTGCATCAGGTGCCGTGGTCCGTTGCAGAAGGTCGAGGCGAAGCATTTCCGCGTGGTCCAGTCAACGCGTGTCGAAGTGCCCTCTGCCGCTCACGAGGACGTGCCGTACTACTGCCTACTGGTGAGGGACGACGAGGGCCGGCATTACATCCGTAAGTCGCGGCAACCGCTGGCGCCGGGTGATGTGTTCGCCGAGGATAGAGCGCGAGCAAAGGTCGACGTAACGGTAGGGGTGATCGGCACCGGCACGATGGGCGCCGGAATCGCGCGGGCCGCGATGGAACTAGGATGGAAGGTCATCTGGAAGAGCCGCTCAGATGCCGCGCTCAAGAAGGCGCAGTCGCGCATCCGCGAGCGGCTGCTGAAGCAGCTGACCCCCGAGCAGGCCGACAACCTCCTCAGTTCGATGGTCACGACCACCGAACTCGCTCCGCTGGGTAACGCCGATATCGTGATCGAGAGCGTGATCGAGGATCTCCCCGCCAAACAGGAACTGTTCCGCGCACTGGATGCCATATGCTCACCGAAGACGGTCCTGGCATCCAATTCGTCTTCACTGTCTATTGATGCGATGGCCGAGGGGACGTCAATGCCTGACCGCGTGGCCGGCATGCATTTCTTCAATCCCGTATCACGCATGCGGTTGGTTGAGGTGGTCAGAGGACCACGAACATCCGATGAGACCGTTGCGCGAGTGTGTGACCTCGCGCGGGAGCTTGGCAAAGCCCCCATCGTCGTCAAGGACTCGCCCGGCTTCGTCGTGAACCGTATCCTCATGCCGTACCTGAATGAGGCAGTCCGCGTCGTGGAGGAGGGAACGGCGAGCGTAGACGACGTGGACACCGCGGTTCAGCTCGGTCTGAACCACCCTGTCGGGCCGCTCGCGCTGATTGATCTGATAGGCGTGGACATTTTCGTCAACATCATGGATGCGCTTGCAGCACGCTCGGGCGAGAAGCGCTTTGACGCCGCGAAGCTGGCGAGGCGGCTGGTAACTGAGGGCCGTCTGGGACGGAAGGCCGGGAAGGGGTTCTACGAATCATGAGGGTCGCCGGCGAGGCGGGGCAGCCGACCAAGGTGGTAATCATAGGCGCCGGCGGGTTCGGCCGCGAGGTGCTCTGGCTTCTGCGGTGTCTTGGGCCCGATGTCGCGCCCATAGGCTTTCTCGACGACGACCCGCCAGGCGAGACGGTCTGCGACCTGCCTGTCTTCGGGCCGATTGAACCGTCGATCATGGAGGACCGGGATGTCCACTATGTGTGGGGCATCGGCATTCCCCGCTTACGGCATTCCGTCGCACAGCGGCTAGGCCCAGTGCCCTACGTTACTCTCCGTCACCCACAGACGCAGCAATCGGAGTATGTAGAGGTCGGCGACGGCACGATCATCTGCGCCGGCACGGTCGTGACGACGCAGGTCACGATAGGCCGCCACGCGCTCCTGAACCTGAACGTCACAGTCGGACATGACGCAGTCATTAGCGACTACTGCACGCTTAGCCCCGGTGTCCACCTGTCCGGATTCGCGAAACTGGAGGAGGGGGTGGACGTAGGTACGGGTGCAGTTCTGATCCCCGGGGTGAGAGTAGGGGCCTGGTCTGTCATCGGCGCCGGCGCGGTCGTGACACAAGACATCCCCGATCACGTCGTTGCGGTTGGTGTGCCCGCGCGCGTGACGAGATCACTCCATGAAGAGGAGCTGGCAGAGTGAACGCCCGCCCGGCCATACTCGGGGGCCCGCCGGCCTTCGATGAGCCTCTTCCCATCATCCGCCCCACGATTGCGCCTATCGACGAGTGGGAGGCTGATTTGCGGGCCGTGCTCGCCTCTGGGATCGTCACTGTCGGCCCCATGAACGGCCGCTTGGAGCGTGCCGTTGCCGAGTACCTCGATGTCCCCGAGGTGGTCGCTGTCGCCAACTGTACCTCCGGCTTGATGCTGGCGGTCCAGGCACTGGGACTTCCGCCGAATGCTGAAGTGATAGTCCCCTCCTTCACCTTTGCTGCGACGGTGCACGCGGTGGTGTGGAACGGCCTCCGTCCGACCTTCGCCGACTCCCGACTCGACACGTGTGCCATTGACCCGGAGTCTGTCGAAGAGGCGATCACCGGCAAAACCGGCGCCATCATGGCGACCGATATCTTTGGCGTGCCGGCCGACGTGGCGCCATTGGCCCGCATCGCTGAAGACCACGGTCTGCCACTGCTCTTCGATTCGGCACAGTCGCTCGGAGCGACCTACCGCGGAGCTCGGGTTGGTGGATTCGGCGTAGCCCAGGTGTTCAGTATGAGCCCAACGAAGGTCGTCACGGCCCTCGAGGGCGGGCTCATCGCCACTCGAGACGATTCACTCGCCGCCCGGCTCCGGCGCGGCCGGGACTACGGAAAGAACACCGACGGAATGGACATGGAGTTCGTGGGGTTAAGCGCGAGGTTGAGCGAGGTGCACGCACTCGTTGGCCACGCGAACTTCCTGCGGATCGACGATCTCGTTGAGGCGCGCCGCGAGCGCATCGGGAGCTACCAGGAGCATCTGTCCAAGCTCCCGGGGATTCGCTACCAGGCGATCCCGTCCGACCGCACGACCAGCGGCAACTACATGGTCGTCTTCGTGGAGGCGGACGGATTCGGCCTGACCCGCAATGAACTCTACGAGGCGCTGGCGCGCGAGAACATCCAGACGAAGAAGTACTTCCACCCGCCCGTGCATAGCCAGACGGCCTTCCGCCAGTGGCACGACGGCAGGCCTCTCCCGGTGGCAGAGCGTCTGGCAGAAGAGGGACTGGCGCTTCCGCTGTGGAGTCATCTCGATCCTGCTACGATCGACAGAGTCGTTGAGGCGATAAAAGTGTTGCACAAACACGCGCCCGATGTCCGCACGTCGTTGACCGAAGACGGGGCAGGTTAAAGCGAGGGGTTCGCCGATGCGCTGGCTGCGAGTACTGATAGCGGATGCGGTGCTTTTTGCCGCAGCATACGCCGGAGCCTTCGTGCTCCGATTCGACGGCTGGCCGGCGCACTACTGGCTGATCGTCCTGGCGCGAACGTTGCCGCTTGTCGTGGCGATTCAGTTAGCCGCCTTCATCGTGTTCCGCCTGCATCGCCACCTCTGGCGCTATGTGAGTATCGGGGACCTCGTGCGCATCGGGGAGGCAGCGGTCCTAAGTGGCCTCGTCGAGTTCGCGATCTTCATTCCGTGGCTCCACGGGTCGGGTCCCGGATACCCACGGTCGGTTATCTTCATCAACGTAGCCATCCTCGTCTTGCTGTCGGGTGGAGCGCGGTTCGTCGTACGTCTGTCCTCCCAGAGGTCGATGCCCTCGGGCGAGGCAGTGAAGCGGGTGGCGATCGTCGGGGCAGGAAGCGCGGCCGACGCGGTGTTACGCGAAATGATGCAACGCGCGGAACTCGGCTACCGCCCCCAGTTCCTGGTGGACGATGCCCCCGACAAAGTGGGCAGCAGCATGCACGGTGTTTCCATAGCCGGCCCGATTCGCCACCTGCCCGATCTCGCGCGCACTCACCGTGTCGATGAGGTGATCATCGCCATCCCCTCGGCTACGCGGGCCCAGATGCAGGCCATCCTGGAGGCCGTCGGCCAGACGGGCCTGCCATCCAAGACCGTGCCTGCGGTGGGCGATCTCATCAACGGCACCGTCTCCGTGTCGCGTTTGCGTCGCGTGGAGATTGTAGACCTGCTGAACCGGGATCAGGTGAGCATTGATCCGGAGAGCGTGGCAGCCTATATTCAGGGGCGACGGGTCCTCATTACGGGCGCAGGTGGATCGATCGGGACCGAGCTGTGTCGCCAAGTACTCCAGGTCGGCCCCCGCCAACTCATCATGCTCACGCGCGGAGAGAACAGCCTCTACCAGGGAAGTCGGCGCTTGAGAAGTGAGTTTCCCGACGCTGAGATTAGGCTCATCCAGGCAGACGTCGTCAACCGAGAGAAGCTCGACAGGATCCTAGGCGAATACCGCCCTGAGGCCATCTTCCACGCGGCGGCCAACAAACACGTGCCACTATCCGAGTTGAACCTCGACGAAACGCTTTTGGTCAACGTTATCGGGACGTGGCATGTCCTTGAATCGGCGGCGGCCCACTCAGTGAGCCGAGTGGTCTGCATATCCACGGACAAGGCCGCTGAGCCCGTGAGCGCCATGGGCGCCAGCAAGCGTATTGCTGAGATGCTCGTGCTCCAGGCCCACTATCCGGAAACCGTCTGCACAGCCGTCCGCTTCGGGAACGTCCTTGGCAGCAGAGGCAGCGTCGTCCCGCTTTTCGAGGAGCAGATCGCCCAAGGGCGACCGATAACTATCACGGATCCGGAGATGACCCGCTACTTCATGACTATACCGGAAGCGGCGCAACTCGTGCTTCAGGCGGGCGCGTTCTCAACGGGTGGAGATCTCTTCCTCCTGGAGATGGGGGAGCCCATCAAGATCATCGATCTGGCCCGGCAGATGATTCGCCTGTCGGGGTTGCGGCCGGACGAAGACATCCCGATCCAGGTGATTGGCCGACGTCCCGGAGAGAAGCTGCACGAGACTCTCATCAACCCTTGCGAGTCATTCGAACCCACAGCACACCCAAAGATCCGGCGGGTACGCGCAGTCTCACTCCCCCAAATCACACCGGCCGACATTGAGGAACTCCTCGGGCTCTGCCGTGCA
>Ga0307378_10005149_pt1 | contig 18324 bp, 20 predicted proteins | sample UN1MG_FD_202238 | JGI IMG/M metagenome (GOLD analysis project Ga0307378, IMG submission 202238) | Soil microbial communities from Risofladan, Vaasa, Finland - UN-1 | ecosystem: Environmental > Terrestrial > Soil > Coastal area > Acid sulfate soil | place: Finland: Risofladan, Vaasa | collected... | reverse complement strand
ATGGGAACTTATCAATATGAAGAAATACGAATCAATGTGCATCCAGTATTCCAGGGGCTGTCCTTTCAATTGCGAATTCTGCGATATCATCGTTCTGAATGGACGCAGACCTCGGACTAAGAGCAAAGACCAGATTTTAGGCGAACTGGAAGTTTTGTATGCACGGGGTTGGAGAGGGGGAGTATTTTTCGTCGATGATAACTTCATAGGTAATAAAAAAAGACTGAAAATGGAAATTCTTCCCCCTTTAATCGATTGGATGACACAGAAAAAACATCCTTTTTATTTTTTCACTGAAGCTTCTATAAATCTTTCTGATGATGAGGAACTGATGGAATTGATGGTCAAGGCAGGATTTAACAGAGTTTTTATCGGTATTGAAACTCCGCACGAAGAAAGCCTCACAGAATGCAATAAATATCTGAACAAGAATCGTGACTTGATAGCCTGTGTAAAAAAAATCCAGGACAATGGTCTTGAAGTTCAAGGAGGATTTATCGTAGGTTTTGACAGCGATCCTCCTTCAATTTTTGAAAAACAGATAAGTTTCATTCAAAAGAGCGGAATTGTCACTGCTATGGTTGGAGTGTTGAATGCACCTCGTGGAACAAGGCTTTATAGCCGTTTGAAAAGAGAAAATAGATTGTTGGAAGATTCATCTGGCGATAATACAGACTTTTCACTCAACTTCATCCCTAAAATGAATATTGAAACACTCATGAATGGCTATAATAAAATCCTCAATACGATCTATTCACCCAAACACTACTATAAACGGGTGATAACATTCTTGAAGGAATACAAACCTAAAAAGACAAAAAGCCATTTTAAACTTTCTCACCTCAATGCATTCCTTAAATCCATCTGGTTTTTGGGGATAAAAGGAAAGGGACGATTGTACTACTGGAAACTCATTTCGTGGACTTTAGTAAGGCGTCCCCGCTTCTTCAGCCTGGCAATTACATTTGCTATTTATGGCTTCCATTTTCAAAAGGTTGTGGGAATTTAATTTTTTCCCTATGCTGACCAAATTACACTTTATCGATTATCTCAAGGGTAAATCTCTTTTTCAGCTTCATCCCAGCAGCACCGAGAATAATTCTGATAGCCTGAACTGCTGCCTGGCAAAGGTCCCCCAGAAGCCGGCGCTTGTAGTTGAAGAAGATGCGCAGCATCTTAGGTACGGTGAAAACAACCTGGCGGTGGGGAACATCTAAGAGAAGTTCCTCCCGCATCCACTCACCCCATTCCTCCCGCCTCTTCGAATGGCACGATGGGCAAAATCCACGAGTACGGCAGGAGAACATCAATAACCTCTCCTCCCCACACGAAGGACACCTGATGCGGGCAAACCCGCAGCGAGGATTGCCGCAGTCGAGGTAGCGCTCAACCACTTCCTGGATTATGGGTCGGAGGAAGCCGTACTCTCTCTCGAAACGAGACTCATATTCGGCCAGGAACTGGTCAAAGTAATGGAAGAGCACCCGGTAGAGCACGGTGCGTTCCGGATGTCGGGGACGGTAAACTCCTGCCACAGCAGGGACTCATGAATCAAGAAACGGGCCAACATCATGGATACGGCCGGCTCTCCCTGTATAAACGGGAAGAGCACGAGCCCGGCAAGAGAAATCAAACCGAGAAAACGTCAACCGTTGTTGACAGTTAAACGTCCGACTTCCGCTACATACTCCTCACAAGCTTTACGAAAGAGACCTTCTTCTCATCACAAAATCTCATCAGCAGGTGATTGTACCCGGCGGCATCGGAACGCAAAACTAAACGACGAGCGGGAAAATGGCTTTCCAGATAGAGGATGTTCTTGCGAACCAGACTGACATTATGCTCCTGGGGCGCCTCGTTTCCCCGCCGAAATAATGAAAAAGCAATCAGGTTCAAACCTCCTCCTCGAATCATTCCCAAAAGAGGATTAAAACCACTGAATCCTTCATAAGTCTTTGAGGCCATTTTCATGTCACTTCGAATCAAAGTCGAGTCAATATCTAAAATCACACGCTTCGGCTTCTTTCGAGATAAAGCCCGAACTCCCAACCCCATCCCGATCTCCGCTAAACGATGAACATCCCTCCGTTGAAATTTATAAGCCAAGTCCGCGAGCGTATTGGGACGAGGAACATGATCCATCCGCATCAAAGACAACGATCCGGGATCCGAACGCAGTGTGTCCACATCATTGAGACGATCACCACCTCTTATGATCATCTGGAGAAAAACCAACACTTTGGCCGATATCGAATAGCCCCGGCGCCTCTCCTTGAGATGAGAGAACATTGAATCCAGCCGTTTGTCCAAACCAATATCTTTGGCAAATGTCATCAATAAAGCCAGACCAGATGAACCAATGACTTTCGTCTTATGAAGTGTTCCGAGTTTGAAGTTTTGGAGGTTTTGACGTATCATGAAATCGCCTTTCTGGAGATTCACCTGCGGGGTGAAATCTCCACTTTTTTTGGGGTCGCCCCTATTTTACCAGGCAACTGGCGAAATAGGAAAGCTTGCCTGCCGCAAAGCTGTCGCCTGATCGAATTCATTTTGAGCAGAAATTCCATTGGCAGGGATGACAATATGAAACCAGCGCAGTCCGGCAGATGCAGCAGTATGCAACACGCAAATATTTGAAACCGTTCCAACGATTGCCAGATGTTCAACTTTCCAAACACGGCTCAAGAAGTGCTCTAACCATGTCCCATAAAATCCATCATATCTATTCTTTTCGCAGATACGGTCATTTTTCTGTGGTTTTAACTCATCGATAATTTGCCACCCCCACGATTCTCTGCGGCAATGTTCCGGCCAGATTTCCCACTCCCGGTCGCCCTTGAAATGCGTATCCTGCGTATAAGCAATATGCACATTCGCCTGCCGGCCTTTTTCCAGGAGTTTTTGAATATTGGGAACAGTTTGTTCGGCTGCTTCCACCAATAAACTGCCATCGGATTTGCATCTATGTCATGGTTGCAATTATTAGAAAAATGGAAAAAATAGAGCTGAATCTCTACACAATTTTGCAAATTTTCAGTGTATCACTATTTGAGAAAGTCCCTATTTATCAATTACTTACGGATGATTCATCACAAACTTTCGATTGCGATTCTCGTAACCAATTGAATTTATTTGAGTTATAACTGGACACTAGTGGTTTTATATTATATATTTTGAGTTGGACATGTTGGTATATAAAGGTTACGTTTTTACAAAAGAATATAACCTAAATCTATATATATTTACCATTGAATTAGAATAATTAGTGGATAATCAAAATTGCTGAACAATTCTAACATTTAGATTAGAAAATGAAAAAGGTAATTTATTTAGGTGTAGCAAAATCATTGAAAGATGGAGATAATAGAGTAGCAATACCCCCACATTGTATTCCTTCTTTAGTTCGGGCAACACAAAACAATGGCCAGAATCACACTCGTCTTGACGTGCTTGTTGAAAGAGGAGGAGGACAAAAAGCAGGATATAGTGATAAAGAATATACTGATGTAGGTGCAAAGATTGTAACTCTGGATGAAATGCTGGAAACAGCGCACATTCTTGTTGATGTAAAACAGCGACCTAAATATGGTCTCCTTAGAGGCGGAGTGAATATGTTTTTCGCACATGTAGAGAAAGGACAAGGGCCAGAACAATTAAAGGTATTCTTAGAAGCAGGAGGTGTTATAGTATATTCTCCTGAAACCTTTGAGGATAATGGTGCAGCAAAGCCATTGCGCTGGAAAAGTTTTTATTTTGCTGGAGTGGGTGGTGTTCATCTTCTATTAGAAGGTATAAGACTATCATATAACTTAAGGGGAATTAAACCTATACCCTTTGAATTCTTTCCCCAGGTAGAAGGCGCCACACCAGAAGATATAACCAAGGCATATAAGAAAATCAGCGGTCTGGAAAAAGGATTGAAACTTGCAGTAATAGGCGGAAAAAGAGGACCTGTCTCATGTGGGTCTCAGGAAGAACTTAAAAGAGCAGGGCTTTCTTATGATCTATTGTATAGAGATATTACAGCCTACCCAGATAAACTAGCACAGGAACTCGCGAAATATGATGGAGTTATTAATGCAACAACATGGAACCCAGGTGATCCAAGGATTATTACAAAAAGACAACTCTCAGTAATGAAAAAAGGTGCTGTCTTGGCTGATGTTACTTGTGACCAGGATGAGAGCAGTACAATTGACAGCGAAGGTGAACCTGTTATTGGTGGTGTTCGCTATTCTTACGAAACAAACTGGGGCGATCCAAATGCATTTTATTGGGTTGGCCCGAAATTCCATACCTTTAACCAATCAAATCCACGTGAGTTTATTTCAGGCAAAGTTCATGTGCTCTATAATACAATAGGAATGATTCCAGGAGGAACAAGCACTGCAAGAGCCGCATCAGATGGATACTTTGACATGATTTTTTCATGTCTTACTGAGATAATCCAAGCAATAGCACAAGGAACAGAACTGCCAGAGAATGGTCTGGTTGTAAGAGATGGTGTTATTTATCATGAGGGATTACGCGAACAGGTTAGAACAAGAAATAATCTCGCTGGATTTAGGAAATATCTAGGCTCAATGGCAATGGTGAGCTATCAGAGCTTACACTAGTATCTAAAGGTGAAAGAACTAATAGAGAAGAAGATATTAACAGAGAATTAGAAAGATTACGGGCAACAATCCTAAGAAACAGAGTTGCATTTACTCATACCCCTAACATGTTGCATTTACAGATGGGGTATGATGCAAGAGCACCCAATTACACCCAAGAAGTTTCTGCCAGACCAGATAAGATACATCAAATTGATATAACAAATAAATTCTATTTTGAAAATTTAAGGCAGTTTCTCTCGAATAGACAAATCGAGTATTTAGATGTTGGCTGTGCAGATGGAGTAAGAACAAAATATTTCTTTGATAAATTGAATGATTTCTGTACTGTTGTTAGATTAGAGGGTCTTGATTACTCAAGAGAACTGGTGAAGCTAGCTCAGAGTGTCTTGGGCAAAGAAAATGTAGTCTGGGGGGATATTACTAATTTATCCTATGATGCGAACTTTTACTTAATAACTTGTATGTATTCTGTTCTTGGACATCTGCCAGAAGATATGATCCAAACAGCATTTGATAATTTATGGGCATCCCTTAGAGATGGAGGCCATCTCTGTGTAGATGTTATCGCAAAAGACCCTCAGTTTCTTGAAAGATATGGATATGATAGGGCCACAGAGAATAGTGGTGATTATCTAGCATATTTCGTAAGTGTGGATGGTAAACCTCTAACAAACGTAGATGGTAAACCAATAGTCTTTACACAAAGAATGTCTACTCCTGCAGAAATGAGGCGCTATGCAAGAAGAGCAGGATTTGGAATAGTAGCAGAGAAAGAGGTTACTGCAATCGAGTCAGGAGTAGATGAAATGGAATACGCTTTAGTATTACAGAAGTGATTTATAATTTCTTTATTTTCGAAACTTCTGCATTTAGTTGTTTTTTAATTTATAAAACTAAAATATTCAGGAATGTGCCACTAAAGAATAAGAAATTGGTTTTCGGCTGTGGCGGCCAAGTAAGCCTTTTTGTGTCGATTTACCCATCCAACCATCGTGGGGAAGTATAAATCACGACAAAAAGGATGAGTGATAAGAAATTCATTTTCTGCTGCGCTGGCTGGGTGTGTATCTTAGTCCTCATTTTCCCATTCAACCACCGTGTTTCCCGTCAGCTATGGCGATTTTACCAGTGTTGATATTACCAATCATCCGACATTCGGCGCTAAGTTCGACATGCTCCGCTGAATCTATATTCCCATTTAATTCCCCATTAATGATGACATGTGGAGCGTTGACCAAGAAAGGGAGAAAATTTCTATGCCCTTTTATCGACAATTTATTAGATGAAACGGTTTCGGTGGGATGCACCATGACATGTGAGATGCGGCTATTTAATTATTTCATGATAAGAGTTAAAATTAGGAAAAAGAGAATAAGGAAAGAAGAATTTTTTTGAATTAACCCACCAGTTTGATGAAGGTAAAAAATGAAAGAAGAATCCGCCCAAAATCAAGCCTCTAAGGAGAGGGCGATTGATGCTGCTCTTTCTCAGATAGAAAAACAATTTGGCAAAGGCGCCGTGATGAAGCTTGGCCAGAGAGAGGCGGCCATCAAGGTGCCGACAATTCCCACAGGGTCTATTGCCTTTGATCAAAGCTTAGGGATTGGTGGATTTCCACGCGGTCGAGTGGTGGAAGTCTTTGGACCTGAAGCCACAGGAAAGACAACTCTTGCTATTCATGTGATTGCTGAGGCCCAGAAGATAGGAGGACAGGCAGCTTTCATAGATGCTGAGCACGCCTTAGATCCGAATTATGCCGCTCAGGTTGGTGTGGATGTGGATAACCTCCTCATCTCACAGCCTGATTATGGAGAGCAAGGTTTGGAAATTGCCGAGGTTCTTGTCCGGAGCGGAGCTGTGGATGTCGTCGTAGTCGATTCTGTAGCCGCACTAGTGCCGAAAGCTGAGCTAGAGGGAGAGATGGGAGATGCCCATATGGGGCTTCAAGCCCGTCTCATGTCACAGGCATTGAGAAAATTGACGGCAATCATCAGCCGTTCAAAAACCTGTTTTATTTTTGTCAACCAGATTAGAGAAAAGATAGGTTTTTTCTTTGGAAGTCCTGAAACAACCCCAGGAGGCCGAGCTTTAAAATTTTATTCTTCCCTCAGAGTGGATATCAGGAGATTGGCTACATTGAAGGAAGGGGATAAAGTCGTTGGGAACAGAGTGAAGGTGAAAATCGTGAAGAATAAAATGGCACCTCCTTTCCGAGAAGCGCAGTTTGATATCATTTATGGTGAAGGGATATCTAAGGAAGGAGATTTGATTGATTGTGGTGTCGATAATGGGCTTATCGAGAAGATGGGAACTTGGTACTCATATAAAGGAGAAAGATTGGAGCAGGGAAGAGATAACGTCAAGAAACTCATTAAAGAAAATAAAGAACTGGCTGCCGAGCTCAATCGAGAGATTCGCAAGAAGGCAGGGCTTATCTCTGAACCGGCACCAGAGAGATAATCCCTTGGGCTTAATCTGGAATTTTTATATCGGAAAAGAATTCTTTAGGGAATTATAGGCCCAGTCACGGACCCAGTCCGGACATCTTTTGACCTGGACGCCCTTGTCTCTTAGCCATCTTTGCACAGTCTTTCTATGCAGATTTAAAAGCCTGGCTGCAGCCTTACCCCCCATCTCTTGAGCCGTTTCGATCGCATAGGCTTTCTGTGCATCCGTATAGCGTCTCTTCGCGGATCCCAGAGCTCGTATAACGAACGATCCCGAGCTGGCCTATATCTAGGCATGGATAAAACAGGAAAAACCGGGGGGGGGCTATGGTTGACGCGCTTAAAAAATCAAGAGTTCTTTTTTGACCCGGGGAGTAATGTGCTCTTCAACCAGCTCATGGATGATATGGGAAAGCTTTTTATCTTCCTGGAACGCATACGCCCTCAAAGCGGCCGCGTTTTTCTCCTGGAGATAGACTACAATCATTTTCTTACTAATTTGCTGTTTTGATGTTTTGACAGCTTGATGTTTTGATATCTTGTCTTTCCCCCGCATTTCTGTGACTCTGTTGCCTAGTCCCTTCATTTTTTCTGGCATGTTACCTCTCTTTTTTTATCACCTCTTCGGCCAGAGCTTCGAAGTCCCGGGCCACGGTTAGCATTGACAATATAGCCCTCGATCCCCAACCTTGGCAAATTAGCCTCTTCTAGTAGCTCGGAAATTAAGGTATCGATTTCAGGCTGCAAGTGCTTCTGGATTTTATAGAATCGTATCATGCTACCCTACCGAGTATTCACGTAGAAATAAAGGGCGCTCAAGCTTATCTCAAATTCACGGGCTGCCCGGGCATAGCCCAGGGCTTTGACTCTTTCCCGGATATACTCAAGGGGATATTTTGCCAGCCTCGATGCCCTAAAGCTCGATCGCGTTTCTATGCCATATTCCTGGAGGGTTCGATGTACGGTATCTCTAGACAAGCCCAACTCTTCAGCAATGGTCCTTATAGATAGCCCCTGATCCGCGTACATGCGCTGGAGGGCAGCCTTTGACGGCCTGTTGTCTATCCTTGGCCTTCCTACTCTCCGCTTTGCCCTTTGCTCTCCCCGTGGCCTAGCCTCTGGGCCTTCAAGCCTTTCAGTAAGCCCCTCAAAAGCTCCTGTTGTGTCTGTGACTTGTGGAGAGGGCTTCTCCCCATATTTCAAGTTGTAATCAGCTTCACTCAAAAGATCAATCTCTCTACCGACTGCCATGCTTAAACAATGCCTTATAGCATCGTCTGGACCTGGAAATTTTAGCCACTTCATCCAGCGTCCATCAAGGTGTTGATATCTCCCGTAATACATAAAAACTCCTCTTTTATTATGATTTACATATAGCTGCCAAATACTCTACTTGCAGCTCTAGCCTGATCCTCAAATTCAATTCTTTCAAAATATATTTGTGTGCTTTGAATACTGGCATGTCTAAGCCAATGTTGAATTTTGATTGCACTCTCGTTTTTCTTTGCCATAAGCATGGCGCAGGTATGTCTCAGGGCATGGATGCTGTAGTCACTTGATAGTCCTGCTCTTCCGGCATATTTCTTGAACAGATCCTTAACAGCTTGTGTTGTTATGGGCTTTCCTTTTACCTTGGGGCTAGGGAAGAGATACACTTCATCTTTATCGAGCGTCTTCATATATCGCTGTAGCTTTTTCCAAAGTCTTTCATCAAGATCAGGATAGTTCCGTCTTCTTCCTGATTTCACACCCTGAATAGTGATCGTTTTCGTTTCTGGTTCTATTTCATCAACCTGGATATTTACAATCTCTTGCACTCTAAGGCCCAAGTATAAGGCAAGGCTTAAAATTACATCGTCTCTAAGGATTCTCTCTTTTCGGATAGCCTTGAAAAAATCCTCGAGCTGCTTTTCTGAAAGGTGTTTCCAGCCGTTCTTTTTGTCTGTTCCTTTAGGCCGTCCACGTTTTCTCATTTCAACCTCCCTTCAATCACTTATTAAAACATATTTATTAATAAGTAGATTGTCAAGAGGCTTTTTAATTTCCTCTATAAACTGTGAGCATAACGTCTTCTATCACTTATTATTACTTTATAATAACGGGTTATTTTTCGGTTTTTTTATTCGCTCTCAACCTTAACATTTCTTAACAATCAATTGCTCACCAGAATTCTCGTTTTTTCTCGTTTTTTTAACGAGTTCTCTGGGGGTGACAGACTCCCTTTTTTATAGTGTAGGATTCCGGCACATGCCAAATCCCTTTTTATGGTGTGTAAAAACTCTCAAAAATCCCTATTTCACCATATTTTATGGATCCGGGATTGCCTCAAGAGGGCCATTTTTCCGATTGGCTACCCCTGTATATAGGCGTCCTAATAATTACACGGCCTCTTTTTATAGTGTAGGAAAACGATTTTTTCTATAGCGTCTTAAAACCCTTAACGCTTTGTTAGCCGGTCTTGTTGTCGTTTACAAATATAAGCCGTTTTCTTGCTCACCTGACCGTTTCTCTTCCTTCGCGGATCATCACCTTTCTGGAATTGTCTCTTATGAGGCTTCTTTCCAGCAGGACCAGTATTACTGCTTTTACCCATGTTCCACCGTTGTCCTTATCTCATCACTTTTTTTCCAGTTTTTTACTGGGGATATTGACAAAAAATATCCTGGGTACTTACCTTTAACTTATGACTGAAAAGATCCTCGTTTCCTCTTGCCTCTTAGGTGTCCCCTGTCGCTGGCATGGGGGAAAGCTGCACCTTAGCTCCTATGTTAAGCGTTTCATGAAGGAGAATCCTGATACTGAGCTAATTCCTGTTTGCCCTGAGATCCTTGGAGGGCTGCCTTGTCCACGTCCTCCGATCAAGAGAAAGAATGGCCGGGCTTTTTTCACCTGTGAAGATAAGCGCGATCGAAAACAAGTTACCCTGGAGGAAGTGACAGAGAATCTTATTTCAGGGAGTCTGAAAGCTCTGGATATCGCTCGAGCTCATAATGTTAAATTGGCTATTCTCTGCAACTGGTCCCCGTCCTGTGATCTCAAAGGCTTCACTGGAAAGCTCTTAAGTGAAAATGGTATTGAAATCGTTAACTCCTGGTAGACCTTCTAATATAGAAGCCCTTTTTTGGCCTCTATAATCTCCATAATCCCCTTTTTTGGACTCCGAAAACTCCGGATACTCCTTTTCGATCCCCGGGAAGATGTTGGCTTTTGTTAAGGCCCAGGAGAGATTCTTGACTTTCCGGCTTTGTGATATAATGCATTTAACTTGTCCGAACTTCGGACAGTTTTTCTTCCGATATCTTTTCTTTCACCGGCTGTAGAAAAGATCCTATCAATAGCCCCCCTTGCTGACAAAACAGCCGGCACTCTCTACTTATGCCTGTCCCCTATGTCACAAAGATTAAAATGATAAAAAGCGATTTTACTTGATATTTCCTATAATATATATATAATTAGTAGGAAACCTTTTCGTTTGTGTTACGTATATATAATTAAAGGAAATGAATTGAGAAAGGAAATTCAGATGAAATTTGGATATAAGGTTGCAATCATTTTAGTGGCAGTTTTTATCTCTATAGTGGGATTTAATATGATCGCCTCGCCTTGCTATGTTTTCTTGAAGTAGGAAATGAAGCAGTCCATAAAATTATAGGGAATTATCTGGATAGCGCTTGGACGTGTAAGATTCTTTCCGGAATATCCCCTGTCCTCAATTATACCGGTGAGGTCCCAGTCCTTAGCCTTGGCAAGTGCCTTGATCCGTTCGGCCTGTGCCTCCAGCGAAACGCCTTCTTTTGCCTGCTCCTCTGTGCTTACGCGTGTATAACCGACAGCTCGCGGAGAATTGGCTTTTTTTTCGTTTTTTTATTCCCTCTCAACCTTAACATTTCTTAACAATCAATTGCTCACCAAAATTCTCGTTTTTCCCGTTTTTTTCAGTTTTTTTAACTGAATTCTCTAGGGTGACAGATCCCTTTTTTATAGTGTCGGAAAACTCCCCTTTTTATGGACTCAGAAAATCCAGATTTTTCAATTTGATCCCCTGGCGTCAACTGGTCTTGATTTCCCATTTCTGCTTATTTTTGAGCTGTTTTTGTCCCTCAAAATAAAATTGTTTTCCTTAAAATCACTCGAGGCAATTTTACTTTATTGGGCTAACTTGCACAATAGAATAGGAGGTAACACTGTGGAGCTAAAGCTTATAAAAAGCAAAAAAGCAACAGGCAAAAGAGTTGAATCAGCAAGAGATGTCTATAACATGATGCAAGAAGAGGCAATGGCGGATCGTGAATATTTGTGGGTTTTACATTTAAACACCAAATACGATGTTATCGAGAAAGAGCTGGTGCCACTGGGAACATTGGATAGAACCCTTGCCACGCCAAGAGAGGTTTTCAAGAGTGCGATAATTAACAGTGCTCACGCCGTTATCCTTGTTCATAACCACCCAGCGGGTTATCCCGACCCTTCACCTGAGGATGAAGTATTCTTCCATAACTTTGGTATGGCTGGTGAATTGATAGGAATACGAGTGCTGGATAATATTATTATTGGGAGATACGGATGCTACTCCTTTTGTGAGCACGTTCTAGGACAAGAAAATTACTTTGGGCAAAAAACTCTGTTTATAGAACAGGAGGCAGTTTGTGTCAGGTGTGGACAATGGGTCAAGAATGACGAAGCAGCCGAAATGGAAGGGCTAATTTATTGCCCTTACTGCTGGAAGGTTTGTTTTGGTGAAAGCGGTGAAGACTGGATTCCTGAAATATGAAAAGAAAATGAACAGAAGAAGATTTTTTAAGTTCTTCATTTTGTCCATAGTAGGCCTACCATTTATGAAATTATTTAAACCATCAGAAAGAGACCCGTGTTCTGTTTGTGGTAAACATGCTTTAACTTGGAATGATGACTTTTATGATGGCAAGAGAGAAATCAGTTTTGTGTGTGAAAGCTGTGGCCACTGTAGATGTATCCGGCTATAATTTTTTCCCATTTCATGCCGATTTTAGGGGTGTTTTGACGCTCGGCATCTCGTGGTATGAATTCGAACGCGGAGGTGAGACAGTCACGTTTCCTGTACAACTGTCGAAAATACAAAAATTGCTCCTCCGACTACTCGATATTGACCCCTCGGCTTATGCCTGATAGACTCTTTCCTGAAGGGCAATATTCCTGAATGTACCTTCAGCTAAGTGCGGAATGTAGGTTATAGGAATGCATTTGTTATTCTTGATCGGTCATTATAGTGATGGGCCAAAATCATGGAAGGGAAGGTGAGATTTTTTTGAATAAAAGAAAAATTACAAATAAATTGAGCAGGTTGGCATTGATTTTAGCAGGGAACTTCTTTGTGGCACTTGGAATTCTTGGGATATTTTTGCCTCTTTTACCTACAACGCCTTTTCTTTTACTCGCTGCTGCATGCTATTTCAAAAGTTCAGAAAGATTTTACAACTGGCTCATGAGTAATAAATGGTTGGGAAATTATATTAAGAATTATCGAGAGAAAAAGAGCATACCATTAAAAGTGAAAGCCTTATCCCTTTTTTTTTGTGGTTAACAATAGGATATTCAGTTTTCTTTGTAGTGAACATTTTTCTACTTAGAGTCATTTTGATCCTAATAGCTATTGGTGTTACTATACATGTCCTCTCTATTCGAACTTTAAAACAATGATCGATGATAAGGAGTTCCTTTCTTTAGAGTAATTATTTGGAGCGACGCCTAGGCTTTTAATTGTGTAGATTGCGTTGGTGGAGTTCATTTGTTATTTTTGGTCAGTCATTGGATGTTTTATAAAAAAATTTATTTATAGTCTTGCTCATGATTTTTTTAGTGGATCTTGCAACAACAATATCAAAAATATCAGCCCAGGATATAGACCGGATACTTAAAGCGCTGACTTCCAGTCAGAATGTTAATAATTTTTAGCCCTCGTCCCAAAAACCCTCTTTTCCCTAACGGGTTAGCCATGATTGGTTTTTCATAGAAAGGGCTGCTACAGGAACAATCCACCACAGGCAAAGGGCAGCAATAATGCCATAAGGAATTCCATAGAGAAAAACCAGGCTTTTGTTGGTGCGGAAATAATAAAGAGAAAGAAAAAAGGAAAAAACTACCAAAAATGCAAGATGACGGAGAATAAGGAGAGGATGGGCGAGAACAGAATAAGTGACAATACTTAATGAAAAAATGTGGATGGGAGGGAGAAGATTTAAAAAGAAAAAGTCTAATATCGGTAAAATACGGTGCTTTGTTCTGTAACGAGAAAACATAAAACGGGCAAAAAGAATTGATTCTCGAATATAACTCCTTGTCCAGCGGAGGTACATTTTATTCATCTGGCCAAACGTAACGGGTACTTTGGTATAAACTACAGCATTCGACTGGTATTTTGTCATGTATCCAGCCTTAAGGATTTGAGTTGTGAGGGCCCTATCTTCCCCATAGGTGCAGGGAGTGTTCAAGAACTTCTGGGTAACCCATTCGAGGACAAATCTCTGTAATATTGATTTCCTGTAAGCAGTGAGGGCTCCAGGGCAGCACAAAACAGCTCCATAGACACTTTGGTAAGCACGGCCGAAATCAAAGGAGATAGAATAGCGGATAGAAAGCATTCTCGTAAGAAAATTTTCTTTTTCATTCAAAGCAGCCACTCTCCCGGCAACAGCTCCTATATTCTTATCTTTAATTAATGGAATGACAATATTTCTGAGGGCGCTACGCCCGATTTTGCTGTCTGAATCAGTAGTAACTATGATTTCTCCTTTTGATTTTTTTAAACCGACATAGAGCGCTTTTCTCTTCCCTAGATTTTCCTTGAAATTGATCACCCTAAGATTCTCCCCATATTTTTGCTTGGCCTTCTCCATGTGGAAAAAGGTACTATCGGTTGAACCATCATTGATACAGATAACTTCAAGCCTATCTTTCGGATAGTTACTGGAAAAAATAGAGTCGATAGATTTCCCGATTAATTCTTCCTCATTTAAAGCAGGCATTATCACAGAAACAAAGGGCCAATTCACTTTTTCTTCTGGTTCTATTGTTTGGGGTTTATAGCGAAACCAGATTATTGTCCGGAAAACTATACCGCCCAGTACGATTACACCGGAGATTAGCAATGGATATGTTGAAATTCTAGTAAATGTATTGCTGCGCAAAAATTCAGCCCATAGGTAGAAAGTGCGGAAATAAACAGAAATAATTAGTATAAGAATACTGCTTATTACAATGAGAAAAACAATAAAGAGGTCTATCCTTTCTCTAAAAAATGGAAGTTTAAAAGTCGGACTCCTTGACTTAGAAGATAAGCCAATATCATCAAGAGCTTCTTCCCACATCATGGCACCACGAAAGCTAAGAATGAAATGGACAATGTATTCCTCTTTATACTTATATCTTTAGAAGGAAAGAGAGGTCAAGTTCCATCTAACGAAAAATGATCTTATAAGATAAAGAAGAAAAAATCAAACGGATATAGAGCTTTGCAGGCCCTTGAGCTTTGCCATGTCTTTGTTATCCGTTTGCTATCAGCTACCCTGTAATTTTGCCATCACCTTGTTATTCACTCCACGCTCACTTTTGCCTTGTTATGTCTTCTTCTCTTTAAGCCTTGCCTCTGCTTTATGTTCCTATATGCATGGTTAAAGGACTTTAAAAAACACACCTGTAAGAATTATAAAGAATCCATAAACAAAACAAGATCAGATGTAGAGTAAAAATGGCAATTTTCCATCCTTTTGGGATGTGCTTTTCTGTATTGGGATCACCAAATTCTTTATAAGTAATCCCCAGGTGCCTATGAAGTGTTCCAATCAGCGTAGATCCTAGAGCATACACTACAAGAGAAGGAACAAGAAATGATCTTAAACCCTGTTCAAGTTCTCTATAAAAAAGAAGCAAAAGGCCACAGAGAAAAGCTGAGAAAATAGCAGGTGCAAATCTGGGCATCCTGTAAAAAGATTCAGCCACATCATTAAATATTTTAGTCATCATTCACCCCCTTTTTCATGTTCCTATATTAACTCTTAAAGACCCGGCCGATCCCTCAATCATGGCAAATCCTCCAGATCTTTCTCGCTGAATTCCCGGCCACATTCTAGGCACCGATAAACAGTATAGCTCTTATCATAGTCCCCATACCTGATCGCCACACGCTCTCTGATCTTGACGCTGCCACAATAGGGACACTTAACTTTTTCTTCCATGTGAGAATTCTTTCCTACTCTACCCGCCTCTCCATTTCAACAACGAGAGAACACTTGGGACACATAGAATACTTTGGATCCGGACAAAAGACCAAGCGAATGAGCTTTTTTTCGTCGGGTTTAAATTCCATTTTGGTTTACTCCTTAAAGCTCAAAACCTTAAAGCCTTTTTCCTTAACCCGTAGCCGTTTGGCTGCCGGCTGTCGTTTGGCTTTCTTTTCTTCCTCGTTGTGGTTTCCTGCAGGACGGAGGGCGCGGGGGCAAATTTTAGGCGTCGCCTGTAAATTCCTGGACCAGGTCAACCAAAAGTTAGGATAAAAAATTCGCCAGATTTTCTACTATCTGGCTACCGTTAGTATACGTATCGATTTAAGAATATCGTTAGTATCAGCGAGGCGTGAATTGAGTGTGCGGAGTTCCTTGACGATTTCTCTGAGGAGATCGTCTCCCTGTTTTGTTTTGAGATCAGTAGCGCCTAGGACCATTTTAACCTCCTATGTACGTCGTCAAGTGGTTTCGGACTTATGTGCTGACATATTAAGCTACAGTTTACGTAATTCATACTATACCTAATTGATTCCATTTGCCAAGGCTTCAAGCATAATCGTCTTATTGATCTTCTTTCTTTCCCGGATGGTTTTCTTTTTAATTTTCATCCTGTTTTTCAAGATCTCTTTTTCCCTGCCAAAATATTTGTCACTGGGTGTGACATTGTCTATGGCCTCATGATAACGATGATTGTTGTAATAGTCGACCCATTCTGAGATACGTGCTTCCAGCTCAGCTGGTGAATAATAATGATCCAAAAGGATCAGGTTTTTCATGGACCGGTGATAACGTTCTATCTTCCCCTGGGTCATGGGATGGTAAGGTCTGATTCGGATATGCTGGATTTCATTTGCTTCGAGATAGTGTTTGAGCTCCTTTGAAATATATGCCGAACCATTATCCGAGAGAAGCCTGGGGCGATGGACCACATGGACATGCTCGACTCCAGTCCATTCAATAGCCATGTCCAGAGTCTTTTTTACATCCTCAGCCATCATTGTCTGGCACAGCCTCCAAGCAAGGATATAACGGGAATAATCATCCATCACAGTGGAAAGATAGTACCAGCCCCAGTCAATCACTTTAAGATAGCAAAAATCCGTTTGCCAGAGCTGGTTGATTCTAGTTGTGGGATGCTCGAACTTGTCTTTGGCGGATATGACCGTATAAACAGGTGATGTTACCAGATCATAGGCTTTGAGGATGCGGTAGACACTGCTTTCAGAGATAAAATAATCCATTTTGTCTGTTATATGGCATGCGAGTTCTCTCGAGGACTTCTCAGGATATTCTCCGGCCACATCCAGCACCCGCTGCTTCTCCCATTCAGGGATCTTGTTCCAGATCTGATGAGGGCTTTTATGATGGCTTCTAAGGCCTTCATAGCCGTGTTCCTGGTACCTTTTATACCACTCATAAAAAGTACTCCTGGAAACTCCTATTTCCAGAAGTGTCTGTTTGACGCTGAAAGGAGATTCCTCGACCATTCGGATGATTTCCATTTTCTCAGACTGTGTGTATCTCATGTATCGATGGATGCGTATTCCGAACCCTTCAAGGTTTTTTTTAAAACCCGGTTCCGAAGCACAACCTCGGCGACCAGCATCTTTAACTCATCATTCTCATCCCGAAGCTCTTTGACTTCACTGGATGAGGCTTCCCGGATGGTGTCCCCGTTGAGCTGCCGTTTTCCAGACTCCAAGAAAGATTTACTCCATTTGTAATACATGGTGGGATGGATGCCTTCCTTCCGGCAGAGATCCGTGATGCTCTCTTCACCACGAAGGCCTTCCAGAACGATACGGATCTTTTCCTCAGCTGTGAACTTGCGACGGCTCTTGCGTTTGATCTCCCTAACGATGGATTCAGGCGAAGTTTTGGACTTTTTCTCTGTTGTCATGCATTTCTCCTAACTTAAGATTATCACAAATAACCTGTAGCTTAAGAAATGCTCTCATCTGTCCGAATTTAGCTGACGGGAAACAGCTGAAGAATCAAAGGTATTTCTTTATAAATCGCGCCGCCTCTTTGTCGACAGCATAACCGTCATCCCATTTCCAAACAGACGGGACATGATACGCCTTGCTTCTCCTTGCGAATCCGGCAAAATCTGGTTGTGTTATAATGAAATTAACTCTCTTCTGAAAATTTATCTCATGAGGATTCTACATCACTTCAACCGTCTATATCAATGAAGGCATAACCCGCCAAGCGTCTTTTTATTCTCCGGGAGGTCGGATCTATTAAGCTCTCCGGCCTCCAGTGCCTTCCTTTAGGGCACAGTAGATGACATTAGTCTCTTATGCACTTCCTTGGCCATTTCTCTGCTATCGTTTGCTATTCTCACCCCTGGAGCTTTGCTATAACTCTGCTAAGTCACTTAGAAGTAAATTAGAAGCTTATCGGGATTTACTCCCGACAACCCCAGCTTGCCTTTTGCAATGGCCTTTAATCTCCGGAGAGATTCCTTGATTTTCCTGTCTGACCAGTTGCCAGTTGGGAGGAAAGCCTTGATGCTTTTATGGCCGACAATTCTTTTATCTTTGGTTAAAAAGGGCTCACATAGTCCACCTGAACTATGTGGAAGCTTATCGGCATCTTTAAGATTTTCTGGATGCTCGGCAAGCCAAGTGCCTATAGCTTTGATTGTCCCATCAATAACCCTAACGTCATGACCATATTCATCATTAACTCCGGAGTGCTCCCGAGCTGGCAAGAATTCGGATTTATGAAAAGATGCAGTGAATAATTGTAAAAACAATGATACAATATTTTCTTTTGTAAAGTTGATATGGGGAATATTGTTTTAATAATTTTATAGGAAGTTAATAAAGAAATGATAAATAAAGCTTTAATACTTGCTGCTGGAGACGGTGACAGATTATACAATTTAACTAAAGACAAACCAAAAGCAATAATTCAACTTTTAGGTTTATCTTTGATTGAGAGAGTAATTTTAACCACAAAACAAGCAGGCATTAAAGAATTTGTGATAGTTAT
>Ga0307378_10005147_pt1 | contig 18325 bp, 13 predicted proteins | sample UN1MG_FD_202238 | JGI IMG/M metagenome (GOLD analysis project Ga0307378, IMG submission 202238) | Soil microbial communities from Risofladan, Vaasa, Finland - UN-1 | ecosystem: Environmental > Terrestrial > Soil > Coastal area > Acid sulfate soil | place: Finland: Risofladan, Vaasa | collected... | reverse complement strand
ATAAGGCTTGGCTAAGTACTTGTTATGATACTCGATGAATTCCATTATCTTGTCCTCCAGATCTCCGACAGAACAAAAGTCCCCGCGGCGAATGACCTTGGTAGCCAAAGTGGAAAACCAAATTTCAATTTGGTTCAGCCAGGATGCATGAGTCGGTGTGAAATGGAACACCACACGCTTTGACGGGTCAGTCAAAAAGTCCTTACGCTGACGGCCTGTCTTGATCTGGCCCGGATCGCATTTGCAAAAGTCAGCCACAACCTGGCAGGTCAATTCATGATAGTGGGTGTTAAGGTTATCCAGAACGATATGGATTGCCCGAGCGTCACAGTAGTATTTACAGACCCATTCCATAAATTCTGCAAAAACTTCCGCCGGGCGGTTTGGTGTCAACATACCCATAACACCACCTGTAGCAACCTCGAAGCCAGCGGTCAGACAGCAGGTGCCATGCCGTTTGTATTCATGTTCGATAAGCTCCATTCTGCCGGGCATTGTTGGCTTGTGGGGATATTTGCGTTTCAGGGCCTGGATGGAAGTCTTCTCGTCCACCGAAAGTAAGATTTCGTGTCTTTCATACATTTTGAGTGCATTTAGGTACAATTCGACTATATCGTGCATCTTGGGATAGAAATCCGGATCGGGGCTGTTTAGCCAATAATGCCATAGATGAGGCTTTATCGCCGTCTGATCCAGCAACCGCCAAATCGTTGTCGAACAGATCGAGTCAACTATACCTTTTTGGACTACTGCTCGAGACAGATCGGTCATACTCCAATGTGTGATCGGATGACCCTGCTGTTGTGGCGGTTTGGTTGCCAAAGCTACAATACTATGTTGCTGCTGAGGGGGAAAAAGTCGGCGGTCTGCCAGGCCGTGGTCGGTCCTGTAGGCCGTCGATACCTTGCTGTTCATAGCGTTTTCGCCAGCGTATGACTGTATCCACGGAAGTGCTGAGGCGACGCTTGATTTGCCGGTGGGGTAGTCCATCGGCACAGTAGAGGATAATGCGGGCACGGAGTACCGATCGCTGAGCCAAGGTACGCTTTCGGACCATAGCCTCCAGGGTTTCTCGGTCTCCCCGGTGTAGATGTAATGGTGGTGCAGGTGGAAATGGCATGATATGACCTCCATGTTTTCATAACTGAGTTCCTTACTATTACTTACCATTACCATTATCGAACCATCTGCTTGAAAATCTTTATATAGTCGCATTATTTCTGAAATGTGGTACTAGTACATCCTTTAATCCCACTGAATCATACCCCTTCATCCTGGTGGGCGGCTCGCTGAACTCAACCTTGGACGATATGGCTGTGTTCGGTCAAATGCATCTGAACGACGGTGTGTATAACGGAAAGCGAATCCTTTCTGAGGCGTCTGTAACCGAGCAGCGGAAATTGCAGATACCTGAAGAACGCTTTAGAGCCCCTGGATTGGGATGGCACCGGGACCTTCCTGATGAGAATGGCCTGGCCGATCTCGTTTTTATCAGCGGCGCATCAGGGCCGCATTTGCGGGTTGACCGAAGGCAACAAACGGTGACCGTTTTTTTGGTGCGCACGAGCTTACAAAAAGTCGTACCCCTATTTACTGACCTTAATCAGTATGTCGAAAAGATGTTTGAGGTAGCGGATGAGCGTTGACAGTTAATTTTTTAAATTATTACCAAAATTTATTCATATGAAAGCAAAAAAATTATCAACTTTATTATTATCTACTGCCTTGTTGCTGATTGTTGCAACAGCCCCTGGGGCATTGGCTGCTGAAAGACCCAATATCATCTGGATCATTGTCGAGGACATGTCCTGTGATTTTGGCTATCAGGGCCAAACACTTGTTCAGACGCCCAATGTTGACCGATTAGCCAAAGAAGGGACGGCCTTCAGCAACGCCTATGTATCGAGCCCGGTCTGTTCGCCAAGCCGTTCCGCACTGATTACCGGGATGTACCAGACGAGCATTGGCGTGCAAAACCACTATACGGGCCGTGGCACGATCAAACACCATCTGCCTGCCCATGTGAGATTGGTTCCGGAATTGTTCAAGGAGGCGGGGTATTATACCTGCAACACAAATGAGGGATTCAAAGGTTTCGCCAAGACGGACTATGATTTTGAGTATGATATGAAAGCGCTCTACGATGCCCCGGACTGGTCAGGGCGCAAACAGGGACAGCCGTTCTTTGCCCAGATTCAACTGCGTGGCGGCAAGTTAAGAAATGTTCCGGCGTGGTACGATCAAGTTAAATCCGGGCTGAATGACCTGGTCAATGAGGACCAGGTAACCTTACCTCCGTATTATCCTGAAGACCCTGTTTTTCGTGAGGACTGGGCTCAATATTTGAACAGTGTGCAATACACCGACAAAGAAGTCGGGCTTGTTCTGCAGCGGCTTAAAAAAGAAGAGCTTCTTGATAACACGGTCATCTTCTTCATTACGGATCACGGAGTCAGCCAGGCAAGGGGCAAACAGTTCCTTTATGATGAGGGAACAAATATCCCCTTTGTGGTTTGGGCCCCGGGCCGCGTTTCACCTGGGAAGATTCGCAACGACTTGATTACGCATATCGACATGGCAGCCACCTCGTTGTATTTCGCGGGGATCGATGTTCCTGAGTATATGCAGGCAAGGCCGCTGTTTGGTCCTCAGGCGCAGCCCAGAGACTATGTGGTATGTGCCCGGGATCGTTGTGATGAAACTGTAGACAGGATTCGCAGTGTCCGCAAGGGCAACTATAAGTATATCCGAAACTTTTATCCCAAACGTCCCTACTTGCAACCTTGTTTATACAAAGATCATAAGCCGTTTATGAAGAGGCTGCGGGATCTTCATACTGCGGACAAACTCGATGCAGTTCAGGCACTGTTTCTGGCTCAGTCACGTCCCGAAGAAGAACTGTATGATTTGAGCAAAGACCGCTGGGAAGTTCACAATCTGGCAAAACAACCGGAGCATCTCGGCAAGCTGAGAGAGATGCGCGCTATCCTGGCAAACTGGATTATCGAGAGCGACGATCAGGGTCGCTTTCCTGAATCTGAAGCCGCGTACGATAGTGCCATGAAAATATATATCGATGGGATGACAAGGCGTGGAGACACGCAAAGTGCACAAGAGCTCCAAGGTAATATCAATCTCATGAAACAATGGAAAGCGGAAGGCAAGTAGTGACTTAATATAAACGAATCAGACGACCTTAGTTTGCTGATCAGCAAACTAAGGTTCGGTTCTGGTACTAAAAAATAAAAGGAGAATTTGAAATGAAAACAAAAACGCAAATAACGATACTGTTTCTGGCGGTTACTCTATTGTGCGTGGTAGGCAAGACGAGTGAGGGAAAGGACTTCGGTCGGCGGGACGCCAAGCCAAATGTATTGTTTATTGCCATTGATGATTTAAATGACTGGACCAACATGTTGAATGGCAACCCTCAGGCCAGGACACCAAATTTGGAGAAACTGGCTTCTCAGGGGATGGTTTTTACGAATGCGCAATGTGCGGCCCCGGCTTGCGGTCCTTCACGGGCTGCCATTATGAGTGGGATCAGGCCTTCAACGTCGGGGAATTATATAAATAGGGCTTCAATTATTCATAATCCCATACTTAATAACTCAGTATTATTGCCTGAGTTTTTTCAACAGAATGGATACTATGTTTGTGGTGCCGGTAAATTATTCCACGGCGCTCATTTTAATGGCGAATTAAAAGGGAGGGGATTTGATGAATATTACCCCAGTAAGAATCAAGACCTCCCACGACCAGATGTTAAATTTTCCTCTCCATTGCCCCTTAGCGGGATAAAAGGTTTACCAAAATATACTGACTGGGGCCCGTTCCACCCGGATGTTACTACAGAGAATACCCCTGATGGGAAAACAGCTAAATGGGCAGCAGATAAGCTGGTTGGAGGTGAGTTGAAAGAACCATTTTTTTTAGGTGCCGGCATTTACCTTCCCCATTTACCCAATTATGCTCCCCAGAAATATTTTGACATGTTTCCGCTGGAGGATATAAAGCTTCCGGAAGGCTACAAGGAGGATGATTTGGATGATATATCCGGGGTAGCCCTGACGATGGGCCATCCGGGGTGGTTCAAGAAAATCGTCGATGCAGGACAGTGGAAACCGGCTATCCGGGCTTACCTGGCCTGCACGGCCATGGTGGATGACCAGATTGGCCGTATCCTGGGGGCACTTGAGAAATCAAAATATGCTGACAACACTATCATCGTGTTGTGGAGTGACCATGGATGGCAGCTTGGTGAGAAAGAGCGCTGGACAAAATTCGCCCTGTGGGAAAGAGCAACGAGGGTAAACTTTGTATGGGTTGTGCCTGATGTGACAAAGCCAGGCTCGGTATGCGATAAGCCAGTGAACTTATTGGATATCTATCCGACACTTGCTTCCCTGACCGGCAGTAAACCACCAGAAAAACAACTGGAAGGAAATGATCTGTCCGTATTAATGAGAAATCCTGTAGCCTCATGGGACAAAACCTCATTAACAGCTTATGAGTATAAGAATTACAGCATTCGTTCCGAAAGATACAGGTACATTACTTATTCTGACGGAACCGAGGAGTTGTATGACCACGAGAAAGACAAGTGGGAATGGGATAACCTGGCCGGCAATCCTGAATATGCCCATATAATAAAAGAGATGCGCAAAGGGATTCCGGATCATCAGGAGCCACCTGGTGCAGGGTATAAACCCAGCCCTAAAGAGTTGGACGAATATTAAATGGGAATTTGAATACAAAAAATGAAAATGAAAAGTATGACTATGAAAAACTTACTGCTTAGAATGCAATTAATTAGGCCCGGGAAGTATCGGATGAACGTGACAACCAGACGGGACAGTCGACGTCGATGGCGCGTGTGTACCGCACTTCTAGCGTGTCTGGCTGTGAGCTTGCCCGTTCTCGCGCAAGAGGTGAAGATACCTAATGCAACGGATCTACAATCGCATGGCGTAACACAAGCGGAGCTCAATGGGCTCGACGCAATTATGCTTGAGGGCATAGAGAAAGGGACGATTGAGGGGGGCTCCTTTCTTGTGGCGCACAAAGGAGAAATCGTCTATCGTAAGGCATTCGGATACGCTGATATAGAAGCTAAACGACCTTTTACAACGGAAGATTTACTTCTGATTGCTTCGGTCTCGAAACCATTGGCGGCAAGCGTGATAATGGTCCTGGTTGAGCAGGGAAAGTTGAAGTTGGACGATTCCGTGGAGAAATACCTGCCGGAGTTCAAAGGGAAAAAGGTTAAAGGCAGTGATTCTCCAACGCCGCCGATGACGATTCGCCACCTGCTCTCCCACACCGCAGGCTTTTGGGGGAACCATGAAATAACACCCGAACAGAATGATCTAATTCGCAATATGGAACGCCCATTGTCCGAAGCAGTTAAGAAGATAGCTGAATACGACCTCATCTATGAGCCGGGAACGAAACACCTCTATTCTGGCACCGGATATTGCGTGTTGGGGCGTGTGGCGGAAGTCGTTCTTGACCAATCCTTCGAAGAGATTGCGCAGGACGCTTTGTTTCGCCCCTTGGGTATGAACAACACGACCTACCTGCCCTCGATAGAAGCACTAAAGACGGTACCCGCATGGTATCTGGAACAAGGCGGGAAGTTATTGAAGTTCCCTTGCCTGGCGCAGACACCGATCTGGTTCGTCGATCCTAGGGCCTTGAAGGTAAGCTCCTCTGCACCTGTCATAGACCTACGTTTCATCCTGGTAGGAGGGTCGCTCTTCAGCACGCTGGACGATATGGCTATGTTTGGCCAGATGCATCTGAACGACGGCGTATACAACGGAAAGCGATTCCTTTCCAACGCGTCTGTAACCGAGATGCGGCGATTGCAGATACCTGAAGAACGTTTTAGGGCCCCTGGATTGGGATGGCACCGGGACCTCCCTGATGAGAATGGTCTGGCCGATCTCATTTTTATCAGCGGTGGACACGGGGCGCATTTGCAGGTTAACCGGAGGCAGCAAACGGTAACCGTTTTTTTGACTCGTTCGACCGTACGACAAGCCGTGGGCATATTTAATCCCCTTAATCAACACACCGAACAGATATTTTCGGTACCGAAATCCCTGCCTGATGGCCCCTCCCAAGCCAAACGACGGGGCAAGTGATGGGGAAGCCCCGGCTCCGACGGGAAGACATAATGAACATTGCTCGATCCAAACCACTGATTGCATTGCTGCTAACAGCAGCAATGGCTGTGATTGTCTCCGCTGACGAAAAGCCCAATATCGTTTTCATCATGGCCGACGATTTGGGCTACGGCGACCTTGGATGCTACGGCCAGGAACGCATAAAGACGCCCAACCTCGACCGTATGGCGGCCGAGGGCATGCGTTTCACCCAGCACTATTCCGGCAGCACGGTTTGCGCCCCGTCCCGGTGTGCCCTCATGACCGGCATGCACACGGGACACGCCGCAATCCGCGACAATGAAGGAGGGTTTGGCGCAAGACCGCTGGGGCCATCCGATGTTACTGTCGCCGAAGTCCTCAAACAGGCGGGCTATGCGACGGCGATAGTCGGGAAATGGGATTCGGCGGGGCCGGATGGCACAGGCATTCCCAATCGGCACGGCTTTGACTATTCCTTTGGCTATCTGCACTCGTCTCGCGCTCACAACTACTATCCGGAGTTCCTGTGGCGCGATGGACAGAAGGTCATACTTGAAGGCAATCGAAACGGACAAGGTACGCAGTATTCCCATGACATGTTTACACGGGAGGCTTTAGCGTATATCGAACGGAACAAGGATCGCTCCTTTTTTCTGTACCTGGCCTACACACTTCCGCACGCGGAATTGGCGGTGCCAGAGGACTCACAGAAGCCCTACCTGGGCAAGTTCCCCGAAAGACCCTTCAAGAGACCGGCGTCGTGGGAATGGAGGCCCGGCCGGTATCGCCCTCAGGAGAACCCGAAGGCCGCGTTTGCGGGAATGGTCTCCCGCATGGACCGGGACATCGGCCGGCTGCTGACGAAGCTTGAAGAAGTCGGTCTTGACCATAACACGTTAGTGATGTTCGCAAGCGACAATGGTGCTCATATAGAAGGTGGCGCAGACCCTGGCTTTTTCGGCGGCAGCGGGCCGTTGCGCGGCGTGAAGCGCGACTTGTATGAAGGCGGTATTCGCGTACCGTTTATCGCCCATTGGCCTGGGAAGATCAATGCGGGCTCGATATCCGACCACGTTTCGGCTTTCTGGGATTTCCTGCCGACATGCGCCGAACTTGCCGGCGCCGACGCGCCGGAAGCCATCGACGGTCTCTCGATGGTTCCATCTCTGCTCGGTCAACCGCGCGAGCAAGAAGAGCATGAGTTCCTTTACTGGGAGTTTAAAGACAAGCAGGCCGTGCGCATGGGCGACTGGAAAGCGGTTCGTCTTGGAGGGGAAAATGGAAGCCTGGAACTGTACAATCTAAAGAGAGATATCGGAGAGAAAGATGATCTGTCCAAGCGACATCCGGAGATCATCGCAAGAATCAAGAAGATCTTGAAAGAATCCCGGGACGTTCCAAGGAACTGACCCTAGAAATACCCGCGACACAATAGCGCAGACAGAATGAACCGAAATTGAGGCATGAACGAATCGAACAAGAACTAATGAAATTTCGTGAACTGAAAACAAAGGAAAGTATCTTATGAATCGTTTGATATCGTTGATTCTCATTGCATGCAGCTTTGCGTCCAATGCCCTTTCGGAGGAAATTCGCCCGGGCGTGTTTCGCACGCCGGACGAACGCTTCGAGAACCTGAAGGACTATTCGTTCGCGCCGCACTACCTTGAAGTTGATAGCCAGCTCGGGAAATTGCGCATGCATTATGTCGACGTGGGGCCCCGAGATGCCGATCCGGTTTTGTTGATGCACGGTGAACCGTCATGGAGCTATTTATATCGCAATATGATTCCGCGATTGGTGGCTGCTGGGCACCGCGTCATCGCGCCGGATCTTATCGGCTTCGGAAAATCGGATAAGCCCGCCAAACGCTCCGACCACTCCTATCAAAATCACGTCGATTGGATTAAGCAATTCGTCTCAGAACTGGAATTGAAGAATATCACGCTGTTTTGTCAGGACTGGGGCAGCTTGATCGGGCTCAGGATTGTCGCAGGCGTGCCCGACCGATTCGCTCGTGTCGTCGCCGGCAATGCCGCACTTCCCGCTGGCCCTGGTGATGACGGTATTGTCATCGGGAGGCAATGGACCCAGCCGGATCCGAAAGCGGAACTCAGGTTCGAGGAGGGTTTTATGGGGTGGCTGAAGTACAGCCAAACCGTGCCCGAATTCGACTGCGGCACCGTTCTGCAAGCCGCAACTGTACGCAAACTGACCGAGGCCGAATTGGATGGTTATCGTGCGCCGTTTCCAGATGAGCGCTACGCCGCCGGGCCGCGGGTCATGCCGACCTTGGTCAGGAGCCAGCAGGCGACGAATCGCAAGGCCTGGAAAGTACTCAGTGAGTTCGACAAACCGTTCCTCACGACGTTTAGCGATAGCGACCCCGTAACATCAGGGGGCGAAAAAGTATTTCAGAAACGGATACCCGGCGCCAAAGGTCAGCCGCATACCATTATCAAAGGTGGCGGACACTTCCTTCAAGAAGATGCTTCCGAACAGCTCGCGAGGATCATCAACGAATTGATAGCCGCAACGGCCCTGATTGCTTCTGCCGCCGAAAAATCCAACATCGAGAAACTGCATGTCGTGTTGCTGGCCGACGAGAAGGATCACGGCCCGGCGGGTAACGGGCTGCACGACTACCCGCTGTGGCAGAAACGTTGGGCGCTGTTGCTGGGCGGCGAAGAAGCCTCGGAAGAAAAACAGGTGAACCTCGTTGGGCCACCTGATAAGGATAGGGATACCGGCGAGGGGATGCCCAATGTCGCGGTCAGCACCGCATGGCATTGGCCGTCCGAAGAGCACTTCCAAACGGCTGATGTGATTGTGGCGTACTGCTATCTGGAATGGACCGATGAACGGCTTGCCAAGGTCAGACAGTATCTGGAAGGCGGTGGCGGCTTGGTGTTGATACACTCGGCCACCTGGACGAGGCCCAAGCCGTGGTGCGGCGAGGTGGCCGAAGTGATCGGGGTGGGCGGTTTTGAACTGTTTCGTCATGGTGCGGTACAGTTGGATATGGTTGCCCCTGAACACTCGATTTGCGCCGGGTTGCCGGAAACGATCATTTTGGAAGACGACGAAGCCTACTGGCCGCCCAGGCCCATCATGGAAGATGTCACGGTGTTGGCCACGTCCGTGGAAGACAAGGCAAAGAAACGCAGCACGCCCACGGCCGCCCAGCCAATGTTCTGGTGTTACGAACTGGGCAAGGGCCGCGTCTTCGGCTGCGTGCCGGGGCACAGCGCCCGGGCCTTCGACGATCCACTGTTCCGTAAGCTGCTGCTTCGTGGAATGGCCTGGGCGGCAGGCGAAAGTCCATCTCGATTTGGTGAATTTTCCAGCAAGACAAGAATATGATGTTTAGTCAAGAAACTTATTACCCCGGTCACTCAAAACCGAAGACGAAGTCAGTCGCAAAGAAAGCGACGGACCGTATGGGCGTGGGGGGGGGTAAATATTCACTGGATATAACTATCTGAAAAATAGAGAGTTACATCCTGCTTGGATGAACGTATTTGCGTGAAAACGGTCATGGAGACTGGTTGATGCCCTTATGAGTCGCCATTTGCTGGAGTTGCCAACACACATCCTGAGTGTGTTGAGTGAGTGTGGCAGGATATCTGAAAGGACGGTCGGATTCCCTATCCGAAGCTCCTGGTCTGGAGTGATCTGATTCGCACTCCTAAGCGATTGAATGCTTTTCACAACCACTCCGCTACAGGTAATCGTTCAATTGCCTGACGTAGTACTGGATCAACATTCGTATAGATGTCATTCGTCAATTGAGGCGTGGAGTGTTCCAGAAGTCTTTGAGTCACTGCTGTCGACACACCCCGCTGGGCTAGCAGGGACGCAAAGGTCTTCCGCAAATCGTGGAACTTCAGTGCAGGCAATCCTGCCTTGCAGCGTATCTTCTCCCACTTCTTTGGTGAGAATCTGTCTGCGAAAAGCAACTCTTGTCCATCTGGAAGCGTGGCTGTGTAGTTGGACAGCTCTGTCGTGATCTGTTCAGGAACAGGACGTTCTGCCATTGCCTTCTTCGCTTTACGGTTCCGAGTCGTGATGGTGTTCCGATCAAAGTGGATATCTCCGATCCTTATGGCTTCGATGTCACCACGACGAAGCCCTGTAGTTACTGCCAGCAATACTCTTAGTCGCAGAGTCGGATACTTGGACACCAACTTGATGAGATCTCGCACCTGCTGGGGGAACAAAGCGGTTACCGGCTTCCGTTCCACCTTGACCTCCTTTACCTTCAGGTCAGGCACGGCGTATCTATTCTTCGAAGCCCAATTGAGGAATGCAGTCATGTTTCTTATGTCCTTGTTCAGCGTGTTCTTTGCCACCTCTTTGCTTCTCTTCAAGATGAATTCATCCAATATCTGCTGAGTGACATGCCTTGATGAACTGGATCCAGCCAGTCGCTCGTAATGGCGCAGTGTCAATCGCGTTTCATACATCGACGTGCCTTGGAGTCCTTCCACTTGTTTGGTGTGATAGTATTCAGCAACCATTTGCCGCCACGTGATATCGACAATGCCTGTGAACACGTCGGAGTTGAGTTGGGCGTATTTGATGCGGCAAAAGTGCTCGGCCAGTGTCTTGCTGGGTAGTGCCTTAGACTTTCTCCTGCCCCCTTCATACCATCCGACCCACCAGCCCTTGATGTTCTTTCGCTTGTATACCCATAGCTTTCTCATATCGTCCATTGTATCGACAATTCTCGCGGCCAAGGTCACCAGCGAATCAAAACGCTGTCGTATATGGAGTCAGTCTGGAGTCATGAATGCACGTTGGAGGTTCATCCTCGTTGCATATGCTTTACGTGCAATGAGTTATGAATCCAAGTATCGGGCGGGGAACGGATCAAATCTCCGTTGCTCTTTTTAGTCGCATAATTAAGCCAAAAATCAAGCCTCAATTACGATACTTTGCTACCGCAATCGCTACAATAATTTGCACTACCAATCAACCGGTGGTCACACACGGGGCATCTTCTGACAAAACTCATTATCTTACTGCCGCCTGTTTTATTCGGGGCAACTAATAATATGAGCAGGGCAACAATTATCGTGACAGCCGTGCCGGTGAGGTAATTATTTTTAATGGTTTGTGCGAATTGTGAGACACCACTATTCGCCAGCCAATTAGCAACTACAACAACATTAGCCATCAGAAAAATACAGCCTATAAGGCCCAGCAAAATTATTTTTCGCAAACCAAGAGTCATAAATCTGTCCTCCAAAAATACAAGTAATCATTTTGTGTTTTATACCAACGAACTACTATAGCGCGATGTGTAGTTCGAGCGCAAGGGGAAATTTAATTAATTTTTGAAGAACTAATGTAAGTGGTGTATTTCAGCGCATTTAGAGAAAGCATTTTTTTCAAAAACTGGTCATTGAACGAGGAGATTTACTGTTTTTATTCTCTTTTTAGCATTCGCGGGATTTGTGTTGCCTATCATGACCACATGTGTGAACAGAGTGTTGTCATCAATCGTTTGTCAATCGCACCAATGACCACTCTCATCCATAAGCAATCTTTACAAGAATTGAGCTAACAACCATGGCCAGCTTAATTTTCATCAAACCCGATGTTTCTTAGCATTTCTTTTTTGGGGATTTTTATGTCATTACTGCTCGCCGGTGCGGGTATAGTCTCTATGAGAATCCTGGTTTTCTGTGAGGTCTTTTTGTTCCTGGCAGCCTGCCTCGGCGTTTTATTGCCAAGTGCCGGATTGGGCTTATCCAGCCAATCCATATAATATTCCCTCATTCGATCCTGCACAGCAGCCTTGACTTCCTCCGGCAAAGGTTCTTCGGCGACATCTTGTTTCTTTTCACGAGCTTCTTCTAACATCTCTTCAACACCCTTGCTCTCATGTTCAAGATAGCTGACTCCATCAACGGCCTCGAGCATATCAATCAAACAATCCAATCTGCCCTTAGAGTTGGTCTCGGCTTTAATTTTATTGTCCTGTACGAATATCCTTGCAAGCAGAGTTGTCTCCATAACCGGATCATCAGGATTATCTTTGAACCATATATACACATCCTTGTCTTCGTCATAGTCAACGTTATCTCTCTGCGAAAGTGCCTTGCGGGCTGACTTCGGATCGGCACATTCAAAATAAGCTGTGATAAACTCCAGCGGCTGGCCATCTGTATTCGTCAACTTTGGCGGTATTGAACTGCTTTCAGCTATCTCGTCATATAAGGCCCAAAGCCTTCCAAATATATACGCATTTTCTCTGAGCCACCCGGGTGTAGGCTTTGTCGGCAATTTTAGTTCCAGTAATTCATCCATCACATCCGTTGAATTTAACGCATTGAACATCGGCCCTGCAATATCAACAAAATGAAAATCTCCAATCGGATAAACCCAGAAGGGAGCAATCCACCCCGACCTTGCCGTCTCGGACAGGCCCTGATCGTGAACGGTTATTGTTTTGTACAATAGCAGGTCTTTGAGGACAATGTAGCCAGTCTCTGCATTAGTTTCTGCGATTTGATACAAACTCGGATATGAATTATTGAGCGATTCGAGTGAAATTCTCAGCGATTCGCCAAGACCTTCTGCGAGTAGTTTTTCCGCATAGGTTGGTTTGTTCTTTGCTGTCCTGTATGTAAGTGCCGCCCAGGTAACGTAAGTAGGCAAAGCTGCCATTTCATCATATTCGTCAATATAATATTCCCAGTCATCATCGCCAAAAAACTTTTTACCAGGCCGGGTCATATGCAGGTAATCCGAATCGTGCCAGAAGTTAATAAATTGATTTGTCAGTACCTTCTGCACCAATTTCCAGTTCTGCAGGTCATCATCAGCCGGAACCACAGACGGGTCAATATCGGGTATTTCAAGAGCTTCGGCAAAATGCTTCTCAGCAAAGGCCGGTAAATCATTGGCAATACTCTCGCGAATATCTTTTGCGACAGGGTGTTTCTTCTTATAGCTGACATTAATCCCTAATTTCTGAATATCTTTTACGGCATCAAATAATGTTTTCTCGGCTATAATGATTTTCTCCGGCACACCTATACTTTCTGTGGCATTGTCGCCACAGAAAACGCCGAACAAAACATCAAGGGCCAGGCTGGTATCCATCGGAATAACATCTGCGTGCAGAATATAATGACTTTCTTCTTCGGCGATAGCAAGAATGCATTTATCATTGCCATTATTTTCATTTGTAACATACACGGGCACAACTACCCAGGTTTCTTCAAGTCTTGGCAGCCTGGATATATCAGGCAGCTCCGACGGGTCATCTGCCATTTCATCCCTGCACATCTGGAGAAGTTCTTTTGAGCCGGGAAATGATTTATGTGTTACTTTAACATCCGGCTCTGAAACATCACCGCAAACCTCTATTGTAAATATCTTTGAGCCGCTATTGTTTACTACCGGACAGAATTCGCCGTCTTGCTGAGCCTTGATGATACCCTTAACAACATAGAGCATCAGCCTGATATCATGGTCTTTTTCAACCATTTGTATCATCTCGCCCGGCCTTTTGGAAATAACAGATGACAGCCAATCAGATTTTTTGGCACGGTAATTACAGGATTTGAGCCATTTCTTCTCCTCATATTGCATATCCCTGTAATGAACCATACTAAAACCAATAGTGTTTAGCTTATCAGCAGAAGCTCTTTCATCATTGGTTAGCATAATAGGCTGCTTAAATGCATCAGGCCCTCTGAAAACACTGATACCATATTCCTGGCCGCCAGCACCCATAATGGATACAACAACAGGGTCTTCAAGAGGGGTCTCGACTACAAAAAAATCCAGGTTTTCATAACTTTCCCATAATTGCATATCCGCCAGTTCTTTGCACGCCCGGATCATCTGAAATTTCTGCCATGGAAATTTAAGCTTCATAAAAATCCTCCATAATATTTAGCCGTTTAGGTTATCGATCCCATGCATAAGCGCTTGGTCTGGTTAATAAAATAGAACGGCAAAGACAGCAAACAAAAATCAACCGGCTTCATGCCTGAGACACTCGTCCTGACATCGCTAAGTAAAGGCTGTCCCGCATAAAAACGCAATGCGAAATCACGCTGTTTTTCACTTACAAAAACATGAAGAGATTTCAAGGAGCCGCTCTTGCCAGCTTTGACTTCGACAGGAATGATATTTGTTCCCTGGCTCAACAGATAATCCACTTCCGCATTTGCGCTGCCACGCTGGCGTAACCAACAGAATAACTGCGGCTCTTCATAATATCTGCCAGAATATAATAAGTGCTGTCCTACAAACTGTTCACATACCTGGCCGGAATTTATCATCATTACATCATCGGCAGATTGAATATCCGCCATAGTTATCCCCGCCCCTCGGCACAACAAACCAACATCAAGAAATATTGTCTTAAAATATTTGTCATTGATTTCTGCGCCTAAAGGCACGCCGTTTGCGTCGCTGTGAACAACCCTGTGAACAACACGTGCACATTCGAGTTTATGCAAAGCATCTTTGAGGTCTCTGCTTTTTTCTTCTCTGTCGATCTGTGAATATTTGAATTTCTGGCTGACTAAATTTGGGATTTTTAGGAATACCTTTTCAATTCTTTGCTGGTTTACACGCTGTCCATATTTATTAAAATCGGCACGATATGTCGATAAGATATTGCTTAAAATCCTCTCACTTTCCAAGTATGATTTTGTTTTTAAATATTTCTCTACCGCCTCGGGCATACCACCTATTACACAAAAATCCCTTACATGCTGCATTAATTCATTGTGAATTGAATCAGGGATTGATTCTGATAGAGAGTAGCTTTGCAAAAAATCCAATAATTTTTGCTTGGTCATTGCCAGCAAAAATTCTTCAAATGTCATTGGGCCAAGGTGCATATATTCGATCCGCCCTACTGGCATGGAAAACTGGTGATCTTCAAGTACAAATTCGAGCAGTGAGCCGGCGGCTATGATATGCAGTTGCGGCATCTGTTCATAAAAGTATCTAAGTGTCGCAAAAACCTCCGGAGCAGCTTGTATCTCATCCAGAAATAATAATGTTTTGCCCGGAATGATCGATAAATTCAGCCTCAATTCAAGCAGCGGAACAATTCTTCCCGGCTGGCGAGAGCTAAAAAGCTCCGCCATTTCAGGGGTCTGTTCAAAATTGATCTCCGCAAGTGTCTCAAAAACCTCATCGGCCAGCATATGCGCAAGGTATGATTTTCCCACCTGCCTGGCACCCCGAAGGACAAGAGGTTTATGATCTGGTCTGGATACCCAATCTTTCAAATCTCTCATTGCAAATCGGTACATTTTGGTATTCACCTGTATAATTAGCCATACTTAGCTCTATTTTACCTGCCAAATTAGCCAAGTCAACTAGTTTCAGAGATTTTAACAAAAATTTCTAACACGTTAGTTCTGCACAAAAACAGATTATATTTACCACTAACGGCTATTAAATCTGTTTACCCTTTATGGCAATCTGCCAAGTCCAGAGTATATATAATCCGGATGACTCCTGATAAGGCACCTGGAATATCCACATGTCACACAGATTCAATATCCTGATGACACTCGTGTGCATCTCCAGTCATTAAATTCAACCAAAGACCAACGGCTTTAATAGCCGTTTACCGTTCATCAACCATTCTTGTTTAATCTGAATCGCTTTTGGCAATAACGCCTTCAATAAGTTGTTGTTCGCATGCTTTTTGTCCATCTATAATTGAGTACAGCATTGAATAAGAAACCCTCCATTTTTGGTTTGGCTCAACAAACAAGGTTACCGTTTTGGGGTTGATACGTATTACCTTACCACGTAAATTATTGTTAGCCCTGTCTCTAAAACCGACAAAATCACCAATTTGTATTTCGTGTCTGCTTATCCCCATGGCCTTCTCTGGACGAACGATGTCCACGGAAATGTCTTCAACGTTGATCATATAAAGAGGGATGGTCCACCGCTTCATGTCATGCTTATTTCGGACGATCACGCGAGTCCTCTTGAGTTCAAGAACTTCCGCTTCGATCAGTCTGTTTTCTTCATTGACAAAATAGCTGATGGTATCGCCTGCTTTGATCATTTGCCTTATTTTTTTGATTCGCTTTGGATTTTCCAATTCTTTGCCTATGGCTGCGCTGAGCCTGTACAGGTCAAATAAAGAAGCATTATCCAGCTCGCTCATAATTTTTGAATAGTCCATTTGGTTTCTGACTCTTCCTGTCAATATAATAATCTGAATTGGCAGTATACAAATTATACTTGATATCTGCTCTCCGTCAAAGAAAGCTTAATCGACCGACCAACGGTCGTTTGCTTCAAGATCCACTTCGAATCAAGCAAACACTTACTAAAAGACACACGGATTCAATATACTGTTGCTTGCTGGTTGTGACATCAAAAAAGATAACCCTGAGCAAAAGGTTTCGGAGCAGCAGGTTCCTGAGTCTGAGGTTTCTCATCAAGTTCAGGCTCAGGTTTGGAACAAGAGCACTTTTTCCGGAGTATTTGAGGAATAGGGGTATTGTGAAGTTCTTTCCTGACCTTTTTCTGTGCCGAGACAGATTTTTGATGCCGGTCGTGCCGATACGTCTCCTGCTGCCCAAAAGTTGTTTGTCCTAAGGCTGCCTGGACTTCTCTTAGGTCATTGGAATTTGAACCTATAATGGTTGCATAAGTATGGCGAAGGATATAGAAACCAACACCATATTTTCGTTTTAATCCGGCTTTTTCAAATAGCCGTTTGAATCGGCTCATTATCGCATCCGAGCGTTTCATCTTTCCTTTTTCATCTATCCTGTCCCAGCATAAAGGATTGCCTTTGCTTCCGACAAAGACCAGTTTCGCAACACCTTCATTCACAGGTTTGCCGCGGTATTCGGCAATATATTCTTTTAGAACTTCTGTTGTTTCAGGCCATAAATTGAAATTTCGTTCCACACCTGTCTTGGGGCGTGGATGTGATATAGTTCCGTTTTTTAGGTCGATATCAGATAGTTTCAACGTACCTATATCCATATTGCCAAAACCACAATTAAGGCCGAGCATAAGAAGGGCTGAATCCGTCACATTTGCAATAGAAAACAGTTTTTCCAGTTTATCCCAGGTTAAAGGTTCTCTGCACTGTTTGCGGCCATGGCCTTTCTTGGCCCTCTTTTTGGTAGAAAACTGTGAAATTGAACCAATAGGCGGGTGACTGATCCCGTGCATTCGCCAGCCCCAATTAAGCAGCATTCGTATATGGCCAATATAGTGATTTGCGGTTACAATCGAGATGGTGCTGTTTTCGGCTAACATCTGGCGATAACCGGTCAGAATTGCCGATGTCAGGTCAGTGGGCTTATTTTGGGTTGTGTCGAAGCCCTGTTTTTTGAGCCAGACCATAAAATACTGAATATGCCGCTTGACAGAAGACAAAAATGATGGGCTGCAGCCATCAGTTTTTTTGTGATTGTAGTATCTGGTAGCCAATTCTATCAAGGACCAGGATTTTGCATCACCCATTGAGCTGTAATCGCATTTTCTTTCATACATAATACTTACCTCCTTACCACCAGCTATCAAAATATACCTTTCCTTCCATACGTGGAGAGGTATCAAAGCTGCCTGGATTTCAGTTATGAGAAAAAAATTAGAATTATTTTGAATTTTCGGCCAGAAGGCGATTTTCTGCCTGATGGTGTATCTTTCCTTGCTGATCCCAAAAATGGTGACCTCATCTAATGACCACATGTTTTTTAGGCGTGCGATCAAATCCCCCTACTCGACAACCTTGTAGAGCACATCAGGACAGGTGTGGCAGAATTTGATGGTCTTTTTGGTGAAAGAGCGTGAAAGGAAATAACAGCTTTACAACCTCACTCCCTGTGGACGTATGGTCATTGTTTGATTGCAATTCGTAAATGATGGTCATGAACGGTTTCGGGATATTAAGAGGGGAAAATGACGTTGTGGTTTAGTTAAGCCCTAACCCATATCACAAAATCAAATACTTGACAATAACTGGCAATAAAATATAATGCCAACAGTGAGTAACCAGTCCTATGTTTATTTTTGGACGGAGATACAAAAATGGCCCAAAAACGCGAAATGGTGTAATACAGCATGGAAGAAAAACATATACTCAAAATAGCGGATGAATTGAATATAACCGCAAAACAGGTCGGGGCTGTCGCTCTGCTATTGGCTGAAAA
>Ga0307378_10005146_pt1 | contig 18328 bp, 18 predicted proteins | sample UN1MG_FD_202238 | JGI IMG/M metagenome (GOLD analysis project Ga0307378, IMG submission 202238) | Soil microbial communities from Risofladan, Vaasa, Finland - UN-1 | ecosystem: Environmental > Terrestrial > Soil > Coastal area > Acid sulfate soil | place: Finland: Risofladan, Vaasa | collected... | reverse complement strand
CCTCGAGGAAAGAGGCCTGATTGTACGATGGCGTGACGATGGAGATCCGCGGTAGGTCCTCAGTCATCAGCGTTCGCCTGCTCTTGCCTGACGGTGCGATACCATTCGATGGTCTTCTCCAGACCCTTCTCGAAACTGGTCCGGGCGCGGAAGCCGAACTCGCGTTCTGCCCGACTGACGTCGAGGCACCTGCGAGGCTGGCCACCTGGCTTGCTGGTGTCCCAGGCGATGCGCCCCTCAAAGCCAGTAAATTCTACGATGAGTTGGGCCAGATCCTTGATGGAGATCTCGAACCCGGCGCCGATGTTCACCGGTTCAGGCTTGTTGTATTCCTCGGTAGCCAGCACGATGGCCTCGGCACAGTCCTCCACGTACAGAAACTCGCGGGTCGGTGTCCCATCGCCCCAGACGACTATCTCATCTGCACCGGCATCCATAGCATCGAAGCACTTCTTGATCAGGGCGGGGATGACGTGAGAGCTGGCAGGATCGAAATTGTCTCTTGGCCCGTAGAGATTCACCGGCAGGAGATAGATGGCGTCGAAGTCATACTGTTGCCGATACGCCTGCGCCTGCACCAGGAGCATCTTCTTGGCCAGGCCGTACGGAGCGTTGGTCTCCTCGGGGTAGCCGTCCCAGAGGCTGTCCTCCCTGAAGGGCACCGGCGTGAACTTGGGATAGGCGCAGATCGTGCCCACCGCCACGAACTTCTCTACACCATGCAGATGGGCATAGTGCATAGTCTGAACGCCCATCATCAGGTTGTCGTAGAAGAACTGGCCAGGATTCTCCCGATTGGCTCCGATGCCGCCGACTACGCCTGCGATGTGGATCACGATGTCCGGGCGAAAGTCGTTGTACATGCGGATGACGTCATCTTGGTCCCTCAGATCGTATTCACGGCTGCGGGGAGCGAAGACGTCGCTGCACCAATCCGTTTGCCGGAGACGGTCCACGACGTGAGAGCCGAGGAATCCGCCGCCGCCGGTGACCAGGATGCTGTTGTTTCCAGAGGAACTGCTATGGTCATTCACTCCCGATCCCCCTCCCGATCCCCCTCCCGATCCCCCTCCCGATCCCCATATTCCGTTTGGGATATTGTGGTGGCCACACACTGCTTCCCAGAGTGGCCGATGGTGCAAGGGTGTCTGGGACACCGCCATCAGAATTCCCATCCATATCTCTGGTTTAGCCAGCGACGGGTAATTGTCGGCTGGCACCAGAGCCGCCACAGTCGCCGCAGCAACCACTTTTTGGATCGGATACGGGGGTTGCTGTACTTGCCTAGCAGGTCATCAATCTCGCTGTTGGCAATGTGCTGGATGGTTGAGCTTTTGGCGAGATCATGAATCCGGAAGTCAGCTAGTGGCGCTCCAGGGATTCTTCTACTGGGGCCAGTCGCGCTGAGACGGATGAAGAGATCTACGTCCATAGCGAATTGGAGTGAACTATTGAGGCCGCCCGCCCGACGGTAAGCGTACCGGCGCCAAAAGCATCCCTGCTGGGGCCAACAATAGACGCCCAGGTTGGCTGTCAAGAGCCGAGTCGGCCGGATAGCCCAAATGCGCTGCACGAAATGGCCTTCTCGGTCAACGTAGTTGACATCGCCACAGGCGAGCACAATTCGCGCACGATTGGAAAAGAAGCGAGCCACCCGTGCAAGCGTGCCCGGTCGGTAACGATCATCGGAGTTCAGCCAGGCTAGTATGTCACCTGTTGCCTGCCCAAAACCCTGCACAAGGGCAGCTGTCTGCCCTCCATCCGGTCCGATGTGGAGGTAGCTTAGCCACGGTTCATATCTGCGGATGATCTCCACACTGCCATCTGTGCTGCCCCCGTCCATGACAATGTACTCGAGATCAGGGTAGCCTTGCAGGAGTATCGACCGGATCGTCTCTTCGATGAACTCTCCCTGGTTGTATGACGGTGTAACGATGCTGATGCGAGGCCATGCAGAGCCGTTGGGCAGATTATCGGGCAGATGAAGCCCTCCTTCGGTCCAAGGCCAGCCAGTTTTGCCGGGTGCGGGTACTGGGAGCTCGCTCACGCTGGGACAGCGCACGAGATCACGCCCCGCAACCTTCCAGGTCTGCAAGGACAGCCATTGATTCCGCAACTCCCTCCTGCGAGAGGTGTCGTTGGGGCGCCGCAGTCCCCATCGTGGGGACGGCGAACTCCCTAGGTGGCTCAAGGAGACTTGCGCATTCCTTCAATGCGCGTGTTATGCGCGGCGCATGACGGCCTAGGGTGAAGCTGTCAGCAGACTGGGCGACTCTGGCGCTGGATAGATCGGAACAGCTCCAGGTATCGTTGCGCCTGTAGAGGGGCGCCATACTCTTCCTCCGCAACGGCCCGACATGACGCCCGAAGATCCGCTCCTTGTTGGATGCGGGCCAGTGCACCGTCAACAGTACGCGATAAGTTTCGTGCGCTCACCCCGTGTGCCAGCCAACCGGTGATCCCATGGCGAACCATTTCGGGCACACCACCGACAGCAAAGCCTGCGGAAGGTGTGCCACACGCGATGGCCTCCATGACCACATTGGGCAGATTGTCCACCGGGGCCGGGTGCACGAACAAATTGGCGGCGTTGTAGGCAAGCACCAATGTTCGCTCGTGATCAATGTGGCCCAGAGAGAACAGGTCAATACCTTCAGCGGCGATAGGGAGATGGCCGTGACCCAGCGTGATGAGCGTGAAGGGCCGGGTCTGTATGTTTTCGATTGCCTCAGTGATTATCTTCCCGCCCTTGCGCTGCTCTGTGAGTGCCTGCGCCGCAGTGAGCAGGACGGGCCTCTCAGAACTGACACCCAACGCAGACCTGGCTAGTTCCCGGTTGAGCGGCAGATAGCGGTCCAAAGGCAGACCATTCGGTATGACTTGGACGCGATGACCTGACCAAAGCCCGGCGCGGGCCTCTCGGGCGAGCCAGTCTGAGGGGCATACTGCTGTTAGATTCGTGTATTGAGCGAACAGCCTGCGGCGCAGTCTCCATGACCGCGCAATCGTCACAGGGTCGGGCCTAGGGTATTCGCGGGGTGACGGGCAGGTTGCATCACAACCGCTGATGAACTTGCGACAATCATAGCTATAGGCGCAGCCACCAGTGAAGCTCCACATGTCGTGAAGAGTCCATATCGTAGGGGCAAGACGGGCGCATATGCCGACTAATTGAGGCCCCCAGCCAGCACTGTGCAGGTTGTGGACGTTGATGATATCCGGTCTGAGCTTTGCCAGTAGAGTTCCCAGTCGCCGAGATGTGAGGAGGCCCATGGCCTGCGTCTTTACGCGTGTGGAGACCTTTCCGATGGCCTTCATCACAAGGTACTCGCGATGAGTCATCAGAATCTCAGTTGTCCAAGGATGGTTTCGCCAATCCGTCTGACCGACGATGCGGATGACCTCTGCACCAAGGCCGCAGAGCGCCTCTGCCAGACGACTGGCAGCGATTGCTGCCCCGCCGATTGACTCGTTGTCAGAAAGCATTACGATGCGCACCGCGATGATCCTCCAGCCGAGGCGGAAGGGTACGCGAATCCGGGATAACTCCTCCGCGGCGAAAAACCGTGTAGCTTACCCCCTCTGCCGCCAGCGAGTCCTTGTCCGCCCGGGGCTCGAGCGCTGAGGGACGCATACTTCCGTCCGCGGCGCGGGTAATTGGCGACTCTCGTGCTGTGCATGTAGTCAACCCTATCCTGGCACCAGCTGCAGAGACCGACGGAAAGGCACGGGAGTTCGGCACCGGTCAGGGCGCAGCCGAACCGTCTACGTCCGGGAGCGGTGCTTGATACCACAGCCGCTTTGCCTGACCAATATCGGCTTTTGCCTTCCTGGAGAAGGCCTACTGATGCCCTGACGGAGCCGGCGGGGCGTCGACAGCCCACGCTCCCTTGTCTGCTATCCCGAGCTGCCAGATACCCCTCCCGTTATCGTTGATACACCTTCTAGCGCGGCCAAGGTCCAGCGCCACTGTCCATCAGCAACTTGTTCCAGGGAGACCATTCGGTCGAGGCGATCATGATCACGCAGGTAGGCAGCTACTTTTCCGGCATGCGTGTAGTCGATGGCGAAGAACGGCACGCGTAGCGTCTGGGCAAACAAGACAGAGTGGAAGCGCATGCACAAACACAGCGCTGCGCTTTGCATCGATGTCAAGATGTCGCTGACAGAGTAGGGGGCCACCTCCATGATGGGGTCCAGATCTGCGAGGTGCGTTTGGGCAAAACGTCGGTTGAAGTCCCGGTCATCATTTCCGACGCAGAAGTGGTGCATGGCCAGGAGTCGAGGTTGAAGGCTCAAGGTAGCGCAGAGTGCATGAATCCATCGTCCTAGCTGATCCTCGAAGCGCGCCTTCGTCACTTCAAACTCAGCGGGGGTGAGCTGGCCTTGATACTCTGGGGTCCAGTCCCTCAGATACATGTTCAGGTAAGGTTCTGGTTCTGAAGTAGGGCGCTCCTGCATCCACCTGCGGACGAAGCCACCTGCAGGATCTCCGCTCGCAGCGATGTCTGACCGTCCAGTCATGCGACGGGCCCAGTCTGCCGAGGCGGAGTCTCGGAGTTCAATCACATCCGCGAGCAGCAGAATCTGCCGTACCGCGTCCTCGTATCGCTGGCCCTGGTCGAGCGGCCCAATCCCGCAGCCCGCCAAACGCGTTCGATACCCGGCTCTCTTGGCTCGCAGGAACGCTTGCAGCACAGTGCCCAGGACCTCCAGATGCATCAGTGGGCCGCCGGCCATGATCACTTCGTCCGCGGTGGCTGCCCGCTCCAAGAAGTCCTTGCTGTAGACTGGCACAACCTCGATCTCAGGATGTGCGAGTTCCCGCAGTGTCCAGCGTGAAACGTACGGATAAAGGCTAGCCAGCGCGAGGCGACAGCCGCCATAGTCAGCGGCTACCTGATGGATGATTTCGCCCAGTACAGCTTTGTCGCCAGCGGTCTCGGTTCCGTACCAGCCGACAATCAGGATCTGCCGGGGCGCAGCCCCTACTTCGGCATGGGATTTGGGCAACGCCTGACTCCTGGCCGCCTGGAGGGCCGTGTCCAGGGACAGCCGCCGCTGCCACCAGCGGTGCCTTACGCGCTCCCACAACTCGCCGATGGTGGGGTCCGCGTGATAATCGTGGAGGCAGTCGGGACAATCGTTGCCAATGATGGTCCTTCGCGTATCAATGTTGCTGCGATAGAGGTCTTGGGCCGAATCTTCCAGGCAACTCCCCAGCACAGGGGACTTGGGAGAGCAATACAGAAGCTGGCCTCTGCAGTCGAGGGTGGCCGCTGACGACTGCCAAGGGCAACCGATGGAGCGTTTGCTTCCCTCCATCAGCATACGTCGCAAGTTACGATAAGTGCGCCTTATCGCTTGAGACGGCTCATAGCTGTACTCTAGTTTGGCCAGGAAAAGCCCCAGATGGTATGCTTCCAGGTCTGTGAAGTTCCGGATGATCTCTGTCCGGTCGCTGTTGTACAGCCTGAGGATGAACTCAGCGACGCGGAATCTGGCGTAGACCCCCTCGGCTCGGGCGAAATCCAGAACCTCGTCAACATGCCAGAGATTGTCCTTGGTGATGGTGCAGCCGATGGACAGAGGGATATTCGTTTGATCGCGCAGGTGGCGGAGCACCGAGACCGCGCTCTCGAAGTTGCCCGGACGACCGCGCACACGGTCGTGAATTGCGCCGGGGCCGTCCAGGGAGACCATCACATTGAAAGGCACTCCCGCATCACGGCACACCTCGGCAGAAGCCAGAATCCTGCTCAGGACCTCTTCTGCTCGGATAGCGTTAGTGATTATTCCCGTGCCCACCAGGCGGGGTCGCCGCTGCACCAGCACATCGTAGATCTCGGGAAGGTCGCGACGTAGAGTAGGCTCGCCTCCGCTCACACCCACGTAGCGGAGACGGCTGAACAAGGGATCCCTGAGGATGCGCGCCAGTTCGTCTGGTGTGAGTTCCTTGTCCCGCTTCCGTTTCCAGATGCCACACATCTGACAGCGAGAATTACATACGTCGTTGACTAGTAGATTGAGGGTCGTGGGTTTCAGGGGAAGGACCTGCCCAAACAGGTTGCGTCTGACGTCGCGAAAGGTATACTGGCACAAAGCCCATAGCTTACGCGGGTCTTGCCGGTGGGTCTCGGGTATGATGATGCTAATAATGCCTCTGGCGCGAGCATACACGGTAGAAATCTCCTGGGACTATGTGCTCCAGCGGTGCCTGACTCTTCTGGCGCGTTTGGCCAATCGTCGCATGCGGTCCCGGAGGTAGCCGGCGGTGGTGTGGGGATGCCGAGGAATACCAAGCAACCGTTCCACCTCCAAGGAATCCAGTCTTGCATCCCTCAGGACGAATGGGGGGTGCCGCAAAGGGAAAGTCATAGGGGATCTGGGAAAGTCAGCGCTTGCGGTAGGCTCCCTCGTGTGGGTTGCGTCCTGACCAGCGCCGATGTTGGAAACCAAGTTGGTGCGCGGCCGGATGACCAGACCGCTTTGGATGAGACAGGCCAGAGACCACGCATAGTCCCAAGTATCAATAGTCCCCACATAAGTGCCCTCAAAGCAGCGGCGACGATATTCCACCTCGGGTGGGTTCTCGTAGATTTGCTCGAGCCAGCCACTGTCCCTCACCTCCGGCCACAACTTCATGTCGGGATCAAAGAACTGCCACGCCCGGCGCCAAGTGGCCCATCCCCAGATATGTGTATAGCGAGAGAAATAGTAGCTGTAATTGAGCTGCTGCTCGCCACCGTGGTAGTTGTCGCCGCTGATCATCATGATTCTCTTGTCATCACGGTATGCTTCAAGCAGTTCCTCGCAAAAGCGAAACAACGTAAGGTCCGGGACGCAGTCGTCTTCGAGTATGATGGCCTCGGACTCTAGGTGGAAGACCCAGTCCAGTCCGCTCGAGACTCGCCTCTTGCACCCCAGGTTGATGTGCGAGAAGTGGGTCAATACCTCACAATCCCAATCTACTGCCTCGACGACTCTCCTGGCCTGTTGACACTTGTCAACTTCTTCAGGGAAACGGGGCCCGTCCGCAATGACAAGCAGCTTGCGCGGTCGCGCTTGGGCGATCACCCTGAAGACAGCCTCGGTCAGACGAGGCCGATTGAAGATGAAGAAGGCAACTGGTGTTGACAGAGACATGATTCCGTCCGGTGTTCTTCGTGGCGCTGATGACAGCATACTGGTGGCAGTGATCGTGCGATGGGCGCTCCGATGCCGCGTTAGCCGCACTGCGGGCGAAGGAGGTCGCGTTGGTCGATGCTGACGACGAGAGTATGCAGTTTGTGTTAGTACAATGCCGGAACGCTGCTCTGTGAGACGGCCGTTGCTGGAGCTAGAGGGTGTCGCTCGGCTCAGTGCTCCCTCTCGGGAACCCTTTCAAACCCTCATATAATTGCCCTAGCTGGCGTAGGTGAGCGAATACGTGTTCATAGAGGTAGTTCTGAATGTACGGATACCGAGCATGGTCACGTTTGAACACGCCCCGTATCATGTCCCAGCCGAAGGCAAGCAGCGTGCGTATCATCGCTCGCAGTACCTGAGCGCGGCTCGTCGGCGTTGTCTTATCGCGTTGAAACACGAGATGCGAGTATCGTCCATCGACGAAACGCTGACGCGCGATCCAACGTAGGCTCATCTTCTGGGGAGAAACCAAGTGATAGACGTATAGCTTGGGATCGTAGTAGATCAGCTCATCACGTCTATTGGCACGGATGCGCCGCTGCATTACTGTCTCTTCACCGTATCCGAGGCTATCCCCACGCATCCCAAAACGCGGGTCAAAACCGTTGAACTCCTCAAGCAGGGATCGGCGGAAGAAGACGTTCCCGCCACTCAAGTACTCATTCTGAGCCAAGGCCCGTGCTTCTTCGCCCTTGTGGCTGGAGCCATAATGATCCTTGAACCATGCCGGTCTGGGTGCTGAGTAGAACGGGGAATACGGCCCCCCGAACACAGCGGGCGAAAGTCGTCTGATCACATCTCTCGCCATGGTCAACCAGTCTGTGGGTGCCTTGCAGTCATCGTCGAGATATCCCACGTATTCGCCTCGCGCCTCGTTCCAGCCCCGATTTCGGGCATGCGAGAGGCCTTGACGCGTTTCGGTGCAGTAGCGGACATTGCCAAAATGATCGAAGCCTGCCACGACCTCATATGTGTTGTCACTGGAGTTGTTATCTACCACAATGACCTCATACTCCGATGGGTGGAGAGTCTGTTCGCAGAGGCTCTCCAGTGCGCCCTTCAGCAGATCGGCACGGTTGTAGGTGCACACCACCACGCTTATCATGGGAAGTGTCAAAGACTCAGGATGCTGGGCGTCAGAGCCAGGCCTACACGTGATACGATCTGAATGACCTGAGCAATCCTGCGTATTCCTCGCTTGCCTAGGTGAGTCACTAGAGATGCAGCATCACTGCGCAGCATCGCACCAAGGAGACCGGATGTCCATAGCGCCCTCTGCGGCACAGCGGGAACGGCTGCTAGGATGCGTTCGATCCAGAGTAGACGCACACGCTTTGCGATCTGAGGATCAACGTTGTCCTGTTTCTCAAACGCGGCGAGGATTTGCAGCAGCACTCGGCAGAGCTCCATGTCTTGCGGGCTCAGTCGCTGCGGTAGCTCGTAGTACCACTGGCGAAGCCTGTCAATCTCGGACGCTGTAATCAGCAGCTGCGGCACAAGCGCATGGACTTCCCGTGCTGCGATGGCAGAAGCTGCTCGCTGCTGCTCGTCGCCGGCCATGGCGCTGGCACTAGCCTCATGCGTTCGGAAAGCCACCAGCGCCGCTGGCAGATTGGCTGCCCGTGTTCGCCGGAGCAGCCTGGCCCAGAGGTCGTAGTCCTGACTGTATCGCAGCTCTTTGCTGTATGGAGGCTCGCCAGTGTCTATGAGTTCTCGGCGAAACATCACCGAGGTATGGCAGAAGGCGTTATGAAACAACATCTGCCAACGAATCTCTGTGTCTGTGAACGGCTGCCGGTGTGTGGCAATATGACGTCCTTTAGTGTCAACAACATGGTAAGCCGTGCCGAGCAATCCCACATGGCTGTGGCGGGAAAAGTACTCTAGCTGCGTGGTCAGTCGCGCAGGGAGAGAGACATCATCCGCATCCTGCCGCGCGATGTAGTCCCCCCTGGCGATTTTCAATCCCCTGTTCAGCGATCTGGCCAGTCCCAGATTCTCTTGACTGCGCACCAGCGTGATGCGCCGATCATGATAGGTCGTGAGGATTCGCCACGTGGAATCAGTGGATCCGTCGTCAACTATTATCAACTCACAATCTGTGAAGGTCTGGTGGAGAATACTCTCGATTGCCTCCCCTAGGTATTCCTCTCCGTTGTAGACACTCATCACGACGCTCACCTTAGCAGCCATCAGGGACGACCTTTGCCCAGCCCGCATGTACTGATACGGTCAAAGTGCTCATAGCTTCGGTGCCAGCCCAATGACGTCAAATAGCTGCCTGAACCGGTTCTCCCAGGTGTGATCTCGCCTGGCTCGAGCTAGACCAGCTTGTCGAACCTGGTCCATCTCCTCTTCATGGGCAAGATAATACCGCACCTTATCCAGCAACCCGTCTCGGTCATCATAGCAAACGATTTCCTTTTCCAGCTCATAGTACTGGGCCAGCTCCTCTTGATAACCTACGATGTAGAAGGCGCCACTCATGGGTGCCTCAAAGTCGCGCAAACGCACGTGGCGCTTGATCTCCCCAGTCAGCTCGTCGCGCACCTCGGAGAAGCCAAGGCTGATAAGGCTGCGGCTATACATCTTGACCAACTCCTCATCCGACAGCGGAGGGCCACACCGATCCGATGGGAGGCCCTGCGGGCCCTGTGGTCGCTGCCGGTCCAGGAATCGGCGCTTGAGCCTGCCTGCCAGCCTTACGGCAGAGCGATAAGGTGACAGTAGTGGACCCGTCTGGCTTTGCCAACCGGGACCCCACACGCGTACATCGATTCCATTTGTGAACAGATGGTTGAGGTACTCCTCGCGGTTCAGGTACTTCTGGCCCACAAAGGTGACCGGGAGCTCGCGTGGTAGCGCATATGGATGGTAGAAACGGGGATTGGCCGCCATTTGTATGTGCACAGGATTGGCGCCCACGGCCAAGTACTTGGACTCTGCCTCACGCTCTGGAAACATACAATAATCAAAGTGCGGAGCGATCTCCTCCACCAAATGAAACTGGTGATTCGCATTGCAGTAGAAGTTGACGGTGGGAATCCCCAGTGCTTTGATAGATTCAACAGCCTCGGGCATTATCATCGCAGAATAGAAGTAGCTGAAAAAGAGATCAATGCCCGCCGAGTGATGAGCTCGCTTCACATCATGTACTATCCAGTCAGAGTACTGAGCTCTTGCTTCTGCTGGATCGACGTCAGCTTTTCTCCCCATGCACTCGGCGGCCATCTGGCCCGAGTCAAAACTGGGCTCGGTAACGGAGTGCCCCATGTCCAACAACGTCTGCTTCAAGTTGATCTCCCAAATCTTAGACTGGGGCATGTCAACGTTGTTCGCGCTTGCCATGGATGCGTAGAAAACCTTCATCTCTAGTTATTTCGCACCGCACTTCTTCGGCGAATCAAGAACAGCTTCCACCACCTGCTTCTTCATATCTACTGATCCAGAGCAATCAGGCCGGACTCACATTCCATGAGCCTGATCTTCCTGGTGTAACATCCATATGGCCAGTAAGTCACGATCCGCATTGATGATGAAATGGCGCTTGCCCGATGGTGTGGTCGCGATTCGATCGACGAAGCAATACTCGACGCTCATTCCCCTGCATATTCTGGCAACCTGTTCTTGAAGACGGTGAAGGTCGGCCTCAGTATACTGTTCGTTTCTGACCAGGTTCACAGTCAGATGGTAGCCGGGCGTCTGCACGTACTGAATCTGTGAGAACCCCTTGTTATGCACTGCGCCAGTATACTCATACCCTGCTCCCCACATCATGAGGTAGGTGGGTGACACAGGCCCAAACGGTGTCACTAGAATATCATTGGTGCGTCCACGAACTGTGATCCTTGGTAGCGTTCTTCCGCAAGGACAAGGGTCCAAGGTTCTGCTCACTAGAAAGTCCCCATTTCTATAGCGAATGAATGGCATTGCCCGATTCCACAAATCAGTGACGATCATCTCACCAGTGTCGCTTGGTTCAATAATGGCTCTCTCCACCGCCTCGTGTAGGCCAGCATGGACATGGCACTCCCAGGCAGATGCAGCTCCATCATTACAGCAGTATTCCTCGTGGACTTCTGACTTCGGGAAGGCAGCCGAAATCGCTTCCCTCTGCCAGTCACAGACATTCTCAGAGATCAAGTTGAAGGCGCGCACCGTCTCATTGCGAATTCGCCGTTGCAGCATACAGATGGCAACTATGTAGACTGAGGATGCATAACCGCGAACGTACAGACAATCGTCGGAACTCAAGGCCTCGATGAGATTGTTGACATTCTCGGAATCCAATTCTCCACTGAGATTCTTGGCGGTCACCAGTTCTCCCTGTGCCGAAGCCAACACCAGAAACTTCGTGGGGTCATGCAACCCGAAGTATCCCCATCCCCGCCGGTGTGCTTGCTCGCGCAGCACATGATAGCGTCGGCACCCCACGTATTCAAGCGGCTCACCTGTCGAACCACCGGTGTGCATGGCTGCACCAAATCGGTATCGGTGGTTTACCGCGTGCGAGTTATTCTGTAGCCAAGACCGCTCTACGACCGGTAACCGCCCAATGTCCTGGATACCACCTATGCTGTCAATACTCAATCCATGTAGCACACAAAGCTCCCGGTACGGTGGCGTATTCTCGTAATGGTGTCGAAAGATAGCTACCAGTCGCTTACTTTGATAGGACCGCTGCTCCTCCGGAGGCCAGTACTGGGTAGCCTGAAGGTCAGGAAGCGTCCGAATATCCAGATAATGCGGGATTCTTGACAGAAGACGTCTCATAATTAGGAACATGGAAAGCCCAGCATTTATGTCATTTCTTCGTGCCGGAATGTGGCTGGTATGCATCCTCCGAACAAGTCACTGTGGTTTCACCGCCGACATGTAAACACACATAGTAAAAGGTAACTTCTGCCAGTGTTCCTTCACAATCTCGAAACTTGTTATGTCCAGCAAGTTGACGAGGTCTTCATAGTTCCAACGGAACATATGGTCATCGACTGTCTTCTGATACTCGGCACTCGTTCCCGTTCTCCTCACTCGAGCCAACACCCCTCTTGTGAGGCCTTTGAAGCCTTCTCGTCGAATTCTCGCGGCGATTCTGAATATGGGAGGAAAAGATCGAGAACCAACGGAAAGCCCGTTGTCAGTCCTCAATGGAGATTTTCCCCCGCGAACTGTTAGGCCAATAAGGAGACTGCCGCCAGCTTTCAATACTCGGTATGCTTCCTTTAGTGCAAGATACGGATCCTGAAAATGATCCAAAACCGACCTCATGTGCACCCAGTCAAACGTTCTCGCAACGAAGGGAAGATTCTCAGCGTGACATGCCAGGAAGTTGCAGGGCTTGGAAAGGCACGGATAAGCCTTGAACAAGTTTGGCTGAAACACTATGTTCTGGAAAACTTCGAGGTAGGGATCAACAGATATGTAGAGCGGCACATCGTCTTCCGATAGAAAATGGCGCAGTCTGCCTTGATGACCACCCACATCCAGAACTCTGCCTTCTATGCGAAATTCTTCAGTATATATCTCCTGTACAGAATCAATCTCGTCGAGATACCGCTTGAGATTATCACGAGAACGCTGTCTTCTGTGATAGGCCTCATATTCCTTCTGCACGCCGGACCACCTATCTAACCCACCAGGCACGCAGTAGGAGGGCCGATCAATACGAAAGTCCAAAACCTCTTCTTTCGCCTCGCCCTGCGCAACCCGGCGTCTTGGATAGCTGGTTGCGCAATCTTGGCAGACGAATTCTCGATCTCGCAAGTCAAGTCTCCCCTTGCACAAAGGACAACACAAGATGTCAGTAATCTCTCTGTCTAGCGCAACGTACACTGCGCTTTGTCCTCCAGCCGCATCGTTGTCTTGGCGAGACAGAGTCACTCGCTCAGGTCTTCCACCGACGCACGGACAAGTCTATGCGGGCACGCAAAAAGAGTGCCCAGATTACAGCCTAAAGGTGTTCGCCAACCCTGTTTCATGCGGGATACTCTCCAGCGAACCCTAGAAGACCGAGTCTGTGATATCCTACATGCCGGGGGTCCGCGAAGCCCACACTGGGCACAGGGAAAATCCTCGAATCCGCGTCATCTTTTCCGCGCGCGCATGTGTAGGCCATACGCCAACAACTCCTCGGAGCCGCTGTCGTGCTGCGACAGACGATCGAGCAACCCCAGTACCACATCAGTCGCTATTCGCTCGAGCCAGGTTGCGGTCGTGCCAGCATATCTCTCCCCAACGGAAGGCAGTCTCCGTAGTTCCTGCGCTAAATACTCGAAGTAGTTGCCATTCCACTGCACATCCTCGATCTCAAATCCCAATTCACCTAGCCAGTACTCGTAAAAGTGGGAACTATAGCCAGTGTAATAGAAGTATGGCGAGTAATGAGTCAATGAACAGAAGGGGGCCGTGATGATGAGCGTACCACCACGCCTTAGAAGGCGTGCAAATTCACGTAGGCCACCCACGGGATCCGGCAGGTGTTCCAACACTTCAATGCACATCACAGCATCAAACGAATCGCCTGGCTCCGGGACGTTCATAATGTCACATGCAATGTCCAATCGCGACTGATCCCAAGCACCCGTTTGCAGGCCCGTGCCATCTCCCTGCCCATCATACTGGCCAAAATCCTGGCTGACATAGTCCAGATGAGCACAAAGCGGCTTATACTGAAGTTGGCCCGCGCCCGCATCCAGGATACGTCGGCCAGCGGGAATACTTGCCAAAGTACGTTCCAACCATGCATCACGGTTCGCCTTGTTCTGCGTGCCGCATTGGCCGCCTCCGCTAGACATCAGCGCCACTAGCCGCCGTGTCGTCTTGCGCTTCACCTTGCCCAGAAAATGCGATGGCCTCGGACTCATAGCTTCTTAGTGAAATGGAACAGTCCGCATGCATACGACGCGTCAGCCAGGTCATTTAGGTCCGTATCTTGTCTGAATCTGGCGTTGTCATCGACGCCCGAAAACTCAACGAGCTCTAACTCAGGGAAGTAGTCAAGAATCTGGAACGGCGAATGGATGCGATGGGCATTATAGCACACGCGTGGCTTGCCCACCGGAACAGAGAAATAGAGATCGCCAGTCGGCGCAAGAACACGCCCAAGCTCACGTGTGGCCTTCTCAGTGCCCAGAGGATCTAAAGCGTCGCCATAACGTCCCAGGCCTATGTGCTCCGCCACATGCAGGCATGAGAGTGAGGATACCGAGCTGTCATCGAACGGTAGGGTAAGGATGCTGCCGGGTCTCGAATCGAAGTTCTCTAGGCTGACGGCTAAAGGACGTATATCGACAAAAGTCACTTTGGTGACGGCGGTCAACATGCCCACCAGAATCGCGCGTGCACCCACATCCACGTGACGTGATGCGCCAGAAGCTTGGATTGCTTTAAATGCCCAAACATCCTGATAGAAGTAATGCGCGTCAAAGGGTGTAGTTGGTATGCGATCAAATAGGCACGGATAGCTATCTAGAAACCGTAGGACCTCGGCGCCCGGCAAAGATGAGTAGCGACACCAGTCGCCCACATATCGTGCGTATAACGAAGCAGACTGTCGCAACTGCTCGGTTGGCAAAACAGGCTGTATCCACCTTTTGGAGAGGTGATGCAGATTACGGCTTATCCTCCGCAGCGAAAAGCTCACCTTTGCTAGAACCTTCTGCTCCAAAAACTGAATGCATGAGACTTGGACAGATACGCCTGAATCATATCATCTACGACTCTAACGGTGTACTCTGGGTTGATCTCTCGGAGCATGGAGGTGAGGATGTGAAGAGATGGATAATCACTCGTTTGATCGAAAAGACGTGCATCATCAATCAGAAGTATGTGGTCCTTTCTGAAATGGGAACGAATGGCCGCCAGCTCCTCCACAATAGGCGTGTCCCTTGTGCCGCGTGCCGTGTCACCACAAGAGAAGTGCCCATCGAGCCAAAATAGACAGCGATCAGAGATTGTAGCAAGAATAGTGGGAAGGACATCGCCGCTATGCCCCAGAATGACCTGAACGTGAGGATACTTCGAAAATCTTTCGCGCGCGCGTGCCCACAATCTATGATCCAGCTCTATCGTGTAGATCCGTTCAAATTGGCTCAGCATCGCGGCAACCGTTGTCCCCTGATAAGTGCCGGTTTCCACCAGAGTTTCCAAAGCATAAGACGTCTGGAATCGCCTCAGCCAGTACAGCTTCACCTCATGAGGCGGCGGTACCGGAGACCCTGCAAACCGGTGACGAACCAACGCACGGATGCGCGTCCATTGCAGCCGCGCTTGACGAACTCCGGCAACACGACTCAAGAGTCGCTTCGGATTAACCGCCATCTATGATCTCCTCTGGGACTGCCGATCGTCGAGTCAGATTGCTGCTGGCCACGAATGCGTTGATTGGCCGCCAACTTGCGCCACGGGCCTAATCTCAGATTGCTGGAGGCTCGATAGAAACCCCCCGCCCGCAGTGCGGAAGGGCTGTTGTCCCGAGGCTACCTCGCTGATTGAGACATGTCCAATTCTGTGCACGTAGTAGAATGCCCTTTCATGGCTTGACAGACCGACTGCAAATTGCAGGTCGCACCGTTTTAGCGGTAGATTACATTCGAACTCCACGATATACCTGCCCGGTTCCAAGTCCTTTGGCTTCGACCAATAGGTGATGACCGACACCGAATCGAGCGTGGCTAGTCCCACAGCCGCGATAACATGGAGCGTAGGTTCAAATATCTCAAAATCAAGCACCATTCGCCATGCCTCACGGGCGTGAAACTGTGCTTGAGGTGTGCCAGCCTCAGTGAAGAAGCGCAGGCTCATTCCTGCGCCGGGAGCATCAGCCGGCCCGGATGGCAACGCGACAGTGGAAGAGATCTCGGACGTGGTTGAAGCCAAGAACTGATCAATGACCGAGTCAGCTGGCCCAGCCATCTTCTTGCGGCCACTGTCAAGTAGCATAGCTTGGGGACAGAGCTTTCGGACTGCGGCCATGTTGTGACTAACAAAGAGCACCGTCCGCCCCTCTCGGGCCACATCTCCCATCTTCCCGAGGCACTTCTTTTGAAACGCTGCATCTCCCACCGCCAGCACCTCGTCCACCAGTAGGATCTCCGGCTCCAGGTGGGCGGCGACGGCGAAGGCCAGGCGGACGTGCATCCCGCTGGAGTACCGTTTGACCGGAGTATCCAGGAATCTCGCGATCTCGGAGAAGGCCACGATCTCATCGAACTTCTCGTCAATCTCAGCACGCTTCATGCCCAGGATGGCGCCATTGAGATAGATGTTCTCCCGCCCCGTGAGTTCTGGGTGGAAGCCGGTGCCCACCTCCAACAGGGAACCCACGCGGCCCTTGATCTGCGCATACCCTTCGGTAGGCTCGGTGATGCGGGAGAGGATTCTGAGGAGTGTGGTCTTGCCCGCGCCATTGGGGCCGATGATGCCGACTACTTCGCCCTTCTCTACGTCGAAGGTCACATCTTTCAGGGCCCAGATGGTCTCGTTCTCTGGCGAGGGCTGACCAAGGCGGCGGAGTCGCCGCGCTGGAGCAGCAGCCATGTCCACCAGGCTCTCTCGCAGGGTCCTGTATCGAGCTTGCGGACCCCCGATGCGGTAGCGCTTGCTGAGCTTTTCAACACGGACGGCAATATCAGTCATCGTTCAAACCACGTCGGCGAAGGTCTTCTCCATGCGGCGGAAGTAGTACAGGCCGCCGATAAGCAACAGTACCACGACGATGGTGGAAACCACCAGCAGAGGTCCGGGTGGCTCCTTGCCCAGCAGTGCCCAGCGGAACCCTTCTACCACACCGGCCATGGGATTCAGCCCGTACCAGGCACGCCAGCGCTCCGGCACCAGACTACTGGGGTAGGCAATAGGCGTAGCAAAGAGCCAGAACTGAGTCAGAAAGGGAATCGTATACCGCACGTCGCGGTACTGAACGTTGAGCGCAGACAGCCAGAGGCCTACGGCTAGAGCCGTCGCCACCGCGAGTAACAGGAAAAAGGGCAGAGTCAAGGCGGCTGTCGTGGGAGCGAAGCCGTAGTAGACCATCATGCCCAACAATACCACAAAGGCGATGCCGAAATCCACCAACCCCGCCGCAACGGCGGAGATGGGGATGGCCAGGCGCGGAAAGTAGACCTTGGTGATCAGATGGGAGCTACCCACGAGGCTGTTGCTGGCGCGATCCAGGGCCCCCGCAAAATAGCTCCAGGGTAGCAGAGCACAATAGGCGAAGATGGGGTAGGGGATACCGTCTGAGGGCATCTTGGCCAGGCGTCCGAAGAATACGCTGAACACGATCATGGTGAAAAAGGGTTGAAGAATCGCCCAGGCGGCACCCAAGATAGTCTGTTTGTAGCGAACCTTGATGTCGCGCCAGGTGAGGAAGTAGAGCAACTCGCGGTAGCGCCACAAATCGCGCAAGTCGAGCGATACCCAACCGCGTGACGGACGGATCACGATGGTGGATGTTTCTTCGATGGCGGGATCTGCCATCGCTGTGTTCTCATCGTGCGTGGTGACTTTCATCCTGACTTCTCGCGTCTTGGATTGTAATTCGCCCTCGTGCGCTCAGCCAATCGGCGCCAAGCCTTGATCGAAACCTTGTCTCGCTGCTCGTGTGGCTGCACGCTCGCCTGTTTGGCCTCGTTGCGGTGGATGATGTCTGGAGGAGCGGAAAGCAATGGCCCAGGCTCAAGCTTCGCCCGAGGTAAACGCCGGCCCCAAAGGACATCCGCCCGAGCACTCCCAAGAAGATGCTGAAAACAACCATGGTGAGGAGCGGCTGCAGGACAGCCCAGGCTACTCCAAGCACTGTTTGCTTGTATCGAACCTTGATGTCACGCCACGCCAAGAAATACAACAGATCTCGGAACTCCCAGAGTTCCCGCAGATGTAGTCCGGGCCAGCCGGTGGGAGGGGTGAAGACCATCTCTGGCAGGGCTTCACGAGAAGGCTCCATGCCAGACTGCTCTCCCTCCTGAGGAGCCGTCGATTGTTCTCGGGCGACAGTCACGTGATCTCCTGTCCGTGTTCGACCAGTTCGGCTTCTGCGTGTGCTACGCCACTCCCACAGTGGCCACTGGAAATGGCGGAAGATCCCATAGTTGGCTGACCCTGGGCGCGACAAGGGCCGGGTGAAAATCGTGCGTGTCCC
>Ga0307378_10005145_pt1 | contig 18330 bp, 13 predicted proteins | sample UN1MG_FD_202238 | JGI IMG/M metagenome (GOLD analysis project Ga0307378, IMG submission 202238) | Soil microbial communities from Risofladan, Vaasa, Finland - UN-1 | ecosystem: Environmental > Terrestrial > Soil > Coastal area > Acid sulfate soil | place: Finland: Risofladan, Vaasa | collected... | reverse complement strand
ATGTTGACGACGCGGGTCAGCAACTTCTCCGTCGATTTGTCTTCTTGATGCCCGAACGCGAACCCGAGGACATTGCATGCCATGGCCTCAAAGGAATCGCGAAGCCGCTTGACCAGCCAGCGGTTGGGAGGGCGAAGGATGGTTGCGATAGCCTCCCGCAGAATGACGCCCTGGACCTCAAAGACTGCAGCGAGTGCACCCGGCGTTCCGAAGTCGTCATCCATGGCTTCTTGGAACTTCCCCTCTGCTTCCTGTAATCTCTCCATTGCACGGGTGTCTGTAGGAGGTTCGCCTTTCCATTTCACGCCTTTCGCCTCAGTGGGTATCGTGTCCAGCAAAGGCCGGTCCACGGCGTCCGCTTCGAGGCTTGCGATGTTCTCAAAGGCCCTGGATAGGCGCTCATAACCCGTGGCCGCGGCACCGATGGCCTCCTCCGAAAAGTCGGTCGGGCTGCGGTAATGGCTCTGGAGGATAAACAACCGCAGCACCATCGGGTCCCATTTCTCGTAGGCGTCGCGCAGGGTCAGGAAGTTGCCGAGGGACTTCCCCATCTTCTTTCCCGCCACGGTCACCATGTTGTTGTGGAGCCAGTATTTGGCGAATCCCGGCGCGCCGGGAGTGGCGGCCTCGGCCTGGGCGATTTCGTCCTCGTGGTGGGGAAACTGGTTCTCGATTCCCCCGCCGTGGATGTCGAACGTCTCGCCGAGATACTTCTGGCTCATCACGGTGCACTCGATGTGCCAGCCGGGATACCCCATGCCCCAGGGGCTGTGCCACTGCATGATGTGTCCCGGCTCGGCGCGTTTCCAGAGGGCGAAATCGGCGGGGTGCTTCTTGTCGGGGTTCGCTTCGACCCGCGCGCCGGCCCGCATCGCCTCCACGCTTCGCCCGGACAGTTTCCCGTAGGCCGGCCAACTCGCGACGTCGAAATACACCGACCCGTTCGCTTCATAGGCGTGGCCCGTCTCGATGAGGCGCTTGGTGTGCTCAATCTGCTCGATGACGTGGCCGCTTGCGCGGGGGCTGATGTCCGGCCGAAGGGCGCCGAGAGCGTCCATGTCCTCGAAGTATCGGCGGGTGAAGCGTTCGGCGATTTGCATCGGATGCACCTTCGCCGCCTTGGCTTCCCGTTCGACCTTGTCCTCGCCCGCGTCGGCGTCGTCCGTCAGGTGGCCTACGTCCGTGATGTTCTGGACGTAGCGGACCTTGTAGCCGAGGTAACGCAGATACCGCACGATGATGTCGAAGGAGATGTAACTTTTGGCGTGTCCGAGATGGGTGTCGCCATACACCGTCGGTCCGCAGACGTACATGCCGACGTGGGGTGGATTGATGGGCTCGAACTTCTCGCGCGCGCGAGAGAGGGTGTTATAGACGTGCAAATTGTTTTCGCGAAGCGTCACGCCCACCTCCGGACAACGCGGCGGCCCCGCATTAGGCGGGCCGGCTAAATGCGTTCGAGCACGACGGCGGCCTGGGCGGCGATGGCCTCGCCCTGGCCGATGGGCCCGAGGCCCTCCAGCGTCCGTGCCTTGAGGCCCACGGCGTCGGTGTCGAGTTTCAGCAGTTCGGCCAGGCGTTTGCGCATCGCCTGTTTCGAGTCACCCAGTTTCGGCTCTTCCAGAAAGACGTTCACGTCGGCGCTTGCGACCCGCCACCCGGCCTCGGCCGCCATGGCCAGCACGCGCTCGAGGATGCGGCTCGAGTCGGCGTCCTTCCACGCCGGGTCGGTGTCCGGAAAGTGTTCGCCGAGGTCGCCGCGCCCCGCGGCACCGAGGATCGCGTCGGCGACCGCATGGAGGACCACGTCGCCGTCGCTGTGCGCCTGGGGTCCGTGCGTATGCGGCACTTCGACGCCGGCGATCACCAGCCGCCGCCCTTTGACGAGGCGATGGACGTCGAATCCCAGCCCCACCCGAACCGGCGCTGCCAAAGCCTGTGTTCCTGTAATAGGACCTTTTCCCGGCACGGCGTCACCTGCCTTCGGCGGGCTCGAACGGCGTGCGCTTGCGAAGTTTATCCGGGGCGGCGAGGCATTTCAACGGCAAATAGAGCAAAACGGGCTGGGCCGGGCGCCTTTGAGTGCGCCCGACCCAACCCGTGTCTTGGCGAATCCGATGTGGCCGCCTATTTGCCCGTCAGGGCCTTGATGCGTTCGCGCGCCTTGGCCGCCTGTTCAGGGTCCTTCGCTTTGCGGAGAACGGCGTTGTAGAGTTCGACGGCCTTGATGCGGTTTTTGAGGCGTTCCTCGTAGATTTTGGCGGCGTTGAGGCGGGCCGGATGGTCCGTGTCGGGGTTCCATTCCCAGCACCGCTGATAGGCCAGAACGGCCCGGGCCCAGTCCTCGAAGTACCAACCGCCGTAGATCTCGCCCATCTGGAAGGCCGTATCGTCCACCTTGTCGCTCTCGGGATACCTCTCGATGATGGTCTGGAACTTCTGGAGGGCGATCTTCAGGTAATCCTCCTTCCCCGGTGGGAAGGCGGGGTAGTTTTTAAAATGCAAGCCTTCCTCATAGAGTTGGTCGGCCGCCGCGATGCGCCGCCGCGGTCTCAGGTCCGGGCCGGCCACTTCCGGGGCCGTCAGGTATCGGACCTTCGGCACCTTCTCGAACGCTTCGAGTTCGGTGTTGGCCCACTCGAGTTTGTAGACCTTCCCGTGCTCCAGGTAGTAGTCCTTGAGGGCCTTGATGGCCCTTTCGTAAGCCTTGCGGGTGCGGGTGACTTCCTCGGCAAGGCCGAGTTCGCCCATCCCGGTCAGGTCAATGTCGGGCTCCGGCTCGATCTGAGCCTCGACGGCCTCGGCCTGGATCTCCTCAGGCTTCGGCTCCGCTTCGGGTTCCTTGATTACGGCCGTGACCTCTTCGGGCACCTCGGGCGTGGCGACTTCGGCGGGCTCGGCCTCAACTTCCGGCTCGGGCTCTTCGGCAGGTGCCTCGATGGCGGCTTCCTCGCCGGGCTCTTCTGGTTCTTCCTCGACGGGTTCCTCCGCGGCCGCCTCCGGCGCCGGTTCTTCAGCGGGCGCCTCGGCCTCTTCCGCGGCCGGTTCCTCCGGCGCCTCGGTCGGTTCTTCTTCCGGTGCTTCGGCGGGTTCTTCTTCCGGTGCTTCGGCGGGCTCTTCCGCCTCCGGCTCGGCCGGCGTTTCTTCGGCGGCCTCGCCTTCGTCTTCAACAGGCGGAATCGGTTCGGCGGTCGTCGGCCGGTCCGGCTTCAGTTCCACCGGCGGCAGGACGAACTCCTCCGCCTGCGCGAAAGCGTCTCCCGCGGCCCAAAGCACAACTGCCGCAACAGTCAACAGTATAGTGAGCCGGCGCATGGGTAAGCCCTCCATCCGATTTGCGAGATGGCCCCTTTCGGTCTGCGCGCACGCGCAAACCCCTCTACGTGCAATAGTTCATTAGAAACGCCTCCCGTCCGGGCGTCAAGCAAAAATCGGGGCCGATTTCCGCGTGGGGTGTGGCAACGATTTCTGGCATCAGGCGGCGCCCCGCGTCCCCGCCTGTCGGTCGGAGACCCCATCTGACAAGGGGAAGCGGTCTTCGACTTTCGGGGGGACACCCCGCGGTGAAAACGGCGCGCGGACGCATGGAGGGGCGCCAATATGACAGGGCCAAAAAGGGGGCAAAAGGGGCTAATTTAGGTCCAATTCCGACAAAAAACGCGAAAAAAGTTGAAAAAAGCGACCGAAAAAGCCTCGCCCATCTTAACATTTAGGCCCTCGAACCGGCCTGGCGCCAGCGCCAGGCCCGATTCGGCCTCCAAAACCGGCCAATCGGCCCAAATTCCACCCAAAATCGCCCGCCAACATATCGGCCATGCGCAATATGTCCAACCGGCCGCGAGCGCCCAAACGAGCGGCCCGCCCAGGGGCTTGCAAAGGGCGCCGTGGTCGCTAGGATGAGGCCGCTTGGTTGCCCGCCTGCGGGCAGAGAAGCCTACGGCGGAGGCCCGGCGGTCCGGCGGGCGGGTCTGGAAGGCGGTGCGTGATGCGGCATGATGCAGCAGGTCGGGTGGACCTTGAGGCCCGGTACGGGGAAGTCAGGAGTTGGTTCAGCCCGGATGGGCTTCAGCGGGTGCTTGGTCCGGCTCGGAGCGAAACGGAGCGGATCGCCCATGCCTGGCTTGCGAAGGGCGGTAAGCGCTGGCGGCCGCTACTCGTCGTGTGTGTCTTCGATGCGGTTTGCGAGGCGCCGGGCGAACCCTTGCCTGAGGGTCTTCGGGAGGCCGCCGTCGCGGTCGAGTGTTTCCACAAGGCGTCGCTGATTCACGATGACATCGAGGATCACGACTCACGGCGCTACGGGGAGAAAACCCTGCACGAGCAGTACGGTGTGCCGGTGGCGCTGAACGTGGGCGACTTTCTCCTCGGCGAGGGGTACCGGTTGCTCGCGGAGGCCGAAATGGGCGGCGAGCGCAAGGCGCGGATGCTGCGTGCTGCGGCATGGGGCCACCGGAACCTGTGCATCGGCCAGGGGGAGGAGTTGGCGAGTCGTCGGCACGGCCGACCGGCCACATCGGCCGAGGTGATCGGTATTTTCCGCCGAAAGACGGCGCCGGCGTTTGAGGTGGCCCTGCGGCTGGGGGCCGTGTACGCCGGGGCCGACGAGGGCCTGTGGCCGGCGCTCGATCGGTATAGCGAGTGCTTGGGAATCGCGTATCAGATCCGCGACGACCTGGCGGACGTGTCCGGGCGAAGCGAAGTGGAAGAGGGCCGCACGTCGCACGCATCGATTCTCGAGGCCCTCGCGGGCGAACGGGCGGACATGGACACTGAAGCCGCCGCGCAAGAGATGCTGGGCGTCTATCTGAAAGCGGCCGCGGATTCTCTCGAGGCGCTGGATCATCCGGTGCTGCGGGGCCTGCTTCGTCGCGTGCTCGGCAAGATGTTCGGCGAGAGCGACGTGGGGCAAGCGTCCGGCGGCGAACGTCGAACGACAGGTTGCCAGCGTCCGGGCCAGAGTGTGACTCTTTTGCCTGTTAGGGGGCACTCTACGAGTTAATGGCGGAGCGTAATGGCCTGTAGCGCGGCCGTACGCCCGCGTTACAACCGAGGGCAGACGTGGCCCAGCGGTGAAGGTCGGCCGCCGCCTGATGATGCCAGAATACGTGGTCGCACCCCTTTTGGGGGAAACTCCTGAACGTTTTATTTGACAGGGGCCGGATTTCATTCGATAATATAGTAGGAAGGCGCCTGGTGGCGAGTGTGCAGAAAATCGTATTGGTAGGGGAGGGATTACGGAAAGGAGGTGGCCCGGGTCAGCCGAAACACACAGGAAGACGCGATTGACGTATTCGGCCTTATTTTTATTTTCCTTTGGAAAAGGCGCTTGGAGAGCGCCAAGCACGGAGGACTTGAGATGAAACACAAGGGCTTTACGCTGGTTGAACTGCTGGTCGTGATTACCATCATCGGGATGTTGATCGCGCTCCTGATACCGGCTGTGTTCGGTGCCCTGGAGACGGCCCGTCGGATGCAGTGCGCGAACAACCTGAGCCAGATCGGCAAGGCGTGCCAGGCATTTGCCGCAAGCAACAAACAGGCGTGGCCGGATGTGCTGTCCAGGGCCGACGACGCGGCCAACTGGGCCAACATCGGCGGGACGCGCGACGACACGACCGGTGCCGATGTCGCGGGGGATGTTGAGTCCAACACGGCCAACTTCTGGCAGCTCATCAGGACCGGGTATGCGGATAACCCGGCGCTTTTCGTGTGCCCGTCCCAGGGTAGCCACGTGGAGGATACGAGTGCCGCCGATTACAACGTGGTCCGGGATTTTTGGAAACCGGAGAATGTGAGTTACTCATACCAGAACGTGGCGGGCCCGTATCGGCTCACCTCGTCCGCGAGCTCGATGATGCCCGTGGCGGCCGACGCCAACCCTCAGCGGTTCGACATGGCTTTGGCGGTCGCGGACCTTGGCACAACGGACATCAATTATGAGGTCTCGGACTGGGGAACGCTCGGCATCCCCGCCTCTAACATGTGGAAACTGAACTCCCCGAACCACAAGTTCAAAGGGCAGAACGTCCTCTATCTGGACGGCCACGCCGAGTTTGAGAACAACCCCTATTGCGGCGTCAAGTATGACAACATCTGGACCAAGCGGGGGACGACTCAAACCATGCCTACGCCGGCTGAGCAAGACGCTGGCGGCCCGGCTCTCGTCGCCATCTATGAAGGCAACGTGGACGCGGCCTCGTACGACGACACAGCTGGAACAGGTGGAACTGTATTACTAGATGTCGGCAACCGCGAAGATTCGTTCCTCGTGCCGTAAGTGGATGCCGGACAGGCGCTTCGGGCGGCCCCGAATCGGTCATCGGGGCCGCCCTTCCTTTTTTACCTTTTGCCGGATGCTCGCGGCGGGCGGGGTGCGGCCCATCCGCCGGCGCGGCGCTCTTGGGCGGTGTGGCGGCGGGCGTCTTTGGCTCGTGGTGCGAGAGCGCCATGCGGAAACCGGTGTGCGCTGCCCCGCGTATAGGCTTTCAGTACCGCAGGCCCTGGAAGAGGCGCATGCGGCGAGTGAGGTCCATCGCCTCGTAGCGGCACATTTCGTGGCAGCAGAAACAGAAAATGCACTTCCCATAATCAATGACCGGCCCGTGGTGTTCCGTCATAGTGATGGCTTCGACGGGGCACGCCTCGGCGCATGAGCCGCACTTGACGCACTTCTTGCGCCGGACGGTCGGTTGGGTCACGATGACATAGGTAATGAGCCGGCTGACGGCTGCGCCCAGCCACAGGCCGATCATCGGGACCTTGAACTTCGGCACGACCTCGAACGGGCCTTCGATGTTGATTTGCGCGAGGTCGGCCGGTCCGAGGCCGCGCTCTTCGGCGATTCGCAACGTGGGGATGCTTCTCGGCTCCAAACCCATCATCGCGGCCATGACGGTATCCAGGGCGACGGCGTTGTCGGACGCCAGCACCCGGCCGAGGCGGCGTGGGCGGCCGCCCGACGGCCCCTGGCCCTCCATGGCGACCACCGCATCGAGGATCGTGAGATCGGGCGGGCGGACCTGATAGACGTCCACGATGGCCCGGGCGAAGTTCTCCGGTCCCCGGGCGTCGCGGTGCAGGCGCGTCTTCTCGCCTCCCACGAGGTGACCGAAGGCGTTCTTGACGCCGCCCGTGATGACGGTGGCGACGTGGGTTTTCATTTTCGGCAGGCTGACGATGCAGTCGGCGTCGAGGACCTCTTTTGAGAAGGCGAGGCGGTCGGCAAAAGCGGACGCCACAGGGACCTTGACGGGCGAGGCGCCGAGGTTGACGAACCGGTCGCCGGCGGCTTCGAGGATTCCCGCGACGCGGGCGGCGTGCTCGTTCGACCCGTAGGCCCGCATGCCGGGATTGTCGCCGACCCAGACGCGCCCGGCCCCGCGTCGCTCGAGCGCGCGGACCGTTGCGCCAACGAGGCTCGGATGCGTGCAAACGTGCCTTTCGGGCGGGACGGCCCCCAGGATGTTCGGCTTGACCAGAACGGTTCGGCCTTCGACGACCGGTCGAAAGTCGTCGAATGCCCGCTCGACCGCATTCTCGACGTCGGCGTAGTCCGCCTCGTAGATTGTCACGCGCGCCACGGCGAGGCTCACCTCAGAATAAAGTAGCCGTGCCCGACGATATCGAAGACCTTTTTCTCGAGGATTTGGAGGCCCGCCTTGGCGAACATTTCGCGCCATCGCGGGGCCTCGGCAATCGTCTGGTTCGTCAGGTCGTGGAATAGATGGTGTTCGAGGAAGGCGGTGGGTCGGCGGCGCAGTTTCTCGTGAGGCTGCTTGCAGAATTCGCCGACGTAAAGCAGGGCGTTTGGAAACTCGCTTCGGAGTTTCTTGAGGAGCCCGACGACCGTTTCCTCGCCCTCGGACAGGTACTCGTGATACGTGTCGACGGCGGTGACGGCGTCGATGTCGGGGCGCTCGCGCGCCAGGTCCTCCAGGTGAAACATGTCGGCCTCGCGGACTTCAATGCGGTCGGCGTGAGGCGAAGCGGCGAGAACCTCTTTCGCGTATGCCACCGTCGGGGCGTCCACGTCGATGCCGACAGCGCGGAGGTTAGGGCACGTCTCGCAGAGGTAGAACAGGAACGCCAGGTCGCCGCACCCGAGGTCCAGGACGAGGCGCGCGCCGTGGCGGCGGAGCATGTCGGCGAGGACGGGATAGGGGAGGTTGCGGCAAAGTTGGCCGCTGCCGCGACCCACGTATTTGCCAAGCCGCTGCACGTCGTCGGGGTATTTCATGCGGCCGCGCAGCATGGCCTCGAGGTTTGAAAAGATCGGCTCATAGGCGTAGGTCAGTTCAAAGAAGCCGCGCGGCTCGTCCGTGAGGTTCTTCAGTTTCGGAAGCACCCGGACCTCGCCTCCTTCGACTCGCACGAGGCTGAGGCCGTCCAGGTAGTTCAGGAGGCTTTCCAGGACGTGCCGGTCCAGGTGATGATCGGCGACAAGGCGGTCCAGCGTGACGCGGTCCTCCTCGAGCAGCCGGTCGAGGACACCGGTTTCCAGCAGGGCCCACAGGCATGAGCAGACCGCGTAGCCGCGCACGTGGGGCAGCGCCTCATCGAAGCGCTTCTTGGTGCGGACCGCCTTCGCGAAACCCAGCAGGCGGATGATTTCAAGGGCCTGGCTCATGAGCGGGCCCCCCGACGTTCGAGTGGCGGCGGGCGGCTATCGGCAGGCTCCGCCGGGGAGGTTCCTTCACCACAATCCCGATGTACATCGGGACTCCCGACAGGATGCCGCGCACCAGGCACTTCGCGCCGGAGGACGTCGCAGGTTATGACCTTTAGGCGCATCAGGTGTTGGCTCCTTCGTCCCGCCGAGCGAACTTGGCGGCGTGCGGTCCGTAGCAGGCGCGGACGTTGAATCGGCGTTCGAATTCCACATCGTTTGCCAGGAACTTGTGCTTGTATTGTTCGGCGCGTCCGCTCTGTGCTTCGATGGCGCGCGTATCGTAGGTCCGCCAGGTGCCTCGGGGGAGCACCTTCACGTGCACCGCGTTGAGCCGCCCGCTCTTGCGCTTCGTTTCGTATTCCATGTTAAGTGCCTGAAGACTCCGGTCAACCTCGGCGGCCAGGCGGCCCGCGCTTACCGCGCTCACCTCGTCCTCCTCGACGAGAAGGCTGTAATGGGGTACGGTGTCCCATGTGGGGCAGAGGCAGTAGTTGCGGACGGGGAGGCTGAGCCGCATCACGGCGTCGTTCGTGGCCCTTGTGACCTGGTATTCGGTCAGTTTCTCGCCGGCCAGGTTAGAGACGTGCTCGCCCTTGTTCAGGAATCGGATGACGGGGGCGGGTCCGAGGCGGTCCACCACCTCGACCAGGTCGTGGATATTGTACCGGAAGAGGCCTCCCGGTGTGGTCAGGATGAGGAAGTATTTTTTGCCTGGTTCGGTTTCGTGTGCGAGCAGCGCGGTGGGGTTTTCGGCGTCGATTTCGGCCTCCGGCACAAATTCAAAGAACGTTCCCGTTGGTTCCAGGATACCGGCGGAATCTTCGGTTTCGAGGGGGATCGAGACGCGAGCCTCCGAGGCGACGAGGCCGATGTCGCGTATCGGGGCCTCGCCCCAGTATTTCGGCATTTCGCGGAGGTACAGGCTCAGCGTGCCGCCTTTCCACGTCCCGATGAGCGGCAGGTGCCAGACGTCTTTCGGGTAGAGGCGGCCGGTGGTTTGGATGGCCGCTTCCAGTTCACGTGCTCGCCGCGGGTTGGCTTTCAGGCGGCTTTCAACGCGGCTTCGGTGGGGTTCGTCCAGGGCCACGTTCCGGGTCAGCGTGCCGTCCGCCAGGTCGCGGACCAGGTCTTCCTTGTGCTCGTCCATCGTTCGGGCCAGGTTCAGCAGCGTGCTCGGATTGGCGGTGACCGGCATCACCCATCTGTCGTGGAGGCCCAGGCGGCAGGCGAGGTAATACTTACTGGCGGTGTCGCCGGCGTAAAGCGCCTCAATCGGCAAGACGTACAGCCACTTGACGACGCGGCGCTGCATGTGCGCCGTGAGACCCGACATCGCGCCGGCGGGTTTTCCGCACGGCGTGATTTGTTCGTCCATGCGGCTGGCGATCTGGAGGATTTTGGCGCCGAATGCCTCACGGTGGTCGCGCAGCGCGTGAGCCCCCCAGAGATGCCAGCCGCGCCGGAACGCCTTCAACAGGGCGTCCGTTACGGGGAGATACTTGGGCGATCCCGTGGTGCCGCTTGTCATGCAGAACATGTGGATGGGCGTCCCGCGGGGGAACAGGGCGTGTGTCTCGCCTCGTGCGACCCGCTCGACGTAAGGCCTGGCCCGCTCGTATCCGGCAATCGGGAGGGCGGCACGGAAGTCCTCCAGGGTCCGGACGCGGCCCAGCGAGAAGTCGCGGCCGAAGTCGGTCCGCGCGGCGTCCACCAGGAGGTGGTCCAGCAGGCGTGCCTGGACCGCAGGCGTGTGCTGCACGGCCTTCATCCAGCGGGCGGCCTCGCGGCTTGTCCGGAGGCGCAGCGGCGTCCACGCCAGGCGCCGGAGCCGGATTATAGGCGGCGTGTTCATGGCAATCGCTCAGCCCGCCCCGCCTATCCGTCTGTCGGGTCGGACGTCGTCGGCGCTTTCGGCCGCCGACAGATGACGGGAGAAAAACGCGGTGATTCGTTCCGCGTATTGCTTGGGGTCGCTCGCCACGGCCTGATTGTGCTTGGCCTCGGGGCAGATCCAGAGATCCTTCTCGCCCGGTTTCAACTCGTACAGGACGCGCACCTGTTCGGGCAGCACGTAGGTATCGCGTTCGCCGCAGATGAACAGCGCCGGGACCGCGCCGAGTTTCTCGAGCGCCTTGCGCGTGCTGGGGAAGCGGCAGCGGCACTTCAGTTCGACGTAAAGCAGTGTGAGCGCCCGCAGGAATCGGTACACGAAGTTCGGGTGGTTCGCCTTGGCCAGGTTAATCCGCGAGAAGATCTGCGCCCACCGTTTCATCAATTCCTCGATACTGTAATCGGTGGAGAACACGCCGTCCAGGACAAGACACCGGACGAAGGGATTGAGGGCGGCGGCCATGACAGCGGCGGCGGCGCCGCGGCTGACGCCCAGGATGCCGATGCCGGTTCGGCTGACGTCGCAGCGGCTCCGGACGTAGGCAATCGCCGCTAGAACGTCGTTCACCTCGTGGTGGCTGGGCCAGTGGCGCGGTTCGAAGTGCGGCGGGGTGAAACTTGCCCCGTGGCCGCGAAAATCGAACGTAAACACGGTGAATCCCGCTTCGACGAGCGGACAGGCGTAGCGGCCGGCGCTGGCCATGTCGCTGGCGAACTCGTGGCAGAAAATGACGGTCCCGCGGTCTGGCCCCTGCCCCGGCGGGTTGATGAACATTCCCCGAAGCGTCCAGCCGTCGCGGCTGGGGAAACTGACGACCTCTCCTTCGGGCGGGTCGTAATTGTGCAGCGTCGCCGGGACCGGCAGCGGCGTGTCCAAAAACAGGTTCACCGTCAGACGCAGATACTTGGCCAGAACCGAGACGAAAAGGATGACGACGACGGCGATGACAGCCGCCACAAGGATCGTCGGCCAACGGTCCGCGAGCCAACCCGCCTCGGAAGGCGCCGGCGTGCCGGCGGCGGCCAGCGCCATTGCTACGTTTGCGGCGGATGCGAGCACTCTCGCCACACCCTATCCTCCTCCCACAATCCTGTTAGAGATAGTCACCCCAAGCGACGTTTCCCGAATGCCAACGCTCCGGCGATCAGGCTATCGTCTGCTGCGCTTGTCGTTTGGCCTGGGGCCGGAATGTGGCAGATGGCCAGTAATCTTCAGAATGGCCCAGGACGCAGAAGACCGCACCCTGCTGTCCTCGTCCGCCAGCAGGGCCTCTAAGGCGGGCACTGCCTTACTAGCCACCGGGCCGATCTTACCAAGAGCGTGGGCTGCCCGAGCCCGCACGCTCGAATCCTCGTCCTGGAGGCTCTGCATTAGAGCAGCAATCGCAGGCTTCGCCGCCAGTCCGAGCTCGGCTATTGCGTAGACCGCACTATAGCGGACGCCCGGGTTCGGATCCTTCAGCATTTCCATCAGCGTCTCGATGGCTCCCTTCGCCCCGCCCATTTTCCTCAAGGCCAGGGCAACGGCTTTGCGTATTTCCGCTTCGCTGTGCTTGGACAAGGTGATGAGTGCCTCGACAACACCCGGCAGGGGCCCGAGACTGCCGAGGCCTTCGATCGCTTGGCGGCGCATGTGCTCGACACCAACCACGGAAATCAGCGCCTCGGCAGCCCCCGGAACTTTTGGACCGACCTTGCCGAGCGCTACAGCGGCCGCCCCTCGGAGGAACACATCGGCCTTCGTGTCGAGTACCACTTCCTTCAGCGCCGCTCCGGCGTCGACGGCGCCGGCCCCCATCTCGCCGAGTGCCCAAGCGGCCTTGGAGCGCGTCACCGGTGTGGCCGATTTGTCGCTCAACACCTTCACAAGAGGCGGGAGGGCGTCCAGCGCCTGTGGCCCGATCCCAGCAAGCGCCTGGGCGGCGTGTTCGGTTACGTCCTTGTTGCCAATGCCCAGCGCCTCAGCGAGGGCTGGCACAGCGGCCTTGCCGATCTCGACGAGTGCCCTCGTGGCTGCGGTGCGGAGGGAGTAATCCTCGTCAGCAAGCGCGGCAGTCAGGGCGGTTATAGCCTCCGGTGTCCCGGCTTGCAGTTTGCCGAGGGCTTTGGCGCTGTTGGCCCGCACGCGGCGATCCTCGTCCTCTAGGGCTTCAATGAGCGGGGCCGTGAAGCGAGAAACCTGCTGGGGTGATTTGAGCGGCTGGGCGAGCGATGCAATCGCCTCGGCCACCGCACATCGAACGGTCAGGTTCTCGTCTTTCAGACCATTAAGCAGCGCCACGAGACTTGCCTCGTCCCCGCGCTCCGCGAGTTTCAAGGCACGGACCGCGGCAAGACGCACCCCGGCCTTTTGGTGTCTTAGCGCATCAAGCACATATGGAAGGGCCTTCTGGCTTACCCGCGCTAAAGCCCATGCCACTTCCGAGAAAACGCGTCCGGGGTCTTCTGGCGGTATGTCCTCCAAGGACTCGATCAGAGCCGGAATGGCCAACTCATATTCCTTAGGCACCATCTCGGCAGCGACGTGGCTCAGTGCGCTGGCTGCGCGCCGTCGCACGTCTTCATCCTGACTCTTGAGACGGGCCGCCTGACGGCTGACCCACGCTGGCCCGCGCCTTGGTGCAAAGAAGGCCCGAGTAGCAACGGCCCTTGGTGCTTTCGGCCAACGCTTTGGAATCCCGGTGGTGCTGTGTTCGAAGTCGACCTCCCTGATCCCATCGAGGCGAAAGCCACGTCCCACATCCCCGCCGGTCGTCTGGACCTTCTTCTCTGCGGGCAGCAATAAGCCTTTAAAGACGATTTCAGCCCGGTATAGACGGTAGACGGGGCCTACTTCACGCCCCAACGGGCCCACCGGCGCCCTCGCATAACGCTGGACCCAACTGACGGCGCTGCGCAGTTCTTCAAGCGGCCAGGGAGACCGATTGATCAGTTGCACCTGGACAACCCCCTGTCGGCTGTTCGGTTCAGCCTGAGCCCGTAGCACTTTCATGGGAAACAGGTGGCACAAGATCGCCTTCCTGATGTCCCCGAAGTCCCCGGGCATCATCTTCGCCCGCGCCTTCGCCTGGGCCTCGGGAAGCGTAAACGGGCATTTCTTCCCTCCGCGAAGGGCGTCCATGCCCAGTCTGCTACCCTCTCCGAGAAGTATCTCAATCTTCTTACCCGCTTCATACCCCGGGAGGCCGGGAACCGGTGTCGACCAATGAGCCAAGGCTTTGTAGGCATTTTCCTCCCATTTCAAGAGCCGAAACGTAATGGTGCCGCTTTGGCTAGCCAGAATAGTCCAGTCCCACAGTTCCCCAGGCCCAACCGGTTGCCTCGTTCCCACCTCCTCCAGTTGGCCATGAAACCGGTGAAGGGCAATATGGCCACCCACCCAGACCGTCCCTCGATGCTCGACGAGGAGCCGGTAACGGGCTGGACGCACCTTCAGATCTTCATCCGGTAAGTCCTTCCTGTCGTGATCCCTTACCACGCCACGAAAGCATTGGGATGCTTCCTCGTAAAGCTTCTCCACGTACGCCTCTCGATGCGCTTCAGTCGTCTGGAGGTTCGTCCCTACCACGATATCGAGATCTGGAACCTCGTCGTCGTCGGCAGCCGTAGCGGACATGGCGGCAAAGTGCCCGAAACCGACCACACAGAGCCATGCGAACCATTGGCGCTTCATTTCGGCTCCCTTCACGTACCAAGCCAAGTGTACGAGAACCTCTGGGCTCGTGACAATGGACTATTCTAGGGCATGAACCGGCGGACGGCCAGAGAATCGTTCTGCCCGCCGAACCCGAAGGAGTTCGACAGGCAGACCTCGACCTTGGCCGGGCGCGCCGCGTTCGGCACGTAGTCGAGGTCGCACTCGGGGTCGGGCGTATCGAGATTGATGGTCGGAGGCAATATCTGGTCGCGGATGGCCAGGACACAGGTCGCAAGTTCCGTCGCCCCCGCCGCCGCGATGAGATGGCCGATCATGCTCTTGACGCTCGAGAGGGGCACCTCCGGCGCGCGCTTGCCGAAGACGACCTTCATCGTGATGGTTTCGACGCGGTCGTTTTCCTGGGTGCCAGTTCCGTGGGCGCTGACGTAGTCAATCTGGTCGGGTCCGATGCCGGCGTCGTCGAGGGCCATTTGCATGGCGGCGGCGGGCCCGCGTCCTTCGGGGTGGATGTCGGTCATCCGGTAGGCGTCGGCGCTGGTGCCGTAGCCGACGAGTTCTGCCAAGATTTTCGCGCCTCGGGCCTGGGCGTGCTCCAGTTCCTCGACGATCATGATGGTGGCGCCTTCGCCGAGGACAAATCCCGCGCGGTCGCGGTCGAAGGGCCGGCTCGCGCGCCAGGGCTCATCCTTCGGTTCGGTCGAGATGGCGGTCAGCAGATTGAAGCCGGTCACGCCGAGGGGATGGATCATCGAGTGCGCGCCTCCCGTCAGCATCAGGTCGGCGCGGCCGGTGCGGATGAGGTTCATGGCTTCGCCGGTGGCCTGCGTGCTCGCCGCGCAGGCCGTCAAACACGAGTATGACGGCCCCGCCAGGCCGTATTCGCACGCCAGGTGGTTGGCCGGCATATTGGGTTCCTGCTCCAGTTCCTTCATGGCACTGAAGCGTTTCAGGCCCAGTTCGGTGAAGCGGACAACATCGACGCGGCCGCCCTCGCCCGTGCCGTGGGCGATGGAGTCCACGAGGTTCCGGAAGTCGATGACACCCTCGCCGCTTCCGAGGTAGATGCCGAAACGGGTGGGGTCGTAGTCGCCGGGGGTGAGGCCGGAATCGTCGAACGCCATGCGCGCAGCCGCCATCGCGAACCGCACGTTCCGCCAGGCGTCCTTGAATGCGTCCGGCTCGTTCACGTAGGGCGCGAGATCAAAATCCGGGACCTGAGCGGCGAAGGTGGTTGGGAAAGTGGAGGCGTCGAAAGTGCGGATCGGCCCGATGCCGCTCTTCCCCGCCAGAAGATTCTGCCACGTCTCCTCCAGCGTCAACCCGAGCGGGGTGACGGAACCGATGCCTGTAATGACAACCCGTCGGTTCATGGTTCATCCGTCCGCGTGCGAGGCCGGTGTTGTCGGCCAATTGGTTTAACGGTTCATCTTGACGACGGCGGCGGCGGCCTGCCCGCCGATAGCGTTCGTCGTCACCAAAATAAGGTCCTTGGTCAGCGGCTGCGGGTCGCCGGTCACGAGGTTGAGCGCGACCTTGGGGTCCGGTTGATCGCAGTTGACGATTGGCGGCACCTGTCCCTCTTTGAGGAAGATGAGGGCGGCGGCCAGGTCCGCCAGGCCGCTTGCCGCGCCCATGTTGCCCGTCACGCCTTTCATGCTGATGACGGGGATGGTCGTGGCGGCGTGCCCGAGGGCATCGGCCAGGCCGGCCGCTTCGCTGCGGTCGTGTTCCGCCAGCCCCGCCGCGTGGGCGAGAACGACGCCCAGGTCGCCCGGCTCGAGGCCCGCGTCCGCCAGGGCGGCACGGACGGCCGTCGCCACGGCGCGGCCATCGGGGTCGCACATGTTGACGCCGGCCGTGGTGGTGCTGGCGCCTGTGCCGAGGATTTCGCCGGCGATTCTTGCGTTCCTCGCTTCGGCGACGTCCATTGACTCGATCATCAGACAGGCAGCGCCTTCGGCGGCCACTTCTCCCGTTCCGCCAAGGTCGAAAGGTCGGCCCGCCACGGCGGGGCCTTCGCCCGCGTTGGCCATCCGCCCCAGAAGGGCGTAGCGGACGAACGTAATCGGATTGACGCGGCTTTCGGCCCCGCCGGCGAGCATCCGGTCGGCGCTGCCGCGCTTGAGAATGCGGACACATTCGTCGAGGGCCAGCAGGCCGCCCGCGTCGCTGCACGTGAGCGAATTGTTCGGTCCCTGGGCATCCCATAGAACGCTGGTATGGCAGGCGTGCATGTTCGGCAGGAATTTGAGCAGCCACAGTGGGAACATCTCCGGGATGCCGCGCTTGCCCCACCCTTTTAGCGAAAACCGGCCGTCTTCCCTGGCCGCCTGGATCGGGACGGACAAGTCTTCCAGTTCGGTCGGGATGAAGTTCGTCCCGAAGATGATGCCGAAGCGGGTGTGGTCGATGGTCGGGAGGACGGGCTCTTTGGCCTTGAAATCGCCGAGCGGGAGGCCGCAATCCAGAACAGCGAGGTTGGCGGCGGCGACGGCCAACTGGATGTCCCGGGCCATCACCTTGATGTTCTTCTTGATGTAACGGCTCTGGTCCTTGCGGATGCCGGCGGTGGGGTCGAAGTCGGGCACCTCGCCGGCCGCCCGGCCCGGGTAGGCTGCCGCGTCGAAGCGCGTGGGGGCTCGAACGGCGCTCGTGCCTTGGCGGACGGCGTCGGCCAGCGCCTGGGCACCGATGCCTGCGGGGCTCAGGCAGCCCAGGCCCGTAATCACGACACGACGGTCCAAGATGCCCTCCGTCTCAGCCCGCCCGCCCCGGCGGGTGAACTTCGGTGTTGCCTCCGGCGTCGGGGCGTGCCTTGTCCGGGTGTGTTTTACCCCGGCCGAGTTCCTTCAGTTGGCGCATCCGCAGCAGTTGGATGAAATCGTCGGGGAAGACGAAGTTCTCCTCGCTGGTCTCGATGGGCCCGCGCGATTGGTCCAGGTGAGCGAACATCATTTCGATCTCGGCCACGCGCTCGCCGTCGCGTGTGATGTGGCCGGCAATCGAGGCGCCTTCAGGGCGGATTTCGCCGACGACCTCGGCCTCAAAGCGAATCCGGTCTCCCGGGACGATGCGCTTCAGGAACGTGGCCCGCGTGACCTTGGCGAGAATGACCTTTTCCTTGAAGTCAGAGGCCTCGCCGACCAGGATGCCGCCCGTCTGCGCCATGCCTTCAATCATCAGGGTGGGCGGATGGATCGGGTATCCGGGGAAATGGTCGTGAAGGTGCTCTTCGGCCATGGTGACGTTCTTGACGGCGACGGCGCGGCGGCCGCTTTCGAACTCCACGAACTTGTCGATCCAGATCCAGCGCATGAGGTTCCCGGTTCCCTCCTGGGGGAGGCGTCCTGCCGCCGGTTGCGTTGAAAACCGAGCCCGGCCGCGCCAGGTGCGTTCAAATCCCTTTCAGGGTCGCCGCGGCGGCAGGGCTCACATGGCACACGACCTCTTCCCGTTACGCGCTTTGTCCGCCCAGTTTTACCTCGATGTAGCGAACAATCATCTCGGCCGTAAACAGGTCGGCGATGTCCTGCACGTTGGGGTTCTTTTCGAACTCCGAGAGGTCGGCGTAGGGCATCCGAGCGCGGAGTTCCTCCAGGCCCTTCTCCGTCAGCGCGCCGTCCTGGACGAACTCGTCGCTGTTGAGGATGTTGTCGGGGAACAGGTCGCCGCGCGGTATCTTGATGTTGAACGCCTTCTCCAATCGGAAAACGATGTCGAGGAAATCGATGCTCTCGGCGCCGAGGTCGCCCCCGATTTTGGCTTCAGGGACGACTTCGTCCTCGTCCACGCCCAGGGCGTCGACCAGGGCCTCGCGGACCTTCTCTGCAATCTCATCGTGACTCAGAGCCATCGCGTGTGACCTCCCTGCCTTACGGCGTCCTCTCCGGCCCGAAGGCGCCGGCTAGGAGCCTTTTCCGGCTGCCGCCAACGCCTGTGGGCCGCCTATCAGTCGAAACCGTTCTCTCAAATGCTGCCGCAGCGGCTCATCTACTGCGGCGCACCCCGGGTCCGCATCCGCCACGTTCAGATGTTCCAGCGTCAGCCGCGTCTGGACCGCCACTTGGTCCTCGCATCGGCCGACGGCCTTGAATCGGCTCGCGTCGGCCCCGAT
>Ga0307378_10005144_pt1 | contig 18334 bp, 11 predicted proteins | sample UN1MG_FD_202238 | JGI IMG/M metagenome (GOLD analysis project Ga0307378, IMG submission 202238) | Soil microbial communities from Risofladan, Vaasa, Finland - UN-1 | ecosystem: Environmental > Terrestrial > Soil > Coastal area > Acid sulfate soil | place: Finland: Risofladan, Vaasa | collected... | reverse complement strand
GGTTCAGCGGGAGCTTCTTGCCGCCGTCGAACTGCGGGGCCAGCCGCGCCACGGCCCGCGCCGCCTCCTGATGCAGCAGGTTCGCCCGCGCCCACAGACCCCAGTCGGCGAACTCATCGTCGGCCCGGGGCCCGACGAACGTGTCGATGACCTCCCGCGCCAGGTCCGGCCGCTCCAGCCCCTCGTAGTAGGCCACCAGCGAGGAGGCCGCGGACGTCAACTGGCGGCGCCGATCCCAGCCGGCCGAGATCGGCACCGTCTTCTTCAGCTCGCCCAGGGCCTGGACGATCAGCGGGTTGAGCTTGTCGGGCAGGCGCTTGCGGAGGTTCAGCAGCTTGTCTTCCTCGGCCCGGGCATGGCGGATGTAGAAATGCGCCAGGCCCCACCGCCACTGTTCCGGCGGGCGCTTCGACCACATCAGCCGCAGCCCCGCCTCGGCCACCTCCCACTTCTCGGCTCCCTCATAACGCGGCAGCACAGTGAACGGCAGCACCTTCTTGCCGCTGGGGATGATCGGCGCCGCGTGCATCTCGGCATACAGCAGCACCGCCACCTGGTCGAAGCGGTTGAGCGTGGAGTTGGCGGCCGGGTCTAGCGTGGCGGCGGCCTTGCGGAAGGCCTTCTCGCCCAACTGGCTGTACCGCCCCATCAGTTCGCCCAGCAGATGCTGCCGGCCCACGCCCACGGGCCAGGCGGCGAAGCCGCCGACCAGCTCGACCTTCAGCGGCGGGCCGATCGCCTTGGGGGCGTCGGCCGCCGGCGCGGGGTCGATCTTCACGAACCGCGCCAGGCCCGCCTCCAATTCGTCCCATGCCGCGTAGCGGTTCAGCAGGGCCGAGATGTGCGTGACCAGCCCGGAGCGACTGCCCGAGTCCTCCAGGCGGCCGGCCAACGCCATGATCAACTGGTACTGCATCTCGTCGGCCACGCTGATCGGCGCGCCCTTCTGGCGCCCGGGCACGGGCCGGCTGAGGATGTTCAGTTGGCTGATGAGGGAGACGAGCGTTGCGCGCGTGTTGTCGGTCGGCTTCTCGGCGAGCATCGCCTGGGCGGCGAGCCACAGCCCCAGCCCGCCGGCCTTGTAGGAGCGAGTCTGGACTTCCGCCTCGCCGACGGCCCTCAGCAGGCCCGCCGACGCCAGCCGCATCGACTGCCGGTCCGAGCCGGCCAGCCAGCCGCCCTTGACGGCCACCGGCTTGAGCACGACCTCGGCGGCGGGGACGGCCTGGTCGCTGACCATCGGCCAGGCGACGGCCATCGCGCCGGTGAGGTCTCCCTGGCGAATCCGCAGGTGCACGGCCTTCGAGAGGCGCGCGTGCAGGCTCCGGACGAGGTCTCTTTCGAAGGGGCTGTCCGGCACGCTGCCCACGGGACCGGTCAGCTTGGCGGAGACCTCGGCGGCCTTCGTGGGGTCCTGGATGAGCTGCACGCACAGCCGCGCCAGTTCGGCGCGGGCGTCCCACGGCGCAGCAACGCGGCCGAGCTGCTTGAGCATGTCCTCGGCCAGTTGCAGCGCCGCGGTGTCCTTGTCGGAGCGCAGGGCCTGGCCCGCCTGGGCCAGGGCGATGATCGCGCGGGCCTGGGCGGCAGCCGCCGCGTCAGCCGACTTGATCACCTCCAGAGCGGAGGTGCCGGCGGTGTGAGCCTGGTTCGCCCAGAGCCGGCACTCCGCCAGCGCCAGCCGGGCCTGGAGGCGCTGGGCGTCCTCGGCCGGGCCGGTCGCGAGCGTGTGCAGCAGCTTGGCCGCCTCGGTGTAGCTCTGCATGTCCATCAGCGCGCGGGCGTAGGCGAGCTTCTGCGCGAAGGTCTGCTGCCGGCCGGTGAGGGCCTCGACGATGCGCTTGGCCTCGGCGTGATCGGGCGAGAGCTTCGCCACCGCCTGGTAGGCCTTCAGCGCCTCATCCAGGTCGCCCAGTCGAAGCTGCACCTGACCCAGCGCCGCCTGGGCCTCAACCGACTGCGGCAGGTTCTGGGCCGCGGATTTCAGCAGCGGCAGCGCCTTGTCCAGGTCGCCGGCCTTCAGGGCCTCGCGCCCGGCCGCCAGGTCCGACTGCGCGTCGGCCAGCGCCGCACACGGCACCACGGTCCATGCCGTCAGCATCGTAACGAGGAGGATCGCTTGGCGATTCACGGTGTATCTCCTTGTGATCGATCGCATGATCCCGGGCTTCGACGCACTACCCACCCGCGGAACTGGTCTGCTGGGTTGGACGCACCAGCCCGAGCGGCGGTTCCATCCGAGCGGATAAAACCTGCCTTCGCTTGTCCGCGCCGGGCCCGGACCGCTACGATCGTGACCTGCCCCCGCTTTCTATACCAACCTGAGTGAGAGTCGGGCCAACGCTTTCCCCGTGGGTTCCGAAGGGTGAGGCGAAGCCGAACCCGGAGGAACCCACGGACGCCGACGCCCACGGCTGCGCAAGCGGGACCGCATCTTCTTGGTCTGGCTGTCCCGCCTATGGACGGGATGGCGATCTGCCTTGGCCATCGTCCAGCCCCAGACGGTCGTCAAGTGGCACCGCCAGAGATTCAGGCTCTACTGGCGTTGGAGGTCCCGCAAGAAGCCCGGCCGACCGAAGATCGATGCGGAAGTTCGGAACCTGATCTGCCGCGAGTGCCTGGACCACCTGATCGTGCTGAACGAGGATCATCTGCGCCGCACGCTGTCGGAATCCTTCACCCATTATTACGAGGCGCGGGCTCACCTGTCGCTGGACCGGAACTCGCCGACTCCTCGGCCGGTCTGCCCACCGGCGCAGGGCAAGATCGTTGCCAAGGCCTACCTCGGCGGCTTACACCAGTGCTACATGCGAGCAGCCTGACGGGCTCGCGCATAACCCTTCTCGCCCTGATGGCGGAAGTACTCTGCGCCGTGGCAGGTACTCCGTCATTCCCAAGCGCCTGCCGGCAGGCCCGATGACTCCGCTCGCACAGTGGAATCCCCGCCGAACTCACGGCCAAGCCCATTCGGCCACGGCTTTCTCTGGCCTGGATGGAGTCTTCGGGAACGACAGGTTGCCAGCCGCGTCACTTGGTCCCAAGTTTGGCGGCGACCTCGCCGGCCAAGGCGAAGAGTTTCTTCTCCCGCTCCTGCCAGCCCTGCGCGAACCACTCCTGGCCTTTGCGGGACTCCTCGCGGAACATGGTCTGGGCCGGGCCGCTGAAGAAGTTCGGCAGGTTCTTGTCGAGCTTCTTGAGCGCCGCCCAGAGGCCCTCCGGCGGGCTGCGACCGAGGCTGCTGATCGTGTCCAGCTTCTGCAGGTCTTCTTCTTTGGTCCAGACCGTCTTCCACATTGCCCGGTGGTGCTCGTCGAGCGCGTCCTGGCAACGCTGGGCCAGTTCGGCGCCGATCTTCGCCTTCTTGGCGGCGTCCAAGAGTGCGTCTTCCAGGAATATCCGGGCCTCGCATTCCTGCACGCCCTCCTTCAGGGACTCCAGACGCGCCGTGGCCACCGCGCCGTCCGGCCCCGGCGCCAGGAACCAGTCACGGAGGTCCAGGTTGCGCCAGTTGTTCTCCGGGTAACGTGCATAGACCGCGCCCGCGCGTTTTCCTTTCTTGTCTCGCACCGCCGGCCAGAGGTCTGCTCCCATCCGCCCTCCGCCGCGCTGGCCCCCCGTGATGTTGAAGAGCGGATACTCACGGACATCGAGAGTGGAGGCCCGGTTCAGGGCCCCGCCGCGGAGGTAGCTCGCAAACAGCGCCGGGTTCCGCCAGCCGTACAGCCGGCCCTTTTCCGGGTTGACGTTGAACGTCACCAGACCCACATAGGCCGCGTAGCTGACATCGGCGATCTTGTGTAGCCCCATTGTCCCAGGAATCAGGAACTTCAAGGGCAGCCTACCATGGGAGTGGATGGCCCACGGCAGTCCCCCCGACACGTCCTTCCAGAAGGTCGCATCTTGCTTGTCCGGCAAGATGTCCGACACAATCCCCAGCATCATGGTCTTTTCCAGGCCGCGCCGTGCCATCCGTTTTCGCACTTCCGCGAACATCGGCTCCCACAGCGCCTTGCTTGCCGCATCTTCATAGCGGGGCAGGATCAGATCGTCGGCCTCCTTCGTCGCCGGATCCAGAGCCGTCACGCGGGGTCCCTTGCCAGAGACTTCCTGGCGGGCTTCGGTCATCGCCTTGGTCTGATTCGCATCCCACCAGGGCAGACTGACTTTCGCCAAGTTCGCCGACAAGCAGACATCCCAGACCAGGAAGATGACCAGTTTGGGTCTGCCAAGGTTCCTCTGAGCCGAATCCAGATACTTGTCCAGGACCGTGAAGTCGTAGTCGTACTTGTTCTCTCCCTTTGGGATCCATCGCACCATCGACTGCTCGTTGCCGAAGTTCGTCCGGCAGATCAGCGGCACGTACAGCGTGCGGCCGCCGGTTGGGCTCAAGAGTTGGAATGAGTGGTCAATCAGTTTCCAGTGTTTGTCCGACCAAAGAGGGACCTTGTACTCCACGGCCAGCGTATCGGGGGACTGCACGAAGTCCGACCATGTGCGGTAATCCTGCGGATCGGGCAAGGTCCAGTCCTGAACATCCAAGTTCAGCGGAACCTTGACCGGCGCGGCACCCTGCGGCTGCACGGTCACCTCACCGGTGTACGTGCCCGCTTGGACGTCTTTCGGCACCTTCACCGTGACCCATACCGGCAGTTGCGCCAGCCCCCTGTTGGGGGCCACCTCCGGCGGCGACTCCATGAGGATATCCAAGCCGCGCGGCGTGTAATAGCCATGGGCCTCCGCGGCTTTCGCGTAGCGCAGTTGCACGTTCTGCGCGGGAATGACACCGCCCTTGCCGCTCAGCGCCCCGACGGAGGCCCGGAGGCCCCTGATGGTGCCGACGGACTCGACCACGACCTTGCCCGAGAAGGTGCCGTTGCGAGCCGCGACAAGAGCAATGGGCTTCAGTTCCTTCGCCGCCTTCGGGGCCCGCTCGTCCGAGACCACGTCGCTGGTCCAGACCTTCACGGCGCCCGCCGACGGGGGTGCTGCCGCCTGAGCCAGGAGCCTCTGTCCCGCGGCACTCAGAATCATCGTCGCAGCCAGCGCTGCCGCCACCGTCTTCGTCAGCCGCATTCCTGCTACCTCCATTTGTGTGCCACGGCGGTCTCGTCCAACCATGCTCCAATCCCCAACTCCACGCTTACGTGCCACGCCATCGCGTCCATAGTCCAAACCCCGCGGCGCGCCAGCGGTTCCTATGATCCGACATGGTCGCGGCGTATGTCGTCAGCGAAAGTGGTGGTTGCCGCCATAGCCACGGAAGTGCCGCTCGCAGGGCTGGCTGAGTGGTCGTCTCGGCAATGGCATAGTCGCTATCTTGTGCAGTTCCGGGTCGATCGGATTCGCCCGCTGGTTGGCGATGGATAGGAGTCGCCGAGATGACAGCCTGTCGGTTGAAAGAGGTGGCGATGGCGTAAGACCGCCGCCTCACCCGACGATCCGCTCGAAGGTCGGCTCGCCTGGATTCACGTCGCCGCGAATGCGCGCGCAGTACACCGAACGGGGAGTCTCGAGTTCCGAAAGCACGGCCTTCGCCAGTCGGAGCAATTCCTCGTCGGGCGTGTTCTTCCAGAAACCTTCACGGAAGAAGCGGGCGATCACCTTGCGATGTTGCTGCATCCGCACGGAGGCTTCGTCAATCGGGATCCCTTCACGGGCCGCGACGAGGATCGCGGCCACGTTGCCGCTGCGGCCGCTGCCTCCGCCGCAGTGGAGCAGCATGGGGCTGTGGTCGCGCAGCATCAGCGCGGCTTCGATCGTCACCATGCGCGCAAAACTGACGCACAGAATCTGGTTCGCGCCCGGCTCGGGCGGACCGAAATAGCCGTCCCAGAAACCGCAATGCCGCCAGTGAATCCTAGGCGGCACTTGGGCGACGTAGGCGAACGCCTCCAATCCGGCGCCGGAGACGACATTGAGAATCCCACGGATGCCAGCCGCCTCGATTTCCGGCACATGTTCCGGCCTGGGGCAGGCGCCCACGGCCAGGTAGGGCGTCACAAAATGGGCGTCATAATTCGGAAAGGTCGGCCAGTTGTTCATGTTCCCCTCGCGTGGGGTGATCCTGGATTGCGGTCCTGAAGCGGCAGAATGCCGCCGCGTCGTTCGCCTGTCAGCCCGAAACCGCCTGCATGCCACCCCGCAACCACCGCGGGATCCGCCTGCCACGCCGCATGCTCGTTGTCCCTCCCAAGAACCTCGTCCGTGTCCAATCATACGCACTTGCGCTGCATGGCCGCAAGGCGCCTCTCTGGCAGGATCCCATGCTGGGTGACCTCGACCGCCTGTCCCTCCCGAAAGCCTCGTCCTTGTTGAATGGTAAGGAGTTGCGTTGCTTGGCCGCAAGGCGGTTCTCTGGAGGGACCTCCCGCTGCTGACCTCGACCGCCCCCCACTCGCCCCTCGTTCGCCCCGACTTCTCATCAACTCACTGGCGGATGGAGTGTTCGGGAGGGACAGCACAGGCTGTCCTTGCGGGACAGGGCGGCCGCGGTTTCTGGGAGGGACAGCGTCGGTGCGAACGATCGCCCAACATCCGTATCCGGGAATGTGCGGTATTCCTGTGGTCGCAGGGGGTTCCATGTGAGGTCCAGCGTCTAACGACCTGTCGGAAGGAATTGCCATGCGTACGATCTCTGTGTTTGCCTTGATTGTCATGTTGCTCTGTTGCAGCCATGCGTTGGCTGGTTCGACGTACTATGTCGACCCGGCGGCGGGCAAGGCCGACGGTGATGGCAGCCAAGCCAAACCTTGGCGGACCCTGGCGGAGGTCGTCACCAGCAGCGCAATGAAGAAGGTCGAGCCGGGCGATACCATTCTGCTGCGCTCCGGGTACCACGGCAGCGTCAAGTTTTCGGGCAACAACGCCAAGTTCATCACCATTGCCGCCGCTAAGGATCAGAAGCCGACGCTGAGCCGTCTGGAGATCCCGAGCGGCACCAGGTGGCGCATTGTCGGCCTGACCATCAGCCCGTCGTTCGGCGACAAACCGTACAAGGGGAACATCGTCACCTTCGGCGACAGCGGGCCGTCGAGCGAACTGGTGATCGAAGATTGCTTCATCTACACCGAACTCGACTCGTCGAAGTGGGACGCCGCCAAGTGGGTGAAGGCCAGTAACGGCGTCTTCATGGGCCGCCACGGCAAGCAGCTCACGCTGCGCAACAACTACATCCTGAACACCCGGCACGCGATCGCCCTGTGTGCGGAAGATTCGCTGTGCGAGGGTAACGTCATCACCAACTTTTCGGCCGACGGCATCCGCGTCACACGTGACGGCCAGACCGTCCGCTACAACGTCATCAAGAACAACTTCTGCAGCGCCGCCGACGGCGACAGGAACCACGACGACGGCATCCAGTGCTTCCTGTTCAACAAGGGCACGGGGACCGTGCGCCGTGCCACGGTGGTCGGCAACATCATCATCAACCGCGAAGATGATCGCCAGAAGTTCCACAACCCGCTTCAAGCCATCGGTTTCTTCGACGGGCCGCTGGTGGACTTCGTGGTCACCGACAACGTGGTCCTGGTGGACATGTGGCACGGTGTGTCGCTCTACGCGGCTCGCAACTGTCGCATCGAACGCAACGTCGCCTGGAGTCGCTGGAAGACGAACCGCCGGCCGTGGGTCCGCCTCGGCGGCAAGGGCCAGAACAACACCGTCAAAGACAACTACGCCTGCTCGTTCAGGATCGACCAGCCGGGCACCATCAAGTCGGGCAACAAGGCCAGCAACGCTCGCGTGTACAAGGAGGCCCTGGACCGCGTGCACAACATCATCTGCGATAAGTTCGGCAAGTATCACCCCGTCGCCGGCTACGCCCGACTCGGCATGGAAAAGGGCAAGAACCCCGAGAAAAGCCCTTCCGACTGACCTGCCCCCGATTTCTGGACCAACCTGAGCGAGAGTCGTGCCTACGTTTGATCCGGCCCTGTCCCTTGCGAAAACCTCCTCCTTGCTCAATCGTAAGGACGTTGCCTGGCCGCAAGGCCGCTCACTGCTCTTCCGGCTGACGTGATGAGGTGATGGGTCGTCCCGACGAATCAGATAGGATCGGGCGAGAAAGAGGAGAAGACGGCCTATCCTGGCTTCTTCGGCCAAAGCGAGTCCCGACGCGAGCGGCGCGGGATGGGGTGCGACCGCGTCACGTGGTTATGGGGCTTTGAGACGATCTAGGCCCCCGGAACGGCGATTTCGGTCGCTACCCCGTCACGTGGTTGGGCGGTCGAACGGAGGAAAGTAGAGCAGTAGAACAGGAGACCGCAGTTGAGCTAACTCTTGCCAAGGGGGAAGTTACGGCGCAACCAAGCGTCTTGCCGTTCTCTGCTGCTCTCCTTTCTCCTGCTCAACTGCTCTATTGAAAAGGCCCGCGTTGGGCGGGCCTTTTCACTGGAGGCGGCGGGAATCGAACCCGCGTCCCGTGACGTTTCAGCGCCGGCTTCTACGTGCGTAGCCGCGGTTTTGCGCTCTCCTCGGCCGAGGCTTTGGAGGGCATATCTCGCCGCCCGGGCCCGCCTGCGGCACGGTCCCGTGCAACCAGGGCGACCGGAAGTCCCCGCCGGGTAACCGCCCCACTCACGGCGAGCAAGCCCGCTGTTTGCGCCCTTCCAAGCCTCACGGGCAAGGCCTAGAGGACGGGCTGCTTAGTTAGGCAGCCATTGCCAAGTTGTGATTGGCACGTAAAAATTAGCCCAAGGTGTTTTACCAGGCCGCCTTGGAACCTGGGCACGCCACCGACGCCTCGAGTCGTCCGGTCGAATCCAGTTCGCCCCCGGATGTCGAGGCCGACCAGATTGATTATACCACACTGCGGCGGGAAGGTCATCCTTCACCCGCTGACCGGAGCGGCCGGCACCCGAGGTTCCCGCAGCGGCGGGGCCGATGGCAGGCCGCACCGACATAGGGCGCATGCCTCTTGCTGCCGTCGGGCTTCCGCTTCGTCCGGAGCCCCGGCGGTCTCGAGGACCGACCAGGCCCCCTGCACTGTTCCATCCTTGGCCAAGATCGGCTCGCTGCAGACCACGAACCGCCGGGCGCCCTGTGAGGACGCGGCCAGCATCAGGCTCACGTCCGCCTGCCGCTGGCGGTCGCGCACGGCTCGTGTCCTCCCCAGTCCGGTCGCGCGTGTGAGACCGCCGCCGCACAGCCAACTCGGCACAGACCCCCGCGCGCGGTTGAGCCTCCACGACCCCTTAGCCGGCCTTCAGCAACGGGTATATCTCAAGCACGTCGTCGAGGACCCCAAGGAATGCCTCCGCCACGGCCGGGTCAAAGTGCGTGCCCCTGTCCTTGTCGATGATATCAAGCGCAACGTCGAGCGGACATGACTCCTTATAGCAGCGACGGGAGACGATCGCGTCGAAAACATCTGCCAGACCCACGATTCTCCCCGACAGGGGTATGCTATCGCGCTTGAGCCGCTTCGGATAGCCTTGCCCGTCCCATCGTTCGTGATGGCATAAGGCCACCTCCTGGGCCATCCGTATCACATCGTCCTGCGGGTTGTCAAAGATTTCGGCGCCGACGCTCGTATGCCTCTGCATCACCCGTCGCTGCGCTGGCGTGAGGTGCCCCGGCTTCAGGAGGATCGCATCTGGGATGGCCACTTTACCGACGTCGTGCATGGGGCTGGCGTACTTGACCAGTTCCACTTCCTCCGCATCCAAGGACATGGCGTTGGCAACGAGTTCCGAACACCGGCTGACGCGGTGTATGTGTTCGCTGGTATCGGCATCGCGGTACTCGGCGATAGTCGACAGGCGGAAGATTGTGTTCAGGTGCACCTGACGGAGTTGTTCCTGAAGCTGGGCATTGTGGACAGCAATCGCCGCGGTCGACGCCAAAGAGATGATCTCGCTGCCAACCGGGGTCGGGAACGGTACGGCATTGCCGTTCTCATCGAGCCTGTTGAACAACTGCAGTACGCCGGCACACGTACCGTCCGGGCAATTGAGTGGAATGGCAAGAATGCTCTGCACCCGGTATCCGGTCTTGGCGTCGAAGTCGCGGTTTATCCGGAACGGCAGACCAGTCGGGAGAGCGTGACTGTCAGGAATACTCGTGATCTCACCGGTCAGCGCGACAAAGCCAGCTAGTGACTCCATGGATATCGGCATCTCCTTGCCCAGCAGGTGACCGGCGATCACCGAAGAGTCCATTCGGTCGTTCTGCACTGCCACGAATGCAAGACGGTCGTCCTTGACCAGATAGAGGCTTCCGGCCTCTGCGCGGGCAAGCTTGCGGGCCTCACACAGAATGGTCCCGAGCACCTGCCGCTGGTCGCGACAGCTATAGAGTTTGGCCCCGACCTCGAGCAGGCTGCGTAGAACTTCCATTTCGCCCACGAGATCCCCGGATAGGAGCCCACGCGTCATCGCGGTTCACCTTGCCTAATGCATGCCAGTGACTACATGCATAGTCTCGGCAGATTTGCCATAGACTTTAGCGAACAGTACAGAATTGTGGGGCTCGGTGCAGTGGCATGTGGGCGCGGGCAGCAGCGCCACGACACCGGGATCCTGGATTGGAATGCCACCCCCCTATCGTCATTGCGCGCAACCTGGGCTCCCGCCCAGGCCGTGTCCTGGCCAGGCCGAAGGATACCCGGCAGGGCACTACCCGGGCGAGAGTGGGGAATAGCTGCCCGAGCGGCCCGTCGGCTCGGGAGCAAAACCGCTTGCTCGCACACGGGAATTGTCGCATCATACCGCCGTTCGCGGCACCGAACGGCCCTGACGCGCATATCACTCGCCGCTCGCAGCAAGGAAGGGCATCGACATGGCGGAACTCATGCTTGAAGAGCAGCGCGAGAACTGGGGGTCGCGAGCGGGGTTCGTGCTGGCGGCGATCGGGTCGGCCGTCGGGCTGGGCAACCTGTGGGGCTTTCCGTACAAGCTCTACAGCTACGGCGGCGGGGCGTTCCTGATCCCGTATGTCATCGCGATGCTGCTGATCGGCATCCCCCTGCTGATAGCCGAGTTCTCCCTTGGACACCTGACCCAGCGGGCCACGCCCGACGCCTTCGGCCGCGCCAACCGCAGATTCGCCTTCGTGGGCTGGTGGCAGATCATTCTGAGCTTCGTGATCATCACGTACTACGCAGTCATCCTGGCCTACTGCCTGAGCTTCCTGGTTTACTCCGTCCAGGGGATATTCCAGGGCAGCCTGCCCTGGGCTGGCAAGGGCATCGAGGGCGTCAAGAAGGCGAACAACTTCTTCTTCAAGGAGTACCTCAGCAAGGGCGACGGGTTCGGCCTGGGACGGCTCCAGGTGCACATCATCGGCGCGCTGGTGGTCACGTGGGTGGCGATGTACCTGTGCATCTTCCGCGGCGTGAAGCTGGTCAGCAAGGTGGTTATGTGGACGGTGCCGCTGCCGTGGCTGATGCTGCTGATCCTGACGATTCGCGGGCTGACGCTGGACGGCGCCGTGCAGGGCCTGGAGTATTACCTGGAGCCGAACTGGACGAAGCTGGCCAACCCAACCACGTGGCGGTGGGCGTTCGGGCAGATGTTCTTCTCGATGAGCCTGGCGTTCGGCGTGATGATCACCTACGCGAGCTTCCTGCACCGCAAAAGCGACCTGAACAACAACGCGACGATTATCGGTCTGGCCGACATGGGCACCAGTTTCGTAGCTGGGCTGGCGGTGTTCGCCACGCTGGGCGGCATGACTTACGCTACGGCGATGGCCGGCCAGGGCGTGCCCGTCGAAAAGGTCGCCGAGGGCGGGCCGAGCCTGGCATTCGTGGCCTTTCCGTATGCGCTGGCGCAGTTGCCCTACGCCGCGTGGTTCAGCGCGCTGTTTTTCACAAGCCTGCTGCTGCTGGGGATCGACTCGGCCTTCAGCATCACCGAGAGCACGCTGGCCAGCATCGTGGACAAGACCGGCTGGAACCGCGGGAAGGTCCTGATCGCCATGTCCCTCGTCGGGCTGGTAATCGGTCTGCTTTTCTGCACGCAGTGCGGGCTGAACTGGCTGGAGATCTTCGACGACTTCATCAACGGCACCTGGGGCATAACGCTGACGGCGCTGCTGGAGTGCTTCATCCTCGGGTGGCTGTTCCGCCTGAGGCGCCTCCGCAACCACGCCAACGAGCGCAGCGACTGGAGGCTGGGGGCATGGTGGGACTGGTGCATTCGGCTGGTGATTCCCATCGTGCTGGCTGCCCTGTTCGCCTGGAGCCTGCTCGACAGCCTGTCCGACCCCAAGGGCTATGCCCGCAGATACACCGCCGGTGAGGTAAGCGTGAGCGTGCCGGCGGCCGAGACGCTGCCGCCCCGGCCGGTGCTGCAACTTCGGTTCGTGGCCGATTTCAGCGGGGATGCCGAACACGAGTTCGAGCTCGACGAGACCAAGCCCGACAGCGCCAAGGCCTGGACGCTCGGCTCCGGCGAACCCGTCGCCGCCACCCAGCCGGCGGCCGCAACCCAGGCAACCACGCAGTCGCAGCCGGCATCGCAGCCGGGCAAGCCGGCCCCGTTCAAGGCAGCGGACCTCATCGGCAAGGAGCTTCGGTTCACCAGCGGCAAGATCACACCGCGCACGGCATACGCCGTGCAGTACCGCTGGAACTCGCGGCCCAAGACCGACCCCAAGACCGGCCTGCCAATCAAGCCCGAGGCCGAGCCGAAGTGGACCAGTCTGACAAGGTTGACCACCGCCAGCACGCGCAGCGGCGTGCACCTGGGCAACTGCGTGGGGCTGGGGCTGATGGGCCTGGCGCCCGTGCTGGCAATCGTCATCGCAGCGCTCCGCTTCCGCCGGAAGGACGACGAGGCCATTCACACGCCGTACACCGACGCGGCGCCGAAGGCTCGCGGCCTGGGGGCGGTCGCCGTCCTTATCGGATTGGCAGCCGTGGCGGTCTGCGCGGCAGCCGCCGGCGAGATTCTCCAGATCCGGTACGACCTGCGACGCTATGGCAGCTTCGAAGAGGTCGCCGGCCACGTGAGCTCCGTCCGCAACTTCCTGATCCTCGGGGGCGTCGCGGCGCTGGCGGCGCTCGTGCTGACGGGCCCGATGGTCCTGCGGCTGGAGCGCAAGCAGATCAAGGCCTCGATGGTTGCCCGGCTCGGCGCGGGGATCGGCGTGCTGGGGCTGGGTGTCTGCGGCGGGCTGGGGCTGGCGCTGGCCGTGATCGCCGCCAAGTTCCCCGCCGTCGAAACGAAGTACGACGCGGAGCTGTCGGGCACCAGCTATGTCGTGCTCGGCGTGATGCTGGCCCTGATCGTGGTGGGCTTGCTTTGGTGCTTCTACCGAGCCATCAAGGCAGCCGGCGGAGCGTCACCGCCGGAGCAGCCGGCCGAGGGCGCCGAGCCATAGGCCCTGCGGATGCGACAGTACTTGCCCCCGGTCGCCCGCGACCGGGGGCCAACTGCCCGCACATGGAAACTCCTGGTGATTTGACCCGTTGGCCGGTCCCATCGAGCACGCCGGTCATCGTTTCCGCCGATGCATCTCGCGTGCGATATCTCGCTTCTGTTGGCGGTCCTTGAGCGCCTGACGCTTGTCGTACTGCCGCTTGCCGACGGCCAGACCCACCTCGCACTTGGCCCAGCCGGCCTTGAAGTAGATCGTCAGGGGCACAAGCGTGTGCCCCTTGGCCCGCGCGTGCGAGGCCATCTTCGCGATCTGACGCTTATGGAGCAGCAGCTTACGGCGGCGGGTCGGCTCGTGCTGCATCAGCGGGGAGGCATGCGCGTACGGGGCAATGTTCAGACCGACCAGCAGCGCCTCGCCGTCCTGCACGCGAACGTAGGCGTCGGCAAAGACCGCGCTGCCGGCCCGAAGGCTCTTGACCTCCGTGCCCTGAAGCGAGATCCCGCACTCCACGACCTCCAGGATGTGGTAGTCGTGCCTGGCCTTGCGGTTGACCATGCGAGGCGAATGCGGCGCGGACTTGTCGGTTTTCCCGGCCATGTCGATCTTCGGACGCCGCTCCAGGATTCTTCAGGGCGGGCCCTACCCGCCGCCTTCCGGCTCTCAGCCCTCAGCGCTCACCTGACACTGAATATAGCGTAGTATCCCCCGTCGTGCCATTGGTCCGGGGCATCGGCGCCAGCCGGAAGGGACAGCCTCTCCTCCGTCATCCGCACGTTGCCGTGCCGACCGGCGAGCCACTTGGCGACCTGCTGGTTCTCCTCCGGCTCGATGCTGCACGTGCTGTACACCAGCCTCCCGCCCGGCCGCACGAACCGCTCCCCGATTCTCAGGAGCTTCCGCTGGTCGTCGGCCAGCCTGTTCAGCCCTTCTTCGGTGAACCGCCATCGAGCCTCAGGGCGGCGGGCGAGCACGCCCGTGTTGCTGCACGGGGCATCCACCAGCACCAAGTCAAAGCTGTGCGGATCGAGCCCGCCGACCTTGTCGGCCAGCATCGGCGCAACGATGCCGACGCCCATCCGCGCGCAGTTCGACTTGACCTTCTCCAACCGATCAGGGAACACGTCCACCGCGACGATCTCGCCGGAGTTGTTCATCAGCTCGCCGAGGTGCGTGGTCTTCGTGCCCGGGGCCGCGCAGAGGTCCAGGACGCGCATCCCGGGCTTCGGGCCGGCAGCCTCGACAACGGCCGTCGCCGAGGGGTCCTGGGGCTGCACCAGCCCTTGGCGGAACGCCACCAGTTCGCGGACGTTCACCCAGTCCGCAAGCACAAGGCTGTGCCCGTTGGCGTGCGCCACGGCCTCGACCCCCTGCTCAACCAGCGCCGCGGCCACGGACTGAAGGTCGCTCCTCAGCCGGTTGACGCGCAGTATGAGCGGGGGGCGAAGATTGGCGTGCATGGCAACATCCGCGGCCTTCCGGAGCGAGCCGAGATTCTTCAGCCATCGCACGGCCAGAACCCGCGGCAGAGACATCGCCGCCGCAAGATAACCCACCGGATTCGAGCCGGGGTCGGGAAAGACCGCCCGCTTGAATCTGCGATGAGCACGGGGGCCGAGCGGCAAGACATCCGCCGCCTGCTCTCCAGCCTGGGCAGCCGCCTCCGACACCTCACGCGAGACGTGCCTCAGCACGCCGTTGACCAGCCCGCTCTTGCGCCGGTGGTGGAAGCGCAAAGTCTGATCGACGGCCTCGTTGACGGCAGCGAAGTTCGGAACCCGGTCCAGGAACAACATCTGGTAGAGCGCGGTGTGGAGGATCTCACGCAGGGGCGCGGGCAAGGCCCGCGCGGGAGACTTCAGGAACGCTGACAGGACAGCCTCCAGCGTGCCTCGCCGCCGGACCACGCCCAGAGCCAGCTCACGGGCCAGCGCCCTGTCCTGAGACGACAGCGGCTGTTCAGCGAGCAGCCGGTCCAGATGGGCCGACACGTTGCCGGCCCTGTCGCGCAGCGCCAGCACAGCGATGTCTCTGGGACGGGACTCCATTTGTCCTATGACTTGACTTGCAGGAACTGGTCGCCCGGCCGAACGCGGTAGCCGTTGACGAAGTCGCGCCAACTCATCAACCGCCGGTCGGCCGGCTTGATCTGCTCGATCTGCACTCGCCCGCGTCCGGCGCCGACGCAGAGGTCCTGGTCCACCAGCCCGGGCTGGCCCTCGCCTCCCTGGGCAGACGCCCGGGCAATCTTCACCGGCGTCTCGACGCCGTCCCAGCGACGGAACACGCCCTGCGCCGCAGGCCACGGCCAGGTCCCGCGAACCAGATTCACAATGGTAGCCGCCTCGGCGGTCCAGTCAATCAGGCCGTCCGATTTCTTCAACTGCGGGGCGTAGGTCGCGCGCGACTCATCCTGCGGCGTCGTCCGGGCTTGGCCTGTTGCCAGCAGCTCAAGCGTGCGGCAGACCAGGCCGGTGCCCAACTCGGCACAGCGACATCGAACCGACTCGGCCTGCTCCTCTGGGGCGATCTGGAGCTCGGCCTGAAGGTAGACCGGACCGGCGTCCATCCGGTCCACAAGAGAGAACGTCGTCACGCCCGTGGTGTGATAGCCGCGTATGAGGGCCCAATTGACGGGCGCTGCCCCCCGCAGCTCCGGCAGGAGCGAGCCGTGCAGGTTGAACGTGTCAATCCGGGCCTGGTCGCGCACAGCCGCGCGAATCATCTGGCCAAAGTCAACCACGCAGATCACGTCGGGCCGGCGCGAGGCGATCCACTCCACTTCCGCCGGATCATTGACGTTCCCGGTCTCGCGGAGCTCAAAGCCGACCTGCCCGGCCTTCTCGGCAATCGGCGTGGCGCGCAGCTTGCCGCCGCGCCCGGCCCGCCGCGGCGGCTGCGTGACGACGCCGACCACCTCATGGCCGGCTGCCGAAACCGCCGTCAGCGAGGGCGCCGCAAATGCTCCGCTGCCGCAGAAAAGGACGCGCATTCCCGGAGTTGCTACAGCCTGCGGGCGCGGTTGTCAACACGCGGGAATGGGGCGTGCATCTGTGCTGCGCGGACTGGGGCCGGCAGCGAGCCAACCATCAACCGAATGATTCTGCCCTGTTCGACTCGAGCACCTCATCGAGCCCGTCGAAAAGCGCCCGGCAGGCCCTCGGGTCGAACTGGCGACCTTCTTCGGCCCGGATCACGTTCAGGGACATGTCCAGCGAACACGCCTCCTTGTAGCAGCGGCGCGAGATCAGCGCGTCGAACGTGTCGGCCAGGCACACTATCCGCGCGAAGATCGGGATCTGCTTGCCCTCGAGCCCGTCGGGATAGCCTCTGCCGTCCCACCGCTCGTGGTGCCAGAGCGCCACGCTGCGGGCCATCGCCATCATCTCGTTGTGGGCATGACCGAGAATTTCGGCCCCTATTCGCGTGTGGCTCTGCATGACCCGGCGCTCCTCATCCGTCAGCTTGCCAGGCTTCAGCAGTATCGAGTCGGGGATGCCGAGCTTGCCGATGTCATGCATCGGGCTGGCATAGCGGATTGTCTCGACCTGATCGGGCTCCAGCCCGGCGGCGCGGGCGACGATCGCCGAGTTGCTGCTGATGCGGCGGATGTGCTGCGCCGTATCCATGTCCTTGAACTCGGCCGCCGTTGACAGACGGATGACGCTCTCCAGGTGCGCCTGTTTGAGCTGCTCCTGAAGAAGTGCATTGTGGACCGTCACCGCCGCCATCGCCGCAAGCGACTGGATCTCGCTCCTTTCGGAGCGAGGGAAGGGCACGATCCGCCCGTCGGAGCCCACGCGGTTGATCAGTTGCAGCACCCCCACACACTGACCGTCCGGCGTGTTCAGGGGGATGGCCAGGATGCTCGCCGTCCTGTAGCCGGTCGCGACGTCGAATTCGCGGTTGTGGCGGAACGGCCCGCCGCCGGGCAGCTCGTACGCGTTGGGGATGTTCATTGTCCGCCCGGTGGAGGCCACGAATCCCGCCAGCGATTCCCGCGATACTACGGTCTCCCGGTCGAGCAGCTTGCAGGCAACATCGGAGGTATCCAGCCGGTCGTTCTGGCAGGCCACGAACCGAAGCTTGCCCTCCCGGACGATGTACAGGCTGCCGGCCTCCGCGTGGGCGAGCCTTCTCGCTTCGGCGAGTATCATGCTCAGCATCTGGCGCATGTCCGGGCAGACGGAGAGCTGAACCCCAACAGTAAGCAGACTTTGCAGAACCTGGGCGTTGTCCTGGCGGACCGTGACGGGAACGACGGCCTGCATGCTCAGTACCTCCTGACGGCGCCCTTCCGTTCGCCCCTGAAATACCGCTCCAGTGCTAACGTAAGATACGCTGGGACAGAAGGCAAACCGCCTCCGGTCGGCCATCGGGGCGTATCCTCCACGAGCGCGGCAACCCGCGGCAACCCGCGGCGACCATCGCGCCAGGGCGTGGCGGCAGACGCTGGGTGGTGTTGGACATGCCCCCGGCTGTAGAATCGCCGACCCAGCGGCGGGAGAGGCAACTATGGGCGAAGGCGGCAGCCTGCGGCTTGACAACGACGTGCTGGCGGCGGAGTTCAGCGCGGCAAACGGGGCAATTACCGGGCTGGTAAGCAAGCAAACGGGCTGGCGAATACATGGCCGACCGACGCTTGCGGCCCCCTTCCGCCTGATGGCCCCTCTGCCGGGGCGTCGACACCACATGATCGAGGGCGCCGAGCAGCCCCCCCCCGAGGTGGCCGCCGGGGGCAGCGGGCGCCAGCTCACCTTCTACTGGAAGACCCTGCGCAGCCGGCTCGCTGGCGAGCTGGCCATATCGTTCCGCCACACGATTACCGTGGACGAGACGAGCCTGACGTTCCGTGCCGCCGTGCGGAACGATTCGCCGTATGTCATTGAGAACGTCAGCTTCCCGTCTGTGGGCGATGTCGCCATGCCCGTGGGGCAGGAGTTGTCGTGCATGGCGCCCGGCTACGCCGGCATGGTGGTCAGCGGCCTGCTGCCCCGTTTCGACGGGTCGGAAG
>Ga0307378_10005143_pt1 | contig 18337 bp, 21 predicted proteins | sample UN1MG_FD_202238 | JGI IMG/M metagenome (GOLD analysis project Ga0307378, IMG submission 202238) | Soil microbial communities from Risofladan, Vaasa, Finland - UN-1 | ecosystem: Environmental > Terrestrial > Soil > Coastal area > Acid sulfate soil | place: Finland: Risofladan, Vaasa | collected... | reverse complement strand
ATTTCCGGATCTTCTTCTTCTTGTCGTTCTGTATCGCCGGTAGATCGACTTCGAACACATTTGCGCTCTCGATCCCGGGCAAACGGTACGGGCGCGTATCGAACCCGGCACCCAGGATCACTAGTTGCCTGATCCCCTGCGATAGCGCAGCCTGGACAACATCATCTATATAGCGGGTACGGCAAACCTGGGCACCATAGATGCCTATCGCGGCGGCATCTGTCTGTTTCATCGTGAAATTCCGCATGCTGGCGAACTGCATCAAGAACCGGATGGGTGCGCCGACCAACTCTCCTGCTACCGGATCGTAGAATAGCCGCGTCTTCTCGGGCTGGTACTGTTCAATCAACCGGCAAATCGCTGCGCCAAGCGCCGTTCTGCCAACGGTCTGTTTTGCCATCTCAAGTCTCCCTATGTCCAGTTCAATAGCCTTCGTCTCACAGGGCTGGCGCCGCCCAACCACTGATTGTGCGGACATCTCTGCGCCCAGTCATCACTGTCTGGCACTCCTGGCCGACAGCCTTTCCACGGCCTGCCTGATTCGATCGAGCGCCTCAGCCAGAACTGCTCGGGGGCAAGCGATGTTGACGCGTTCGAAGCCCTCGCCCTCGGGGCCGAACACAAAACCCTCATCGAAATAGACTCTCGCCTCCTCCAGCATGAGTTGCTTTAGCCCCCACTTGCTGAGCCCAAGCCTGCGACAGTCAAGCCAGACCAGGTAGGTCCCTTCTGGCCGCACCACGGTTAGTTGCGGGATGTGCTCGGCCACATACTGCTCGAGGTATTCGAGATTTCCCTGGAGATAATCGAGAAGCTGCCCAAGCCATTCCTCTCCAAAATCGTATGCGGCCTGAAGCGCAACCGCGCCGAAGGTGCCAATGGTGACCAGCCCGTTGCTTTGCACGATTCTTTCGAACGCAGAGCGTAGTTCATGATTGGGGATAACGATGCAAGATGTCTGCAACCCGGCGAGGTTGAAGGTCTTGCTGGGCGCGGTGCAGGTGACGGAATTCTGGGCGAAGGCCTCGCTGACGTTGGCGAAGGGCGTAAACACGTGACCTTTGAAGATCAGGTCGGCGTGGATCTCGTCAGAGATGACGAGCACGTCGTTGTTGATACAGATTTCCCCAAAGCGGCCGAGTTCCTCCCAGGTCCACACGCGCCCCACGGGGTTGTGCGGACTGCACAGGATGGCCACCTTGACCTTGGGGTCCTTGCACTTGGCCTCCAGGTCCGCGAGGTCCATTCGATAGCGACCGTCCTCGTAGATCAGGGGGTTGAGGGCTAACTCGGCGCCGTTGTTCTCAATTGCTGAGTAGAAAGGATAGTAGACCGGGGGCTGGATCAGCACCTTGTCACCAGGGGCGACGAAGGCGCGTACCAGCATATTGAGGGCAGGTACAACCCCAGGGGTGATACAGATCCATTCGGGCGCTATTTCCCACCCGTGCCGTCTCTGCATCCAGCGGACGACGGATTGATAGAAGGCGGGAGAGGGCATGGTGTAGCCGTAGATCCCGTGCTGTGCCCTGGCGACCAGCGCATCCACCACCGGCTTTGGACAAGGGAAGTCCATGTCCGCCACTCACAAGGGGAGGATACGGTCTTCTCCGAAGAAACGATCCGTGAGCTCCCACTTCAGGGGATCTTCGTCGCTCTGGATGAACTCCCATTTCAGAGAGTTGGTGTCTCGGCGGTCAACCTCGGCGTCGAAGTCGTAATCCATGGCGGCCTCCTATGCCGTAGTCTGAGTGCTAATCGTGCGAGCCTGGTTCGACCTGATCCCCCCGTGAGGGATAGCGGGACTAGGCCCTCGTGCCCTCCGTCTCGTTGACCAGCACGATCCGGTAGCGGGCTTTGTTCTCCCTCAATCTCTGAATTGCCTCGTTTACCTGGGACATGGGCATGAGCTCGATGGCGGGTGTAATGGCCTGGGCATGGGCGAAGGAGAGCATCTCCCGCATTCGTGCCCGGTTGCCCAGGAAGGACGTGATGATGGAGAGTTGGTGCGCCACCAGGTCGGTCGAATTGAGCTCCAGGTCGGGGAAGCCAACGAGAATCAGCTTGCCGTCCTTCTTCAAAGTGTCCAGCAGCGGCACCCAGTTGATCTTGCCGCTAGCAGTGCACAGTAGGAGGTCGAAGGTGAACTCAAGCTCGGAGAGGCTGGTTTGGTCCGAGACGACGAAGTGGTCTGCGCCGAAGGCCAGCGCCTGCTCCTTCTTGTCTGGGGAGGAGGAAACTGCGGTTACCTCGTAGCCGAAGGCGCGCGCGAACTGGAGGGCGAGATGGCCCAAGCCCCCCACACCGATGACACCGAGTTTCCGCGAGGGTGACGCGGCGAACGAGCGGAGGGGAGAGTACACCGTGATTCCGGCGCACATGAGCACCGAGGCTATCTCCGAGGGCATAGAGTCAGGGAGCGGGTAGGCGAAGCGGCTATCCACAGTGACCGAGGAGGAGAACCCGCCGTACGGGAGCCAGGTTGCCGCTTGGACGATGTCCATACAAAGCTGCTCTTCTCCCTTCAAGCACCACTCACATTGCATGCAAGAACGGCCCTGCCACCCTATGCCTACCCTGTCCCCTTCCTTCAGCCCGGATGCGTCGCTGCCAAGAGCCGCCACATATCCCACGATCTCGTGACCGGGCACAAAGGGATACTTGGTTATCCCGTAGTAGTCGTCGATGGCGTGGATGTCAGTGTGGCAGACGCCGCAGTGACTGATGGAAACCCGGACATCGCGTTCCCCCAATCTCGGTGGATCGTAGGTGAATGGCTCGAGGGGTTGTCCTACCCCTCTGGTGGCGTATCCCTGGATAGTCTCAGCAGACATTGGCGCAAACCCCCTTTCCGAACCGCACAAATTCAACCGCATGAAGGTGATCTCTGCCTAGGTAATCGATTGTGCCCAATCAGTGATCCCGCCACTCCACAATAGTGATCTTTTCCTCAGTCAACCCATACAGCTCATACACCAGCGCGTCAGCTGGAAGCGCTTGTTAGCCGTGTGTCCTCGCAAACGGCTCACTTGTCTTCACGCCACAAGAGGACGGCGTTCAGCACGAGAAGAACGATCAGGCCGACCCAAGAGGCGACCTCGACCGGGCGACCGCGGAAGCCCGCCTCCATGCCGTTGCGAATGATCCACAAGACGAAGACCACGTTGCCGGCAATCACGAAGTATCGAATCCACGAACGGACTTTGGTCACGCTAGACCCCCCTGTTAGCTAGGCAATCACGGCCAACTACTGATCATGCGGACATCGTTCCACCTGGTCACCCCATGTCGCGCCGTGGGCCGAGGTTTGTCCGCACAACCATGCTATATCCGAACGCCGTTCAGTGGCGCCGGAAGGGCTTGCTGCCGAACGGCCTCAAGCCAAGGTGCCTGGCGGGGAGGGCAAGCGTCCGTTTGCGGCAGGTAGGCGGGTCGGCTCCACCGAGTTGTTAGGCATCGTCGAATCCCAAATGGGGGAGGGGTTTGTCGGAGACGAAGGCTGGCATTGCGTCCCATGTCTTGCCGTCGAGCATTCTGCCTCCCCAGGTTCCGCTCACCATCTTGGTGCCGCCGTTCTGCTTGTGGAAGTACGCGATCTTGGCAGCTTTGCACTGTATACGAATTGCTCGTGCCCAGTCAGGATGCATTGGCCGGGCATTAGGGCCGCTTTCCCCACCTGTGATGATCCAACGGATGCCGTCGAGTGGGCCGAAGTCAATCGGACCTAGCAAGGGCTCAGCACTGACGAAACGGATGCTGGAGGGTATCTGGCAAAGGATGTCCTTTCTGAAGATGTAGTTGTGGTTCTCAATGCTTACACCGAGCCATACGTTGGGCCAGCCTTTTCCCCAGTCTGAGGGAAGGCTTTGTGCGATCCGCTCTGGGTGCTTGGTGAGTATTTGATATGTATGGTGTGGTGTCTTCCTTATGATGTTCCAAGCTTCGGCGCGCCAGGGGTCAGCGTCCTTAATAAACCAGTCAGACCATGAGCAGGCGAAGATCAGGCGGGGCTCAGACCAACGGAGAGGATCGGCGAATGTGGTACGACTTCGCACGACAGCGCGAGGGTCTCTCCCCCACCGCTCCTTGCCTCTGTACATGTAGCAGTTCTTGCATCCGGGAGATACCTTGATGCAGCCGTGCCACGGATTCCATGTAGCATCGGTCCACTCAATGAGGCTCTGTTCTGCCATGGCCTACCTCCTTGGCTTTCGTGCTTTCCCTAACAAACGGCATGTGGGCCATCCATTAGACACCCAAACAGAACACCCGTTCTAGATTGTATCCGCACTGCCGTTCCCTGTCAAGTTAACGGACCTCGCTCGCGGGTGGGGTGACGATGAACGTGACGAGGGGGTCCTTCATGAACGCGAAGCCACCTTCGTACCCTGTGAAGTCGACCAAACCCTCGCTTTGAAGAGCCTTGAGGGTTTGGTGGAGGTGCTTTGGTAGGTAGATCTGCGGAAGGAGCCACTCGTATAGTTGCCTGAGCCGAATAGTCTGGCCATCGAATGCAGCCTTGAGGCTCCGCTGCAACGGGAGGAGATCGGGTTCTGGAACTATGAGGACGAGTTGATCTGGTGAATGCCCCTCGTGGGCCGCGAACGCGCCCTCTGGAGTAACGCTCCAGACGGCCTGCTTCATGAGTTGGCGTCCTTTCTCGTGATTTGTCGCGTGAATGAGCACATACTTGAGGGCGTTGTTGTCCCCCATCATGTGCATGTGGGTGACATGTTGAGCCGCGAGCTGGCGCGAGAAGAGGGATATGGTTTCCTGGGCCCGCAGGCGGGCGTCCTGAATTGAAACGAGCGCTCGCCAGTCTGAGCATCCGAACAAGTCATCCATGTTCCGAGCCTGCACTTCTTGATGAATGGCCATGTCAATGTAGCGGTACATGAAGTTGATGAGGAGCTCGCACCTGGGGAAAGAAAGGAGGTCGTTGAGGAAAGCCATGGAAATGGTGAAACCAAAAGGATCGACAAAGGCAAAGGACGGGGCAAACTGGAGACGATTTGCTCTGAGTTCTTCGATCGAGGCCTTCAGATGGGATTCGTAGTCCTCTTGGTGGGCGTGGACATAGATGTTCTTGGGAAGGTCTCCAAAGGCCTGGATCTGAGAACACAGTTCACTGTAGTTCTTCTGGTCAATCTCGAAGAGGAAGAAGTGAACCTCCGTGGAGGAGAGGATTCTCGCTCTATGCTTGTGCTCCAGCAGCAGCCTGAGGGCGAGTATTGGCGAGCCCTCGTCGCCTGTCTTGTGGCGGCCGCGGCCGGCGTGGCAATCAATGTAGAGGACTCTTCCCTGCCATGAGGCGAGGATAGGGAACCAGCCCCCCAAGTAGGTCTTGAGAAGTTGGTGTTTGGCAAATTGGAGGCCATCGTATTCGGCCCAGTATCTGTCGTCCACGGAGATCATCTCATCCTCCCTTGGCTCCTCTAATGCGACGCGGCGATGCCTAACCCCTGATTATGCGGATATGCTTCCGCCTGGTGACCCCATCTGGCGCATTCGGCCGACGTTTGTCGCAATAGCCGTGCCAGGCCCAACGCCGCTCAGTGGCGCCGGAAGGCCTTGCTGCCGCAAGCTGATACCGGCCACAGGCTCCTCCTATTTCAGTCTGCGTTGCGCAAGGATCCCGTGCCGGCAGAATTGAGCGGGCAACGCCGGGCTACTTAAGAGCTTTGACCGCTTCATCGATTAGCTCTTGGCAGCACCCCCGGATCGCGAACTCGGGACGCTCGAGTGAGCCGGCAACTACCACTCGTGGCCCTTGATGATGCTCTGAACACTCGATCCCTCTCAGTCTGTCCTCAAGCCACTCGACAGTCTGCTTCCTGATCGCTTCCCATGCTTGCCTCTCAAGAGTCCCCTTCTTAGGTCCTATGACCTTGAACTCTATCTTCATCTCCGACCCCTCCGTTAGTCTAGGTCCTACCGACAACTGCGTTCTCGTCGATGAAGGTGTCCCCGTTCTCTGTCGTATGCACACGGCGTCCAACAGTGCCATACACTCGCAAGCGGCCCCCGCGATTTAGGGCATCAAGGCCAACCGTACCGTGAAGGTATGCCTCTGCCTCTTTCTCAACCACAAGGTTCCCGCAGCACATTCCATGGAGTGCTAAGACACCCCCCCGGACCACAGTCACATTCCCCGTGACCATGCCATGGAGTGTCAGCTCGCAGTCGACGCTGATGTCACCCTCAATCTTCCCATGTTCGACGGTCATTCTGTTCTCCCTGCAAGTGAGGCCATTCGCCATGGTCCACGGTCACTCTTTCCCACTATGTTAGTGCCGGATATGGCCGCATCTTAGCCCGACCCACGCCATCCCTCACGCGACAGTCGCGCCAGAGCCGTCCCACGTGCACACTACGCGCAATCACCCTCGCGGAAGCTCGCCTCGCGCTAACTGGGACCAGGCATCGGTTGGTCGCCTGATGCCCGGTTGCACAAGGAAAGTGCCACGTCTTTGTCCTCCCCCTGCGCCCCCGGTCGCATCGCTGAAGTGGCTGAAACCCAAAGATCACTGAACCCTCATTCGGTGTGATCGGTGCGTTCGGTATTCTCAGTGATCGCGCCCCCTTCACGATAGCGATCTCTTCCTCCGTCAATCCGTACAACTCATACACCAGCGCGTCGATCCCCTCGTCGGTGGTCTCGATCTGGCGCTGGTAGAGCTTCTCGTCGCCAGGGATGATGGAGATCGTGCCGCTGCGGCCGTGTGCCCCCAACCGGAGGCACTCCCTGCTGCGAGGGACCAGCCACAGGTATCGCGCTGGGTTGGCTCGGGCGAGTGGCGGTTACTCCTCCACGAGTCTGCAATAGGTCGCCAAGCACAGCACCCGAATGTTGGCCTTCCGGCAAAGGTATGTGGCGACGGGTCCATCACCAGAGAGTAGGATCTTGTTCCTACGCGATGCGGAGCACCCTTTCTTCGGGGGGTCATAGAAATGCATGTCTTCCGTGAGTATCGCTGCGCTGCCATGGCAGTCCGCGACTGCACTGGCGGTCCTGACATACCAGACATCTCGACTGTTGGGCGGAAACCCCAGCTGCACCAACTTCCTCTTCAATTCACGACAGGTTGTGGTAGGTATCTCCGTGGCAGCCCCTTCGAGCAGCAATCCCGCATACCACGCATCAAACCACTCATCAGGGACAAGACTACGCCACTCGTATTCGATCTGTTCGGAATCGTCGAGAAAGACGACATCCTCTTTTCCCAGCCGATTGAATATGAGCGACGGCTTCTCTGTGAGCGCTGAATCCCCATCGAGGACGCTCTCCACATAGTAGCCACACACGACCTGCGCATCGATGACCGTCTCCATGCGATCTATCCCTTACTGACTTGCTTGCCGTATCGTATCCGAGACAGCTCCTTTGCCTCTTCGAGACGCTCAGGGAAGAAACCCTCGGGCCATTCGTCGACGAATTGACCCTCGCCGTTCAATCGCAGCCTTTTCGCTTCCTTGTGTTCTCCTCTTGCATACACGTAGTACACAGAGACATCGTCGGGCGATATCGCCCCGCTCGCGACATGCTGCAGGAGGCGTAGTAAGAGGTATTCGCTATGGGTCTCTATGATGGATTGTACGCCCTTCTCGAACAGTGTCAGAAAGAAGTCTCCCAACGCAGCCTGAGCGCGGGGATGCAAGTGTATCTCTGGTTCCTCAACCACCAAGGCAGACCCTTCTGAGAGATGCAAACCAGCAACTAGTACGGGTAGGATCTGGCTCACCCCTTGTCCCACGTCTGCGAGGTTCTGGTGCTCTTTCGTGATGGGATGCTGAACTCGAATCTCGTAGTGCCGGTCCGACAAGGGTACAATGTTCACATCAGAGGCCACCCCAGCTCTCGACAGCCACTGGTTCATGGACTCCAGCACCCCTAGAGACCGCCTGCCACCCCGCGCTGAATCCATCATCAGCATGCCAGGTGCCTCCTCGCCACCGGGTCCCACGCGCCTGCGTCTCTCGCCCGTCAACCTGTAGGTTCGGGATGGAGGTATCCGCATGGCCCCTATGTACTCTACTCGTCGCAGAGAGTCTGCGATGGCGCTGGCGGCCCGGCCAGCCAGCTCGGCATCGCGTGCCACTTGCTTGGTGACGAATTCTCCTACGGCACTTGGCTCCGAGGTCTCATGTCGAAATCGGTAGCCTAGGACACGGGGAACGAAATTCTGCATCCTCAGTCCACGAGACAGAGCTGATTTGATGGTCGGGGGCACTATCGCGTCCCCGATTCGCTCGATCAGTTGTCTCTCTGACCGCTCGGAGTAGGCAGTCCTCAGTAACGACCGGCCATTGAGCTCTACCTCGGCTCTTCGGAGTATCAGTTCCCTCCGCATGGTTCGGTACTTGTACTCCAGGTGCATCGTGAGAACGTCGGTCGTGTCAGGCCGTCTCGGCCTCCATAACCGGGAAGCACCGGGTGTTGGCCGAACCGAGACAGACAACTTCATACGACGCCCTCTGTGATTCCTGAACACGATGTCCTTGTAGGTGCCGAAATCGCCCATGCTGCCGCTTAGCAACAGTGCCACATCCGGATCGTAGGTGTCGACGGTCTGCGCTAGCAGCCTCAACGCAGCGAGGATCGATGACTTGCCACAGTTGTTGGGCCCCAGCAAGACGGTGATAGGCGCAAGGTCAACCTCCAGATCGGCAAACGCCTTGAAGTTGTGCAGCCCGATAGACGATATCACGAGATTCCCTCCTTGCCGGTCTTCCCGCCAACACGGCTCCCCACAACGACGACACAGCGGACCATGGTGGCAAGGCGCAACACAAGGCAGCGTCGCGGTTGCGGGCGAAGCGCTGCGCCAGCGCTCCGACCTCTCGTCGAGCCGATTCCGGCGCGGCTACCTCCGGCTGGTCTCGTTCCGCGCTCAGGTCCCCCTCCTCAAATGCGTGGACGGCCTTTGATGACTACCAGGACGAGGCGTGTGTCTCAAGCGATCATCGAAGTAGTGGCGAAGTCAGTGGATGATAGCACAAGTGGCGAGCGAAGGCAAGCTAGCTTGCCGATCCCAGCGCCAGGCCCCGCTCACGGAAGGCAGCGTGCGCTGGGCGAAGTAAGGACCCTGCGCGCCCGGCCCGCCCACTGTAGCCACTGCGAACCTCAGAGCACTGAACCCTCTCTCAGTGGAATCAGTGGTTTCAGTTGTGCCGCCCCTCCACAATGGCGATCTCTTCCTCGGTCAACCCATACAACTCATGCACCAGCGCGGCGAGTTGGACGGCGGTTGCGAACGCCCTTAGTCCGGACCCGCCACCCGCCCCCACGCTGGGCTAGGTGTAGCACGGGTCACGGATGACTAGCCAGAGGTTTGTCATCTCGGTTCTGGATGGCCACACCGCCACCGACTTGCACTCAGGCTTTTCCACTAGCTCTTGCAGAAAGTCATTGATGACTCGACACCGCTCTTTCGGATCCTGACCCTTGGTCGGACGTGGATTGTCTTGGTTGAAATCGCGTATCGCACCGTTTACCTCATCGATGTAATGCAGATACTGCCTGGTCATCGCTCGGAGCCCCGATTCCAGGGTGTTGTCTAGGTAGCGCTGGACCATGCGCCTGGCCGCGTCACAGCCGAGCAGCGACACTCCCACATGGAATGTGTAGGAGTGGAGTTCCCCCATTGCGGGGTGATCCAGTTCCCTCCAGGCATTGACTAGAGCCGAGTTACGGTGTACCTCACTGACGAAAGCGTAGAGAGCATCGATACGGCAGTGGTTTCTTAGATTGGCCTCAATGAGCCCACTCGTTAGATCGATCTGTAGCACCTGAAGTCCGATGGCGTGGATGATCATTCTCAGAATCGTGGCTTCATCGAGGCCTTCTCGACATGACAAGTGCCAGTCTGCACCCGATGGTAATCCAATCCACCATCCCTCAGGGGCCGCCTCGGTTATCTCCTCAGCAACGGGGGTAGGGAACGATACAGCTCCGTGCGTGAACTTATTCCGCCGGACGTCATAGAAGTACCTGTAGAGGCGCTCGACCAGCTTGTCGGAGTCCAGCGTCTCGGCCGCCATGGCGAGATCGACTCGCTGAACCGCCACGTTGGCTGCAAGCCAGTCTTTCGCAGGGTCAGGTAGATTCCTGAATAGAGTTCTGAGGTTTCTCCCGACGCCGTACTCTTCCTCGTACCGACCATACAGACTGGCGATACCTTCCGCGTCGACTGCTGTCACGGCTGGCTGCTCCGCTATCCACTTGGGAAAGGGCTTGTATCTCGGTCTGCCTGCCAGAGTGTCCAGGCAGGTACACAGAAGGTAAACTTCGACGGAAGACAACTCCACGCTTCTCAGAAGGTAGTCCTCCTCCCTCGAGCGAAAAGGATTCTCTCTGAACCCTATCTCGTAGCGGAGTTTGGCGGTCAGGCCTACTCGACGAGCAACTCGCTCAAGACGGGCCTGGTTCTCCTGAAACAGCGCAGCATATTTGCGCTCGAACAGGAAACTATCAACGCCGCATCCGAAGACTCGCCGTGCATTTGTGCTCTGTCTTGTCGTCCTGGAAGTGGTTGTCACAAGGTAGTCAACTCGCTTTCAGCTGAATCGTGCGGTTCAGTGGCTTCACTGGTCCCGCCCCTCCACGATAGCGATCTCTTCCTCCGTCAACCCATACAACTCATACACCAGCGCGTCGATCTCCTGGTCGCTGGTCTCGATCTGGCGCTGGTAGAGTTCCTTGTCAGCGGGAATGGAGGCAGCCTGGAGCTTCTTCTGAAGGTCCAGCATGCGCTCGACCACCGGGACCAGCTGATTTGACATGCCCTGCAGTCGCGCCTCCGGTGGAAAGGGCAGCGCTCGAATGTCTCTAATGGTGACTTGGGGAAAGTCATCCTTCGTGGCCTGGCTGACCTGCTTGAGGTACACGTAGGAGACTAGCTTGCTGTTGAGGACTGCTAGCAGCACGCGAGCGTCCAGGTCCTCATCGGTAGGGATGACGCAGTATAGGTTCTTGTTGGTTATGAAAGTCTTAGTTGCCAAGGTAGCCATCAGGCGCTGCTGGCGGTTGACGAGCCTGCGAAGGAGTACTCGGGTCCCCTCGAACCAGAAGAAGTCCTTGGGTCTCTCGCTCATTGCGTCGCCGAACTCAACCCAGCGGTCGAGTCGGATGTTGGCCCGATATCTATAGACGTCCCCTTCAAAGTATTTGTGGTGGTGAGGTGTCTCACGGGTGTCGCTCAACAGCGATTCATCAAACAGTACTCCTCTCTTGATCAACGCGACATCACCTATGCGTCGGTCACAGGTCTCGCTGAGGCGCTCGAGAAGCCTGACGGTGCCAGGGTCGAGGACGTACTTCTTGTTGTCCAGAGAGCTCCATTTCTCCTGTGCCACCTTCTGGTAATCCCGATCCGCCAGGGTAATGCCGGCTATCTTCTCACGCTTGCCGTAGGTGTATGTTCGGACGGCGTGCCTCTTGCGCGGTGGATTCTCCGAGAGTACGACCACCGCCGTGTCGATGTACGCGTCTTTGAACACATCGAAGGGTAACATCACTATGGTCTCGATCTGGCGGTCCAGCAGGAAGTTGCGCAGCGATATGTATCCCGGACCGCCCAGCCAGGCCGAGGGGATGATGTAGGACAAACGTCCACCCCGTGCCAAGACCTTTGACCCCTTCTCAATGAAGCAGAGATAGACATCGCGGACGACGCCAAAGACCTGGAAGTGATTCTGGAAGTACTCTGACTCTCGGTCTTCGAACCAAGCCCCGTACGGCGGATTGCCGATCACCGCATCGAATCCGCCGGCCCCCATGATCTCCGGGAACTCCTTCTCCCAATCGAAGGGGTTGATGCGGCGCATCTCCTCCTCGTCGGGCATCAACTGCCCCGCGAAGTAGTCCCGCCCTATCAAGGAGTTCCCGCATTTGATGTTCTCCCCCAGGTCGGGCAGGGCCCTCTCCCGCCACAGCTTCAATTGCTGCCCCAGGGTCTCCTGGTTCTCCCCCTCCAGCACCCTGAGCAGCAGGCTGAGCTTGGTCACCTCCACCGCCTGGCGGTCGATGTCCACCCCGTAGATGTTGTTGAGCAAGATACGCTTCTTCTCCCCCGTGGTCAGCCGCCACTCGCCTCCTCGGCCCTGGTAGAGGGTGGGGCGTTTGGCCGTGGCGTACTTCTCTGGGTGGTGCTCCTCGTACCACTGCCGGTGGTAGTCCAACAGCCGCTGGTAGGCCCCCAGCAGGAAGGACCCGGAGCCGCAGGCCGGGTCCAGGACGCGGAGCTTGCTGATCTGCTGGGGCGTCCTCCCATCGATGAGGCGGCCCACAGTCTGCTCCACGATGTACTCCACGATGTAGGACGGAGTGTAGTAGACCCCGCCCGCCTTCTTCACCTCCGGCTTCTCCTCCACCTTGGCCCGGTGCGACGGAGTGAGGCGGATGACCTTGCCCAGGAACTGCTCGTACACCTGGCCCAGGATCTCCGGCGGCAGCACGGAGAACTCGTAGGGGCAGTCGGGGTAGTAGAGGCAGGTCAGGATGGGCTCGAGGGTCTTATCGTCGATGAGAAGGGATTTGGTCAGCCTGTCCTCTTTGAAGTCGAAGAGGTCCGAGTTGTACTTCTCGTCCGCCTCCCGGTACAGCTCCCCCAACCGGGCGTAGATGTGGGGGCCGTTGATCAAGGCCTGGAGGCGTCCGTACCGCTCAATGCCCCGGTCCTCGCACATGCGCAGGAAGATGAGACGGTCGATGGTGCGCTGCACGGCGAAGTTCAGCTCGTGGACGGAGAGCTGGGGGTTGCGCAGGGCGATGTTGCGGGCCAGTTCGTCGCGCCAGCCCTCGATCTCCTTCAGGAACTCCACGTCCACCTCGCTGGTGCCCCGCTTGCGTTTGGTCTCCTGTACGTAGCGGTCGAAGGAGCCTTTGAGCACCGCGTCCCTGGCGAAGACGCTGTAAACCTCGTCCAGGCGCTCCAGGTACTCGTCGAAGGTCAGGTACAAAACCCGGCCAACGCTGGCCTTGTCCTTGGGCTTGGGAAGCAGGCGGCAGTCGTAGACGGCGAACTCCTCGAAGTCGGTGAGGATGCTGAGGGGCAGCTTGGCGCTCCAGGCGTACCGCCGCAGCTGGTACGCGGGGCCGATGTCTCCCTTCACCGGGGTGGAGGGCTTCTTCGCCTCCAGGAAGAACTTACGCGCTCCGCCCACGCGGAAGCAGTAGTCTGGGGCCTTGGTGGCCCCGCTGACCTTGATGGCGTCCTCGTGGATGACGTCCTTGTACTGCTCCGCGTACCCCTTGACGTTGCGGACGTCCCAGCCCAGGGCCTCGAAGAAGGGGTCTATGAACTCCACGCGGGCCTGGGTCTCTTTGTACTGGGGGCGGGTGTACACATCCAGGTTGCGGGCGAAGCGTTGGACCAACCCCTCGATCTCTCGACGGGCGTCGTCAGGGGCGGCGATCTTCATGCGGTCCATTTCCGCGCTCAATTGCGGCTCCTCCGTTTCGAGCGCCGGTCACGGTCATGGGGGATTGTACCACTTGTGGTGATTTCTGTCACCCCGGCGTGCGTACTAGTAGCTGCGCAGCACAAGGGGCACATACACCGCCTCGGGCCACCACTTGCGCCCGTAGATGTGCTCGGACGGCTCGCCGACCGATGCCTTGTGGTAGGCGATGAGAAAGCCGGGGACGTCACAGGCGACCACCGGCCACGCGTATACGACCTGGACACTGGAGATGTCTGCCGGGGGCTCCAGGGTCCCGCCCGCGTTGCGCAGCCGAGCGGTGACGATCCTCTCGCTGTCAGTATCGCGTTGCCACACGGTCAGGTACTCCTGGTTGGCGCCGTTGGCCGCCACGTGGGGCGTTTTCTCGTCGTACGCGGTGTTGGCGACCACGAATGGGCCGGCGACCGTGCTCCCGTTGGCCTGGAGCAACTGACCGTAGATGTCCCAATCGCCCGGGGTGTACGAGTTGTCGAAGTGCTGCCAGACCACCATGTAGTGGTTCTGCTCGTTGGTGGTCACGGCGGGTGTCGTCTGGTCGCTGAGGTACGAGTTGACGGCGAATTCGCCGAGCGGGGTGATCTTGGCTCCGTAACGGTCCAGGAAAGCGCCATAGATGTCATAGCCGGTGGTGCCACCGTCGCGCGTCCAAACCACCATGTACCCATCCAGGGCCACGTTGTAGACGATGTCCACTTCCCCGGGCTCACCGACGGTAGACACAAGGACGCCGGGGGCGGGCATGGAGCCATCCGCCAACACCCGCCTACAGGCCACGGCGGTATTGAGAAGGGTTGCGGTATCATAGGCGTTCCAGACGACCAGGTATTCGTTGCGATAGCTGTTGTAGGCCACGCGGGGGACCATGAAGCTGCGGCCGGCCAAGGAGAAGATCTTGAACTCGGCATATTGGGACAGGCCCATGTCGGCCCCGTTCCACTTGATCCGTCGACCCCAGACCTCGTAGACGTTGGTGGCGACTTCGAGCGACCAGACCACCAGGTATTCATCGTTGGTAGCGTTGTAGGCCACGCTGGGATTGAAGCGGTTGCCGGCGCCATAAGACACGGCAAACCAGGGGCCCACGAGTTGACCACTGTCGGACACGCGTTGAGCGTAGATGTCCAGATTGCCAGTCCAGCGATTGTACCAGAGCACGAGGTACTCGTTGTGCACATAATTGTAGGCTATGGCCGGAAAATCCCGATTGGGGTCGAAGGGCGATAAGGGGGTGGAAATCTGAAACTCGGGCCCCACAGGGGCCGCGGCCGTGGCCAGGCTTGGGCCGAGGCTGCCCGAAGACACGCGGGCAGCGCTGCTGGGGATCGCTCCCCCTGCCAGTATCACAACAGTGGCGAGGACAATTGGCAGCAACATTCCCTTGGCAGACACTTCTCCTCCTTCCTTGCATAAGCTGCGCAAGTCTTGACTAGCGCACATCGGTCCACCTGGTGTCCGTTTCTGGTCCGCCAAGCCGACGTTTGTCCCCACAAGCCTGCCATATCCGAACCTCGCTCAGTGGCGCCGGAAGGGCTTGCTGCCGCAAGCTGATGCCAGCCACAGGTTCGTTCTCCAGTTTCTACGAAGGTGCCCTGGGTGCGTTTAGTGACCCTGCCCCTCCACGACAGCGATCTCTTCCTCGGTCAACCCATACAACGCATACACCAGCGCGCCGATCTCCTCATCTGTGGCCTCGATCTGCCGCTGCTAGAGCTCCTTGTCAGCGCGCAAGGTGGGAGCCTCGAAGAAGGGGGCGAAAGACTCCACGCGGGCCTGGGTCTCTTTGTACTCTGGGCGCGTGTAGACGTCCAGGTTGCGGGCGAAGCGCTGGACCAACCCCTCGATCTCTCGACGGGTCTCCGGCGGCGCGGCTACCTGCTGGCGATCCTCCTCCGCGCTCAAGTCCTCCTCCTCTTGCGCGTGGACAGTCCTGGAAAACTGCCAGGGCGAGGCAAGTGTGAAGCGATCGTCGGAGTAGAGGCGAAGTCAATAGATGATAGCACAAGTGGACGGCGAGGGCAAGCCAGCTTGCCGAAGGCCCACCGAGGCCCCGCCCGCAGAAGCCGGGTGGGCCTGAGATTGGTCTGGGAATGCTGGGCACCGTCGGCGGCCAGTGGCGACCACGGCACCGTTTCCGCTGCGATTGGCTCGGCTTCTCAGCCGCAGTGCGTCTCGATACGAGCGCCCGCGAGGGGGCTGTATCGCCTGCCCAGGATGGCCTGAAGCATATGGACCAGGCCGATCTCCTGCTTGGGAGTATCCAGCTTCACATCGAGCCAAAGGTCATTGAATTCTGTCTGAGCGGCGAATCGCATCTTCCCATCAATGACCTGGGCCAGGAAATCGCCCAACGTGTACATGGTCACTCTGTGGACACGCTGGTTCGGCTTGCCCTGCATTTGGATCATCGCGCAGGACGGATCACGATGCACGGTGAAGTGGGGGTTTGGGTAGTTGACGTAGACCCACATGGGGGTCACCTCCGGTCCTATGGTGAGAACCAGTGGCCCAGGGTCTTCTGGATCTTGATGGCCGTCGTCTGGGCCCATCGCGTTAGCACTGGTCCATGGGATAGCTCGAATTGCATCATGACCATGGCAACCTCTAGCGTATGTCCATTAGGCTTGCCCAAAAACCTTGGCATCACGTGCGGGCCGCATAGCCGACCGTCAGGTGAATCCCGTGTTAGACGTGCTATGCGACCGGCAGCTCCGCCTCGTCGAGACTTTCTTCCTCACTCCCTTCAAGTTCCAAGCTCTTCACTCGATTCATGAACGCCTTTCGAAACTTGGCTGTCATATCTACTAGCCAACTGAGGTACTCCGGCCACTCATCCCTTTTGCGCAAGTCAGCGGATCGCTTGAGCGCTATGGTCTTGTCCATGGCCCCACCGCTTGCGTCCCACTCCAACTGTGCGCCGATTTCCGACTCAATGGATTCGCGCTGCGTCATGAGTTGTCGCAGAGCGCCTTCCGCGTTGTACTTGGAGCGCATATACACACGGATTCCAATCCAGTTCTCTGTAGTATTTGCGACGGTACTAAGGGTAATCCCTGTCCGCCCGAGGGCAATCGTGTACCAGTATTGAGGCCGTGCCTTTCTCGCAGAAGTCAAGACCCTCTCTTCTAGGAGTCGTGTCCGGAACGCTGACCAGAATTCGCCTTGAAGCTTCTTTCTCTCAGAGATTGGCTTCCCAGACCCGCCAAGCGCGAAGACGGGCCCTGTCTCCGGTGGTCGGCTGATTACATTAAAGCGTACCGCCGGACGAGAATCGTCGATCTGCCAGAGCTCCAATCGGACCCCGAAAAACGCCACCTCTCCACTACTGTTGTCGTTGAGCCAGTCGAGACCTCTCTTGTGCTCGTCTGAGAAATCGGTAGCTATCCAGACGATCGCCGCCGCATCGAGCGCTGCGCCATACGTGATCGCCTTCCCCAGATGGTCGTGGTTGGTCTTCCCAAGCTGGTTCTCGATGACAACGTAGTCACCGCTGCCAGTATCGCGGGCAAGGATGTCGGCTGAGTACGGTCCAACCGAAACCTCAATGTCCTCTACTTCAAGCTCAATTCCCAGTGCTTCACCCAATAGGGGAAGGTTCTCTTCCCCCGCAAGCCAAGGGGTGAAGTGTTGCGCCTCGTTGCGCCAGTAGTCCCGCACCTCGATCAGTTTCATGACACCAAGTGTGTTGCTCACGTAATCACCTCATAGACGTCTAGCATGTATCTCTACAGAGCTTCTCTGCATTAGGAGGCCTCCTGGCTCATTATGAACACAGTTCTAGGGCCTCAGTAATCTGCATACTCTAGATATCGTCTGTGTATAGTGTTCAGGTATCAGCTGTAGTGCGGGTTAAGCCGGTCCGCACATTGTGGCGTGCAACGCTTGACGTTGCGCACGTCCCAGCCCAGGGCCTCGAAGAAGGGGCCGATGAACTCCACGCGGACCTGGGTCTCTTTGTACCGGGGGCGGGTGTAGACGTCGAGGTTGCGGGCAAAGCGCTGCACCAGCGTCTCGATGTCTCGCCGAGCGGTCTCAGGGGCGGTTACTTCAGGTCGGGCTCCTTGAGCGGTCAAGGCTTCCTCCTCTTTCCCGGCGCACGACGACTGACGTTGGTCATTGTATCACGTTTGTTGCGTTTTGTCATCTTGGACGGCTGGTGCAACCGTTGCCGCACTGCAGGCATCGAATGTAGGGCAAACCTAAGTTTGCCCTACGGGAGGCTATGGCGGTATGGCTTCGATACGAGAGGTGATGAGTAGCCAGGTGAACGTGCTTGAGCACGTTTTGGTTCTGTGTAGCGTCGGGTTTGAACCCGACGCGGGGGTGACGGGTAGCCGCGAGTCGCGCAGGACTGAAGTCCTGCGCTATGAGTGGGGAAGCCGGCTGAAGCCGGTTAAGTGGACACGTGCCGGGGTACGCATTGCGCGATGTAGGGGCGGATCTCAGACCCGTCACTGAGCACAGGTGTGGTATCCCATTTGTTGGCGCACCCGTAGACGAAATCCCTATGCTCGACGATGTGGCGGCACGTATGTTGGCGGGTTCAGCTTAGACTGCCCAGCGAAGCCCTTGGTAGGTATGGCGCAGAGATTCTCTTGAAAATGTTGCCTCCTTGTGCTAGAATCGAATAGGAGTCAAAGAGGGTAAGTTGCCGACTTCCACTTCCGATTGGCGTGTTCCCAGCTGTTCAGTACCAGCGCTGGTAGAGATGCTGCACAGAAGGCGACACCATGTCTGAGCAGCTCCTGACCTCCGAGTAAGTCGCCGCTAAGGTCCATATGTCGTCCTCAACCCTTCGATTCTTGCCTGTCAGCTTCGCCACCTGCCTCAGCAGGTTCGCCAACCCACCGAAGAACCGTTCAGGTCATGATGGCAA
>Ga0307378_10005141_pt1 | contig 18340 bp, 8 predicted proteins | sample UN1MG_FD_202238 | JGI IMG/M metagenome (GOLD analysis project Ga0307378, IMG submission 202238) | Soil microbial communities from Risofladan, Vaasa, Finland - UN-1 | ecosystem: Environmental > Terrestrial > Soil > Coastal area > Acid sulfate soil | place: Finland: Risofladan, Vaasa | collected... | reverse complement strand
CGGTCATCGTATAAGTTCCGGCAAGCCCTTCGATGAAGGTGCTGAAGGTTGCAGGATAACCCCTGAACCACAGCGCCAGTTCTTCGGCGCCTCTTAAAGTCCAATTCCGCTGGGAAATCAAAGTCATGGTTGCCTCTGAATACATCAAATAGCCCTGCTTGTTGTTGATATAGACGAGAGGCATCGATTGATTGCCGCCGTGAACAATAGTTTCCTCTGTATATGAAGCCGTGGTTTCGTCGCCTACGGCCGAGCCTGTGCCATTGCCGGGGTAGGCGGATTCATTATCATGCGAGGCATAGCCAAGCCCATCTTTCCACGCCCACCATATCTCGTTGTTACCAACGCCGTAGCTCTCGAAATCGTCTATGACAAAATATTCCTGTGTCGTAAAGTTCCAAATGTCACCCTGCCATATTGAGGGAGTCTCGGCGTCATTGACTTCATCGACTCGCCAATAGTAAATCGTACTCAAATCGAGGGCCAACGGACCGTGGCTGGTTTCGGTCACCATAGTAGCCGGGGCGTTGCCGTCAATAACAGCCTGCTCGTCAGAGCTGATGTAAACATTATGCTCGGCAGTCTCTCTTCCTGCTCCCCAGTCAAGGAATAAATCCAGTTCCACCTCTGTTGCTCCGGAGTTGGGATCCGGTTCTCTTGCATGGACTGGTATGTGGAAGAAGCGGACCTCGCTCAGACCAAATTGGTCGAAAATACTTTCCCAGTTGCTGTTGGCTTTAAGCCTGACGTGCTTTGCCGCCACGCCGCCGAAGTCAATAGTGGTATCGTGCGTATAGTTGGGCTCACCGGGCGCTCGGGTGAATTCATGATTCTCGCCCAATGTCACATAGTTATTGCCATCGACCGAATACTCGATAGTAACATCCTTGAATCCTAAGCCGATTAGTTTCTCCACACTATCATTAGAGTTCCATACCCACATCTCATGCAGTTTATAAGTTCTTTCGAACTCAAATTCGATCCAGGTTGGCTGAGGTCCATCTTTGATGCTCAGCCACATATTTCCTACGCTTTCATTGCTGTGCAATAAGCCACTGTCGTCCAGCCCGGAGCCGTTCACGGTGTTTACAGCTTCTTTACCTTCTTCGCTGCTCGAAGCCGTAGCGATAATGTTTTCGATGGGATAAGCGAATAGCTCGACGGTAAAGCTCCAGACATCACCGCTATGAATCGTAGTGCCGTCAGCTTCAATTTCATCAACCCGCCAGTAATAAGTCTCACCGAGTTCGAGGCGCTCGGCGACAGCATAAGTATTGAAGCCGATGCGGTCCTTGTAAACACCAGCCGGGTCAACCGTTGCCGAAGCTTGCTCCACATCGTCAAAAACAGTTCCGAGATATACATCGTGCTTAACAGCACCCGTTCCTGGTTTCCAGCCAAGGACTACATCCCGCGGCTCATCTGTCTTCCCATCAACAGGATCAGGCTCGGAAGATCTCGGCCCGCCAATTGCTTCTACTGTAGTGATATTTCCTTCAAACGTTACTGATATAGTCCCTGTCTCGCCGTATGCAATCATTATGCCGTTGCTGATTAAAGCCTCGATCATTGAGACCTGATTACCGGCCAGGGTGAATGTGCCGTCCCCGGAAATGTCTATCAATGCGGCGTGGCTCGTACCTTCTCCATCGGTTACAGTTATGGCGGGGTCGCCGGCCAGGTCCGTCAGCTTGAGGCTGAGCGACCAGTCCCTGCTGACGTTCGTCAGCTTGACCAGGAACCAATTATCCCCCCGCGTCAGCGCAATGTCCAGCACATTGGGCTTCGACGACCATTCGCAGTTCATCCTCGACACATACACCGGCTCGCCGTTCTGCCAGATCTTGCACATCACGTCACGCTGGCTGTGCGTCTCTTTCTCTCTGACTCTATGCCATCCAGTTCAATCATCCTTGCACCACAATCTAATGCGTCACTTAAGGCCTTCTTGGCTTCGCAAATAACTTAACACCGTGTGGTATCGCTGTCAAAGCCAGTTTAGGAACTTCCACTCTCAATCACTCTGATACGGAAACGGCCGGGGACAATTCCCGGGTGCGGCCGTAAGTCCTCCACACAAACCACCTCCCGGCTGTCGCGGGTCGGGGTAGAGTGGTTGGCATGGGGTGGCTCAAGAAGCATAAAATATGTTGTATACGCATACAAGATTTGGTAACATAACTGTGTAACGCATTGTGAATTGCCTTGCTTCAGGCTTCATCTGATAATCTGCCTGGCTCTTGTGGTTACACTGATTCGTGGAGGAAAGGACTACCGGTTGTTCAACGACAACCTCAAAGAAGCACCTTACGGCAAAGGTGGGAATAAGTCGCGAAGTATTGGGGGACTTGGAGGTTTAGGAAGATGATGAGGCATTTGAAATATAGTCCTGCTATTTCGTCCTTGGCTTGGATGTTGATTGCGGTGTTTGCCCCTTTATCAGCCAGCGGGCAAATGTCCACCTTACCGAATGGAGTGGCGTCCGGTGATGTGACGCAAACCTCCGCCGTGTTGTGGGCCCACAGCACGGCTCTCGGAGAGGTGATGTTTGAGTACTCTACCTTTGACGATTTTGGAATAATAGATGGGAACGAAACCGTTGCAGTAGTGGATGTGAACCAGCCTGTGAAGGTGGAGATAAGCGGGCTCATTCCAGCGACCCAATACTACTATCGTGTTACTGATGCACAGAACGAGGCCGCAGTTGGTGAGTTTAGAACAACCTGGGATATTGGTATAAGCGCCGGTTTGCGTTTCGGGGCATCAGGAGATTGGCAGCAAGCTCCACCGTTTCCCAGTCTGAAGAATGTTCCGGAACGTGATCTGGATTTCTTCATCAAGCTTGGAGATAGCATTTATGCGGATTCCGAGACACCTGCACTTCCGGGTGTTGTGCAGGCACGCACGCTCGATGACTTTCGTATCAAACACAATGAGAATCTATCATCCCGATTTGGATCGAACGTAATGGCCTTATTGAATGCCTCAACACCCATTTTAGCGACTATCGATGATCATGAAATTGTTGACAACTTTGCCGGTGGTGCAGTTCCAGGTCAGTCGCCCGACGCCTCGGATGTCCACCCTTTGGAACCTCCGCTTTTCACAGATGCTGTCGACTTCGTCAACGAAACTCAGGTGTATCAAGATGCTATGCAGGCTTTTCAAGAGTACAATCCGATACGGAGCGAACTGTGGGATACCCCTAACGATGTGCTCACACACGGAAAACCGAAGTTCTACCGTAAGGCTACCTACGGAAGCGATGCAACTGTTCTTGTTCTGAATGCAAGGTCTTTTCGAAATGCGCCTTTGCCGGCCGTCACAAATCCATTCGACGCGAATGAAGTAGAGGCCTTTTTGTCCAGTACATTCACTGCGGATCGAACGATGTTGGGGTATGCTCAAATGGACTGTCTTAAGAACGATCTGGTTGATAGCCAGCAAGATGGCATCGTATGGAAATTTATCATAATTCCTGAGCCGATTCAGAACTTTGGTATTATCAACGCCGAGGACCGGTTTGAGGGCTATGCAGCCGAGCGAACCGAACTACTCAAATTCATCCATGAGAATCACATTGAGAACGTCGTTTTCATTGCTGGTGATTTTCATGGGACTATTGTGAACAACCTTGCTTACCAGGAGTTGCTCACTGAAGGAACAGAGGATGCTGTAGTTGTTGATTCCACGCCCATAAGTGCTTTCGAAGTCGTCACAGGTCCGGTCGCTTTCTTTGATGCTCTTCTGGGCCCTTCTACCGTGAACTTAGCCGCGTCTGCCGGCGTATTGAGCCCGTTTCTCAAGGGTATCTATGACAGACTCCCTGTGGCACCTGATACTGACAATATCGTTAATGACAAAGATGACTTTCTGAAAAGCCTTATCAATACTCAGCTCGAAGTTCTTGATTATGACCCTATAGGACTCAATGAAAACAACTCAGGAGCCGAAGGAATGATTGATGCCGAACTGCTCCAGGGCGATTATCTGGCCTGCCACACTTTTGGGTGGGCGGAATTTGAGATTGCTCCCGAAACCCAGGAACTTCTCGTGACCGTTTATGGCGTGGACGCTCACAGTGAGACTGATTTGTTAGTTGATCCAAACAGTGTGATCAATCGGATCCCGCGAGTGGTCAGTCAATTCATGGTACATCCAAATCGTACAACGCCTAGCGATTCTGGCAATGGTACTGATGTTGGTCTCTGAGGAGGAATGTGACAAGCGGAGCGAAGCACATTCTGTAACCTCGGCTTTCTCGCCAACCGCCTCCCTGCTGTCGTGGGACGGGGTAACAAAAAGGCAAGAGGTTCTCTCCACGGATTCTGCGAATGTTTCTGGAGGATTGTAATAAAAAGCGTCTGAGTACGTCTATATAGATGACAGCCCAGGGTGGCTAAGATCAAAAGGGATCAAAAATGTGGAGGAAAAGAATCATCACTGATATTAGAGCGGCGCTCGCATTGATAGCAACTGATGACCTGAACGCCATGCGAGTTCTTTTTAAAAGCATAACAGATCTGACCTCTAAGTCCCTGTCCTCGTATAGAAGGAGCTGAAAAGAGTTTTCGGTTTTCCTACCTTTTGCGATATTTTATAGCTTTCTCGACGTTTAGATAGGCTTTCCTGCGTCCACGGCACCTGCCCATAGAAAAACCTTCGGCCATCCAGGGCTACCGCTCCTGATCTCTCCAACAAATCGCCTCCCGGCTGTCGCGAGGCGGGGCGGGATTAGACATTCTTCCTTTGCCGTCAAGGGCGTTGACATGGAGCAGATCATTCGGGTAAAATAGTACACTGCAGTGTGCAGGCACGCTGTTTGTGAAGGCGAATGGGAAATCCCATATAACACCTGTTAAGGACAAATAGTTGGCATCTTGGACTGCCGGTTCTTGTGAAAGGAGCTCAAATGAATCGATCGTTGGCTTTCACCATCATCGCTGGCTTGCTTGTAAATGTTGCGCTTGCTCAAGACCAAGCAAGGCTGTTGCGCTTCCCGGCAATCCATGAAAACCAGATAGTCTTTACCTACGCTGGCGATCTGTACAGCGTGGCCTCATCCGGCGGCGTAGCCCGAAAGCTCACCAATCACGAAGGCTTTGAAATGTTCGCCAGGTTTTCGCCGGACGGAAAGCACATCGCTTTTACAGGGCAGTACGATGGGAACACGGAGGTTTATCTCATGCCCGCGACCGGCGGAGTACCTCGACGACTGACTTACACAGCAACGCTTGATCGGGACGATGTGTCCGATCGGATGGGGCCGAACAATATTGTGATGGCCTGGAAAAATGACGGCAACAGCATCATTTTCCGCTCGCGAATGCGCTCATTTAACAGCTTCAACGGTCGGCTGTATTCAGTGTCCAGGTCAGGAGGGCCTGCCGACGAACTGCCCCTTCCCCGGGCAGGCTTCTGCTCTTTCTCACCGGATGACAAGAAACTCGCCTACAATCGCATATTCCGCGAGTTCCGCACATGGAAACGCTATCGCGGAGGCATGGCCGATGATATCTGGATCTATGATTTCAAGACGAAGAAAATCGAAAATATCACGGACAATCCTGCGCAGGATATTATCCCAATGTGGAGCGACAAGAAGATATTCTTCCTCTCCGACCGAGATGAGAACAAGCGCATGAACCTATTTGCTTACGATCTCGATTCAAAGCAAACCAGGAAGATCACCAATTTCACCGACTTCGACATCAAGTTTCCATCGCTGGGTCGGAGCGCAATCGTCTTTGAAAACGGTGGGTATATTTATCGCCTCGATGTAGAGACCGAGAAATACGAAAAAGTGATTGTCCGTATTCAGGAGGATCTGAGCGGAGGCAGGAGCGAGATTGTAAGCGTCGCCGACAATGTCGCTAACTATGAAATTGCTCCTGACGGCAAGCGTGCCTTGTTCGGCGCCAGGGGGGACGTTTTCACGGTGCCGGCCAGGCACGGCCCGATCCGAAATCTTACCGATTCGCCAGGCGTTCACGAGCGCAACTCCAAATGGTCGCCCAACGGCAAGTGGATCGCATACATATCCGACGCATCAGGCGAAGATGAAATCTACATCGTCCCCCAGGACGGCACCGGACCGGCAAAGCAGATTACAAGGAATGCCGAGACGTACAAATATCGCATCGAATGGTCGCCCGACAGCAGGAAAATCCTCTGGGCCGACAAGCGACTGCGTCTGCGATTCGTCAGCGTCAGGATCGGCGAGATCACCGAAGTCGATAAATCCGACAAGTGGGAGTTCAGGGACTATTCATGGTCGCCCGATAACAGGTGGATCGTCTACACCAAGCCCGAGGTGGAAATGATGAACAAGATATACCTCTATTCGCTCAGGAACAAGAAATCCTATGAACTGACCGACGGATGGTACTCGGCGTCGAACCCAAAATTCAGCTCCAACGGCAAGTTCGTCTTCTTTATCTCAGATCGGGATTTCAATCCGATCTATAGCCGAACCGAATGGAATCACGCCTACCAGGAGATGTCGCGGATATATCTTCTCACGCTCGCCAAAAGCACCGATTCTCCTTTCAAACCGAAAAGCGATGAAGTTGAGATAAAGCCCGAGGAGAAAGCAAAGAAGAAAGCAGATGTCGAGAAGACCGATCCGAACCAAGCCATAAAAAAACCGCAGCAAGCCGAACAGAAGAGAAAGCAAGAACCGAGAATCAAAGTGGACATCGACGGCATCAAGGATCGAATTGCCGTGCTGCCAACCGCGGTGGGTGGTTACCGCGACCTTACTTCGGTCGACGATTACCTGTACTACAACCGAAGGAGCCGCGGCGACGACAAGAGCAGACTGCTGATGTACAACCTGAAGGAGCAAAAAGAGACCGAACTCGGCGACATGGGCAGCTTTGAGATATCGGCCGATCAGAAGAAAATGCTGCTCGCTTCCGGCGGGAAGTACGCCATCATCGATCTGCCCAAATCAACAATTACAATGAAAGAAACACTCGACCTGTCCGGCATGGAGGTACACCTTGACAAGAAAAAACAGTGGGCACAGATCTTCAACGAGTGCTGGCGGCAGATGCGGGAATTCTTCTACGTGCCCAACATGCACGGCGTCAACTGGCAGGCGATGCGTGAACGCTACGAGCCCCTTGTTGCCCATGTGAACCACCGGGCCGACCTGACCTATATCGTCGGCGAGATGATAGGCGAACTCAATGCTGGCCACACGTACGTGGGCGGGGGAGAATATCCCAAGCCGAAAAGGATACAGATGGGTCTTCTCGGAGCTAATATAAAACGCGATTCAAAATCGGGATACTACAGAATTGAGAAGATTCTGCGCGGCCAAAACTGGGACAAGGCTACCCGCTCTCCACTGACTGAAATTGGAGTCGACGCCAACGCGGGCGATTACATTCTCGCGGTAGATGGCAAATCAACCGCCGATGTATGTGACATCTACGAGCTGCTGATCAACAAAGCGGGCAAACAGGTAACGCTTAAGCTCAATTCGAAGCCTGCCCGCAGAGGAGCACGAGAAGTCGTTGTTGTGCCGACAGGTAGTGAAGAGAACCTGTATTACTACGATTGGGTACAGACCAACATTGAGAAAGTTAGCGACGCCACCGACGGTAAAGTCGGCTACATCCACGTGCCCGATATGGGACGTCGAGGCTTGAATGAATTCGTGAAATACTTCTACCCACAGATTCGCAAGAAGGGATTGATAATCGATGTCCGCGGAAACGGCGGTGGAAATGTCTCGCCAATGTTGATCGAACGGCTGCGCCGCGAAATTGTTATGATCGACTTCGGCAGAAATGGCTCGCCTGAGCCTGACCCATCGGCCATGATCTACGGACCTATGGTCTGCCTGGCCGACGAATTCTCCGCGTCGGACGGTGACCTGTTCACCTACCGCTTCAAGAAGCACAAGCTCGGAAAAGTCATCGGCAAACGAACATGGGGAGGCGTTGTCGGAATTCGCGGCTCTCTGCCGCTGCTGGACGGCGGCTTTCTTAACAAGCCGGAGTTCTCCCGTTACGACGTGGAAGGCAAGAATTGGATCATCGAAGGCCACGGCGTCGAACCGGACATCTACGTCGATAACGATCCAGCTAAAGAATATGCAGGGATCGACCAACAGCTAAATAAGGCAATAGAAGTAGTTCTCGAAGAATTGAAGACAAAGGAGAAAGAGATACCACCATTACCGCCCTACCCGGTTAAGTGACCAGAGAAACAGTTGAAATTTGAAATAAGATGTTTGAGCACAGTACGATGTTCACGTTTGTCTAACTTTTACCTTATGGGGCTACTGCTCCGGCTCTCCCTCAAGCCGACTCCCGGTAGTCACGGGTCGGGGTGGGGTGGTTATTCCTTGGCGCCGTGCTTTCGGAGGAGGTCTGCGACATTCTCATACTCCATTGCAGTCGCGATATCCATAGGTGTTCGGCCGGTGTCGCTGATGAGGTCGGGATCGGCGCCGTTGTATATCAGAAGTTCAACAAGATCAGTGTAGCCGAAATAACAGGCCCAATTTAGGGGGGCATAGCCCAGCCAATCCTTTTTGTTGACGTTGGTGCCCTCCGCCAGTATCTCGCGGATTTTCTCCATATCGTGATCGTGGACATACCGATGCAGCATTTTCACATAATCCTGAGAAGTCTCCTTTGGATCATATTCAAAGGCACCCAGATCTGGGGCTTTGCCGGTATAAGGAATATTTACATCGACACCCTTATCGATTGCAGCGCTTCCCGGTGCCAGTCTGAGAAAATCACTGTTTGGGATGCTACCATCTGGGTTACGTGGGCCTGTGAAAATGCTGTCGTCAAGACTTACAAAATCCTGCTCACTGATTTCAGTACCCGGATTCATATTCCAACTATTGAACTGGTCATCAACTGCTCGATTAATGCGTATCAATCTTTTATACGAAAGATTATTTCTAAGAACGGTTTTCTCTATGTTCCCCTTTGAAAATGTGAATGCGAAATTGATGTTATTCTGAAACGCCGTGCAATTAAGTAAAGTAACACCTGTGGAGTTACCATTCAGATCAAAACCTCTCATTGGATGATCCCATGCGGCGCAGCGAATCAACAAGTGAGCGCCTTCCATCTGCCCCAGCTTGAAACCGTTTGCGTTTCCCGTAAAGAAGGGATGAGACCAAAGGTTCTCACCATTTTGCCAAGCATAGCATGATTCCAACCTTACGGAATTGCCTGCGTACCAGAGATCGTATCCGTCATCCGCGTTATTCCAGGATCTGTTGCCTATCAGGATATTACCTATACCCGCAGAGAACCTGATAGTATAGGAATTTGTAATAATAGCGAAAATAGGCAATGTGGCTAAAATGTCCCGCCGAAGGCGGTTAATTTGACAAGAGCCCCTGATATGATAGGGCGAGCGGCTGGGAGGAATGCTCGCCATTCCTTTTTCTTCAAAGAGAGAAAGAAATTGTAATTGGGATAGTCCACCATGTCCGCGAGCGAGTCGAAGTCTGATAAGATCGTGATTCCTCGGCCTGGAGTGCACCCCGGTTTTGCATTTTCCATCTCATTTCTTATGCTTTAGTGGTTGTAGTCCATCTGGCGAACAAGAGGCTAAGTCCAAATTAGACTGTCAAGGCCTCTGTTGTCTTCGGAGTATTTATGATTACAGATATGGGAGGCTGAAAAATGCATAACTTCAAGAAAATAAAGAAATGGGTTGCCGAGATCACCGAGATTTCCTTGTTGTTAGTCGCCCTTGGAATTGTCGTCGAGATTCTGTTTGGCGATGCAGTTCCTCTTTTCGGCGGGATCATGACGAATCTTATGGGATTGCTTAGCACTTTGGGCGAGAACGGATTCATCGGCTTAGTCGCGTTGGGCATTGTTCTCTATCTGTTTCGAAGAGGCAAGGTCTTTGCTTGGGATCAAGCCATTCGTCATCATTCCAAGAGTCGCACATGTTAACATCTTCGTTTAGTTATTCAATTGTTGAAAGGGAGTAAGCTAATGGGGCACGATTGGTCTGACCATATTCTTATCGTTAAATTACCCACGGAGCCGCGAACCGGCGACGAGCTCAATGCCGTCACCAAGCTGGTTCTTGATAGGCCCAAGTCCGACCTCCTTGTAGATATTGGGGCTGTTGACGAGCCTACCTACCAGACTCTATGTAAACTGACGGAATTGTGCACCCTTTTGAGTGACTGTGGGCGTTGTTGCGTGTTCTACAATGTGGGTGCGGCCACAAGACGAATCTTCAATCTGTACGGCTTTGATAGTTTTTTCGAAATAGCCGGCATGTCAGAGGTTGTCCTCAAGCCGTCAGTCGAGCAACTCAGCACAGGCACCTTGGAACTTCGCAGTTTGGACAACGCTGAGCCGTTCCAGAGAAGAAACTGCGTCCGTTTGCACATCCCTTCACCGCTGGAAATTAATGTGCTCCTTTGGCACAGCGGCCGCAAAGATGACTACCACAAGATGCTCCCGGGGCACTATTGGCGCGGACGGCTCGTAGACATTTCAGAAGGGGGAGCCCAAGTGGCCATTGACGCTGCAGAAGGGACAATTCTTTGCAAAGGCCGACTGTTAGGAATGGAATTCAAACCGAACCCCGCTGAACCGCTGCTGGCATTCGATGCCCAGATTAGAGAAATGTTGCCGACAGCAGACGGTATGAATACTTGCCTGGGCTTGCAGTTCATAGGGTTAGAAGCCAATCCTGAAGGCCGTCAAGGTCTTAAGAGGCTTTGTAGCTCTGAAAGTATATATTACGAAGCAAAGGAAAATGCGACGGTTTGACCTTTCTCAATTTCATTCTGCCCGTGACTCGTAAGGGAATATCTCTTCTTCATTTATCCTCCGATATTCCTTGTTAAAAATACAGGAACCTCCCATCGGTTATCCAGAACCACCGCCCTGAGGCTCTCTCCACCCAAACCGCCTCCCGGCTGTCACGGGTCGGGGTGGGGGTGGTTGGGGGCTTTTTTCTTATCGCGAACGCTTTTTAACCTCAACCTCCACCGTTACCTGGCCACTTCTTGGCAAGTAGACGAGGTACTCTCGTCCCGGATTGGCCAGACAGTACCGCGTGCTGGCAAGGTCGCCTCGCGGATGCATGTGGACCAGGTCCATCCTGTTGGCGTATTCGACGGTCCTTCCTATGCTGTGCCGCGTCGCCTCCCAGGAGGCTCGGTTCGTTGTCGGCTTCCAATAGTCATGATCGTACATGCACTGATGGTAGCCGCGCGTCAGCAGCTTCCACGGCGTGCTTGGACTGTTGTTCCACTCGTTGTCGCCATCGTGTTGCACGGCAACGTGATCCATGTCCATGAATACCGGTTTGTTGCCCGGTTCGTCCGGCGGATCGCCGCGGTAGTCCTTGTTCCATCCGCGCGTAACGCTGTACAGATCGGCCGGGCTTGCCAGTACGTCCTCCTTTGGGAGTTGTGACCACTGGCCCACTCGATCACGGCCGCCCGGCGACATGTACACCAGATGCTGCTTTGGCTTCGTCGCCTCGTACTCCTTGACCAGCCGGATCATTTCGTGTTGCCACTGCTTGGCTTCGAGTTCGTTGGCGATTTCGAAGAACACGTTGTCGAACTCGTTGACCGTATCGATGACCTTTTTCACATAGGCCCGTTGGATGTCCAGCACTTGTGGGGAGGAAGTGAAAAAGAACTCCAGGCCGTGCCCATCCCCATTCTCGTCCGTGTCGATGCCGTTGGTGTTGTTGGGGCCGTGAAACACATTGCCGGCCCAAAGGCTGTTGGGATACGTGCCGTCGCGGTCCATGAAGCCGTACACGTCGAAGAGCATGATCGAGATATAAACCCCTCGTTTCTCCGCCGCTCCGATCTGCGCTCGCAGCCTCTCGAAGAACGCCGGATCGAACTGACGCAGGTCGAATTTCGGTTTGCCGTCCAGCGCCTTGCCCGGACCCGTACGCTTGAAAGGCATCACCGGGGCCGGCCGGCCAGCCGTGGGATCGCCGACGCTCCAGACGATCTAGTTGCGCAAGTAGTTCATCTTCCTTTCATTCATGAAGTCCAGATAGCGATCCCAGCCGACCTTGACCGGAAAGTTCCACGCATTGTGCTGCAAATCGTTGAACCATTGGTGCCCGGCAAGGTAGATCGCCTTGCCGCTGTCGTCCGTGAAATACCGGGGATTATCCGGATGCACCCGCAAAGGCCCCGCCGCCGACTTGCCCCCAGGCCTACCCTGCCGGGCTTTCTGTGCATGACTTGCCCCAGGCCACACGGACCCGCTCGCTGCCGATACAGCCGCTGTAAGCCGCAGACTTTGCTCTAAAAAATCGCATCGATTCATCGCATTCCGAGCCAGTAAGATGGGTCCATGGGTTAATACAGCCGCCTGAGCAGATGCGTGCAGTACCATAAGGGAATTCACGAATCCTAATGCTATTGTGAATGCACTTCTCGAATCCAACATTTCCAGTTTCCCATCGGACAATGGCTTGCTCCTTAGTTGCAATCATGTCAAACAATGATACACCGTTGGCCGGAGCAACGCAAGATTGAAGCGGAATCGTTTGACAGAGACGCATCGCTTAGTCATTATACTAATCAGAGTTTTTTGTCGTCATGGCAAGTGTAACGTAGATGGATAACTACACACAGTAACGGGCGGCGGGTTATGATGAAAGTTCCTTCACGCGGGGTCGAGTTAGCGTAATGCAAGACGACCGTTGGGGAGGTAAGAGGCCGGTCATACTAAGAACTGGACTCAAGCCATATTGGGCTTGACCAGGCAAGGCTGCCGTTGCTTTGAACCACCCGAACGTAGTACCAATCGGTTCTTCTTGTCTCCCGCTTATCCATGAGTTTGAATTCAGTGCTATAGTTTTCGGAAAAGACAACTCGATGCAATAGAATGGACTCCGAAGTAAAAGGCCCGGCGAATTCAGTACGGGCGGTTCGCGAACCGCCCCTGCCGGGAGATGGTATTTCGGCCTGCCAGTTGACTGGGTCGTTTCCGTATTCGGCGGGGTTAATCCTGCTCAATGAGTAACCGATACCGTCTGGTTCGACGGGCCATGGGTCGGTATCGATTGGATGCGAGCCGTCGCTGTAGGTTACTCGATCGACCCGGATCCATTGGCGTCGGCCCTGGATGTCGACGTCGCCGGGCATGCTGAGTTGGATTTTCTCGCCGGCATTGTCGAGCCTGCCTGCGGGCCACTCGAATACCTGCATGCCGGCGGGAATATTATACCTTGCGTCAAATGCCGCCGAATCGCTGACTAATAACAAATACTCGCGGCTTCCTAACGTCACGGGCGAATCCGTTGGGAAAAAGAATTCTATCCCCGGGTTGTCGGGATCGTCCGTGAATCGCCAGGGCTCGCTGGTGATAGAGTCATACAATACGACCGGCGAGTCGCTGATGTTGAGAAGCTCGATGTATTCGGAATCGCCTGAGAAGGGCGGATTGTACATAATCTCATTGATAACGACTGGCCCGACTTTCGGGTAGGCGTTGGCGCCGCCCGGCGTGATTTCACTGGTCGCTACGAAGTTGTAAGAACCGGTGCTCTTTAGATACCTGCCGAAAGATACGCCGGTGGCGGAGGCTCCGAACTTTTCAATGTCGCTGTAACCGGTCAGCTCGCCATCGGAGCCGGAGTTCAGATATAAAGTCTCGCCGTTCTCGCTGAGTCCGAACGGCCTGTGTGAGCCTGGTCCGGCCGGATTGCCAAAATGAAGGTCTTCGTAGAAAACGATGTAGCCGTAGGGTTCTATAATCGTAGTATCAGCTATTTCGTATTTCTTAAGGTCCTGCTCGTCGTCGCTGAGGAACCAGCCGCTGATGTTGATGGCGTGGCCGTTTGTGTTGTAGAGCTCTATCCAGTCGGGTGCCTCTGCGTGTGAATGGGCGAGAATTTCATTGATAACTACGCCGCCTATCTCCGGAGGCTGGCCGGCGTTATCGGCGCCGGGTGAGCCGCCCGGGGCGGTGCTCGGGCGCCAGGTGCTCTTGTCGGACCAGAGAGAAGGATCGGTGTTAAGCGAGTCTATCACTACGAGCGAGAAATCCATGCCGTCGGTGATAGGGAACCAGCCGTCGCTGTACTTGAAGTCATGGATTCTCGAGCCTGCGGCGTCCAGCAGCTCGATGCGTTCGCCGCCATTGTTCAGGCTGCCGAAGTACTCGCCTGCAATATTAAGATCCGGGCCGTACTTATTTGTGAAAGCATCGATATCCTCAACGACCAGGATGTATTCGTTGGGTGCAAGGTCCATATCCGGGAAGGTAAAGTCGATTCCATTGGTGAAGCTCGCGTAATTGAGATTTATGGTTTGCGTGCCGATGTTTTTCAATTCGATGAACTCGGTGTTTGGATCGCTGAGTATATTTATATTCTGCGGATTGTACATAATCTCCGTGATGCGCAGATTCTCGGCGACCGGCCCGACGGCAAAGACTGCCTCGTTCAATGCACTCCAGGTGCCGCCGCTTAAAACACGTGCCTGAACGTGGGTGCTTTTGGTCAGGGTGACAGGGCCGGTGTATAAGCTTGCCCCGGAAGTATTTACCGCTCCGCCGGCTATCCGGGGATCGGCGCCGTTGAGCGAGTACCATATCGTGCCGGATGCAGTCATTGTCAGTTGACTATTGGTCTCGACGTGGCCGCCGTGCTGATTGACGCCGTTGATACCAAAGACCGGCGCGCTTATGCTGGGGTAGAGGTTAGCGCTTTTCAGCGTGTTAAGGACGCTATTCGAGCGGCCCGGTAAAAAGCTGCTCAACTTGCCATTGGCGGTTTTGAGCCAGTCTTCACGTGTGTACGGCTTGGTTCTTCGGTTGTCGCCCCACCTGGCGGACTCGCCGACGATGGTGCGGTCGATCTGATTAATCCTCTTCCGGTATATCTGGGCCGCAGCCGGATATGAGAGCGGGCCGCCGTTGAAGAAATACTGGTGTACATGGTCGGCAAATCTCATTCGGTACTCGGCATTTCCATCAAGCTTGTTGTGAATATCCGACGGGCTTTCGCCGACATCGTTGCCTCCTTCGAGTGTGTGCTCGGCGTCCCATGAATGGAAACGCCATCTTCCATCGGGATGATTGCGATGAGTTGCGTACCAGTTCTTTTGCGGCCAATCGTGGTTCCCGCAGAAGCAGTTGGCCAGCAGGTAAGTTATGAAGTTGTCAACATCCAGCTTATTGCATAGCGCCTCATATTTAGCCAGATTAGTCGGGTCAGATTGTACGGCATTTGCCGTGTTTACCATTGCATTGAAGTTTGCCCGGGCTGTCCCGCTACCAGGGCCACCTCCATCGTTGATTATATAGCTGGTGCTATGCTTTATCGCGTCGTACTCGTCCTCGTTGGCGCCGAACATTTCCGCCGCCCAGGCATGGTCGGGCCGTTCATGGATATAGTACATTCCCCAGTACAGGCCGTTTATGTAGATATGGGCGTAGGAGCCGTGAGGGGATTGGCCGCCCATCGCGTTATGAAGGTCGGCAACGTACTGGTCCTGGACGTACAAGGCAGTGTCACGCTGGTCGCTGCCGGGATGCAGCCACGAATGGTTCAGAACCCCGTCCAGTACGAATGTGTTGTGGCGGTCTACGGGCGAATCGGCGAACAGTTTGAAATTCAGTTTCGGCGGGCCGCCGGTTGCTTTCAGGTCGTCTGTTTGAATCTTGAACCTCGGCCGCATGGAGAGCTTGAACGACTTCCATCTTTGCAGACTTGTGCCTCCGCCGCTAACGCCCCCCTGCATGGCTATCGCGCAGTTGACCTGAAATTCGTCTTTGGTATTCGGGTCGATATATTCGATCGAAGCGACGCGCTCCGTGCCGTCCTGTGACTGGTTGATATAAATACCCTTGCTGCCGAACCAGTCGTCTTTATCCATAACAAGAGAAATAGTCGGAGCCGACTTGAGGTCGTCTATGATGGTATTTGCGTAGAGTCCATTAAAGCGGTCACTGCCGTTCTGTCCGACAACGTCCGGGTCGACCTGGTAATCGCCGGTGACCGAGCCCCACGAACTCGGATAACCCGGCGGAGCAACCTGGGAGCCGGTAGCGGGATTCGTGGCCTGTTTAATGACGTCTTCGAGGAAGATATGTGTGTGCGTATCGACGTTGGTGGATTTCCAGCCCGGCCTGAACGCCATCGCCCGCAGACAGGTTGTTGTGCTGATTGTTATAGACGAAGCAGGACTGTAAATCAGGCCGTGGGTCGTAGTCGGAGTGCTTCCGTCAATAGTATAGCAAATTATCGCCCCGGGAGTTTCACAGGTAATTTCCGCGTCGAACGGCGCATCATAAAAGCCGCGGTCATGGCTGAATTTCGTATCGGCTACTACGGCCAGATATGAACCGTTGTTCGATACCCCCGGAGTCGGATTAAGCGTTACCAGATTGCTGGTGGCGTCGGGGTCCCGGCCGTAAGAAACATCCGGCGTCTGGTCACCGAAGATAACGCTGTCCAGGAGCGTAGTGCCGTCGGTATCGAACAGGCCGATTTCGTCGGAATCGGCGTCGAGCTGAAAGCCCGCGTGCAATCCGGCGTCATTTATATCGTTATCCGCCCATATCAATATGTATCCGCCCGGCGAAATTATGGTGGCCGAAGGGTCTTCATTCGGAATCCGCCACATAGCCGGCTCGGAAAGATTGTCCGTCAGGTACATTCCGCCGATGTTGATAGCTTCTTCGCCTGAGTTGTAGATTTCGATCCAGTCTTCATGCTCACCTTGAGGGTCGGTGGCACCGAAATCGTTCCTGGCGAGTAATTCGTTTATAACCAGGATTGCCCCCTCTCCCTCGAGCCAGTTTTCGGCCAGGATGGCGAAGTCGGCCATATTGACGCCGTCACGGGCGTTGAGGTCGGCGGGGCTTCTCGGAGCACCAAGCCACTGTGCGGCAAAGAGCACGATGTCATGCCAGTTGACCCTGTTGTTCCCGTCCAAATCACCCAGCAACGGCTCGATTATGGTTATAGCGAGTGAGCTGCTGCCCAACTGGGGCACTTCGTCCCAGGCCTGGAGCTGCAGGACGTAGTTGCCCGGCTCGGAAAATATCGCGCAGGGATCCGCGATGTCGTCGCCCGGTTCGAATGTCACTGTGCCGGGGCCGCTGAGTTTCGACCACTTTATCGTCATTATTCCAACATCGCACGGGTCATCGTCCTCGATAATCGGGCTTAGCCGCAGGATATTGTTCGGCCAGGTAAGCGAGTCGTAGTCTCCGGCATCGACTTCCGGCGGCCGGTTGCCCGCCTTGCCAAGCTCTTCGAGCATGAATCCGCCAAAGGGATACGCTCTTCCATACTCGGATTCGGTAGTGGCTTCGGCCCTGATTTTGAAACTGCCGCCGGCCGAGGGCATGATATCGTCCCATCGAACTACATACCCGGTGACGCTGTTATTTCCGGCCAGAAGTTTGGATTCGTTCTCGCTCCTCTCGACAATTCCGTCGCTGCTGTTATTGACATAGCTGTCGGCGCCGGAGATAGTAAAAAGCGTAATCCGGCTGGGATAAGTCCTTGCGCGAACAGCGGTGCCGACAAAACTGTACGTCTTTGCCGGGTCTAATCCGGTGAATTCCATCTCGACCCACCAGCCCGAGCTGCCGTAGTTGATGAGGTTCGGCCCGAAGTCCACGATATTGTGGAATATCTCGTAAGCTTCAGTCCCTTCAATAGGATTGCCGCCGGAGCTGCCGCTACTGACGCTCAGTCCGGCATTTCCCATCGTGAACGTTACGGCGGGCATTGTGGCCTGGCTGCCTGTTTCGAAGTTCTTCAGCCGGCCCGTGGAATGAGCCCTGTCGTTATTATGAATAGTCCAGCCCGTCACATTTGCCGCCGTAGAGTCCCCCGGCTCTGGAAGGTTGTCGTTATATGCGACCCATTCGGCACGCGATGTGCCTGCGGCCAGACCAACAAAGAAGATTACAACGAAAAAGATTAAGTTCTTACGTTTTGTACGATTTATCAAGTATTTATTCAAACGGCAAGTCCTATAATGCGAATATTCACTATCCAACTCTACCTATATTAACATATCTAAGCTCTTAAATCAATACGTATTGTAGTATTATGATGTGCCAAAGATTTTTTTCCGAATTGGTGAGGTTGCGGATTTCCTTCATGCCTCCACAGGACACCTTAGGTGGAGCGGAGACGAGGCATACAAATCCGAAACTTTAGTCGGTACCAAACTCTTGCCCATGAATCGGTGGCAGCCACAAGCGAAGCTTGTGGATGGTTTCTCCTGCATTGTCTTCGTACGAAATTGTGCAAATCCGAAACTTAAGGTATCGGACTCTTGCCTGATATTTGACAGGCCGGTAGAATTGTGTCTAAATCCCGGCAC
>Ga0307378_10005140_pt1 | contig 18342 bp, 22 predicted proteins | sample UN1MG_FD_202238 | JGI IMG/M metagenome (GOLD analysis project Ga0307378, IMG submission 202238) | Soil microbial communities from Risofladan, Vaasa, Finland - UN-1 | ecosystem: Environmental > Terrestrial > Soil > Coastal area > Acid sulfate soil | place: Finland: Risofladan, Vaasa | collected... | reverse complement strand
TAACTTATCGTTGCCATATTTACGGAACTTTTATTACCAGGAGTGATAGTAGTCGAGAACTCGCCCTACTCGACGCACTCTACCAAACGATAAAGGATAAATAATGATTATACCAGGAAAAAATCTATGGGATATGTATCTGGAAATGAATCATGATCTCTTTACACAAGTTAGACCTGAACATTATTATCGTGGGTATCAGAAGATAGATACATGTCTCATAGCTTTTGCTGAGAAGATTGGAGAGTTTCCCCTTACATTAAAGGATATGAACTACACACATCTGAAGATGAACAATCTTATTAAACATTACTTCAATGAGAAAGAACTTGAGAAATATAAAAGTCAAAGAGTTAAAGCTCTCAAGGCTAAACAGGCATCCATGTTCTTCAGTACCATTGGTGAAGCTAAGGGAGCACACAAGAAAGATCATTGCATCAGAGGAGTAGGAATAAATTTCATAGGTAAGAAGATAGTACATGTCCATCTTTTCTATCGTTCTTCTGAGATAAGTAGAAAGTTCCTTGCTGACTTAATATTCTTCAGTGAATTCTTATTCCCTAAGTTAGAGATCCCCACTGATGTACCTTGTACTTTCCACTTCACATGTGGATATGTTCATGCCAAACAATTTCCCAACTACTTAGTCACCTCACAAGATAAGAAGATTGATAATAAGATTAAGATATATAGAGGTTGGGAAGATGAACGGATGGAAGCTCAGGTTAAAAAGAATTTGGTCCAGGTTATTGAAGGTAAAATCCCAGGCTTTGGGATGATACGTGCTACCAATAAATTATTTCAAGAAGCTTATGAGTCTAGTAAAAGAGTAAGAACGGCGAGCAAATATTTAATTGATTAATAAATAATCTGTTTACATATGTGACATAATATTATATAATTAGTAATGTCATATCAAAATATTTTAACCAGGAGACCATTGTAATGAGACCTATGAAAGGCGTTAAGATAGATAATAAAGATTTGGATAGGTTAATATATCCTTTACTTGCTAGTTATAAATATGATGGTATCAGATGTTTGGTTCCAGATGGATATGCTAAGACTAGTAAGATGAAAGATATTCCCAACAATTTTATTAAGGATTTTCTATCTGACAATAAGTATGTGGACTTAGATGGCGAATTAGTTATAGGTAATCCTACTGCTAAAGGTTCCTTTAACAAAACTCAATCTGGTGTAATGTCTAGAGATGGACAACCTGATTTTACTTTCTATGTCTTTGATTTAGTACGTCAAGGTTATAAGTATGGTATTCGCAGAAGACTTCTTCATAATCGTATGGGATATCCTAGATTATTTATAGTTAAACAACACCTCATTCATAACAAGAAAGAACTAATGAAGTTTGAATGTAAAGCTTTAGCAAAAGGTTATGAAGGTATCATGTTAAGATGGGAAGATGCTGATTATAAATATGGTAAGGCTACACTTAATCAGATGATGCTTCTTAAACGTAAACCATTTAATGATGCTGAGGGAAGGATTGTAGAAGTCTATGAACAAAATCAAAACAATAATTCGTCAAAAGAGAATGAGCTTGGTTTATTCAAAAGAAGTAAAGCTAAGGATGGGATGGAAGGGAAAGATACTCTTGGAGGATTTATACTTGAAACACAATGGGGTTTGTTACGTTGTGCCACGGGGCTGGGACTTACGAAAAATAAAAGACTATCCTTATGGAAAGATAAAGATAATTTACTTGGGAAATATATAACATTTAAGTATCTCCCAGTAGGAATGAAAGATAAACCTAGACATCCTATCTTCCTTAGGTTCAGAGATGAAAGGGATATATCATGATATATGTATATAGTTTTATTATAGGATTTTTAATAGGATTTATATTTATTGGAGGTTAGCATGAGTAGAATAACTAGAACAGAATATTATTTGAGAATGGCTACATTGGTAGCAGAACGTAGTACATGTTGTCGAGCTCAGGTTGGAGCAGTACTTACTAATCATAACCGAGTGGTAGGTACTGGATATAATGGAGGTCCAGCTGGGACAACACATTGTGAAGAGGATGGCCAATGTACTACAGATAAAGAAGGAAGATGTATCACAACTATTCATGCTGAACTTAATGCTATACTATCAAGAGAAGGAGGATTTAGTCCTGAAGATTCTTTAATTATATATTGTACTCATGCTCCTTGTCGTCATTGTTATAAAGCTATGGTTCAATATGGTGTCAAGGAAATTATATATCTTAAATATTATGAAGATGAGGCTAGAGATATTTTAGTTAGTAAATGGAAAATCCCTATCACATGTTTTAATATAGAGAGAGTATATACAATATGAAGTTAAAATATAATCCAGACTGTCAGATGTGTAACCTATATAAAGATAGTAAACATGTATGTCTTTATGGTCAAGGTCCAGCACACCCATCTCTAATGATAATAGGAGATCAGGTTAAAGAGAATGAAGATTCAGTTGGTTCTCCTTTTAGAGGTAAGTCTGGTAAAGCTTTAGAGATGATACTCAGAGAGCTTGACTTAGAAAGGAATGAAGTATATTTAACTAATGCTGTTAAATGTAGAGGTGAAGATAAGGCATCTAAGAAAGAAATTCAAACATGTAAGATGTATCTTGAAGATGAAATTAAAAGAGTTAAGCCAGAGAGAATAGTTCTTATGGGTACAACAGCCATGCAGTCAGTACTTGGTATGACAGGTCTTGATAAGAATAGAAGAAAAGAATTCCTACCTTATGGTATTCCTACCTATGTAACTTACCACCCTGATGTATGTTTCTATCGTGGTCCACAGTTTGCTTCAGAGATTGCAGAGGATGTAGCCTTCGCTCTTGGTAGAGAAGAGATGGAAGAAACTGAAATAGAATTTACTTGGATAGATAAGAATGATATAGATTGGGATGAATGGATTACTCCTTATATGTGTTTAGATATTGAGACTAATGATAATACCGATCCGTTTATACCTGGCAGTAAGATAACAGAGATTTCTGTAACCAATCTGAATAATGAAGTGGTATATATTAAAGGAGAGAAGAAAGCAATACGCTTTGTAAATAAATTTATTAAGAGAGCAGTTAAAGCAGGAGTAATAGTAGTAGGTCATAGCTTTAAATTTGATTGTAAATTTATGAGACATCGAGGATTGTGGCAGAAGACTTTCCTTAAGCTGAAGGTCTTTGATACTTTAGTTGCTGCCAGTTTCATTGATGAAAATTATCCCAACAAATCTCTTGAACATCTTTGTCAGGTATGGCTAGGACTTAGACCTTGGAAGACAATGATAGAAAAGAATAGAAAACATTATAATGCTTTAGATGTAGTAAATAACTTAGCTTTAGCAATGAAGTTCCTTGATGAGATGAAAGAGATTGGAGTAATGAATTGCTTCAATATGGATATGGAATGTCTTAAAGCTTTGGTTGAGATTGAACTATCTGGATTCCATGCTAACAAGAAGAAACTTATTAATCTTGATAAGAAATATACAGCAGCAATAATTAAAGCTGGTGCTAAGATACCAGTTGATAATCCTAATAGTAATCAGCAGATAGCAAGATGTTTATATATTGATAATAGTATAAGACCTTTTGAAGAAGCATATATTGATGATAAGATTAGAAAGATAAAGAAGTCTATAAGAAAAGCACAACGAGAAAATAAAGAGTTCAGACAACATCTAAGTACTAAAGAAGATATCTTAGTAAAACTTATTAATAGGTATAAAGATAAACCTAAGTTAGAAAAGAAAAGACAATTATGTATTGATGTTCTTAGATATAGAACTCTAGAAAGTATGAGAAGTAAGTTTACTCATGGCTGGAGAAAAAGATTAAGGGAAGATGATTGTCTACATGGAGATTATAAATTAGCCAAGTCTGTCTTTGGAGATAAAGGTTCTGATGGTGGAACAATCACAGGTCGATTGGGAATGAAAGACCCTAACATGATGCAGGTTCCTAGAAAGAGAATGACCAAGGATGAAGAATTAAATGAGAAAGGATATATAACACAATCACTACCAGTTAGTTGGAATATTAAGAATGTTATTAATTCTAGATTTGATGGAGGATTTATATTTCAAGGTGATGCTGATCAGGCAGAGATGAGAGGTACTGCTAACTTCACTGGAGATAAGTTTATGATTCAAACCTATAAGGATGGTAGAGACTTACATCAAGAGACAGCTAATAAAATATTTAAAGTAGATAATGCAGATGGATTCAAACGTAAAAAAGCAAAGACTACAAACTTTGGAGTTATATATGGTGGCTCAGCTTGGACTGTAGCTAACAAGATGAACATACCTAAATCTGAAGCTCAAGCTTTTATTAATGATCATAAGAAAGAATTCCCACAGGTCTGGGCCTGGAGAGAGAAGGAAGAGTTAAAGATAATTAAAAGTGGACAAGCAGTAAATGTATTTGGTAGGATAAGACATTTACAGGGAGCAACAAGAGCCACTGCTCATGGTCGTGCTAAGATTAGGGAAGGTCTTAATTTCCTTATTCAAGGACCTGTTGCTGAACTGACAAAATATATTATGACACTCATGACTAAAGCTTTAATCATGGGTAACTATCAATCATGTGTCATAGGGAATGTACATGATGCTATTCTTATTGACATACATCCTAATGAGAAAGAGGAGGTGATAACTCTATTCAAAAAGATAAGTAAAAGAGGCCATAAGGTATTAAATAATTATCCAATTCCATTTATATTCTCAATGGATATCGGACCAACATGGGCAGAATTAAAAGAAATCCAGTAGCCCTACATCTTTTCTTGAGAAAAGGAGAACTCAGAGATGTCAAAATCATCAGGACGACGCACTAATTTAGAGGCTTCAGTAGGAGCACTGGAAGGTATCGGTTCAAGTTCTTGGATGAAATTAAATCCAGGAGATAATGTAATACGTGTCCTTCCAGCTTATCATGAGAAAGGACCTAATGCGGGTCTATTCTTTTATCACGCAGTTACTCATAGGGGAATATCCATTGAGGGTCAATCAAGAGTTATTGCTTGTGTAAGTAATTTTTCTGATAACCCTTGTCCTATATGTCAATTCAAAGAAGCACTTGAAGAGACCGGGAATAAAAAGGATTTGACCTTAGCTAAAAGAATTAGAGGTCAAAATTCTTTCTTCATCAACTGTGTAGATAGAAGTGATGGAAAGATTAAGAAATTTGGTTTGAAAAATTCAATGATAAAAACTTTAAGAGGATATCTTCAAGATGAAGACTATGGAGATATAACAGACCCTAAAGTTGGAATGGATATCAAGATAGAAAAGGAAGGCGAGGGAATGAATACTCGCTACCAGGTTAAGGTAAAGCCAAAGAATACCCCAATAGGAATTAAAGGTTGGGAAGATCAAATGTTTGATGTATTCAAACCTGGGGAATGTATTGAGTATACAACAACATCCTCTGTTTATGATATGATGAAACAAGCATTTGGTAAAGCATTCTTCAAGATTGTTGATGAACCTGAAGATAACGATGATGAGAAGGATGAAGATGATGAGAAGGATGAAGTTGATCTTGATTCAATGAATAGAAAAGAATTAAAGAAGTTCATTGAGGAAGAAGAACTTGATATCAAAGTTAAGAAGGCCATGTCCGAAGATGACATCCGAGAATTGATTGAAGAAGAAATGGAAAAGGATGAAGATGATGAGGACGATGATGAAGACGATGATGAGGATTAATTAATTTGTGGAGGTTCGGGTAGCGAGGTTAAGCCTATGTACTCGTCCGGTAAAACTCAAAGCTGTCATCCTCCACAATTCGTAAGGAGAAAGAATATGGCTAACACTTATGAGAATGGAATGCCAAGAATTCATGCATCTAGATTTGGTGGAACTGTGAGAACCATATTCTTAGAATGTAGTGGATATCAACAAGACCCAGCACCTGATTGGTTACAAAAGGCATTTAAAGAAGGAACCAAATTTGAAAAACTTGCACTGAAACAATTCAAGAAAAAGTTCGGTGTTTCACATATACAACAATTTGATGAAGATGATGAGTTCATGGAGTACACTTTTAAATTTAAGAGTGGATTGAATTTCATAGTCACCGCTTCTACTGATGCTCAACTTACTGAAGACTTCTATTATAAAGGTCATCTATATCCAGTTGGAACATTCATTGAAGTTAAGAATATGTCTGCTGGAAATATGAAGAAGATTTTTGGTACCACTAGGATGAAGTTAAAGAATAAGCAAATCATACCTAGGTTAAGAAAGTATTGGCCTAAGTATTGGATGCAGTTTCAGATGTATCTTCTGATGCATAAGAAATTAGGTTTACCTTATGAGAGAGCTCTGTTTCTATTTAGAGATAAAGATGCAGATATAATTAAACTCATACCAATTACTTATGATGAGAAGACAATTAAACAATTACTTAAGATGGGTAAAGATGTAGCTAAATGTTTCAGAGATAATGTTCAACCTGAATGTGAATGTATAGAAAAGATGTGTAGATTTGAGATGTCATGTCGTTCAGAAAAAACAGAGGGGATTGAGAAATCTGTTAAGAATGATACTGAAGATTACAAGCAAGAACAATTTATGATTCCACCATCTTATGTAATGCAAGTGGCCGGGATTACATTCCGAAAGAAGGCTCTCGATCTTACATTAAAGGAGATGGCTAAAGTCTTTGAAGGTATAGTTCTTCCTACAGAAATCAAAACATTCTTTGAACATGAACCTGATAACAAGTTCGACCCTAATGCTATCAAGGTTATGATGAAGGTAAGTAAAAAGAAAAGACATGTAGGATATGTACCTGGTAAGTATCAAAAACATGTTGAAGGATTAATGGTTGATAATACCTTATTCACTGAGACTCATAAGCTTGGTTACAATAAAAATAAACCTTTCATATCTATTATTATTAGAGCTGGGAGATGAGAGATGATAGGTAAACAAATATTATGGGTAGCCTTGATAGTATTTTTCTATTGGTTAGTAGGAAAAATTATACTAGGTCTTTATTTAATATATAAACGGTGCAGATATGCAATTAGGTATCGTACCATTAAGCATCCCCTGAGGCGCTGAAAATCTAACGGAGGATAATCATGAAAGTAATTATTGCAGGTAGCAGAATTATTACTAACTATAAAAAAATTGAATCGGAGATAACTCTTTATATCAATAAACTTGAAAAAGAGTTTAAACAAAAGGTTACTGAGATAGTAAGTGGAACTGCCAAAGGGGCTGATAAGATTGGAGAACAGTATGCTCAGAAACATAATATTGATTTGAAAATGTTTCCTGCTGAATGGGGTAAGTATCCTGATGCAGGTAAAAGAAGAAATGTTCAAATGGCTAATTATGCAGATGCTGCTATCTTAATCTGGGATGGAATATCCAGGGGTACCCAACACATGAAGACAATCATGATGATCAAGGGTAAACCTTTTTACATAATCTTTATAACCGATATCGATGGGAGGAAGCTATGACTTATGCACTAGGATTTTATTTTTCAGAAGACAGCAAGAAGGTATTACTCATTAACAAAATGAGACCAGAAAATCAGAAAGGATTACTTAATGGTATTGGAGGTCTGATGATAGAAGGTGAAACTATTATGCAGACCATGGTTAGAGAATCAATTGAAGAGATTGGGGTTGATGTTCCTGACTGGGATAACTTCTTTAAATTAAGAGCTGATTCTACTACAGAAATATATTGTTTCAGAGCCTTTGGTGATTTGAGTAAGGCTGAAACTATGACTGATGAAAGAATAAAAGTCATAGGTATTAATAATCTATTCTTCTTCCCATGTATAAGGAATCGTCTTGTTATTCATCTTGATTGGTTGATTCCATTTGCTTTAAAGAGAAATTTTTCTATGGGTAAAGCTTATTAATGTATCACTTATATACAGATGGTGCTTGTTCTCCTAACCCAGGTAGAGGAGGATATGGTATTGTAATCATTGACCCTGACAATAAGATTAAGAAGTACTGGGGAGGAGAACAAGACACCACTAATAACAGAATGGAACTTAAAGCAGTGGTCAGAGGATTAAGTAAATTACCTTCAAGTTCAAAGGTAAAGATTCATACTGACAGTATGTATGTAGTTAAATGTTTTAAGTTTGAATGGTCAAGGAAAGCCAATAAAGACTTATGGAATAAGTTAGAAAGAGAGATAAGAAACTTTAGTAAGATATCTATCAGATGGGTAAGAGGTCATTCTGGAGATAAGTATAATGAGATGGCTGATGAACTAGCCAGGAAAGGAAGATCATGAGGGCTCATGTCAAAAATTTAGGTCTTGAATCTACAGTTATCAAGGAGATAAATTATGATTCCAAAACATATAAGGAAAAGGATAGCAATTCGTAATAGTCCTCTTCTATTAGCAGATATTAATAAAGTTAATTTTAATGACTTAATTAATTGGGAGCCTGGAAGAATAATTAGAGTAGAAGATCTTGGTCAACCATTACAAGTTATACCTTACAAAAAATTTAGGAGGTTCTATGAACATCACAGATGTCACGGAAGAATTCAAAATCCCTGAATCAAATTATCAAAAGCTTAAGGATATATTTGAAAGACAAGAAGTTCTTATGCATAAGTATCATGATATAGAATCTCGTAATGGATTCCATATTGGAGATGGGTTCCCTCTTAACCTTGATAATAAACATGATCAGTATCGTCTTAAGGACTTTGCCTGGAGAATTGTTGAAGAAGTAGGGGAAGCCCTGGAAGCATTTGAGAAACAAGATATTGTTCATTACTATGAAGAGCTGATTGATGGTCTTCACTTCTTAGTTGAACTTTGTATCTTGTCAGGAATTAATCATGATAATTTAAAGCTTGTTGAATCTGAGGAGTATCTTTACAGAGGACATAAGTTAGAAATTGTCTTGGCTAAGTTTATTCGTTATCTTGGTACTACAATGAATCATCTCAAGAACAAACCTTGGAAGAATACCCACATGATTACTGATTCTGATAGTTTCAAGATAGAACTTCAAGAGGCCTGGAGATGGTATAATATTCTAATGGTTAAGTCAGGATTGAAACTTGATGATATATATCTTATCTATTTCAAAAAATCAGAGGTTAATAAATTTAGACAAAGGAGTAATTATTAATGATTGATAAACTTATTGATGATGTCATAGTAGAATTGAAACAAAATAAAGAAGAGGAAATTACTTTTTGTAAATTCTTCTTTACATATTTATATCCAATGGATAAATCATTAGAATACATTGAGGCTCTTGAAGCTGTAAGAAATCATAAGGGAATTGAATGTAGGAAATCTGGTTTAGTTGAATTTGTTAAACTTAAATAAGGAGATATTATGAAACAACAGTTATCTATATTATTAGAAGCAGATAGTATTGTTAATGGAGAAGAACAAGCCAATAGAAAGTATGGCCCTCCTGAGATTGTATTCCAAGAGTATGCTGACATTTTCCACATGATTGCTCCTAAGGATTGCTTCGATGAAGATGGTGGTATCAATGCTTTAGGTATAGCCTATGTGGCCAAGTCAGTTAAACTTGGTAGAGAAAAGAATCATCATAAACGTGACAATCTTATTGATGATGTTGGATATACTGATATCATTGATAGGATTAGAGACAGGAAGTAAACCTTAAAGCTAGGAGGTAACAGTGGAATCAGGAATCATTAAGTATTCACAGAAAGAGTTTAGAGATTATGCTGAAGCTCATAAGACTATTGTTAACATGAGACGTAAGCCTAAGCTTGGATTTCTGATTCCTTCTATTAATAGGTACTATGGTTACAGAGGATTATACATAGCTACCTTGAAGAGAGTTGGCATTCAGAAATTTATCTTTCCAGAATCAAGAGTCTTCTTAGAATTTATGAAGATGAAGGCAAAGAAAAAGATTAAGCATAAGTTTCCCAAAGGCACTGATATAGAATTATATGTTAGGATATATTATCCAGATAACAGAAGGGTAGATGTTGATAATCCAAAGGCTATAATGGATTCATTATCAGGTATTCTTTATGATGATGACTCTCAAGTAGTTAAACTTACTACCCTTAAATTTATGAAGCAAGGAAGAGGAAGGGTAAGTATCTCATGGAAAATAAGAAAGTAAAATGGGGAAAGGATTTAATTATGCCAGGACTTACAAATAAATTTGGATTAATAGAAAGGCTTACTGATTATGAAGTTCCTGATGAGTTGGTATTCTTTACCATTGATGAGGTCTCTGCCATACTCAGAATAACTCCAAGGATAACAAAGCTTAATATTAATTCAGGTAACATTGAAACAACCAGACTCTTCAAGAAATCCAAGGGTAAGGATAGAATCTCCCTCAAGGAATTGAAGAGAATTGTAAATGAAGGTATTGACTTTAGGGCAAAGATAGGTACAGAAAGGGACAAGGTACAGAAAGAACAAATAAAGAACTTAAGACTTATTAGTCAAACAAGAAAGAGAAAGATAGACCAACAGAGAAAGAGAATTGAAACTTTGGAAATTCAAGGAGGACATAGTGAACTTGATTAAAGTGTTATTCATAATCCTAATACTTCTGACACCTGTTACTACTTTACATCTTGAACCTATTTCTTATGTACCAATAGAAAAGGAGAACGTTATGATTGAAAAGAATCAGCTGAGAAATTTGATTGAAAGAGTATTGGATGAAATTGGATTATATAGTGAGGAGGCTGTAGAACTTCTAATGTTGACTTGTGCTGTTGAAAGTAAGCTTGGAACTTATATCAGACAAGTCAGAGGTCCAGCTCGTGGTATATTTCAAATTGAACCTAATACCAATAAAGATATGTGGGAGAATTATCTTAAGTTTAAACCTGAGTTAGTTGAGAAAATTAAAATGGTATCAGGTAAAGATGAATCTTGTTTACTATCTTTAGAAGGTAATATTATTTATGGAATATGTATGGCAAGAGTATATTATCTAAGAGTTCCAACACCATTACCTAATATCAATATGATAAGTGCTATGGCTCAATACTGGAAGAAGCATTACAATACATACCTTGGGGCTGGTACAATTGATAAAGCAATATATGCATATGAATCTTATGCGGTCTAACTAAAAAAATTCCCTGTAGAGATAGTGACCATAGGGGTATCGCTATCACACCGGAGGCATCGGTATCTACAGGGAAATAACATTGCAATTTATTATAACATTCAGTTAACAAGGTTTAACAGTAATACGATGAAAATGAATTTACCTATATCTACCAATAGGGAAATAACAAAGTCAGCAAAAATTTTTTATTTCTTCTTGAAGACACTAATCATATTAGCAAATGGAGTAACCTTATCACTAGGAGATTGCTTATCATACATTGATCTCATAGTTGTGTAGCCAGTGAAGCCTACTCCAAATAACATACAGGTATAGTAGAAGATGTCATATGAAAATTTATCTCCAACCAATTCTTTCATATTAAGCTCAAGCCATTTAGTCATGACTGCCATAACCAAAGGATGATACATGACTGCCTGAATAGCTACCAACCAGAATAACTTTCTAAGAAGTGAAGGACGAGTACGTCTAACATATTGATCATCAGACTTAACCTCTGCAATCTGAAGGTCTACATCTGTCTGTCTCATCTTTGCTTCATTATCTAACTCAGCCTTCTTTGATTCATAAACTAATTCTTGAAGACGAGCATCATTAGTCATTTCCATTTCACGAAGCTTAGCAAGAGCGTCAGGATTATACTGAATTTCATTCTCAATCCTTGAAGGTGTGATAGGATTATCAGGAGTATCTTCAAGACCAAGAGCACTTGCTGCTAATGCTCCAGCTGCTCCACCAGCAGGTCCTCCAAATACAGAACCAAGAATAGGTAGACCTACTCCAGCTATCTTTTTACCTAAATTTTTCCAATCATTTGTATTCATCTTTTTACCTCTCTTCTATCATAACAAGACATTACTCTTCTACTACGCTGTTCTTTTATTAGGGATTCTATATTACTGATAGAATCCTCAATTAGATACAGGATAATGTTTACTTCGCTCATTACATTTTGTTTGTTGTTCTCCAAGAGCTTTAGAGAGTCCATTGTACTTTTCCCTTTGCTCATTAATAGCCTCCCAAAATTCAAAATTCATTTTGTCTAAAGTATTACTAAGTTTAGTAATAGCATCTGACAATTGTTTGTTAGCATGTTTCTCTTGCTTACGATGTTGATTCCAAACATAAGCAACCAGACTTATTATAATTGAAAACTGCACCCCAAGTAGAATTTTTACCAAGGTTGGGTCAGTCATTATATTCCTCCCTATTTTCCAAGTGTATCAGAAAGATTCATTTTCCACATGGGAATTCCATTAGGATATTCTTCTTCAAATATATTGTTAATGATATCCTCGAGGTTAACAGTTCTCCCTCCAATGTCTTCATCATATATTCTATTAATGTCATAGCCCTTCATTTGTAGTTCTTCAATGATAGCATCAGAACCTTGACCTGAAGAAAACTTTCTATAAGCCTCTGCTATGTCTGGATGTTTATATTCTAAGATTCTAGCCTTCTTACCTAAGCCTTCTGATATATTAAATTTATTTGCGAAAGGATAATCAGTTGTCTGTTCAAATCCCATTTGCTTTGGTAGCTTATCATATACATCTCTCATTGTACTAGCACCTGGATAGCCTCCTTGAAAAAGAACACCTTCAGGACTATTAAGAAATACATCTGATACATTATCTTTTCTTGCTTGCCCTAAAATATTTTCAAGAAGTAAAGGATAAGAATCCTTAGCAAGTTTACCAGTTTCAGATGTAGTCTTTCTTAAGTCAACTGGGTTAGGGTTAGATAAGAAAGGTTGTAGCTCTTTAGTAATAGTACTAATCATTTCTTTTAATTCACTTGGGTCATATGAATTCTGACCATGTCCCTGACCTATTTCTCTAATTAAATCAATAACAATATTCTTTTTATTATGAGGAGCTAATTGATTTAAAAGTCTTCCATATTTTCCATTTGATCTAATATTTAATAGGTCCTGAAGTTTGATTGACATACTTTCAAAATTGTTTATAATATAATCTGCTGCCTTTAATTCTTCTTTAACAGTAGCATTTGCCAAAGGATTAGTAGGTTTAAAATGTTGAAGATCTGATTGAAGTTCATTAACAAAGTAGAAGTTATCCTTATGTTCAGGTATATTTGCTTTACTTCTATCATTAACTCTAGCCCATGCTAAATTCTGTTGAGTAGGTAATGTTTCGTCAACAAAATTTAATTCACGATTAGCAAGTTCATATCTAGAACCATAATCTAGAAATGTTATATCTTGATCACGATAATTATCTATAGTTTTTGCAAGAAGATGATGAGGCTCATAGCCTGCTTCCTGAAAATCATCCTGTAAATATTCAAGATAACGAGAAATTAATTCATCATTGGCATCCTCCATATTTAAACCTCTATTATCAAGATATGAAACAAAATCTTCTGAGAGATTACTATTAGGTTCATCTATAATAATTTTCTTTAGAAATTCATCCATATGCCCACCGGTTACTTCATCAGCATAATTAAGAAAGACTTCATATATATCATCAAACCAATCATCTTCCTCAGCATCTATTTCAAAATTAGTCCTATTGTTATCAAATCCTTTAAGTTTATATTTAAATTCATGTGTTCTTGAATTCAAATCTCCTAACAAATTAGACTCATTATCAGGAAGATAATCTGGATTAGCATTTAAGAATATAGCATCCTGACTAGAAAGAAGAGGATTCTGCATATCTGAATCCCACTTACCTACAGCTATATTATATGCTTCTAAATCTTTATCTTTAATTTTACTAGACAATACTTGTTGAAGGTCAATATTATTTTTCTGAGCAAAATTAACTAAATAGTTTGGAAGAACTTGTTTAAGTAAACCTGGTTTAGCATTAGGTTTCTGTTCAAGAAGTTCCTTTGCCAATCTAATAATCTCAGACATAGGTCCTCTATCAGTTTTACCTATATCTCTGAGAGCTCCAACAAATGGTAAGGCTCCTAGAGGTCTAGCCCAATTAGGAATGTTTTCTCCCGTAGCAGGATCAACTCCAGTAATACCTTCTTGTATTCCCTTTAGATCTCCAAGACCTGGCATGAAATCTGCAAGTAATCCTTGGAACCTATCCATCCTACTAACATCAGGTTCAGTGTTCTCCAAGTCAGGAATAGACAATTCATTATCATAACCAGTAAATATATTCTGATCATGTGATGGTTGAGCTTGTGGCCCAAGTATGTTTGAAAAATCAAATGTTCTAGGATTTATACTTGGAGCATAAACTGAATATCTATTTAAACCATTCATGATTGTTATCCTTTCATGCTTTACCAGAGAGACGCTGTATTAATCATTATATATATTACTGTAGTTTAATTTGACTCCGTAAGAAACCAATAGCTGCTGGGTTAATAGTACCTTCTTTATATCCCTTATTCAGAGCATCTTTAATGATAGACTTGGTAATAAGTTCTCTCATAGCTTTATTGCGTCTAATGTCCATCACCTGAATAGGTACACCTGTAAGATAAGAAGATATTTTAGTTTCATAGTTAGGGTCTGCTAAATTCTCATCAGTTGGGATTAGTCTACTGATTTTTGAAAACAATGGAAGCATTGCTGTTATTCCTTTTCTAAGTCTTGGGTCCATACCTAACACTGTATCATCAGTGAAGGGAGATTGGACTTTAGGTAGATCAGCCATTGCTTTAGCTTCCTCAGGAAGAAGATCATATATTATTTTTATAAACTCTGGAGCTGGAACATTTGGAGCATCCTTACCTGTAGCAATTTTATAAACTTCAGTACCAAGTTGAAGTACAGGATGGATACCAAGATTCTTTATATGCATATCAAGATCACCCATTGGGAAATCTAGTTTGGCTATAATTGGATTCTCACCACCAGTAATTTTAGTAGTTAGTGGGTCTTTGAATTGCCAATTTCTATCCTCCATTGTTGGGTTATTCTCTTCACCATATCTGTTATCAGTAAGTTTACCAACCTGTGCTGCTACCTTAGGATTAGTAATCAAACCTTCTATTTGTAAAGGAATATTCTTTCTCATCCAAGTATAAAAAGGAACTACACGTCTAAAGAAGTTTCTCTCCATAGGAGTAAGTTCACTGTAATCAAATAGATACTTCTTAACATATATACTAGCTTGAAGAGGTCTATCACCTTTAGCCAATCTATCAATAAACAAAGCCATACGAGCATTGTTCTCAATAGCTGAACCGACCTTACGACCTATTTCTACAGGAGCAAATCTTGTAGCCAAAGGATTAACTAATTGTTTTGTAGTAGCCTTTTTAATAACCTCTGGTCCAAATATTTCTCTCATCCAGTGACCAGCAGTAGGAGTGTATACTCCATATCTTTCAGCAAGATCTTTGATTACATTATTATCCATCCCAGCAAATCTTCCAGGCTTATCAAGAACTACATCTAATGCTTTCTTATATCGTCCTACATCTTCTAGACCACCTAAATAAGCATTAATCATATTACTATATGCATTACGAATGTGGAAACCTGGAGAGGTAACTGTTACTCTACCTTTCCACCAAGCAGTTAACTTATCAAAGAAACCTAAAAATTTTCTGGTAGCTTCCTCATCTCCAAACACTTTCTCAAGTCTATTCATATCTCTAGCTACTTCTCTTGGGAGAGTATAGACTGGGACATTCTTTGTCATCATCAATCCATCTTTTAAATCATTTTTACTTATCTCAATCAGCTCTTCACCAGCAAGTAACTTCTTAGGTACATACTTCTCAGGATGAAATCTGAAGGCTCCTTTAGGAGCATACATCCCAAGCTCTGGATTATCTTTAATAAGATTCTTAGCTTCAGCTATTGAATGTACTCTAGTACCAAACTGTTCAAGAGTCTGATCAATAAATTTTCTTTTACCAATCTCAGTTATACCTTGGTTTCCATACTCTTTAAATATATCATCAATTCTTTCCATTGGTTCATTACCAGCTTCAATGGAATCAGAAAGAGTTTCATGTTTACGTCTCTTAGTAAAGAAAGGCTCTCGTGGTTTAATCTCGAGCTTCTCTCCTGTTCTAAATCCAGCTTCCTGAGTACGACCTGGATAGATATGAGGTACATAAGTTTCATCAGCTTCGAGACCTGCTTTAAGAATACCATTCTCTTTAAGATAAGTGGTAAATTCTGCTTGCATCTCTCGATACTTAGCAGCTGCTGTTTCTATCTTTGGTAACAATTCTTCTGGAATATTATCTATGTTTCTGGTACCTTCAACATAATGACTGACAATTTTTAATTCATCTTCTGACAAATCTTTAAATGCTTCATCAGCTTGTCTATATAATTTATTTACTTCATAGTTAATCTTATCAACAGTATCTCTATGAAATAAGTAATAATCTTTTGGTAATCCATATCCTGGTATCAAAGCTTTACCAACTGCTTTACCAACTTTAGTTTTACCTATACCAGTAAATATTTTATTCATAGCACTGGCATATGCTTCATCCATAATCTTTGGAGTTATACCAAAAGTTTTAGCTGGCATACCTGTAAAAGCAGGAGAAGTAACTGATAATAATTTTCTAGCTTCACCAGGTTTACCAGCCTTTAATACTCCAGGTCCTAAAACTGTTAACGGATCAGTAAGGATATCCAAGGCCACGCCAGCAGAAGAAGCACCAGCATTAGCAATAAAATTAGGTTGAGATATTTCATATCCTAACTTTCTTAAGAGATCATAGGAATGTCTCTTAACATTTGTTCCTGGTATTACTTCAACTTCTTGAGGGTCAATTGCCATTGGATTATGTTTACCAGTTCTATAAATAGCAGCTGGAGGAACATAAGCTTCTTCATAAGGTTTAACACCAGCCATCTCTTTTATAACTGGACCAAATGTATTACCTTCTTCTGATGTCTTACCAGTTATAAATTGTCTTACCTTAGATGCAGGATAATCTAATCCTTTGAAAATCTTTTCCAATATGGAAGGTTCTGAATCATCAGGAAGAGTTACACCTTGAGACTCAAGAATCTTAGTCATTATGATATTATTAAGCTTAGCCTTATTCCCACTATAAATCAATTTCCTTCTATCCCTACTATCTTTAATACCCATAGGAACAGCATCAGGAATAAGTGTCTGACCAGTTTTTTCTTTTACAACTAACTGACCTTTATTATCATAATCTATATCTGGAAGAAGATAATCATAATCTGACATAGTTATTCTCCAGGTTCATTAATTAATTGCATAATCTTTCCAGCATATCCACTGAGATGTTGTTTAAGAAATTCCTTTCTAGCTTCTGGGTTTTCAATTTGTTTAGCTTTCATAACAATACCCATCATTTGATCTTCAGGACTTTCAAAGTTTACATTATACAAAGATTCATAATCAAATGCTTGTGGGTCTTCACCAGCAATAATAGCTTGAAGAGTCTCACCCATTGTTGCTCTATGAATTCTATCAATCTGAAGTCTTTGTAATCTATATTGCTGATCATTAATTCTCTGAGCATCTCTATCTTCATCTAACTTTGCTAATGCTCTATTCTTAAACTCCATTCCTTTATTAAACAATTCAAGTTTCTGTTCCATACGAGCAGTAGTATTAGCATCAGGAGTTAGACCAGAAGCTACTCCAGCCCATGGAACTTGTTGATCAGGATTAAGAAACTGTGAATAATATGGAGCTCGATTAGTATTAAGCTTACCAAGAACAGCGGTTTCTTGCTCATTAAGATTACCTTCAATTTGTTTTCTTAATAGGTATGCTCTTAATTTATCGGTAGTTAAAGAGCCAGCTTGACCTGCAGCCTGAGCAGCTTTGATATCAACCATACCAGGAATATTTCTAAGTTGAGGAGGACCAACTTCTCCTGGCCCTAACTCTTCAAGTGGTAGATCAATACCTAAAACATTCTTGAGATTAGAAGCCATCTCACCAGTAGGTCGACCTCCAAAGTATTTAGTTCCTTCATAACCTTGAAGAGCTTTCATCAACCTATTCTGCTGCTCATTTTTTACTCCCTCTAAAAAAGGATTATTGAATTGCGCCATTATGACCACCATCCTTTCTCAGCACCATAACTATCAACACCTTTACCACCATAGTATTGAAGAGCACCACCAAGAGCAAGACCTGCAGTATTGGGATCTCTCTGACCTACAGTAAGGGGTGTCATATTTGGAGACCAACCTCCAATATTGAATGCTTCTTTTCTGATATCATTATACCCTAGAATATCTTGAAGGTTAATATCTTGATATCCTTTGGCAATTCCTTTTGATCTATC
>Ga0307378_10005139_pt1 | contig 18345 bp, 16 predicted proteins | sample UN1MG_FD_202238 | JGI IMG/M metagenome (GOLD analysis project Ga0307378, IMG submission 202238) | Soil microbial communities from Risofladan, Vaasa, Finland - UN-1 | ecosystem: Environmental > Terrestrial > Soil > Coastal area > Acid sulfate soil | place: Finland: Risofladan, Vaasa | collected... | reverse complement strand
GTTTACGGTGCTTAAGGAGGGTACCGGGAAGCACCCCGGCCACGGACTCGTAAACGATAAAGGGGAGCCTGCTTGGGAGGATTTCTCCCAGGAGGAAGGTCATGAGTTCCGCAAGATTGTTTACGAAGTTCTTCGTTACCGGGAGCAAACATAACGGGGGGAGATATGGGATTTCGGAGGAGAGGGCTGAAGGTACGGCAGGAAGAGAACGGGAAGTACGTCACCCTCGCTCTCACCGGAGAAGATGGGAAACCCGTCCTGGGATACTCCTTCCCGAAGGATGTTCCGGACAGAGCCCGGAAATTAAGGGATCAGGCAAGAATTCTCCGGGATAATGCCGAGAGGTTGGACCGGAGGGCAAGCGAATTGGAGAAAAGCCCCCCCAAGGGGAAGGTCATACACTTTCTCAGGAGATATTTACGAAAAAACACGTCGCCGAAGACAACGTAACGGAACGCGGCAGGGAGCGAACTCTTTGAAAATAATCAACGGGACAAAACTTTACGAGGTGGAAGACCTTGTAAAGATGCTCAACCTTTCCCGGATCACCGTGCAGGCATACCTGCGAGCGGGCAGGATCCGGGGAGTAAAGATCGGGAAACGATGGCACGTGACGGAGAAGAACCTGAAAGACTTCCTGTCGGGGAATACGGAACGAAGAAAATCCGAATAATCTATCCCTGATTACGAGATAACCAGGTTGTAGCCGTCGCCCCGATGATCCGCAATGCGCCCGCGCTCCCTTCCCCTATCCCCTTCTCGAAATCCCCTTCGACCCTCCCCATCCGGTTCGTGACATGGGCAAAACAAACCACCGGCTTCCGACGCGCGGCAGCAAAGGCGTATAGCGCAGCCGCCTCCATCTCGACGGCGAGAAGGCCTCTCTTCCGGGCGTGCGCGATGGCGGGAGCGGTTTCGCGAAACGGGGCATCGGTCGTCCAGGACGCGCCTCGATACACCGGAACGGGCAACCCGTCGAAGACACCATCGAACATGTCGATCAGATCCGCCTCCGCGAAGGAGTAATCCGACGGAGGAAGGTAGTGATAGCTGGCTCCTTCATCCCTCAGGGCCTTCTCGATCAGCACAAAGTACGGCGGACTCCCTTTCGGAAGAATCTGGCCCGAGGAGGTAATGCTTATGAGCAACCGGCAACCGGAGGCAAAAAGCTCTTCCGCAACCAACACCGCAAACGGTGCTCCCACCGCGCAGCCGATGACTCCCAGCCCGATCCCTTCGCATTCGAAGTCATACAATCGCGTATGGTAGCAGGCCCAGTGCGGGTTCGGACGGGCCCTGTTTGCCGACAAAAGATTTCGCACGATGTCCCCGTCGGGGTCGAGAACGCAAATCTGCGGCACCTGCCCCTCGGGGATATTCTTTTGCCTCCTCGCCTCTCGCATCAGGTTCTCGGGGGCGAAAACCGAACCCTTGTCGTAATGCTTATGAACCAGAAGAGGTGGACCCTCTCCGCGCTTTCGAGTCATGTTCCGGCTCCGGGCAGCATTGCCCCGATCGCCTGAAGCGCGGCCAGGGAACCGTCGGGAATCGACAGGTGGGGATCGTCGATCCACGGTTCCCGGGGATTGATCCGGACGACGGTCACCCCCCGCCTGCGTCCGAGACGTTCACTCAGGCTCCGGATGGTCGGAACGGCCGTACCGGCGCCCATTTCGACGACCACCATCTCGCGCCCCTTGTTCTCCTCCAGGAACATCTCGAACAGATGTTCCTGCCGGTCGGTGCGTAAGCTCACCCAGGAAAAATCCCCGAACATGAGGACATTGGGCCTCGCCACCCCGCCGCACCGGTTGCAGCGGGGAATGTGCAGGGCCCGCATGGTGTCATGATCGACCGGAATCTCTTCCCGATTCGGCCATATCGCATCGGAGCAGGGCGAAAGGCACTGCAGGTGGTGTATGGAACCGTGGACTTCCAGCACCTTGTCTTCTTCGTACCCTGCCTTCTGGAACTGGCCGTCCACGTTGGAGGTCACGATGAAATGCTCCATGCCGAATTTCCTGATCCATTGCCCGAGGATATGAAATCCGTCGTGGGGCTCGGTCGCGCGGTAGAGGCCGGTCCGGTGACCGTAAAATCCCCAGCCGAACGCCGGGTCATGCAGAAAATTGGACGGGTTGGCTGCCCCCACGAAGGTCATTCCCAGCCGCTCGTACATCGGATACGCCTTCCAGAAGCCCCGCTCCCCCCGAAAGTCCGGCAACCCGGAGTCTACGCCCATGCCGGCTCCGGAGGCGATAATCAGGGCCCCTGCCCTCCCGATCGCATCGGCCGCGTTTCGGTAAACCTCGGCGGAATCCATCCCGTTCCCCTGACCGCTCGTTTCCTTTGGATCCGTTTCCCGTAACCCTTCCTCTCCGAGTATGATCCACCCCCTTTGATCGGTCCAGTCCGCACTTTGCCGGCGGATCGATGGAGGCCGCACGGGTTGACCCCGAAAGAACCCGGGAACCGCCATTGGATGGTCGGCACATCCGGTAGCCTTCGGGCATCAGTAAGAGAGTGTTGTGACGTTTTTTGGCACAATCCATGGGGCATCCCCGGACACCGCCCTATTATTGTCTCCCCGCACCACATCCACGCATACCATAGTCAATTGATATTATTGAATAATCCAACTTTCTTGCCGTTTTGGCATGGTATTTTCATAACAATGCCCCTGAAGGGAGAGGCAGACGATTCAGGAGAATCGAAAGCCCTTGCTCCCCGGAGGAGGAAACCGATGAGACCCACATTGTTCGTCGCGATCTTTCTGGCGACATTCTTAGTTATGGCACAGGGCAATCCTGTTTTCGCCGAGGAGACCATCGGCGTGGTGCGAAACGCCGAAGGCGTAGTCACCCTCACCCGCGGGGAGGAAGTACTTCCGGCCACACCGGGGACAAAGCTCCTGGCGGGCGATATCCTGGGCACCGGCCCCGACGGAACGCTGGGCATCATCTTCCGGGACAATTCCACCCTCTCTCTCGGGCCGGAAAGCAGGCTCGTCATCGATGAATTCCTTTTCTCCCCGGCCGAGGGGAAGCTCGGGCTGCTGGCTCACATCTCCAAGGGGACGATGGCCTACCTCTCGGGCCTCATCGGCAAGCTGGCCCCCGAGTCGGCCCGTTTCGAGACCCCGACGGCCTCCATCGGCATCCGGGGGACCTACTTCGCAGTAAGAGTCGGGGAACCCGACGCAAAAAATTGAGGACGAGGCGGTACGCGGGTCCTCCTGTCGCAAGGTACGCACCCTTTTGCCATTTTTTCGCCATGCCCGAGATGAATTAGTGTCGTATGCGAAACCTCATTTCGTCGTACCCTTGACCTGCTCCCCTGAAACCTCTCCAGCTGTATAAGGGGTTTCCCCCGTCAACACCGTCTCTGCAATACCCCCTTTTCACCCCGAAAAAAGCGGTTTTTTGCGCGGGGTTTGCGGTCTATTCAGATTTCCCCATGATAAATCCATCGAACTCCCCTCGGTCCCGTCCCAATGCAGAGGGCATATGCCCATCGTCGCCTTCATCACTCTGGCCCCCGTCACTCGTAAAATCCCCGACCACATCGGCCGGTGCGAAGGTCCCTGAAACTCCCAGGCCGGTCGCCTCCGCTTTTCGACGACTTCTCCCCCGACCCGTTCCCAAGGACGTACGCACCGCAGTAAGGCGACCGGGGACCGGACTTCTCCCCTCCTACCCTTCCAATTCGACGTTCGACGTGCGCGTGGGTTTTAGGTTGAACACCATCCCATCGCGCGTATACTGATGGCGAAAAGCTGCCGGAAGCGGCGATGGGACGTATGGCGGGGTCGGTGATGTAGGTCGGGTCTATCCGCCCCACGAAATACACCGGTCGGTAGGGGTAAGTGTCCTCGCGACTGGGAAGTAAAAAAAGAAACTTCCTGTCTGGTGAAGTGTGCTGTCGTTGACAATCAAGAACTGGGGGGGATAGGACATTCTTAAAAAAATCTTTTTCCCATCGATTCTGATTGTTCTGGCCTACGGCTTTTATGCCAGCGCAAATTTCAAGGAAATCGCCGCCGGGGTGGCGCTTTTTCTATTCGGTATGATTTCCCTTGAAGAAGGTTTCCGGGCGTTCAGCGGCGGCGTACTGGAGCGATTTCTCAAAAAAAGCACCGACAAATTGTACAAAAGCATTGGCTTTGGCGTTGTGACGACCACGCTGATGCAATCGAGCTCGCTGGTGTCGGTGATCACCATATCTTTTCTTAGCGCCGGCATGATTAGTTTGTACCAGGGGCTCGGCATCGTGTTCGGCGCCAACCTGGGCACCACAACGGGAGCGTGGTTGATAGCGGGTTTTGGCTTGAAAGTAAAAATATCGGCCTACGCCATGCCCATGCTCGTTTTTGGCGTGGTTCTGGTGATGTTCCAAAAGAGCAAGGCATTCAAGGGTATTGGCTATATTTTGGCCGGATTGGGCTTTTTGTTTTTGGGCATTCACCACATGAAAGTGGGGTTCGAGGCCTTCAAGTCAACCATCGACATGTCGGCCTACGCTGTGCCAGGCTTTCCGGGCCTGTTATTGTTCACTCTCATCGGCATTGTAGCCACGGTGGTGATGCAATCGAGCCATGCGACGTTGGTGTTGATCCTTACCGCGTTGGGCAGCGGCCAAATAAGTTACGAAAACGCGTTGGCTTTGGCCATTGGCGCCAATGTGGGCACCACCATCACCGCCATTTTGGGATCGCTTACCGCCAACGTTGAAGGAAAAAGACTGGCCGGGGGCCATCTCCTATTCAACGTGGTCACAGGCCTTGTGGCCATTATTCTCATAGGACCATTCATGTCGGCGGTGGAATTCATCAGCGCCTCGGTGGGCATTGCGGCAAGGGACTACACATTAAAGCTGGCGGTATTTCATACACTGTTCAATCTGGCCGGTTTGATACTGATGATTCCGTTTCTAGGGGGGATGGTGAAGTTGCTCGAAAAAACCATGCCCGCCAAACAATCGGAGTACGGCCAGCCCAGGTATCTAACCGAATCCAGCACGGAATTTGGGGAAACCGCCCTGGAAGCTGCGCGGCGCGAGATTGAGCATCTGTACGATAACGGTTTTTTCATTATGGCCCATGCTTTGGATTTTCATCGGAGTGAAATCTTGTCGGATCAAGATCTCGAAGCCGTGGCCAACCAAAGAGGTCATCGCATCGAAATCGACATCGAGGAAGACTACGACACCAACGTGAAAGGCCTGTACGGCGCCATTATCAAGTTTTTGGCCAAGGCCCAGGCGCAGATCCCGGGGGACCAAACCGACAGAGTGTTTGATTTGCGAAAGGCCGCCCTCAACGTTGTTGAAGCCATCAAGGGCGTAAAACACATGCGCAAAAACCTATCCAAATACACCGTGAGCGACAACGCCCACATTCGGGACGAGTACAACAAAATGCGAGTGTTACTGGGAACCATCATGCGACATTTGGCGCAAATCCAAAACGCAGACAACGCGATCGCCAGAACTACAGTGGAGGACCTAAAACAACAGGTCAAAACCGTCGACGTTTTAGTCAACGGCGTGCTCGATAATCTAATCCGCAACGAGCACATCTCGGAAGAAATGGCCACTTCACTCATCAACGACAGCGCCTACGCCCGCCACGTGGCGCGCCATCTCCTCGAGATGGCCGTAGAGCTGCACCCTGGTTGGGAGGCCTCCGCCGCCGAACATGCCGCGGACGTCAGCCTCGTGCCCGAAACCCTCCCGGGCCATGCCGACGCTAAGTCTGCGTAGGAAACATCACCCAGGGATTACCCGGAGGTCGGAAACTCAATTCAGGCAAACGTCTATCGAGGAGTCCGAGCCATGTTCCGGATCATTCCCCGCGAGGAAGCATTTTTCGCCATGTTCGAGCAAGCAGCGCAGAACGCCATGGACGGCGCCGAGGTGCTCAAGGATCTCCTGGACACCTTCGAAAACGTCAAGGAAAAAGCGCGCACGATCCAGGAGATCGAGCACAAGGGGGACACCCTTACCCACGAAATCATCAAAAAGCTGAACACGACCTTCATCACGCCGATCGACCGGGAGGACATCCTGGCCCTCGCCTCCTCGATCGACGACGTCATCGACCTGATCCACGGGGCCGCCTACCGGATCGCCCTCTACAAGCTATCCGAGTCCACTCCCCAGGCAAAGGAGCTCGGATTTCTGATCCTAAAATCGACCCGGGAACTTCACCGGGGGATTGCCCACCTGTCCACGAAAATGGAAGGAGTGTACGAGCACTGCGTGGAGGTGAACTCCCTGGAGAACGAGGCGGACCGGGTGTCCCGCGACGCGATCGCTCTACTCTTCGAACAGGAGAAGGACCCGATCTTCGTCCTCAAGTGGAAGGAGATCTACGAGACGCTCGAGACCGCCACCGACCGGTGCGAAGACGCCGCCAATGTCCTGGAGGGGGTCGCGTTGAAAAATGCTTGAGACCACTCTAATCCTCCTGGGGTTGGTGGTCATCGCAGCCCTCGCCTTCGATTTCATCAACGGGTTCCACGACACGGCAAACGCAATTGCCACCTGCATCTCCACCCGGGCCCTGTCGATCCGGAACGCCATCATCATGGCGGCTGGCTTGAATTTCGTCGGGGCGCTGGTCTCCACGCACGTGGCGAAGATGGTGGGCAAGGGGATCGTGGATCCCGCTTACGTAACACAGACCATCGTTCTCTCGGCACTCCTCGGAGCGATCTTCTGGGATCTTGTCACCTGGCACTATGGAATCCCCTCCTCCTCCTCGCATGCGATTATCGGTGGAATCATCGGCGCGGTGATCGCCTCGAAGGGGGTAAGCGTCCTGAAATGGAGCGGCATCTCGAAAATCCTCGCGGCCATCGTCATTTCCCCGCTGGCGGGAACGATCATCGCGTTCCTCATCATGGTCGGGATCTTCTGGATCTTCAGAAGGTTCCACCCTTCGCCCCTGAACCGGACATTCCGGAAGCTCCAGATCCTCTCTGCGGCGGTCATGGCGTTTTCCCACGGGTCGAACGACGCCCAGAAGTCGATGGGGGTGATCACGATGGCGCTTGTCTCCTACGGGGCGATCGAGACCTTTTACATCCCCGTCTGGGTCATCCTCTCCTGCGCGACTGCGATGGCGTTGGGCACCGCGGTAGGGGGATGGCGGATCATCAAGACGGTAGGAAGTGACTTCGTCAAGCTGCAGCCCGTGCACGGGTTCTGCGCGGAGACCTCCTCCGCGGGGGTGATCCTGACGGCGTCGGCCATGGGGATCCCCATCAGCACCACCCACGTCATCACCTCCGCCATCCTCGGGGTTGGCCTCTCCCAGGGCTGGCGGAAAGTGAACTGGATCGTGGGGGTGAGAATCGTGTGGGCATGGGTCCTCACCATTCCCGCATCGGCCGCGGCGTCCTACATCGCCTACCGCCTCCTCGCCCCCGCCCTCGAGAGGATGTAGCGGCCGCCCCGCCCCTAATCGTCGAAATCGCCCTGGGCGCCCTTGTCGCTGTCCAGTGTCTTCGCCCTCTCGACGATCTTCGCATCGGTCCATTCCACCGGGTCCTCGATCCGGCCCGTTTTTGGTCCGAGTTCGAAGGAACCCGATGCAAGGATCGCCTCGATGGCCAGTGGCGCGGTGTCCTTCACGTTGAAAACCTGAACCATCATCTTGTAGGCGAAATCCTCGACCCCCCGGCACATCCGCTCCCGGATCTTGGCGGGCTGGGCGAGGAGATGGTTCTCGAACGGAAGGTTCAGGTTCTTGTAGTCCCCCTTCTTCCACCCCTTCCCGTCGGCGTAGGCGACCACCTCAGCCCACAGTTCCTCGGTCATCCCTTCCCCCTGCCGCTTGATGAAGCGTCCCTCGGCGTCGAGCTGCGCGTTGCCGTAGTCATTGACCTCGAGGCCCCACGAGATCATCTGCAGGGCGGTGGCTACGTTCGCTTTCGTGGTGTGGGTTCGGTTCACGATCTCGCGGAGCCGCTCGGAGCTGTTCCCGGAGGTCCCGTGCTGGGCGCCGCTCAACTTGTAGGGAACGAGAGCCTCGTGGATGTCGCCGGTCAGCCCCACCTGGATGCCGGCGTCGGACGCTTCGATCCCGTGGGTGGTCCCATTGTTCAGGGCGATCCAGTCGGGGAAGATGCTGCGGGCGTTGAGGCCGCGGACGAGGAACAGCGCCTCCCCGACGGTTGAGAGTCCGGAAGAGCCTTTGATCTCGCCGACCTCGGTCTCCAGCCCGGCCCACTTCGGGATGAACGGGTTGATGGCGATGCTCGCGAGGAGGTTCCTGTCGTCGGGCTGGTGGGAGGCGTCGATGGCGATCGAGGTGATGCCCGCCTCGAACATGGTGGGGATCTCCACCTTCGCCGCCGCCAGGTCCTTGTCGTTCTTGATCCCGTAATGGTCGGCGTGGATGGCGACGGGCACGGTGATCCCCATCTCGTTGCAGAGAGCGTCGACGATGCGCGCCATGTTCCAGTAGTTGACGGCGCAGTACGCCTTCTGGCCCCCTTCCGACTTGGCGATTTCGATGATCACGGGGGCATTGGCCCTCTGGGCGGCCGCAAGCGCCCCCCGGATGACGAAGTAGTTGCGCCCGTTGGCGGCCATGGTGATAGCCTTCCCCCTGGCCCGCATCGCCCGGTCGACGGCCTTTCCGCTGACGATCAGCGCCCTCGAGGTCGGGAACAGAGACTTGATGTTGGGGGGGCGGCCCACCTGAAGGGCTTTCTCGAAATCCGCCGCATACGCCATGGGAGGTCTCCTTGTGAATGGGTTGAATCGACTGGAAGGAATTCTCTCCCGGATCGGCCCCGGCGGCAAGCCTTCTTGCAGACCGTTCCGTCTTCCGCTAAGGGCGCGCGCGTGAGGAAAATCATCTTTCCATCCTTGGTTCCCGCGGCCCTTGGCCATCCATGGCGTCGGAAGCGGCGTTGGACGGTACTCTATGAAGTGTGACGAGTGCAGGTCAGTTGGAAGAGACCTGTCCCAAATCTAACGCCTCGAGTCTTGTCCTGTCTCACCCTCACATTACTGCTTTCCCCCACTCATTTCTTCATATCCCCTAACGGTATAATAGATCGCCTTGTCAAAAAATTCCGTCACCACACCAAATAACTCCAGCTCCCGGTGAAGCTCGATCGCCGTGTCCACCAAGCCAAACATTTTTATATATCTCAATAGGTGATTTTTCGTTAAAACCAGGGCAAAAACGACTTGACTCACCGGAATTTTTTCCTCAAACCGCTGTCTGCCCAGGGCCAGATACCTTTGTTGAGCCTTCTCCCCCGTTGTGTCTATCAGCCACTCGCCCAGATTTTTATAAACGTTGTAAGCCCTTGTGTGCATCTCTTCGACCGAAAACTGTTGATAGGAATTGGTTTTTGGGTTTTTTTGAATGTCTTTAAGAAGTCCCTGGGTTATCTGTTCGGCGTGCTCTTCAATCATTTTCACAAGCTTTATCGAGATCATACGTTTCCCTCCTTTTCTTTTCCGGATGATGGCCCGGCTAAAGGGCTACCAATTTCAAGCCAAGGTAGATAAGGACCGTAACGACTGCCGTCGCCGGGATCGTGATGAGCCAGGAGTTTACGATGGAAAGGATCACCCTGAGATTGAGAGCCTCCATGCCGCGTGCCAGCCCCACACCGATCACGGAACCCACGAGAGTATGGCTCGTGGAAATCGGCAGCCCCATCTTGGAGCACACCAGGACGGTCGTGGCGGTGGCGAATTCGGCGGAAAAACCCCGGGAAGGCGTGATGTGGGTGATCTTCTTGCCGATCGTCTCGATGACGCGGTAGCCCCAGGTGGAAAGCCCAACAACGATTCCCACACCTCCCAGGGCGAGGATCCACAGGGGCACGGGCACTTTCATGGCAAGGTCGCCGCTCTGGAATACCGAGACGATGGCGGCGAAGGGACCGATGGCGTTGGCCACGTCGTTGGCCCCGTGGGCGAAGGCCACGGAACAGGCGGTACCCACCTGGAGATAGGCGAAAAGCTTCTCTACCTGGGCAAAGGCGTCCGTCCTTTTCGACGGCCGGATCGAGAATTTCCGGATCAGGATGATCTTCATGACGAGGAAGGCCGCAACACCCACCCCCAGACTGATCATGATGGCCGTGTTCAAGGAGACATCGAGATTCAGGTTCTTGAGTCCTTTGTAGAGTATGGACAGGACGAGGACCACGGTCACCGGAAAGATGAGGATCGGCACGATTCCTCTTGCCGCGCGTACCGGGTTCCAGCGGGAGAGGACGGAGCGCTTGATATAGGTGAAGGTCAGCCAGCCCAAAAATCCACCACACAGGGGGGAGATGAGCCAACTGAGGACCACCGATCCAAGCTTCCCCCAATGTACTGAGGACAGCCCCCCCACGAGGATCCCGAACCCCACGATGGCACCGATGATGGAGTGGGTCGTGGAGACGGGAAGTCCCAGGTACGTGGCCAGGTTAAGCCACACCCCCGCGGCAAGAAGGGCGGCCAACATTCCCAGGACGAAAAGCTCCGGCTGTCCCTGGAATACCGCGGTGGAGATAATCCCCTTGCGCACCGTGTCGGTGACGTGCCCCCCAACCAGGAACGCCCCCGCGAACTCGAACACCGCCGCCAGCAGGACGGCCTGCTTCAACGTGATCGCGTGGGACCCCACGGACGTCCCCATGGCGTTGGCCACGTCGTTGGCCCCGATATTCCAGGCCATGTAGACGCAGGCCGCCGTGGCAACCCAGAACACCCAGGGTTCGAGACCGAACATGATCCTGTGCTACTTGGAGAGGAAAAGACGAAGGCGGTTGCCCACCTTCTCTGCGCCGTTGGCGATGTCCCCCACGCACTGGAAAACGCGCATCCAGAGGACGATGTTCAATGCTCCCAACTCCTCCTCCAGGGTGAGGAGCTTATAAAGAAGAGCATGCTGCAGGATATCCGCCTCATGCTCCATCTCGCTTAGGGAGGAGATCATCTCGACCATTTTCCCCGCTTCGGCGCCTCCGAAGGAAGCCTCCACGAGTTCGTCCAGTTCCCCGCTGATCTTGGCGTACTGCTCCGCGGTCAGCATGACCTGGTCCAGGAATTTCCAGAAGAGCTCACGAATCAATTCGGGAAGGGGGATGTTCTTCATCCGATAAAGGACCACCACATCCTCGGCCACATCACTGACCCGGTCCTGAAGACTGAGGATTTCGAGGAGGTCTGCCCTGTTCACGGGTGTGAAGATGGTGCTGGGCAGATCTAGTCGGATCTGGTTCTTGATCTGATCGGCCTCGAATTCCGCCTTCTCCACTTTCTCCGTGATGGCTGCGATCTGTTCCTTGTCCCCTTTCTCGACCGCCCGGAAGAAATCGGGGATCAGCCGCACGCAGACCATGACCTTGGCCAAATGGTCCTGCAGGGGGCCGAAGGGAGATTTGGCGAAGAGATCGAATATGGTGCGCCTCATGGCGGTCACTCCTGGTCAGGATTTTCGACGGGCGACTTGCCCGCGGGGCCGAACCGTCCCCCTGGATTCATATCCAGATATTCTCACGTTAAAACCCCTACAGCAATCCTGTTGATCGATCCACGGGAACACGCGTGTTTTAAAGCTTGAAGAGCCGAAGATATATCACATTTGCAGGCTAAGAATCCGGATTCTTCGCTTTCACCGCGACGGTTCGCTCTCGCCGCGAACCCTGGTCACTCCCAGCCCGAAGAGACCGCGAACGTCCTCGAGCATCATGTAGAGGCAGGGAATGAGGAGCAGGGTAATGCCGGTGGCGAAGAGGATCCCGAAACCGAGGCTGATCGCCATGGGGATCAGGAACTGCGCCTGGACGCTGGTCTCCAGAATCATCGGCGACAGGCCGAAAAACGTGGTGAGCGATGTCAGCAGGATCGGACGGAAACGGCGCGTCCCCGCATCCCCCAGGGCCGTTTGAAGTTCCGCCCCTTCCCTCCGCTTGATGTTGACCGTGTCGATCAACAGGAGGGAGTCGTTCACCACGACGCCCGACAGGGCCACGATGCCGAAGAAACTTAAGATGCTTAAAGAGTACCCCATGATCATGTGTCCCGCCACCGCGCCCACCACGCCGAAGGGGATGGCGGCCATGATGAGCAGCGGCTGGCTGTAGCTGCGGAATGGGATCGCCAGAAGGGCGAAGATTCCGATCAGGGCCATGGTAAAGCCCTTTTTCATGCTCTCCATGGACTCCTTCCGCTCCTTCTCTTCCCCTACCAGGTCGAAGGTCAACCCGGGATAGTCGATCGCGAGCTTCGGAAAGAGGTTCTCCTGCATGTCCAGGAGGATCTCCTGGGCGTTCGCAGACGATGCGTCGACGGTCGCGGTGACGTTGACAACCCGCTTGCGATCCGTCCGGTTGATGCTTGCATATCCCCACCCCTCGGACACGTCGGCGGCGGCCGCCAGCGCAATCTCTCCCTCGTCCGGGGTGCGGATCCGCATCGATTCCAGGTTCCAAAGCTTCCTTCGGTCCTCCTCCGGGTAGCGGACCATGACTTTCACTTCGTTGCGGCCCCTCTGCAGCCGGAGCGCTTCCGCCCCGTAAAAAGCCGACCGGATCTGTCTTCCGAGCTCCTCCTCGGTGACCCCGAGGGTCCTCGCCTCGGGCCGGAGTTGAATTTTTAATTCCCTTTTCCCCTGGGACAGGCTGTCGTCGATGTTTCCCACGCCGGGGTACCCGGCGAGGCTCCGCTTTACGGTCCCGGCGACCCTGTCCAGGACGTCGAAGTCCGCGTGGGCAGCGCGGACATCGATGTCGGACCCGACCTCGAAAAGACTCGAGGTGAAAGTGACCGAATCCACGCCCGGAAGGTCCCCTACCGCCTCCCGCCACCTGTTTGCGACCTCCGCCGCCGGAACCCCCCGGTCCTTGCTTTCCGTCAGAAACATGGCGATCTCGGATACGTGGGATGCCGAAGAGGTTTTCCCTCCCCCCGGGCCGGCCCGCGCCAGGGTGGTTCCCACGAGGGAGAAGATGTTGCGCATGATCGAGTTTCCCTCTCCCTTGTCCCGGTCGATTTCGTCGACCACTTTTTTCCCTTCCTTCACGACGAATTGCGCCACCTTCCCCGTCTCCTCCGCGGGAGTTCCCGGAGGCATCTTGATGGACGCGATGACCATGTCCCCTTCCACCTCGGGCATGAACGTAAATTTCAGGATCCCGCCCCGGACGACCCCCAGGGCCAGGAAGAGGACCGCAATGCCCACCGCCACGGTCGTGTAACGGTATCGCAGGCAGCGCTCGAGGAACGGCCGGTACCTCCCCGCTATGAACCGCTCCATGTGCTTCCCGAAACCGAGCCGGACCTTTTCCAGGGCTCCGAAGAACCCCCTCCTGATATGGTTGTTCGGTCTCCCCCCGGACAGATGGGCGGGGAGGATGAAGAGCGATTCGATCAGCGACATGATCAGGAGCGCGATCACCACGAGGGGAATCACCTTGATGAACTTGCCCATCACGCCGGTGACGAATACAAGCGGCAGGAAAGCGACCACGGTCGTGAGAACGGCATAGATCACCGGGATCCCCACTTCGACGGTGCCGTCGGTTGCCGCCTCGACATACGGTTTTCCCCTCTGCCTCTGCTCGAAGATGTTTTCCCCCACCACGATTGCGTCATCCACGAGGATCCCCAGCGCCAGGATGAACGCGAAAAGGGAGAGCATGTTGATGGAGACGTCCAGGGTCGGCATGAGCAGCATGGCCCCGAAAAAGGAGATCGGTATGCCGAGCATGACCCACAAGGCCAGCCGGATCTCCAGGAACAGGCCCAGGATGATGAGCACAAGGGTTAAGCCCAGACAGGCGTTTTTGATGAGGAGATTGATCCGGCTCTGGTAAATCTCCGACGTGTCGAACCAGACAGAGATATTGAGCGACGCAGGAAATCGGGGTTCTTTCCCCTTTACATACTCCTTTACGCGTTTCGAGATCTCGATCGGTTTCTGGTCCCCGACCCGGAAGACCTTCACCATGGCGGCCGGGACGCCGTCAAACCGTGCGAACACGTCCGTCTCTTCGAAATCGTCCTTGATCCGGGCAATGTCGGCGAGCTTCACCTGGACTCCACCAGGGTTGGTGACCACGGTGATATCGGCATATTCCGGGCCGAAGTACCTGCGCTCCTTCGTGCGCAGGAGGATCTCCCCGCCCTCGGTCTTGATCGTCCCCCCGGGCAGATCGAGGGAGGCACGTCGTATCCGCCGGGCCACCTCTTCCAGGGTGAGGCCGTAGCGCCTAAGGTTTTCCTCGGGTATCTCGACGGAAATCTCGTAGGGGCGGACCCCGCCGAGATCGACCTGGGTGATGCCTGGAAGTGCCAGAAGCTCTTCCCGGATTTCCTCGGCCTGCTCCCGCAGGACTTTGTCCGATACGTCCCCGTAGACCACGACGGAGATGACCTCGGCCCGGTTCACCAGCTTCGCGATGACCGGTTTTTCCGCATCTTCGGGAAAGGTGACGATCCGGTCCACCTCGCTCTTGATGTCCTGCAGCACGAGGTCCTGGTCCTCGCCGGTTGCGACCTCGGCGATGACAATGCCGATCCCTTCCGAGGCCGAAGACGTGATCTCCTTGATCCCGTCGATGCCGGTCAGGTTTTCCTCGATCTGGCGCAGGATCCCCTCCTCCACCTCCTCGGGCCCGGCGCCCGGGTAAGCTACCGATACCTGGACCCTGTCCAGGTCGACTTCGGGAAAAACCTCCTGCTTGATGGAGTACCCCTTGATGAGACCGCCGACGATCAGCACGAACATGAGAATGTTGGCGGCGACGTGGTTGTGGGCCATCCACCGGATCGCGGCTTTCACTGCGGGTTTTCCTCCCCTGCCAGGCGGAGTTTCATCCCTTCCGCAGCCCCCGAGATGTTGGTGAGAACTACCCTGGCACCCTCCTGGAAACCGTCGCGCAAGACGACCGTGTCGCGCTCCCGGCGCACGACGGTAACCGGTGTCACCCGGAGGTTCCCCTCATCGTCCATCGTCCACACGGTGTCCCCGTCCCGCAGAGTGGAACGGGGTACCGCGTAAACTCCATTAAGGGTCTTTCCGATGATCTCCACGTCGACGAACATGCCGATCTCGAGATCCTTTCGTTTTGGAGCTCGACCCCGTTCGAGGTTGTAGGGATCGGCGACGGCGACGACCACCTGCGCCATCCGTCCCCGGGAATCCACTTCCCCCAGCGACCGGACAACCCGCCCCTTCCAGGTAAGAACCTGGTCGCCCACGGCCAGCTTCACCAGCGCCTTCGACCCGTTTCCGTTGGCACCCTTCCGGGGGATCGCAAGCCACTGCAGCTCTTCCAGCGGGAGGGGGACCACGATCTCCGCCGCACCGGTACCTGCCACCGTGGCAACGCTTTTCCCGACCGTCACGTACTGGCCGAGGTCGATCTCCTCCGAGCGGAGCAGACAGGGAAAGGGCGCGTATACGGAGGTCCGCGCAAGATCCAGCTCCGCCTGGGACAGGGCCGCCTTGGCGGAATTGACGTTGGCCTGTGCGTTTTTCAGCTGCGGCTCGTAGAGGACCAGGGGACTCGGCTCCTTCTTTTCCGCGAGTTGTAAACGCTCCCACTCGATGCGGGCGACGCGGGCCTGTCCCTCGACCGTGGCAAGATCGTACTCGGCTTTGGCAATGGCCCCTTTCGCCCTCTCCATCGCCAGCCGGTAATCGGTATCCTCTATTTTGAAAAGAAGGTCTCCTTTCGCGAACAGCCCGCCGACGACGAAACCGGGCGCGAGGTAGGTGACCTTCCCGTCGACCTGCGGGGTGATGCTCGCCTCCTGGCGGGATCCCACCGTACCGGTACCCTTTACCACCACCGGCAGGTTCCTCTTTTGCACGCTTTGGACCTCCACCAGGGCGCCCAGGTTCTCCCTCACCTCTTTCTTCGGTGCGGTACGGGAGTGGACCATGAGCTGCATCCCGGCAAATCCCGCGAGAATGACGACGATGGGAAGAACGATCTTCAGCAATTTCTGTTTTGTGCTCATTTCACGTTTCCTTTACCTGTAGACGCCTCCCGGCGGTTTTCCATTTCTTCCTCCATCCAGTCTCCCCCGAGGGCCCGTGCGAGGCTTATCCGGTCCGATATCAGCTGGCGTCTCGCGGCGAGAAGCTGGCTTCGGGCGGTAAAATCCGAGGCCTGGGCCGTAAGAATCGGCAGGTAATCGGACAATCCGAGCAGGTACCTGTCAAGGGAGAGGCGCAGCGCTCCGGCGGTTGCGTCCACGCGTTCCTCGAGCTGACGGATGCGCTCCTCGGTCGTGCGGTTGTTGACCAGGGCGTTTTCCACTTCCTGGAAGGAGGTGAGAACCTTCTTCCGGTACCGGGAGAGGTTTTCGCGGAATTCGGCTTCGGACCTGTCCACTTCGGCCTTCCGCCTTCCCCCGTCGATGACCGGCAGCGCCGCGCTTGCCAGCAGGTTCCAGAAGACGCCGGTGACATCCCCGGTGCTGAAAGAGGTGCGAGACGTGCCGTAATTTCCGAGCAGATTAAACGACGGGAAGCGGTCCGCAATGGCCTGCGCAACCCTCGCATCGCTTGCCTGCACGCGGAGGAACTCGGCCTGCACGTCGGGTCTTCGCGCGAGAACCCGGGAGGGGATCCCCGCGGGAAACGCCTCGATCGTTTCGGGAAGCTCCGCCACATTCCCGGCCAGGTTCCGATCCGGGTAACGGCCCAGGAGAACCGCGATGGCGTGTTCGGCCGTAGCGAGGTTCGCCTCGAAGACGGGACGGCTGGCTTTCGCGAAGGACAGGTTCTGGCGGGCCTGGTACACGTCCAGGGCCGAGACGAGGCCCTGGAGGTAACGCCTCGTTACGAGCTCGACGGTGTTCTCGAAGGACGCGATGGTCCCGTCGGTGAGATCGATCTGTGCTCTCTCCTCGACCGCCAGGTAGTAGCGATCGACGAGATCGGCGGAAAGGCTTATGAAAAGGGACCGGACGTCCTCCCGGGACGCCCTCTCCTCCAGCATCGCCGCCATGACGCCCGATCTGTTCCTTCCCCAGAGATCGATCTCGTAGCCGGCGGCAAGGGACAGACGGTAGCTGTTTCCGGTATCGGACCCGAGAATCCCCGGCTGCCGGGAACGGCCGCCCTCCCCGGAGGCGGTCAGAAAGGGGTACTGGACCGATCTCGCCTGGCGCGTTATCGCCTCAAACTGTTCCATCCTTGCGAAGGACCGGGCCAGGTCCAGGTTGTTTGCAAGCGCCTCCTTCATGAGGGCGTTCAGATCCTCATCCCCGAAGGTCTCCCACCACCTGCCGATCGGGAGCGATTCGACGGGCGGTCCTTCCTGCCGGACAAACGAATCCGGAACGGGAGACGGCGGGGTTATGGCCTGCTTACTGTGGATGCTGCACCCGGAGAAAAACGTCAAGAGGAGAACAGGCAACAGGATGAAGACCCGTGCGCGGCTCATTGCGTCTCCATTCCCGCGGTGACGAAGGAAACGATCATGTCCGTCATGGAATCCACGTCGTAGACAGGCACCACTCCCTCGGGAAACATCCCGGACTGGTCCAGCATGTGCAGAGTGTGGCTCATCGTCCCGATGGAAAATTGAAGGCGCCAGAAAAGAACACCTGCAGGAATTTGGGGCAGGGCTTCGCGGAGAATATCGAGACAGAGGAGAAAGGTCGGACGAAAGTACCCCATGAGGATTTCCCGCAGCCTGTCATCGTGTTCGCTCATCGTGCGGATGACAAGCGTGATAAATGCCGTCGCTTTTGGCTCCGTTTTCCGGAAATGAACGACGGGGGCGATGAAGGCCCGAAGAACCTCGCGGGCCGCAGGCCTTGAACGATCCCGTGCGGCGTTGTCCCGTATCTCTTCCAGCCTCCCCAGCCGGATCCTGTTGACGGGAAGGAAATGCCGCTTGAACACTTCCTCGAAGAGGGATTCCTTGGACCCGAAGTGGTAGTTGACCGCCGCCAGGTTCACTCCCGCATCCTTCGTGATGTCACGAAGCGAGGTGTTGTGGAATCCCTTCCCGGCAAAGAGCCTTTCGGCCGAATCCAGAATCCTGGTCTTGGTATCCCGCTGGTTCACCTTCATATGCTCTCCCCTGAGCTTTCCCCGGCCGAATCAGGAGTTGGAAATGCGGCGCGGCCCCCAATTTTTCATACGTTTGATTAAAACGAATGTTTGAACCGTTGTCAACGGGATTTTCCTCGCAAAACGATCCGACCCTTGTAATTTCCGGCCAGACGTCACGATACGGGCGAGCACCATGTGCATACAACAGGGCCTTCGAGAACTTGCCCTGCGAAAACAGACCGATCATTACCTGTCCGGTCTTGCAGCACGTGAATCGTCCGGTCCTTAATGGACACCTCTTCGGG